>Ga0210401_10004467_pt1 | contig 14606 bp, 15 predicted proteins | sample IncBWH32MmetaG_FD_150866 | JGI IMG/M metagenome (GOLD analysis project Ga0210401, IMG submission 150866) | Forest soil microbial communities from Barre Woods Harvard Forest LTER site, Petersham, Massachusetts, United States - Inc-BW-H-32-M | ecosystem: Environmental > Terrestrial > Soil >... | reverse complement strand
GGACCTGCGGCCTCATCGCCGTCGGCGCCACCGCGGGGAATTCTCGGTGTGTTGCGAAACCCGTTGTTGCGCAACGGGTATCTACTGGCATTCAACTCCGGATCGACCGCGGTGGTGGGGTTGTTTTTCTGGACGGTCGCCGCCTGGAAATACGACCCAGTCGTCGTGGGCTGCAGTACGGCGGCGATTTCGCTGATGAGGCTCGCGTCGGAGGTCGCGGAGGTCAACTTGGGCAGCGCGATGGTGCGCTTTGTTCCGTCCGCTGGCCAGCAGGTCCGGCGGCTGGTCGCGGGCGCCCACCTGGTGTGCGGCTGCCTCGCCCTACTGGTTGGCATCGGCTGCGTGGTGGCGGTGCCGATAATCTCGCCGAGCTCGAAGTTCCTCCACGGCCCCCTGGCCACGGCGATGTTCATCGTAGCCGTCGCCGCTTACCCGGTGTCCGTCATCCAGGACGGCGTTCTGGTGGCGCTGCGCCGGGCGGCCGTGGTACCAGTGAAAAACTTGGCGGTCTCGGTCATCAAGCTGGCGCTGGTCGGCGTGCTCGCCGGAGTCATGCCCTCGCTCGGCATCTTCGCCGCGTGGGTCCTGGCGTTAGGCGCTGTGGACACGGCCGTGGGGGTCTACTTGTTCGGGTGGGCTATTCGGGGTCATCAACGCCGCGAACGCGGCGCGCCGACCGAGACGCTGCCGCCGGTGCGCCAGCTCGCGCGGTTCGTGGCGGCCGACTACGGCGGCACTGTCTGCCATATCGCGGCGGCACAACTGCTGCCGATCATGGTCCTCGGCGCTTTTGGCGCCGAGCAAGCCGCCTACTTCGGCATCGCGTTTATGATCGCGTACTCTCTGCATCTCATCAACATCAGCATGGGCACCTCGCTGGTGGCCGAAACCGCGCGCGATCCTGCGCGCCTCGCCCACAGCGTGCGCCACGTCGTCGCACACACCGCGAAACTGCAGGTACCGGTGGTGATGTTGATCATGCTGGCGGCCCCCGTACTGCTCGGCGTCTTCGGCGCCGGCTATCGCTCGGCCACCGAAACGCTGCGGCTTCTGGCTCTGGCGACCCTGCCGCACTTGCTGTTTGCGGTCGCGATCAGCTCTGCGCGGGTGCAACGCCGCCTCAGATTCCTGGTGTCGATCCAGGCCGCTATGTGCGCGCTGGTGCTGTCCCTGACCTGGCTGCTGATGCACGTGATCGGCCCATCCGGGCCAGGGTGGGCATGGCTGATCACCCAGTGCGTGCTGGCCGGGTTCTTGCTGATTCGACGCGACCTGTGGCTCAGCGTCGATTCGCATGCGATCACTTCGACTGCCCGTGCACGGAACGGCGTCGCGCTGCACATGCCGATCCCAATCATCGTCCTTCGCCTGTTCACTGCCCTGCGGGTGCGGCGGTTCGCCGACCGGGCGGCGGCGTGGGTACGGACACGCCGGAGGCCTTGGCCGGGCGGCGAACGCTGGTGAATTGGACCCACGGGGACTACATCCTCGGTAATGTTCGGTTGGCTGGGGCCGGCGGCCCGGTCACCGGCATCGTGGACCGGGGTGGGGCGCGGCTGGGGCGGCCGGCCCTGATTGACGAACACCTCATGGCCCTGACCGCTGGCCGCATAGTCCAGCGGGCTGAACTGGGGGCCGTGGTGACGCCGCCGCTGCGGGCCGGTGGCCTGTCGAATCGGGACGTGCACGCCGCGCATGCGCTGTCGAACGCGGGCTGTGGCCAAGAGGAGCGCGGCGAGGGTCTCGATGAGTGCACCGCGATCTTGCCGGCCTGGCTGCACCACATCGCCGACCTGTGGCGCAAGTGCGGCACCTTCCGCACTCATCCCATTTGGTGGGCCGCCGACTTCGCTCCGGTGCTCCGCACCGTCGCCGCCGGACCCGCATGCGGCAGCGGGAGGGACGACACAGCGACGGTGCGCCGATGACTGCGATGTCGGTCGGACACAACGAGCAGGACCCAGGACGCGCCGATGGGGCGCTCACCCAGCTCACCGTGTCGGTGGTAATTTGCGCCTACACCGAAGACCGTTGGGACCAACTGGTGGACGCCGTCGCGTCGGTGCGGAGTCAGAGTATCCCGGTCGCCGACATCGTGCTGGTGATCGACTACTGTCCCGGGTTGCAGGCGCGCGCCGCCCGGGAGCTGGACGGTGTGACCGTATCCGCAAACCGCTATGCGAAGGGGCTTTCCGGTGCGCGCAACACCGGCATTGCCACCGCCAGCGGGGATATCGTCGCATTTCTCGACGACGATGCCGCCGCAGCGCCGGACTGGCTGGCAGTGCTGCTCGCACCCTACAGCGATCCTGCTGTGCTGGGTGTCGGTGGTCGGGTGGTGCCGGACTGGCGCTCGGGGCGACCCGGTTGGTTCCCGATGGAATTCGACTGGGTCGTCGGATGCAGCTATCGCGGCCTGCCGTCCGGGCGAGCACCGGTGCGCAATTTCATCGGGGCCAACATGTCGCTGCGCCGCGACGTTCTCCTGGTGTCCGGCGGCTTCGCCACCTCGCTAGGCCGCATCGGTACGCAGCCACTGGGCTGTGAAGAAACCGAGCTGTGCATCCGGGTCCAGCGGGATAATCCCAACGGGCTGCACTTGTATGAGCCGGGGGCGCTGGTACGCCACCGGGTGCCGGGCTCGCGGGCCACCTGGTCGTACTTCGTATCACGCTGCTACTCCGAGGGCCTTTCCAAAGCGACAGTGAGTAGGCTTGCGGGGGCGTCTCGGGCTTTGGCGGCCGAGAAGTCGTATCTGCGCTCGACGATTCCCCGTGGCATCGCGCGTTACCTGGTCCAGGCCGTGCGTGGCCAACTGCGTTCGCTGGCCACCATGGGCGCCCTGCTGGTCGGCGTCTTTGTTACCGCGTTCGGGTACGCGGTCGGGCGGGTACTCGCTCCCGCGGCGACGGCCGCCCCGAACCCGGGGAGATTCGCGAAACTGAGACCTCCGCCGTTCGAGCCGAGCGAGCGGATCGCAGCCTTCGGTCTCCTCGTTGCCGTTGTGTTGTGGCTGGTTTCGCTGCCCCGGATCCGATTGGACCGCATCGGCGACTACGGGCTGATCCCGCTGCTACCGGCGACATTCTGGATTGCGGTGGCGGTGGTACTGGTCGGTTTCGCCGCCGCGGTTCTGCGCGGCGAAAACCGCACGGCGCTGCTCGCCGCGCACCCGGTCGTGCTGATCGCGATCCTGCACGCCACCCCGAGCGTGCGGTACGAGACGTTGCGGTATTGCTGGGCATGGAAGCACATCGGAATGACCGACTTCTTCATGCACCACGCTGGCGTCGACCGGACCATCATTGAACTCGACGCCTATCAAAACTGGCCCGGTTTTTTCACTTTCAACGCGGCACTGGTCAAGGGCGCCGGTCTGCACTCGGCGCTGGGCTACGCAGCCTGGGCGCCGCCGCTGGTCAACCTTGCGATGCTCGCACCGCTGTGGCTGATCTTTCGATCCTTCACAACCGACCGTCGGCTGATTTGGTCCGCCGTGGTCATCTTCATCCTGGGCTCTTGGGTCGGTCAGGACTACTTCGCGCCGCAGACATTCGGCTACTTCTCCTATCTGACGCTGATCGCGTTGTGCCTCCGATATCTTGCGCCCGGTCCCCGGGGCGATGCCGTTGACCGGCGGCGTCGCGCGGTGATCATCGCTACCGCGGTGGTGCTCGTCGCCGCGGTCGCGCCGACACACCAACTCAGCCCGATCATGATCATAGTCGCGCTCACGGCGCTGGCGTGCTGCCGATACCGGGTAAAAGTGTTGCTGATCGCCGCCATCGCGCTTGGGGCCGGATGGGATTTTTCGTTCGCCTGGCCGTGGATTGTAGAACACCACGCCGAGTACACCGGCTCGATCGGCAGGCTCGGCCACAATGCCAAGTCGGGGTTCGTCAACCTTTCCGCCGTCAGCCCCAGCATGGTCGTGATCGCCCACATCGACCGCGCGCACAGCGCCGCGGTCTGGGCCCTGGGGATCGTCGGTTTCGCCCACCGTTGGCGTCGCCACCGCGAACCCGTGATCGCGGCGCTGGCTCTCGCGCCGCTGCCAATGTTCGCGACCAACGACTACGGCAGCGAAATGATCTTCCGCGTATACGAATTCACGTTGCCGTTCGTGGCGTTCTGCGCGGCCAGCGTATTCTTTTCCCACCACACCCGTGGGCAGAGCAGATTGGCGCGGATGGCCCTGCCGGTGGTGCTGTTGGCACTGGTCCCCGGGTTCGTCGCCGGCTACTACGGCAAGGAACAGGCCAACTTGTTCACTCGCAACGAGATCGACGCAGCCCGGTTCGTCTTCGGCATCGCCCCCCGTGGCTCGCTCATCGTCGGCGAAACCGGCGATTTCCCGTGGGGTTTCACCAATTTCGAGTTCTACGACTACGAGCGGATCGCGACGCTCACGCCTGAGCAACGGCGGGCCATCGTCAACGACCCCGTCGGGCGGCTTCATGACTTGATGGCAACCCATCACCATGCCTATCTGGTCATCACACGCAGCCAGATCTTCGACACCGAGATGGAAGGCGCCTTCCCGCGCATCGTCGAACATGGGTCCTGCGCTAGCAGCGTCTGTAGGACGCAAGGCATGAAACACATCCAGCTTGCCCTGACGACTTCACCGTACTTCAGGATGATCTACCGCAACCCCGAAGCCATGGTGATCACGTTGGCCCTACCACCACAGGAGGCCCAGAGATGACGCAGACCATTTTGCCCGACAGTTGCCGGCACCCCGGCCACGCCCTCCTTGACCACCTTGCCCGGGTTCCGGTCGGGGAGCTGCTGCTGGGCGCATCAGGATGGCTCACGCTGGTCGCCGCGCAGCTGCCGCCCGGTAACCCGGCCCGAATCGTTGCCGCGTTCGGTTTCATGCTGACCTGCCCGGGATTGGCGATCTCGCGCCTGGTCAGCCGCGACACAATCGAACGCTGCGTGCTTACCGTGACGCTCAGCATGTCGCTGGCGGTCCTGGTCAGCGTTGCCGCGACGGTGGCGCGTAACAACTCGATGACGCTGCAGCTCGTGGTGCTCGCCGCGATCACCTCAATAGCCGTTCTCGCGGGCAACATTAAGATTCGCGGCACCCGCGCCGCCGTTCTGCACCGGAAAGCGGGGGTGCTCGCGGGCAACATCAGGATTCGCGCCCGCGCCGCCGTTCTGCAAAGGAAAGCGGGGGCGCGGCAATGACAGTCATCCCGATCCTGCTCTACCACTCGGTATCGGAGAACCCGCCCGGCTGGATCGCCCCGTACACGGTGACCCCGGCCGCCTTCGCCCGTCACGTAGACCTGATGATCGAGAGCGGGCTGGACGCGATGACAATCTCGCAGCTAGGTGCTGCGCTGCGCGGCCTCACCCCGCTGCCTGAGCGGCCCGTGGCGATCACCTTCGATGACGGCTTTTCCGACTTCGAAAGCGCCGCAAGGGTTTTGGCTCACCACCGGCTGCCTTCCAGCCTCTATGTCACCACCGGAGCATTGCGTGGTGGCGGCGGCCCCGCCGCCGACATGGCTATACCACCGGCCCCCATGCTGGACTGGTCGCAACTTCCCGAACTTGCCGAGCTGGGCGTCGAGATCGGCGGCCACACCCATACCCACCCGGCGCTGGACATCATGCGCCCCCAGGCGGCCGCCGACGAAATTCGCCGCTGCAAAGATCTGCTCGAGGACACGCTCGCGGCGCCGGTGCACAGCTTCGCCTACCCACACGGGTTCCACACGGCCCGACTCCGCCGGGCAGTCGAGGCGGCCGGGTACCACTCGGCATGCGCTGTGATAAACGCGCTTAGCTCCGAATCCGACGACGTCTTCTCTCTGGCCCGGCTGACTGTCCGCAGCGATACCAGCGACGAGCAGATGCGTGACTGGCTCGCGGGCCGCGGTGCTCGCGTGGCCCCCTGTCGGCAGCGGTGGCGCACCGCCGTGTGGCGGTGCTACCGGCGCGCACGCGGACCCGGATCCAGCCGCGGCGTCATCGACGTCTAGCGAGGAGAACCCACCAGCCACGATCGCATTGGAGCGAGCTGATCATGCACACCCTTGTCACCGGCGCCGCCGGATTCCTCGGTTCCACCCTGGTCGACCGACTGCTGCAGGACGGACACCAGGTCGTCGGCCTGGACAACCTGGCCACCGGTTCGCTGACCAACCTTGAGCACGCCCGTCGACACGCGAGGTCGGGCCGTGATGCCTAGTTTTGCCCGACGGGCCGCGTCGGCACCCCATCTGACCCGCGCCGCCACCCGATTGGCCGTCGCAATCATCGCCGCGGCGGTCGCCGCGTGTTCCCCCGATCACACGCCGTCCTCCGAGCCCTCGCCTCCCGGGCTATACATCTACGTGGTCAACGCCCGAACTAGCGATGTGCAGATGATCGACACCGCGACCATGGCCCCGGTGGGCGCCCCGATCGGTGTCGGTGCATTTCCGTCGGACATCGCAATTACCCCCGACGGCCGCCGCGCCTACGTGCTGAGCCCGACCGACGACAACCTCACCGTGATTGACACCAGGAGCCATCGCCGGATTGGTCAGCCCATCCCGGTCGGCCACTACCCGTTCGGCGTCGTCGTCAGTCCCGACGGGCGGCGCCTCTATGTCACTAGCGGGTCTCACGATGTCCGCGCCTATGACACCGGCACCCTGCGGACGGTGGGCGGCCCGCTCCGGACCGGGGATGCGCCCGGCGGCCTGGGCATCACCGCTGATGGCGCGCAACTCTATGCCACGAGCCAGTACCAGAAAGACGTGCGGGTGATCGACACGCGTGCCTGGGAGGTGATCGATGATCCCATCCCGGCTGGCGACGCCCCCACCCAGGTTGCGCTAAGCCCCAATGGCGCACGAGCATACGTAACCAACGTCTACAAAGACACCGTCACGGTGATCGACACCGCCACCACCGAGCAGGTCGGCGAACCGATCGAGGTCGGCCAGTACCCGTGCGCGCTGGCCGTCAGCCCTGACGGACAGCACGTTTTCGTCGCCAACCAGAATTCCGCCGATGTCTCAGTCATCGACACGCGAACACTGCACGTGATCGCCGAGATCGAGACCGGCGCAGCCCCGAGCAGCATGGCCGCGGCCCCCGACTGGCGTCGCCTCTACGTCGCCAACATGTACTCGGGCACGGTGTCGGTGATCGACACCGACGCTCTGCGAACCGTCGCGACCACTCCGGTGATCGGCGATAACCCTCGCGGCATCGCGGTAGGCGCGGTGCGCGACACCCCGCGTTAGCGCATGTTTCGGCCATATTGTCGGAATCATCCGAGGAGACGAATCGGATGCCGTCGATTGCGTGGAATCGTCAGGAATGGGGTCGCGATCACGCGTAGGCCGCGCTGGGCGACGAGTGGGACGACTTGGCCAAATATTGCGGCCAGCCCTACGACGAGTGGAAGCCGGCACCGGTCGAGACATTCATCCGGCCGAACCGACCGCGCGCACCGCGATCTCATCAGCATCCTTCGCAAGCCTCTGGATTAGCTGGACCCCGCGCGGCTGCTCGACGAGCAAACCAAACTCATCACCCACGCCATCCGCATGGCCGCCTACACCGCCGAAACCGCCCTCGCTCGCCTGCTGCGCGAACACTACGCCCGCGCCCACGACCAAGCCCGCGTCCTGCTGCGCAAAGTCATGCGGCTACGCCGGCGACATCCACATCGATGGCTACACACTGCACGGGCTGCTCGACCCCACCACCGCGCCCCGCCGCACCCGCGCCACCACCGGCCTCTGCCACGACCTCACCGCCACCCAAACCCGATACCCCGGCACCAACCTCAAACTCCACTACGGCATCAAAACACCGCAGCAACGATCACACTCATGTCAGGAGACCAGAGGCTGCAGTGCCTCACCAAGCGCGCCGGTCAAATACACGGCGTAGTGCTGACTCAAGTGGAAGCCCGTTTCGAATGCTCGCATGCCGGCGATGACGGGCTCACAACGGCTGGCGCACACCCACGGAACCGTAGATATGTACAGCGCTCCAGCGCCCGCTGCAGCTGCTTTCTCGGCATCAAGAGCCTGATGGCCGTTGGTTTCACCGTTGCCGTAGTCCAATACCTTGTCCACTGCATCACTGCATGCCTGAATGTTAGATTGATGTTTGGCGAGACAGGATGGTTGTGCGTTTCCCCATTGTGCGATAGAGCCGATCATCGCCAACTTCGTGCCAGGCTGAGCTAGATTGCCCATTGTCCGGGTCCAGCCGTCCTGCCACTGGCGGGGTGTCGGCTCGCTACCGTTTTTGCCGTGGCCTAGTAGGTGTTCGCCGAGCCATCCAAGGATGTGGGCGTACCAAGGGAACTCGTCGTCGGGGTTGCTGTCAGCGAGTGTGCCCCACGGAATGCTTGTGACGAGTACTAGATCTGGATGCAAAGCCTTGATTACGGCCGGTGTTCTTGCGTGCCAGTCGTCGCATGCGGTGAATGGCGTCTTGGTTTGGTCGTCACGGAAATTGAGGTCTTGGACCGGGCACCCGCCCTTGCTGAACACTTTTAGTTTCCAACCATGCTGAGCAGCAACGCCTTCTAGTGTCGCACCCCACATGTGGGCGCGTGAATCGCCATACACCACCATTAGCTTGGTGCCGTTCTGATCACCAAGAGTGCATTCCCCGTAGTTGTTGTATCTCAACTGTGTTTCGTCGAAATTCGTGCTGCAGTCGAACCTATTCTGGCCGCCAGCGGGATCTTCGTTGTTGAGTGCTGTGGCGACCGGTTCTGGCAACGCCTTAAGGCATTGAGCAGCTTTTACCGCGTCAAGGACTTGAGCCGTCGTTGCATAGGTTCCGGCGGGTGGCGCGCTCGGCTGCGCTGTTGACGAGCACTTCGCGCGCGCGGCCTCGTTGCTGATGTCGAACCGGCCGCCCGACGAGGACGAGGATGATTCTTCCTCGGGGGCGGCCGAGCATGCCGTCATCGCGAGTGCAGCGAGAGCTGCGATCGCCGCCAGTCCGGTCCTAACGTTCTTCAAATACGTCCTCACGATCATTTGTAAACATCTCCACTGGTTCCCTGTTCGAATGGATTCCATGAGCCGTAGTGCTCGGCGATCTGCCACTGAGCGACGAGAATGGTGGCCACGATCAGGGCCGCGCCCATCGCCAGGCTCAGTCCGGTCCTCGAATTTAACACTCGAGCGCGCCGCACCGGATTCTCCAAAAACGAGTACGACAACGCGGACGCCGCTACCGCTAACGCGAGTAGGGCCGTGCTTTGCCATCCGCCCAAGTCATGTTCGGTGTATTGCTGGGCAAGAATTAGGACAGGCCAATGCCAAAGGTAGAGGGAGTAAGATCTAGCGCCGACCCACTGCATTGGCCGCATGGATAGTGCCCGCCCGACAATTGTCCTGCTACTAATGCAGCCAGCGGCGATTAGCGCCGCGCTGCTGACCACGGGCAGAGCCACTGCCGAACCTGGGTAAGGAGTGGTTTGAGTGAACAGCACCGCACTGATCACGATGCCAATCACGCCCGCGACGGCTATAAATTCGGAGAAGCCTTGCGGTAATTTGGATATGACCGGTGCCAGCAGGGCGACAAGGGCTCCCAGGGCCAGCTCCCATGCCCGCGTGAGGGGCGAAAAGTATGCCCACGTGGCGTTCGACATCGTCTCGACGACCGACCACGCAAGTGATGTCGCGATAATCGCACCCAACACCCCGGCCATCGCGGCGCGGTGCCGGGGTCCGCGAACAATGAGCACCATCAACAAGAACAGGCCCGGCCATACGACGTAGAACTGTTCTTCAACCCCCAGGGACCACATGTGTTGAAGTGGCGACGGCGGAAGTTGTGACCCGAGATAGTCGGTTCCCAGGAGCCCGAAGTGAATGTTCGCCGCGAAGATAGCTGTCCATTTGGCATCAGCGGCTGCCTGCTTGCCGGCGATGAATGCAAGGAGATAGTAGGTCGCGAAGACGGTGGCGACCACCACGAGGGTGGAAGCCGGGAGGATGCGCCGCACGCGTCGGGCGTAAAACCCGGCGATCGAGATCCGCCCAGTCTTGGTCTGCTCCCGCAGAAGCAAGCTCGTGATCAAGAACCCGGAGATGACAAAGAAGACGTCAACCCCGACGAATCCGCCGCTGAACGGCTGCCGGTAGGCGTGAAAGAGCAAGACCAAGCCGACAGCGACAGCGCGCAGCCCTTCGATGTCTGGCCGGAACTGAACCGATTTCGCGGCCGGTTGTGCCGGTCTCTGCTGTTTAACGTCTGGCTTTATCGCGTCAGCGGACATCGCTCCGTTGTCGGGGCGCGCGGGTAAGGATCCACCTGGTCTCGTCGCCACCGCAAGCTGCAGCGCCGACGCGCTGTCACTGGCTTGGCCTGCGGACGATCCGGATGTCATAAATCGGCTGCCGATCTGTTCAGAAGTGCTGCTGGCGAGTTCCGGCATCCTCGGCAAACGTGGCCGCAACTCGTTCGACGACTTTGCCGACCTGCAGCGATCTCCGACGTGGCATACCGTGCACCCTCCTTCATGGAGTATGACATACTTTAAAAATGATTTACAGCGCCGAGGGTAACTTAGGGTATTTGGTCCGGGGGTTGCTGCTCAGCTCTGTGCTGTTCGTTGGCTTGGCGTGCTGCCCTCATGCATCGGCAGCGAAGCCATGCCTGGGCCAAGGTGAACCGAGGGCGGTGTTCGTCGGAGACTCGCTTACGTGGGGGCATGGTCCGCGGAACTCGTGGCCCACCAAGCTGGCGGGAATGTGCGGATGGCACGAGGTTTTGAATGACGGCCGTGGGGGCACAGGGCTATTCGCGAACGGCCACGGCACCTCCGCGAGCTACATCAATCGTGTACCCACTGAGGTCGCCCCTTTCAGCCCAAGCATCGTATTCATTACCAGCTACTTCAACGACACCGATCACACACCATCGGACCTGGCAACTGCGCTTGCCGCCTTGATCGATGCGGTTCACGCCCTCCCTACCCATCCAACTGTGGTGGTGACCGGCATCTATGACCCCACTGGCGTTAACGGTGCCCCATACACACAGATCGACCCAGCGCTACGGGCAGTTTGCGTCCAACGAGCGGTGCCATTCATCGAGCCGCGGACCGGAACTGTTTATGATTCCTCCGGAAAAGGAACAGACGTTGGCGGACCGTGGATTACCGAAGCCAACAAAGCTCACTACATCAGTGATGATGGCTTTCATCCAAACGATGATGGCCTGGTCTATGTAGCCCAGCGTACGTTTGACGCGATACAAGCGTTGAGTTGAGCAGCGAGTCAGGGCCGATCACGGCTCCGGGGCGATCCGATCGCATCTGGCGCGATTCCCTTTAACCCTATCAATCAGGCGCAGGCCCGCCACACTAAACCAGCCTTCAGGTGGGGAGTTTCCGTGAGACGCGCCCGGGCAAATTCGGCGCCTAGCCCGTCCTGGGCCGCGCGTTGAGGCGCGTCATAAGTCGGTACCGTAGATGCCTCGGATCCTGTGCATCGCCGTCAGCGCCATCGCTCGCATCGCTAAACGATCACGAAAGGGAAACGAGTTCGCCGCCATCCGCACTGCCTTAATAAGGTTTATGGCTGCGCGCACTTCTTCGGGCTCGGCGGCCGGCCCGGTCAGAGCCGCGTACGTGCCGGCTTCGCTGAATCCAAGGAGTCGTTGGCTAAGTTCCTGGTGAGCCTGTGCGGTCTCGACTGCATGCACAAGCTCTTTCTGCCAAACCTTCGTAGCCGAAAGCTGTTCGGCATGGCGACGATACAAGAGAGTCGGCAAGGCGATTCGACCCAAGCGGGAGCCCCGTAGAGCCATCCGGATCCACAAATCCCAATCTTCGGCAGGCACTCGACGACAGCATCCCGCGCCCACAATGGCGCTTCGCCGAGCGACAAGTGTCGGAAGCGCAAGTTTATTGAGCAACAGCAACTCGTATGGCGACGCGGCCGGTCCAATGGAGAGCGGAGCTCCGAATTTGATCCCAGAACGACCGAATAAAATTGCTGTCGCGAATACGGCATCAAGATTGCTTCGATACATTGCAGCAATCTGATGGCGAAACCGCCATGGAAGCGCGATATCATCCGCATCCATGTTGGCAATAAGCGGGGTATCGGCAGCGTCGATCAATGCGTTCAAGGCCCCGGCATGACCTAGTTGCACATCGGACGTTAATACGCCGACGCGGCCGTCGGCGCGAGCCAAACCTGCCAGAAGTTCGCCGGTAGCGTCGCTGCTCGCATCATTGAGAATTACGAGCCTCCCATCGCGCGGAAGCCCTCTAAGAACCGAAGAAACCGCGGCACGGATCGTCTTCTCGGCATTCCGCGCGCGCAAGACTACCGTCAGGCGCTCCACAATTCACCCGACAACACATAATAGAATGAACCAGGGCACACAGCTATATACCGTTGTCGTCGGGCGACCCGTTTAGTGTCGGCAAGTGAGTCACGATGTAGCCACCAAGCCGCGCTCGGTGTACAGGAAGCACGACCATACCAAGAATGCATTTCTTCCCACCCAGATTGCCGCAGGAGCGTCGCAGCCAACCACCGTAAACAAACGCCATCAAGCCGAAATCAATCCTCAGCGGTACCGCTCACAGCACAAGTACCGCCACACTATCAGCCTCAAGGCACACCACGGTCGACGTTGCTTGACTAGCCAACGGACGCCCGATGAAAGCGTCCCCATGGTCATCGACCGCACCGGGGCTGCCCCCGCCGCCTATCGAGACGCCGGTCACGAAACCGTGATCAAACCCAAGCCGCTGCGCCCGGCCGTGCCCGGCCGGTTCACCCTCGACGATTTCACCGTCGACGAGCCGGCCAGCGGTAGATCCCGATCGCTTGCCCTCCGTCACGGTTCCGTATGATCAGCGCGGTCGACTTCGAAGACCGACTCACTCAGACGGCACAGCCGCCTCACCCCGTGTCAAACTCCGGATTAGCGAGCCACCGGTGGGTGAAGTCGGATTCCAGCGCGCATTGGGCAGTTGGGCGGCGAACCGAATGTAGCGGGTTCTAGAAGATTTCTTGGTTGCCGGGCGAGACCGGACGCGACGGGCAAGTGACTGGCCAGTATGAGCACCACGATGTCGAGGAGGAACGCCGAGGTGATCCGCGGCCACGACAGGGCCAACCCGAACCGGCGTTGCGCCTTCATTGGCGCCGCGGCGATCGCCGCATCCACACCGCTTCACCAAACACCATGCCGGTCACCAGCAGCATCGGCGCATCCTCTCCATCGCCGTCCACTAGAATACTATAAGTTTGTTGAATGATGTGCATCATTCAAAGAGTATGTATAGTGACCTATAGCTGAATCATCCGTTTGTACGTGATCAGCCCGGGATCGCTGCGGCCGGACGTCACCGCAGCGGTTGCGGTCGCTTTGCGGGTCGGTCCGTGTCCGTGAGGAGAAGCGCATGTCGTTTGTGACCACACAGTCAGTGCGGGTTGCGATCGCTGTCGGCTGCGTGTTGGTCAGTGCGGCGGCGGGGTGTTCGTCGCGCTCGCCGGGGAGCACACCGAGCACACCGGCAAGCACATCAGCCGTCGCGCCGCTGCCAGCAACTTCAGCCGTCCAAGGCGAGTCAGTTCCTGGCATTGGAGCTACGCGGGCCGCCTGGGACGACTCGCACACGCCAAACGCCGCGGACACCAACGGTTACGGTGATGATCCCAGCTTGCCGGAGTACCTGGCGGCTAGCGGTGCTGTCTACAGTGAGGTGGACGACAAGGGCACTGGAAGGATCCAGGTCTACGCCCTGAATATGCATACAAGCGACCGATCCGCGGTTCTACCGCGGGTCCGGCAAGAGTTACCTTCCGACGCGACGGTCGCATGGTATGTAATGCGTGACCAGTGTTATCGAGTGGCTTTCAATAGCCCGACCCTGCAGGCCGCCGGGGATTACATGGCAGAGGTTCAGCTTCAATACATTCAGGAAGACGGAACGAAGCTGACGAATTCTGACAGCTTGAACCAAGCTGTGTTTTGGCTTAACGGAGCCGGCTCGCCACCAGACCGTGAAGACGGCTGCGACTGAGCCGTAAGCCGTAAGCGTCCATGCGCCTGCCCAGCTCCTGAACCAGCTCGCGGATCGAGACCCATCACGGATGTCGAGCGCTACCGCCTTCGGCGCATCTTGCGGTTCTTCGATGCCGTCCTCAATGGGCTCGCCCCGGCGAGGATCACTTCACCCCGCCACGAGCCGAACGCCGCAAAGTGGTCCCTAATAAAGAAACGGTGTCTTGCGTGGCCCAGATCGTACGACCCCAGTTTGTGTGTGTCGTGGGGCGATTTTGGCGCGCCACCTGCGGAACCCGGCCGGTGGTCACATTGGCGCCGATTGTGAACGCCAGTGTTTTAGCGGCTATGCGGTGTTTATCGCTTTCGCGTCGTTTGCCGCGTGCTGGATGGCCGGTCAGCGGTACGACGATCAAGTTGCGGGCGCCAACACGGCTGCTCGCGGCGCGTCATCGCTCGCCTCAGCCGGGCGCATCAAGTGTTGCGGTGCCGCACCCACCTCTGTTGGACCCACCCGCAGTGTGAGCTGTTCGTCCTCGCGCAGCGCCCGCGCCGGGACCACCAGCGGTGGGCGCTTCACTGGGGCCGGC
>Ga0210401_10004465_pt1 | contig 14610 bp, 7 predicted proteins | sample IncBWH32MmetaG_FD_150866 | JGI IMG/M metagenome (GOLD analysis project Ga0210401, IMG submission 150866) | Forest soil microbial communities from Barre Woods Harvard Forest LTER site, Petersham, Massachusetts, United States - Inc-BW-H-32-M | ecosystem: Environmental > Terrestrial > Soil >... | reverse complement strand
GGCCCGACGGATGGAAGCTGATCTATGTCGCCGACCAGAATCAGCCCGGCGTGGTTCGGCACCGCCCGCAAAAGCGAATGCATCAGCGGCACGTCCACCATGGATGTCTCATCAATGACCAACAGACCGCAGGAAAGCGGATTAGCTTCATGCCTGCTAAACCGCCCAGTCGCGGGGTCGATCTCCAGCAGGCGATGGATCGTTTTCGCCTCCATGCCCGTCGTCTCGGTCAGCCGCTTCGCCGCCCGCCCTGTGGGTGCGCAGAGCAAGCATTTTACGTTCTTGGCGCAAAGGATCATCAGGATGGAATTGACGAGGGTGGTCTTGCCGACGCCGGGGCCGCCTGTGATCACGACCACCCGTTTCGTGAGAACTGTCTTCAGCGCCTCGCGCTGGCTGGGCGCAAGCGTTTTGCCCGTTCGCTTTTCGCACCACACGACTGCCTTCTCGAATTCAATCGGTGGATAAAGCGGTTGCCCCTCCGCCAATCGCTTGATTCTTGCCGCAATCCCTTCTTCCGCTCTCCGGAGATGAGGCAGGAAGATCAGCGGCTCGCCCTCGATCTCTTCGAGCAGCAGGGAGCCGCCTGCGAGCATCTGCGAAAGCGCCTGCTCGACCGTTGCATCCGGCACTTCCAGCAGCTTCACGGCGGCGAGCTTCAGCTTCGCCAAAGGCAAGGCACAATGCCCGTCCGAGGTCGCCTCCAGCAAGGCGTGATCGATGCCTGCCTTTGCGCGATTGATCGAGTCCTTGGGAATCCCGACCTTTTGAGCAATCTGGTCGGCGGTCGCGAAGCCGATCCCGTAAATGTCTTTCGCCAGCGCATAGGGATTGCCTCGCACTTTTTCAATTGCCTGTTCCCCATAGGTCTTGAAGATGCGCACCGCCCGGCTGGTGCTCACTCCGTGGCTGTGCAGGAAGAGCATGATCTCGCGGATTTGCTTAGCCTCCTGCCATGCCTGCGCGATCCGCTCCCGGCGCTTGGGGCCGATCCCGTCTACCGATTGCAGTTCGGACGAGCGGTTTTCGATAACGGCGAGAACGTCGGCTCCGTAGTGGCTCACCAGTTTCTTGGCAAGGATCGGACCGATGCCCTTCACGAGGCCGCTGCCGAGGTACCGCTCGATCCCCTCGGCTGTGGTCGGCGGCACGGTCTTCAGGGTGGTGGCTTTGAATTGCAGGCCGTGTTCCTTGTCCCTGACCCACCAGCCATCCGCAACCAGCCATTCCCCAGCGGTCACTGACGGCAAAGAGCCCACGACTGTCACCTCATCCCGCTGCCCTTTCACTTTTACCCGCAGCACGCAGAAGCCGCTCTCGTCATTGTGAAAGGTGACGCGCTCGATCAACCCCGAGATTTGCTCGGTCGCGGATTGGCGCTCAGGGGTCGCGGCATTCATGCGTGGGCTTCATTTTGCCACGGCGGGCGCTTTCGGAAGAGACGTGCAGGGAACCCGCTCTTAGCACACCAAGAAAATGCGGTAGCAAACGGCAAAATCGCCCCCACCGCTACGCTTACAGGCGATTGCAGGCAGGGGCAGCGACTCTCCCGGCATGGTTCCGGTCCGGCGGGCTGGTGCTGAAGTCATTTTCGACTTTTTGGGCCAAGCTGGCGGGGGATCGTGGGGCTGGCTAGGGGAACTAACACTCAAAGATGCGCTCATACCCGATCTCGAAATCATCTTCAGAAATCCAGACTTGCTTCGTCCTCCAGATTTCGTCGATGTTCGCGGGAACGGCAATGCTCTCGATCATCGACGGGATAGCATCCTCGGACAACTCATCTATAAAGAAATCGAGGAGTACCAGCTTACATTTGTCCTGATACGCGAGGAACTTCCGAGAAGCGTTTTCAAGTTGTTCCCTCAACGCCAAGGTGGTTCCCGCAATCGCCCTTTCTGGAACCCAATCTTCGAGGCTCACGTTCTGTACGCTCTCGACGCAAATGCCCTTCCGGTCGCCGTGTTCGTGGGAATCGATTCTACGGAAACTCCAATTTATCGGCGTAAACCATCTCATAGGTAAATCGGTAGGAACAAGCTTAGATAATGTTGCGCCAATGCTCCTTGCGAATTTAGTTGCAGACTTCTTGTTGAGTAATCCTAATTGCTCGGCATCTACACTGACTTTGTAGAGCCCATCAAGATACCAGCCCTTCGCTGATTCCGAAATTAAGTCAGCAAGTAGATGAAAAGTCTCCTCGTTGCGAACGTAGCCCGGAGGCCAAACCACCGATTTACGCTCAATGACCATCTGCCTGCCACTGAGCTTATCGGTTACCAAGACCTCGGGCTGTTTAGGCGTGGTCGGCCCGATGGGTATCATGTCCAAACATTCAGTGAGCAAATAGGCCGTTCCGCGTTCGCTGTTGTAATGAGAAACGAATGCGTGCAGACCTCCCTCAAGCCATTCACATTTTCCGCGACGGTCGAAATGGCTAAACATTGCGCACTCAGAGATTCTTTAAAGGGAGTAGTCTAACTGTTATATTCTCTTCAAGTAGCCAGCATAGCATTTATATTTGCGGTCAAATAAGCACGTATGTTGCGCATCGGGTTTATCCGGGTTCGAAGGACCAATGAGAATTGCCAAGGTCAAGATTGCAAACTTTAGAGGCATCGCACAAGCGGAACTCCAGTTCAGTGGCCACACGGTATTGGTCGGCGACAACAATTCTGGAAAATCGACCGTCCTAGAGGCAATCGATCTCGTTCTCGGGCCTGATAGACTGTCCCGTATTTCTCCAATCGACGAACATGACTTCTACGCTGGTCGTTACCTTGACGATGAATTGAACCCCGTCGCGATAGAGATCGAGTTGGTTATAGTGGATTTGATTCCAGAACAGATTCGACATTTTAAAGATCACTTGGAATTTTGGGATGATGTTTCTCAACATTTATTATCGACACCTCCTATCGAAGCGATCGATTCCACAACTGTTAAGGAAGCGTTGCGTGTTCGCTTTAAGGGTTCGTATTCCGCAGAAGACGATGAATTCGAAGCAGAGACGTTGTTCTGTTCACCCGAATCTGAAAGCGGTAATCAGAGTTCCTTTAAGTCGCACGACAAAAGGATGTGCGGATTTCTTTATCTACGGTCTTTAAGAACTGGCTCTAGGGCATTAAGCCTCGAACGCGGCTCACTCTTGGACATTATTCTGCGTGTTCGGGAAATTCGCCCCAAGATGTGGGAACAAGTTCTCACCCAACTACGGTCACTTCCGGTCGCTGATGCCCCCGAAATTGGTGTCTCTGAAATTTTGACTGGTTTCCAGTCGGCGCTGAACGAGTTCGTGCCAGATGAATGGGCGTCCAATCCCCATCTACGAGTTTCAGATTTAACCCGAGACCATTTGCGCAGGACATTGACAGTTTTCATGGCGACTGGCGCAAAGACCTCGACAGGCCAACACGCCGCTCCATTTCAGCATCAAGGTACCGGAACAACTAACGTACTGGTGCTGGCGTTATTGTCAATGATCGCAGAGTCGAAAAAGACGGTTATCTTTGCGATGGAAGAGCCTGAAACAGCGATTCCCCCGTCAACCCAGAAAAGTATCGTAAGTGGTGTTCGGACGAAGTCCTCGCAAGCAATCTTCACGTCCCACTCACCTTATGTGCTCGAAGAGTTCGACCCTGAACAGATTTTTGTGCTTGCGCGGAACTCTGATGGAAAACTCACAAGCAAACCCGCCAAGTTTCCATCACACATCAAACCAAAGGCTTACAGTTCCGAATTCCGAATGCGTTTTGCCGAAGCTCTATTATCAAGACGAGTGCTCATTCTGGAAGGTCAGACAGAGCATTCGGCCTACCCTGTGGCGGCACGCAGGCTTGCTGAGCTTGATCCAGAGCGGTATTCCTCGCTTGAGTCGTTGGATATAGCCGTATTTTGCGCCAAGACCGATTCGCAAATCGCAGCGTCAGGGGAACTCTTTCGTGACCTCAACAAGAAAGTCTTTGCGATTTACGACAGACAGACTGACCTAGAACAGAAAAGGAAGATCGAAGCGGCTGTCGATCATGCGTTCGAGGCACCTTCGAGAGGTTTTGAAGTCCTATTGGTAAGCGAGATAGCAGAAGATGCATTGCGTCGGTTTGCGGCCAAGATCGTAGCCAGTGGCGACTGGCCTTCCCATCTAAACGATTGTAAGCCCGAAGCTGGGACGACGCTTCTGGACCTACAATCTACGATCAAGAAATTCCTGATACATGGGAAAGGCGAAGGCTATGCAGGCGACCTTCTCGTAGAGTGCACTCTGGCCGAGATGCCAGCAACGGTCAAAGACAATCTTGAAAAGATAAAGACAATTGCGTGTCCTCCACTCCCGTCGCCGTCAGTAATTTCTGCTGAGCAGGATAACGCCAGTGGCATTTAACGAACTAAAAATATGCGCCAAGCGACAGGCGCTTCTTGATTCGTCAGGCCATCTCCTCGTTGTTGGCGGCCCCGGCTGCGGCAAGACTACGATTGCACTAGTTAAGGCCGCAACGGAACTCTCAAGAGGAACAGTAACGACTGGGCAGAGAGTCCTGTTTCTAAGCTTTGCCCGTGCCACGATTGCGAGAGTGATTCAGGAAGTAAGACGCCGAGTTCCTCAGTCCCAACATCAACAGCTTGAAATTGCGACTTACCACGGCTTTGAATGGAGACTGATCCAGTCCTACGGTTATCTCTTAACTGGACATAGACGCCTTCGATTGCTACCGCCCCCAGAAGCGGCGAGCCGAATGGCGGGTATCCCCGCCGCGAACCGTACAGAGAGGTTTCGGACGCTATTACAGACGGAACAGCTTCTCGGTTTCGATCTCTTTGCCGAATTGGCAGCAGAACTCCTCGAACGAAGCCCTCGTCTCCGGAAGTTAGTGAGCGATTGCTATCCAACAATTGTGGTGGACGAGTTCCAAGATACTAATCGAGACGAATGGCGGATGATCAAAGCTCTGGGAGAGCGGAGTACGTTGATTGCGCTCGCTGATCCTGACCAACGTATTTATGAGTTTAGAGGCGCTGACCCTGCTCGGATTGGTGAGTTCACCAACACTGTTCACCCAGAAGTTTTTGATTTCGCAGGTGAGAACAACCGCAGCAATGGCACGGACATTACAACCTTTGGAAACGACCTCCTCATCGGAGTCAATCGAGTGAGGGTCTATACCCACGTCAAAATTGTGAAGTACCGCTATTATCGGACTGAGCCCTACTGTCCAATCAAGTATGCAATATTCGAATCGATGAAGCGGCTCATCGAGTCCGGAAGACCTGACTGGTCGCTCGGCGTGCTGGTGGGTTCGAATGACTTTATGCTAAAGGTTTCCAACTATCTCGCAAGCTCATCCGAGAAACTCAAAGCCATTTCGCACGACATACTGGTCGATCCGGAAGGGCCGTCCCTTGCGGCTATACTCATCGGAGGGCTGCTTGAAGGGGCACCAACCGCTGGAGAAATTCAAAAAAGGCTGCTCAGTGACCTCATTGAGCATGTTCGAGGGTCTGGCGGCGGTGAAATCAGCAAGCGGAACTTGAAATTAAGTGACGTGCTCCGGGATTACTCAAGTACTGGTCAAATCAGGGGCGGAACACGGTTGGAATTGATTGCGAACATCAAAGACATCGCAACGGCTCGTGTGGTGCTAACCATGACGGGTGATCCGAGGAAAGATTGGCAGCAAGTCCAAGGGCTGATAGCTGCTGCGAGTCACGACTCATTGAGGGCCGTCGCGGAAGACGGACGGTACGTTCGGCTTCTCAGGCTTGGTACGCAACTGCGACAGAGTCTTTCGGAACAATGGAGGCTTCATCAAAGGTATCATGGGGCCCGACAAATCGTGTCGGATGCTCTGACGCAGGAGCACTTCTCAGCTTCCACACGGACGTGGACCGGAGTCAATGTAATGACCCTGCACAAATCGAAGGGGAAAGAGTTCGACGAAGTGATCGTTTTTGAGGGATACAAAATTGGACGGTTGCTCCGAGAACGTGCCTCTGCTAATGACGAGCGACAATCACGGATCGCCTTGAGGGTCGCTGTTACTCGGTCGAGGCTTCAAACGACGATTCTGACTCCCCAGACCAACACTTGCCCCTTGCTTTGAGGTCGATTTTCCGCCAGCACGTCTCTCTAGCCTCCGCGATTGCTCTTTCTCAAAAGCAGGCGAATCATCGCAAAGAGCTTGTGAAATAGGAAATCAACGTGTTCGTCGTCGGCAACTGGAGTCTTCCCTACCTCAGCGTGCCTAATCATGAAGCTATCACCAATACCCGTGAGACTTCGCGCTTCTTCCTCTAGCACCTGCCTAAAGTTCGGCTCACCCGAACCTCTGTCCAAAATGCGTTTGGTGCTTTCTCTTTTATCTGCCGGAAGCTCAAGCGATTTTATTCTCTCCCACGCGTCCCATAGAGCTTCTAAAGACTCACGCCGGATTGCGGGGTTTGGGCTAAGGAATCGCGTTCTCGCTCGTTCGAGTAATTCATTCAATGCATCGTCTCCGGTGTTAAACATCGCCTGTGACAAAGCCTCCCGTAGCCCTTCCGGAGCGATTCTTTCAATGTGACCGTTTTTTCGCAGGTCGAAGGCTATTCCGTTTCGTTCGAAAATGCGGTCAATTTCTGCGCGAAACCTAGCCCGTCCCTCATCTTGTTTGAAAACGAAGTGGTAGTGGTCGAAAAAACCGTGATGTCCCGCTCGATGCGGTTCGGCAATCTTTTCGTGCGCGAATTCAATTAAGTCGAGAAGCTCCATAGTGGTAGGCGCAGGGACGCCGGGACCGAAGGGGTCGTAGAGTCGATGAGCCCCCAAAGCCTCCCGGAGCGCGTTTGTGTCTGTCCCAGTCGGTCCTCTGCCGTCCGGACATTGCTCTGGATACTCCAACCCAAAGGAACCGTCGTGCGCACGATTGCGAATCAGTCCAGCGATCCCATTGCAGACGGCTTCTGGGATTTCGGTGGCTACCCGAGGAGGAGGCCCATGATGTCGGTCGGAGAAATAGCCCACCTCATGCCTACCTTTGTTATGGCTCAGTTCTTCGGGCGCTCAAATTCGACCTGACGCAGGGCGTCCAGCAGCTTTTCAGAGAGTCCAGTCTGATCGTTGTCCGGCGCAAACGCTACGACGGGTAGCAGTAGGCCCGATACTAGGCTGAGAGCCACCAATTCATCTTCTTCTAACATGTCATTCTTAGGAATGGTGTATAGAATCTCCATATATACCATCGCCATGATCGATTGCACCCTCTCGAACCATGGGGCCAAGTTAACGGGCGAGTCTCGGTCAACAAACTCGCATGACAATCCATCTTGTCGTTCGCTCCCTATGACTGCACGATTTCCATGAACGAAATGCGCACTCAGTAGACCGTACATTGTGGAAATAGGATTGGCTGCTTGACAGTGCATGAATCGAAACTTCACTCCCTTAGGCAGCCTGCTGGTCACCTTGCCGTTGCAGCGAAATGCTTCCTTGTATTCGTCACTGTCAGAATCGGGTACGAATCGATACTTGTCCGGCTCGTGCCAAACGTGGGTGTAAACTCCGGTCTGTTCAATCGTTCCTCTCAGCACGGCGAGTGCTTGTTCTGGAATGCCCTTCACGCAGAGGTATCCTGCTAACCGAGCCGACCGCGTGATCTCGGTGAGCAATGCATACAGTGTTGAGGCGACTTGAATCGAATCGGTCGGAAAAAGCCGGGCAGCACTACGCTCCAGATATGGCGGTATATATTTTTCGGCTCCCTGAAAGAACGTGACAAGATGAATTATTCGGTTGACGACTTCCGCCACCGGACCAGCGGCCATCAATGCGTCGAAGAATCTTCGTTCCTTTTCTAGCGTTTTGGTTGCTTCTTCCAACTTCTCGTAAGGACTACGTGTGCGAGATTGCCGTGGATTCTTGCTCATTGTCCTTCTCCAGAATTCAAACAGCCGAATGCCACCGGGCGATGCTTAATCGGACGTTAATTGACGCTGCAACTCGAAGACTTCAACTGTCAGATCGAATCGCTTCTTAGCAAACGAAATGATCGCCTTCGGCGCTGGCGCACTCAAACGTGAAATAGCGCCGGGTTTGCCAATCAGCATAAGCCTCTTTACGGAGCACCCTTCGTCAATCGCCAGCAGGCACTTGAAAATGTCACGCTCGAACTCGGAGTTGGGATTGTGGAGCCCAAACGCAAACTCCACCGCGACCGCTTCCTCGGGGAAAAAGAAATCGAACCTGCTGACGCGCACGCGGGTTTCTCGCTGTAATCGGAGCCAAAGATTCCATTGGCGGACTCCCGGAGCGAACGCACAAATCCGGCTGTCGCATGGTCACCCTTGCCCGGCCCCTTCGTGTCGAAGAAGTCAGGTATGCTTTCAGCGATGCGCTGCGCGAGCAGACAAAGCTGCTGGGGTCTCATTGCCGATTCCATGGATGTTAGCATTTCGGTACTTCACTCGCGACAAATAGTTAAGCTGAAGGTAAGATTCATACGTTTAACAAATGCCAAGAATCTTCGACAACATAGCCCTCTCCCTGCTCCCAGCCCTGTCGGACACCCTCCAGATTTCTGAGCGGGCCGATTTTTGTGTTGGGTACTTCAATCTCCGCGGATGGAAGCAGATTGACCGTCTCATCGATGCTTGGCCGGGTGGCGAAGGGTCATGTTGCCGCGTCATCGTCGGAATGCAAAAGCTGCCGCAGGATGAACTCCGCGAGGCGTTCAGCCTGACCTCCGGCCCTGACGGCATCGATCAGCAGGCGGCTCTCCGGCTGAAACGGGCTGCGGCACAAGAGTTTCGAGCGCAACTGACGATTGGGGCTCCGAACGACGACGACGAGGCCGGGTTGCGGCGGCTCAGTGCCCAACTAAAGGCACAAAAGGTTTTCGTTAAGCTGTTTTTGCGTCACACACTCCATGCAAAACTGTATCTCATCCACCGCACCGATCCCAATAATCCCACGATAGGATTCGTAGGCAGCAGCAACCTAACTTTCGCGGGGCTGAGTAAGCAGGGTGAGTTGAACGTCGATGTCCTCGACCACGACGCCTGCAACAAATTGCAAAAATGGTTTGAGGATCAGTGGAACGATATTTGGTGCATCGACATCTCGAAGGAACTTGCCGAGATTATCGACAATAGCTGGGCACGCGAAGACGCAATTCCGCCTTACCACATCTACTTGAAGATGGCGTACCACCTCTCGCAAGAAGCGCGGGCAGGACTTTCCGAGTTCAGCGTTCCGAAGGACTTCGGGACACAGCTTTTGCAGTTTCAGACAGCAGCGGTGAGAATTGCGGCGCATTATCTAAACAAGCGCGGCGGCGTGATGTTAGGCGACGTTGTGGGACTCGGGAAGACCCTCATGGCTGCCGCGCTCGCACGCATCTTCCAAGAAGAACCGCATTTCCTCGAAACCCTCATCATCTGCCCCAAGAACCTCGTAAAGATGTGGAGCGACTACGTTCACCAATATAGGCTGGCTGCCAAAGTAATCTCTATCAGCGCCGCCCAAAATGAACTGCCAAACACGGCACGCTACCGGGTTGTGCTCATCGACGAGAGTCAGAACCTCAGGAACCGCGAAGGCCGTCGCTTCCGGGCGATTCAGGAATACATCAAAAAGAACGGCAGCAAGTGCGTTCTGTTATCGGGCACCCCCTACAACAAAACGTACCTCGACCTCTCCTCGCAATTGCAGTTGTTCGTGCCAGCCGAAGACGATCTCGGAATCCGCCCCGAGCGGCTGCTCAAAGAATTAGGCGAGACGGAATTCATTCGGCGGCACCAGTGCCCCGTCCGGTCGCTTGCAGCATTTGAGAAGAGCGAATATCCCGACGACTGGCGCGATCTCATGCGGCTGTACCTCGTACGTCGCACGCGATCCTTCATCAAAGACAACTACGCAAAGACCGACCCCGCGAACGGTCGCAAGTATCTGACGTTCGATACTGGCGAGCGGTTTTATTTCCCCGACCGGGTACCAAAGACAGAGAAATTCGAGTTCGACGAGCGCGACCCTAGCGATCAGTACGCCCGCCTATACTCCGATGAAGTAGTGAACGCGGTCAACACCCTCAGCTTGCCGCGCTACGGTCTCGGCAACTACATCAAGGCAACGCCGCACGAGCCGCCGACTGAAGCGGAAGCGAAGGAAATAAAGAAGCTCTCCCGCGCCGGAAAGCGGCTGATGGGCTTCTGCCGGACAAATCTGTTCAAGCGGCTAGAAAGCGGCGGGCCTGCTTTCATCCAATCGCTCGAACGGCATGCCCTTCGGAATTTCATCTTCCTTCACGCCATTGAAAAAGACCTGCCCCTACCCATTGGGACACAGAGCGCGGAATTTCTGGATGGGAAGCTCGGCGATAGGGACATCGACGATCTGCTCACTCAAATAGACGATGAGGAGGAGAACGATAACGGCGCTGGAAACGTAGCGGTATTACTTCGCGACGAATCGGCATTCCGCAAGCGGGGTGCCGAGGTTTACAACAGGTACGAGACCGAACTCAAAAGGCGCTTCAAATGGCTGCGCCCTTCGCTCTTCACCAAGAGCCTTGAAACCGATCTCGGCAAGGACGCTCGTTCATTGATCGCGGTGCTCAAGAAGTGTGGTACGTGGGAAGCCAGCAAGGATTCCAAGCTAGGCTCACTCGAAGTCTTAGTCAAAAAGAGATATCCCAACCAGAAAGTGCTGGTTTTTACCCAATTCGCGGACACAGTGGACTACCTCACGCGGGAATTGAAGAGCCGTTCCGTGGCGAAGCTTGAAGGCGTCACTGGGGACAACGAAAACCCAACGGATTTCGCATACCGCTTCAGCCCCGAGAGCGGCAAGAAGCGAGACCTGATCAAGCCCGAGTATGAGTTAAGGGTGCTGATAGCCACCGATGTGCTGAGCGAGGGGCAAAATCTGCAAGATTGCGCCGTTGTGGTCAATTACGACTTGCCGTGGGCAATCATCCGGCTCATTCAGCGGGCGGGTCGTGTAGATCGCATCGGACAGAAATCTGAAAAGATTTACTGTCATTCCTTCTTGCCCGCCGATGGCGTTGAAAGGATTATCCAGCTTCGCAGGCGTGTTCGCCAACGCTTACATGAGAATGCGGAAGTCGTTGGCAGCGATGAATCATTCTTCGAGGACGACGTGGACGAAAAGCCCATCCTCGACCTTTACAACGAAAAAGCCAACATCCTTGAAGAAACGGACAATGAAGTCGATCTGGCATCCTTTGCTTACCAGATTTGGAAAAATGCGACCGATGCTGATCCCAAGTTGAAGAAGGCAATCGAAGACCTGCCCAATGTGGTGTTTTCGACCAAGCTTCACAAACCCACACCCGAGTTGCCCGAAGGAGTGCTCGTCTATACGCGAACTGCCGAAGGGAACGACTCGATGGCGTGGGTCAACACTGAGGGAGAGAGCGTCACGGAATCACAGCTTGCCGTTCTGCGGGCTGCGGAGTGCACAGCGAAAACTCCTTCTGCGGCTCGGCTCCCTAACCATCACGAACTTGTTGAGAAAGGCGTCCGCTACATGGTTCAGGAGGAGAAGTCGGCGGGCGGCCAGTTGGGTCGTCCCTCCGGCGCACGCTTCAGGGTGTACGAGCGGATGAAGGCTTACCTAACCCACGTTCAGGGAATGCTCTTTGCCACCCAAGACCTCGCGAAGGCGATTGATCAGATTTATAAATTTCCGCTTCGACAGGCAGCAGCAGACGCGCTGAACCGCCAACTCCGGATAAGAGCGACCGACCAGCACCTTGCTGATTTCGTCGTTTCACTTTGGCAGCAAGATCGGCTCTGCCTAGTCGAGGACGAGGTCGAGACACAAGAGCCACAGATCATCTGTTCGTTGGGTCTTTCGGTGAAGTAAGAGGCGAATTGAAACCATGGGGATAGATTTCACAAGAACCCGCGAGCGCTTGAAGGACTTCGACTTTCACCACCTGTTCGTGGAAGAGCTTGGGTGGTCTCAACCAACGACAAAAGCTTCGACTGATATAAATGTCGGCGGCGCTACTTTCACTCGACGCCAGATTTCCCAACTGGCAGGTATAGCCGTTTTTGAAGTGACGGCACAGGACGGCGGAATTCCAGACGCCAAAACGAGAGCCGCGATGCATAAGGAGATTTCAGCCACCTACCATGAAAACCTATTGATCTTTATCGATAGGAACCGAACCCAGAGCCTCTGGTATTGGGTAAAACGTGAAGGCAACAAGAAATACCCACGGGATCATTTCTACATCAAGGGTCAGCCGGGCGATCTTTTCTTGGGCAAGCTCAGTGGCATTGTCTTTGAACTGGGGGACTTCGATGAGAAAGGCAATGTCTCGGTACTGGAAGTCGCCAATCGTCTGCGTAATGCTCTGGATGTCGAGCGCGTCACCAAGAAGTTCTACGCGGAGTTTCAAGACTTGCGCATCGCCTTTCTCGAACAAATAAATGGCATTCCCGACGATGTCCAACGACGCTGGTACGCATCCGTTCTACTGAATCGCCTTATGTTCATTTATTTCCTCCAGCGAAAAGGGTTCATCGGCAAAGGAGACCTAAATTATCTTCAGAACAAGCTTGCTCACAGCGAAAAAATCGGAAAGGACTTGTTCTATCCCAAATTTCTAAAGCTTCTTTTCTTTGAGGGATTCGCCAAACCAGAGGACATGCGATCTGCGGACGCAAAGAAGGTTCTGGGGGAGGTCAAGTACCTGAACGGCGGGCTGTTCTTACCTCACAAGATCGAGCAGGAGAACACCACTATCCGCGTCTCGGACAAAGCGTTCGAGAATCTGTTTTCCCTTTTCCAGCGGTACTCGTGGAATCTGAATGATACGCCCGGTGGTCAGGACAACGAGATCAGTCCTGACATCTTGGGATACATCTTTGAAAAGTACATCAACCAGAAAGCATTTGGAGCGTACTACACGCGCCCGGAAATAACTGAATATTTGAGCGAGAGAACCATTCATCGCCTCATTCTGGACGCCATCAACACGCCTCAGGTATCGAAAGAACACCCGATTAAGGGCGACCCGGTCCGGGACTATCGCACCATCGCCGACTTGCTCATGAACCTAGACCCCGGCATGTGCCGCGACCTGCTCTTCACGGTGTTGCCGCAAATGAGTCTCTTAGACCCCGCTTGTGGTTCCGGAGCGTTTCTCGTCGCCGCTATGAAGACGCTGATCAATGTTTACGCGGCAGTGATAGGAAAGATCAAATTCCTAGCCGATACTAATCTGACTGACTGGCTAAACAAGATCGAACGAGAGCACAAGAGCCTCAGCTATTTCATCAAGAAGCGGATCATCACAGATAATCTTTTTGGCATAGACATCATGGACGAAGGCGCAGAAATTGCGAGGCTGCGACTCTTTTTGGCTCTCGTGGCATCCGCCGAAACAACAGATCAGCTTGAACCACTGCCAAACATTGATTTCAACATACTCGTGGGCAATTCGCTGATTGGTCTAATGCACGTCGATCCCAATGACTTCGAGAAGCACCAAAAACAGGGCGAATTTTTCAAGCGAACATATTCGGAAATTCTTGCGGAGAAAAACCGACTGGTTGATCTGTATCGCCACACCGCCACGTACACAGATGACATTACGGGTCTGCGGGACGAAATTGAACAGAAAAAGCAAGAGGCTTCAGTTGCGCTTAACGATTTGCTACTTGATGAGTTCAAGCGGCTTGAAATCAAATACGAGCAGGCGACATGGGATGATTCGAAGAATAAGGAAGGGCGGCCCCGTCCACGTCCTCTGAAACTCAGCGATATAGAAGCGCTTCAACCGTTTCACTGGGGATACGAATTTGATCGAATTGTGAATCAGCGAGGGGGATTCGACGCGATCATCACTAACCCGCCGTGGGAGACATTTCAGCCCGACGCTCGTGAGTTTTTCTCCGAATATAGCGACCTCGTAACGAAAAAGAAGATGGAGTTGCGCGATTTCGAGAAAGAACTTGAAAAACTACTGCGCAATAAAGAGATTATAGCGGCTTGGCTTGATTATCACAGTCGCTTCAATCATCTCCGTAGCTATTTCCGCATAGCACCGCAGTATGAGAATCAAGTACCGGTAATCGAGGGTAGACGCCACGGCAAGGACGTGAATCTGTTCAAACTCTTTATTGAGCAGTGCTTCAATCTTTTGAGGGATGGTGGGGAATGTGGACTGGTGATTCCGAGTGGAATCTACACTGACTTGGGTTCGAAGCAATTGCGGGAAATGCTGTTTACCAAAACAAAGGTCACGGGACTCTTTTGTTTCGAGAATCGGAAGGAAATCTTTGAGAACGTCGATAGTCGCTTCAAGTTTGTTGTCTTGACTTTCGAAAAAGGAGGATCAACGGATTCCTTCCCCGCCGCCTTTATGCGTCACGATGTTTCAGAGTTAACTGAATTCCCCCAGCGACATTCTATCTCCATCGATTTGAGCCTAGTGCGGCGTCTTGCGCCCACTTCGCTATCAATAATGGAATTCAAAAGCGGCTCTGATATTCAGATCACCGAGAAGATGTTGAGGTTTCCTCTTCTGAGCGAAAGATTCAAGGGTTCGTGGAACCTAGGGTTGCATCGTGAATTCAACATGACGGACGATGCGTGGCTTTTTCATA
>Ga0210401_10004463_pt1 | contig 14614 bp, 14 predicted proteins | sample IncBWH32MmetaG_FD_150866 | JGI IMG/M metagenome (GOLD analysis project Ga0210401, IMG submission 150866) | Forest soil microbial communities from Barre Woods Harvard Forest LTER site, Petersham, Massachusetts, United States - Inc-BW-H-32-M | ecosystem: Environmental > Terrestrial > Soil >... | reverse complement strand
CAGCAGTTCGATCTGTGAAGCCGGCGCCAGCAACACGTGCAGCGAGCTCAGATTCGATTCCTGCACCAGCCCGACCAGGTGCCGCACCAGCTCGCGCCGGGCGTGTGCGTCGCGCGCCAGCAGGCGACTGCCGGGCGCCGGGGTGAACGGCACCGCCGCCAGCCACTTCGGGTAGTACGCGATGCCGCGCTCCTCGTGAGCTTGGGCCCACGCCCAGTCGAACACGTACTCGCCGAACGAGTGATCTTTGCGATACAGCGCGGCACGGGCTGCGATGCCCAGCTCGTCGCTCAGCGTTAGGAACGTGGGCACCCAGCCGGTGCGCGCGCTTGCGCAACCGCTCTGATGTAGGGCGTGCAGGAATTCATAACGCAGAAACGGCGTCGCGTCAGGATCGCCGGCGAGCATGGCATTCCATTCCTTGCTGCCGATCCGATGCAGATGATCGACGAGCTGCGTGCGATAATGGGACGGCGGTTTCAACTGTTCGGTCGAGGATGTCGCACGTTCGAGTCGCGGTCGCTCAAATCAATGTCACGGTGGGCGACTTGCAGGGCAATGTCCGCAAGATCGTCGATTTTGCCGGTCGTGCCTCCAGCGCCGGCGCCGACGTGCTCGTCACGACGGAGCTGGCGCTGTCGGGCTACCCGCCCGAAGATCTGTTGCTGCGCCGGGCATTCTACGAGTCTTGCGACGCCGCGCTGGCGCGGCTGGCCGAGGAGCTCGCGCAGTTTCGCGACCTGTACGCCCTGATCGGCCATCCGCTGGCGCGCGAAGGCCAGCGCTTCAACGCCGCCTCGCTGCTGCGCCAGGGCGTCGTGCTCGGCACCTACTACAAGCACGACCTGCCCAACTACGACGTGTTCGACGAGCAGCGCTACTTCACGCCGGACAACCGGCCGTTCGTGTTCGAAGTGGGCGGCACCCATTTTGGCGTGAACGTGTGCGAGGACACCTGGTTCTCGTACGCGCCGGAGTGCGCCCGCGCTGCCGGGGCGCAGGTGCTGCTGGTGCCGAACGGATCGCCGTTTCACCTGGGCAAGCAGGCCACTCGCCTGGAGATCACGCGCAAGCACGTCAGCGGCCATGGCCTGGCCCTGGTGTACGCCAACCAGGTGGGCGGGCAGGACGAGCTCGTGTTCGACGGTGCCTCCTTCGTGCTCGATGCGCAAGGCAAGCTCGCCGCCATCGCGCCGCAGTTCGAGGAGCACCTGCTGCTGGTCGATTTCGATCACGGGGTGCCGCGCGCACAGGTGTGCCCGCAGGCGCCTGCGCTGGAAGCGCAGGTGTACGCGGCGCTCAGGCTGGGCGTGCGCGACTACGTGGACAAGAACGGCTTTCCCGGCGGCATTGTGGGGCTCAGCGGTGGCGTCGATTCGGCGCTGACGCTGGCCGTGGCGTGCGACGCGCTGGGCGCCGAGAAGGTGCGCGCGGTGATGATGCCCTCGCAGTTCACCGCGGAGATGTCGTGGGTGGACGCGCGCCAGCTCGCGCGCAACCTGAATGTGTCGTACGAGGAAATACCGATCCAGCCGCCGTTCGACGCAGTGATGTCGGTGCTGGCGGCGCCGCTGCGGGGTGCCCCTTGGGACACGACCGAGGAGAACATTCAGGCGCGCATCCGCGGGCTGCTGCTGATGGCGCTGTCGAACAAGACCGGATCGATCGTGCTCACCACCGGCAACAAGAGCGAAATGGCGGTGGGCTACGCCACGCTGTACGGCGATATGGCGGGCGGGTTCGCGGTCATCAAGGATCTGCTGAAGACGATGGTGTACTCCGCCGCGCGCTACCGCAATTCGCTCTCGCCGGTGATCCCGGAGCGGATCCTGACGCGCGCGCCCACCGCCGAGCTGCGGCCCAACCAGACCGACCAGGACTCGCTTCCGCCTTACGAAACGCTCGATTCGATCATCCATCTGTACATGGAGGAGGGAGCCAGTATCGAAAGTGTCCTGGAAACAGGTATACCCGAGGCCGACGTGCGCCGCGTGGTCGCGATGATCCACGCCAGCGAGTACAAGCGGCGCCAGGCTCCGGTTGGAATCCGGATCACCCACCGCGCGTTCGGCCGCGATTGGCGCTACCCGATCACGAACCGGTTTCGCGAGCATGCAGCGAGTGTTGACGCGGCAGCGGCGCAGAACAGTAGAATCGCCGCATTGGGCGGCTCATTTGCTCGGAGAGACCCGTGAAACAGATCACCGCGATCATCAAGCCGTTCAAGCTCGACGAGGTCCGGGAGGCGCTGGCCGACGTTGGCGTCACGGGGCTGACGGTCACCGATGTGAAGGGATTTGGCCGCCAGAAGGGGCACACCGAGCTGTATCGCGGCGCCGAGTACGTGGTCGACTTCCTGCCCAAGATCAAGATCGAGGCGGTCGTCGCCGAGGCGATCGTCGAGCGCGCGATCGATGCGATCACGCGGGCCGCGCGCACCGGCAAGATCGGCGACGGCAAGATCTTCGTGCGCTCGGTCGAGCACGTCGTCCGGATCAGGACCGGCGAGACGGACGAATCGGCGGTCTAAGCAGCGCTTTTGCCCTCACCCCCGGCCCCTCTCCCACTGCGTGGGAGAGGGGAGAAGTCAGGGCTCCAGCAGCACCAGCAGCGCGCCGGCTGCTTTCACCCTCACCCCCGGCCCCTCTCCCACTGGCGTGGGAGAAGGGAGAATTCTTCGGATCAACGGCGCTCAATCGCCCCTCGCCCGCGCAGCGGGAGAGGGGCGGGGGTGAGGGTGTTAGCCGGTTGACGGCTTCAGCAGCACCAGCAGCGCGCCGGCTCCGCCGTCAGCGGGCGGCGCCTGGCAGAAGGCGATCACGTCGTTGCGCCGGGCCAGCCAGCTTCTGACCTTTCCCTTCAGCACCGGCACGCCGGCGACCGAGCCGTGTCCTTTTCCGTGCACGATCCGCACGCAGCGAAACCCGTGCTGATCGACCTCGCGCAGAAAAGCGCTCAATGCCTCGTGCGCCTCGGCGACCCGGTGTCCGTGCAGGTCGAGCTCGGCCTGCACGACCCAGAACCCGCGGCGCAGCTTGCGCAGCGTATCGGCGCTGATGCCGTTGCGCCGATAGGACAACGACGCATCGGTTTCCAGCAGGCTTTCCAGCCCGATCGCGTCGTCGGCTACGGATTCGGCGAGCACCGCGCGATTGTCGCGCTCGCGCTGGGCCGCATCCGGTGGGGCGCGGCGCGCGAGCAGCCCGCCTTCACTCTTCGGGCTTCGGCAGGCAAGCGGCACCACGTCGCGTACCGCATCACGAAATTCGGCCGCAGCCTCGATCGGCACCTGCGCGACTTCGCGCTCAGGCGGCTTGGCGTGCAGCGTTTGCGTTTGCGAGGGTCGGGCGACCCGGACCGACTTCAGCTCGGCGAGGCTTTTTAATCGCTCCGCCTTCGCGCTGCGCGCTTCGGAGGGCGGGCGCGCTTCAGAGGGCGAGCGCGCTACGGAGGGCGAGCCCTTCTTCGCGGCTGGCGCCGACACATTCGCTGCCATGGAAGGCTTGCCTGCCGCAGCGTGAGGCGCGGCAGCGCCTCGCGCGGAGGTGGGCCGCTTCACGGCAGCTCCTAGCCGGCCGCGACGGCGACCGGCCTGGCGGTGTGCGCCGGAGCTTCGGCCTCCAGCCAGCGCTGCGCGTCCAAAGCGGCCATGCAGCCGCTGCCGGCCGACGTCACCGCCTGCCGGTAGATCGGGTCCGCCACATCGCCGGCCGCAAACACGCCCGGGACGCTGGTCATCGTGGCCAGGCCGTTTGCGCCTCCTCGGGTCAGGATGTAGCCGCCGGTCATGTCCAGTTGTCCGGCGAAGATTTCCGTATTCGGTTGATGACCGATCGCGATGAAGCAGCCCTGTACCTTGATCTGCGCGGTCTCGCCGCTGCGGGTGTTGCGGATCCGCACGCTGTGAACGCCGCTGTCGTCACCGAGCACTTCGTCGAGCTCGTGCCACAGGTGCAGCGCCACCTTGCCTTCTTTCGCCCGCGCCATCAGCTTGTCGACCAGGATCGGCTCGGCGCGGAAGCGATCGCGCCGGTGGATCACATTCACCTTGCTCGCGATGTTGGCCAGGTACAGCGCCTCTTCAACGGCGGTGTTGCCGCCCCCGACCACGCACACCTCCTGGCCTCGGAAGAAGAAGCCGTCGCAGGTCGCGCAGCCGGACACGCCGCGCCCCATGAAGGCCTGCTCGGATGGCAGCCCGAGGTATTTGGCCGAGGCGCCGGTGGCGACGATCAGCGCATCACACGTGTAAACGTCCATGTCGCCGATCAGGCGGAATGGGCGCTTGCCCAGCTGGACCTCGTTGATCTGGTCGAGCACCACGTCGGTGTTGAAGCGCTCCGCGTGCTTCAGGAAGCGATCCATCAGGTCCGGCCCCTGAACTCCCTCCGCGTCAGCCGGCCAGTTGTCTACGTCCGTGGTGGTGGTCAGCTGACCGCCTTGCGCCAACCCGGTGATCAGTCGGGGCGAGAGATTGGCTCGCGCTGCGTAGACCGCCGCCGTATAGCCAGCGGGGCCGGAGCCGAGGATCAACACCCGCGAGTGGCGGGGTGCTTTGGAGTGTGATGAGTGGGTCATTTGCGACAGGCCTTGTCAGGCCGTGTATATGGGGGCGCGACGCGGGACGCGCACCTGCCGCAATTATGGGGTCTCGTTGTATTCGGTGCAAAAAAAAGGCGGGCTCGAGCCCGCCCTGATTCGGGTCAGACGTTTTTCTTAGGTGCGTATGAACAACCGGTCAGATGGCGAATCATCGACGGATGATCGCTTTCGGCCCCACACAACGCGCATGTCAGCGCACGCGACTCAGGATCGCGCAGCAGTACCTGCAGGCCCTCGCTCTCGGCGCGCCTCACCGCCTGCTCCAGCAGCTGCATTTCCTTGTCACGGGTCAGTGAAATTGCCACTTGCATCTTGTTTCCTTCTCCTTAAGCAGGTGTTTCCTTCTCCTTAGCCGGGTGACGACAGGACAAGAAACCGCTCGGGTGAAGTGAGCTTCGCGGATTGAAGGATCATGAACAATCACCGTGATGCGTCATCTGGATTAACGCCGCTGCCAGCAGCACGCTACGCGAAAGCCGCACCCTCAATGGGAGGTAGTAGGTACACCGGTAGGGTACATCCGAAGGCTGCTGCACTTCTCAGCATATTTCGTTGACGAATAACAGGCGCCGGCATTCCCCCAGGCGCGCCGCCGCCTGGCGCGAAGGCAGGGCGTCCGGTAGGCGCGGTTACCTATAATCGGGCAATGTCGAGCCGCAGAGACAGCCGAAGAGAGTCAGGCAGCGGGTTGGACGGCGAGTCGACGGAAGGCCGCAACCCTGAGGGCCGCCGCCGCCGGGACTTGCCCGCCGACGCGCGCTCGCCCTCCGAAGCGCGCAGCGCGAAGGAGCGCAGTGCGAAGACGGGTGGAGCCCTGCGCGTCAGAGTGGGGGGCCGCGGGGCGCGTCTGCTGGCCGAGACGGGCTGGATCGTCGGCACGCTGATTGCCATTGGCTTGGCCGCCGCGCTGGTGACCTACCAGCGCGCAGATCCCGGCTTCTCCAACTCGGTGACGGTGCCACAGATCCGGAACCTGGTCGGACGCGTCGGTGCGTGGCTCGCCGACGCGATGCTGGTCGCGTTCGGGTTTTCCGCGTACATCTGGGTGTTGGCCGCGCTCGGCTGGTCGGCGCGCTCATGGCGGCGCCTGTTCATGCAGCACGGACGATCATCTGCCAAGTCGGACTCGCATCACGAGGCCGTGGCGCGCTGGCTGCGCGCGCTGGCGCTGCTGGTGCTGGTGGCTTCCTTTGCGGCGCTGGCAACGCTGCGCCTGCACAGTCGCGAGGCGATGCTGCCCGGCTCGGCGGGTGGCGCGCTGGGCGACCTGATCGCGCCACTCGCAACGCATGGCTTCGGCTTCACCGGTGCCACGGTGACCCTGCTGGTGTTGACAGCGCTTGCAGCCAGCCTGCACTTTGGGTTCTCGTGGCTCGGGTTTGCCGAATCGATCGGCGCAGCGTTCGAAGCGGTCGCCAATCGGATGCGCCGCCGGCGCGAGGCCAAGATCGACCGCTCGATCGGTGAGGTCGCCGTCGCGGAACGGGAAGCAAGCCTGGCGCAGGAGCGCGAGCGCCTTGATGAGGTGCCGCCCGTCCACATCGAACGGCACAACGCGCATCCGTTGCCATCGGAGCGGCGCCAGCGCGAGCGCCAGGTTCCGCTCTTCAAGGACGGAACGGCCAGCCAGTTGCCCCCGCTCGATCTGCTGGATGAGCCGAAGGGCGACGTCGAGGACATCACGGCCGACACACTCGAATTCAATTCGCGGCTGATCGAGCGAAAGCTGAAGGACTTCGGCGTCGACGTGACGGTGGTGGCGGCGTATCCGGGCCCGGTGATCACGCGCTATGAAATCGAGCCGGCAACCGGCGTCAAGGGCATCCAGATCGTGAACCTCGCCAAGGACCTGGCGCGCGCGCTTTCGCTGGTTTCGATTCGGGTGGTCGAAACGATCCCTGGCAAGAACCTGATGGGCCTGGAGCTGCCGAACCCGCGGCGCCAGGTGGTTCGCCTGTCGGAGATCCTCGGCTCGGCGGTGTACGGCGAGAGTCACTCGGCCGTCACGCTGGGCCTGGGCAAGGACATTGCGGGCAAGCCGATCGTGGTCGACCTGGCGCGCATGCCGCACCTGCTGGTGGCGGGAACGACCGGATCGGGCAAGTCGGTCGGCGTCAACGCGATGATCCTGTCGGTCCTGTACAAGGCGGATCCATCGCAGGTGCGGATGCTGATGATCGATCCGAAGATGCTCGAGCTGTCCGCGTACGCGGACATTCCGCACCTGATCGCGCCGGTCGTCACCGATATGCGCGAAGCGGGCCACGCGCTGAACTGGTGTGTCGCCGAGATGGATCGGCGCTACCGGGTGATGAGCCGCCTCGGCGTGCGCAGCTTGAGCGGCTACAACCAGAAGCTGACCGAGGCGCGCCAGCGCGGCGAGCCGATCCTGGATCCGTTCGCGCTCGATCCGTTCACCGCCGCACCGCTCGAGGCGTTGCCGATCGTCGTGGTCGTGATCGACGAGCTGGCCGACCTGATGATGGTCACCGGCAAGAAAGTCGAGGAGCTGATCGCGCGCATCGCGCAGAAGGCGAGGGCGGCCGGAATGCACCTGATCCTGGCCACTCAGCGGCCTTCGGTGGACGTGATCACCGGCCTGATCAAAGCCAACATCCCGACCCGTATCGCGTTCCAGGTGTCGAGCCGGGTGGACTCGCGCACGATCCTGGACCAGATGGGTGCCGAGACATTGCTTGGCCAGGGCGACATGCTGTACATGCCGGCCGGCGCCGGCTTTCCAACGCGCGTGCACGGCGCCTTCGTATCGGACGCCGAAGTGCATCGGGTCGTCGATTGGCTCAAGTCGATCGGCACGCCGAACTACGTCGAAGGAATCCTGGACGCGCCCGAGGAGTTGGCGGCAGCCGAAGCGGGCGCAGCAGGCACGGGCGAGGCCGATCCGCTGTACGACCAGGCCGTCGAGATCGTCGTGCGCAACCGGCGCGCCTCGATCTCGCTGGTGCAACGCCATCTGAGGATCGGCTACAACCGGGCGGCGCGCTTGCTGGAGGACATGGAGCGGGCCGGCCTGGTGTCTGCGATGCAGTCCAACGGCAACCGCGAGATCCTGGTCCCCGCGCGGGGCGAGGCGTGATGCGGGTGGGCTTGCCCGCCGCAGCCCGGAGGGCGAAGGCGGGTACCGGTCCGGGGCGAGGCGTGACCCTCCTTCGCGCTGCGCGCTTCGGAGGGCAAGCCCTTGTTCGCCTGTCGCGCTTCGGAGGGCAAGCCCTCCTTCGCCCGTGGCGCTACGTCGGGCACTTCTGCGGGCAAGCTCTCGTTCGCCCGTCGCGCTACGTCGGGCGCTTCTGCGGGCAAGCGTTTCTGACCGTCCTCCTCGTCGCTGTCGCGCCGCTGGCGCGCGCCGATTCGCTTCAGCAGTTGCGCGAATTCCTGACTCAGACCAACAGCGCGCGCGGCGATTTCTCGCAGAAAGCCGCCAAGCAGCCAGGCGGGAAGGCCGCGGCTTCGAGCGCCCGCCAGGCCACTGAAGGCACCTTCGCCTTCGCGCGTCCCGGCAAGTTTCGCTGGGTGACTTCGAAGCCGTATCAGCAGACGATTGTCAGCGACGGATCGAAGCTGTACCTGTACGACCCCGATCTGAACCAGGTCACCGTGAAGACGCTCAAGGGCTCGATCCCGGCCTCGCCGGCCTCGATTCTGTTCGGGTCCAACGACTTCGAGCGCGACTTCCAGGTCCGCAACGACGGCGAGCGGGGCGGCGTCCAGTGGATTCTGGCGACACCGCGCTCGCAGGATTCCTCGTTCGACAAGATCCGGATCGGCTTTCGCGATGGTCTGCCCGTGGCGATGGAACTGGCCGACAGTTTCGGGCAGACCACCGAACTGAGCTTTTCCGGACTGCAGCGCAACCCGAAGATCGATCCGGCTCAATTCCACTTCGATCCGCCCAAGGGCGCGGACGTGCTGGAAGACCAGTGATCATTTCGTAGTCTCTCATAAGTGCGGCTATGCGTGGTCGACCGACGGGCAGGAGCATGACAACCACGAAATCCTGAGAAGGGCGTTTGCAGCAAAGCGGGATGAAATCCGAACTCGCGAGGGCCTGCTCACCGCCCGCGAATAGCACCTCATCGCTGTCCAGCGTCAGCCCGTTGTAGGCCAGCGCATCCCGGAGTCGATCGACGGCCGCCGGCAACCCCAAGCGGGCGCGATCCTTCTCGAACCCGATCGCAACCGGCGGTATCCCACTCAATGGATTTTCACGCCCGCTACCGGATTACCGCGAATGTTATCGAAGGTCGCCTCGACCAACCCCTTCCCTCCACCTTCGTAAAGAGCCTTCATGAACTGAACAGTGCGACCAGCCGGGCCGTCGAACGTCCAACGGCAGTCCGTGAAGGAATTGTTGGTCAGGTTCGGAAGACTGCCGCCGGCAAATATGATCTCGCACCGAGAGAATCTGCACCCGACGTATTCATTCCCGTCGATGACAATTGATGTGTCAGCGAAGGTTTGCTTTTCGAATTTCCCCACTCTGTCTTCTCCGATTTCGCTGTGAGTTGGTTGCGCAGCCTCCAGCTCTCGTTCTCTATTCGTCATCCGCCCTCGGCTCCCGCTGCAGCAATCGCCGGCCGAGAATCAGGACGACCAATGGCACGCCGATCGCCCCGGCGAGCCACTCGGCAGCAACAAGCCACGGGGATGAAGGGGGAGGACCATTCGGGTCGATTCCCATCGCACGCAAGCGAGCCAGGTCGTCAACATTTCCCTCGTTCCGGGCCATGTAGACCGCCCTCTGGATAATTTGATCCTCGAAGGCCTTTGCGACCTGCTCCGTACCGATGAATGCAACAATACCTGCGAGCACTCCGGCGAGAAGGCCTTTCAGAAACCTATTCATCATCCGCACCCGGCTCGCGCTGCCAGAACGCGCGTCCCTTCCGTACACCCTGGCGGATCAACCACAGCAAAGGGAAGGACGCCAGGATCACGATAATCGGTGCCCCGTATTCGAACCACCAAGACGGCGGGCCAGAGCGCGGTCGCTGACTCGTCATTCATTCGTCTGCTCCCGGTTCTCGATCCGCGTTTTCGGCGCGTGTTTGTTCTCGACCAAAGGCAAACCACCACGCGGCCCCTAGCAGCGCCAGAATCAAGGCGACACCGAATAGCGCCAAGTGCTGATGGAGCTCGTCAAGCTGCCGCCACCAAGTCGTCTTATAGAGGACGAAAACTACGATAGCGGTGAACCCCCAGCCCCACACCCAGCTCAAGATCTTCTTGGTCGTCTTATTCATCGTCTGCTCCTGGTTCACGCTCCCAGAACGCGCAGCCTTGCGCTGGCACGCCGACCACCCGCGGCCACCGCGGTGGGGACCCCTTGACCAATTCGAACCAGATCGAACAGTTCATCGGCGCAAACTGTCGCGAATCTCGCGCAGAGTAAGGCGCATCTCGCGCATGTAGTCACGGATTTCGCGCCGGACTGTAGATACTTCGATGGCGATCCACGCGGCAACAGCGCCAACAATCATGTCACCCGCGTGCGCACTGATCCACCCTACAACGTCATTCATCATCGGCCCCTGGCTCTCGCTGCCAGGACGCGCACCCCTGCGCCGGCACGCCTATGACACGCGGCCAACGCGGTTCGCGCTCGCACGGGACGTGCCCGCTGGAAAACTGCCCGTGGAAGTGCGTGCACGTCAGGCAGCCGCGCGCTCGAGCTGGAGTGTCCGGACGAAACGGCGTGAAGTACGCGAACATGGCAGAACCCGCTAGGCGCGCTTTTAACGCGACTCGGTGGCCTGGCCGACGACTTTGGTGATCTGATCGCGGTTGGTGACGACGCCGTAGAAGTACCCCAAGAATAGTGTCGGGTCCGCCGTTTTCGGGTTGTTCGAGAACCTCGTGCCGTTCACGGTGACGACGTACGTTCCGGTCCTTACCTTGGGTGCGTAGCAGATAGACGATCCGAAATGCGGTTCGTTCTTGTCGGTCGAGCAAACGACGTTTCTATCTGCATCGACTACCGACACGCTGTTGATGATTGTGCCTTCCTCTATAAGACGGTCTCTTGTCTGTACGCGGTTGACGGAGTGATCGTTCAGGAACATCAGCGGCTCACCGTCCTTCGTGGTGGTCACGATGAACCTGTTGCAGAAGTCGCCTACGGGGTTGTCTTTCAGGTGCATCTTGGTGACGTCGTAGACCGGCTCCGGGTCGCTACATGCAGGAGTGCCGGCGTGAACTGAGAGGCTGATTCCGGCCGCGAGAGCGGCGATTCGATTGACGTATCTCATCAGATCCCCCTCTTGGTTCTCTGGCATCGCAGACGATAGTAGGCAGCAAAAGACGCCACCGGGGGCTAACTGGTCGGCGCTAGTCTGAATTGCCTTTCTTTTCGGCGGTAAAGCGCACGCCCTGGCTAGCGTCGCGGATCGGAACGGGGTGAAGTAGGCGAGGTCAGGCCACGGCGGCGCCATTTCAGACCCCGGACTGTAGGCCCCCGCGTTCCTAGCGTCCATTTCCGGGGAACAACTGGCAGAATTTGCCTATTACTCCCTGGAAACCAAGTACTGGAGCGGGGCTTGACAGACCAGTGAACGACCTGTTCGGGAACGAGGACCTGCCTGCTGAGGGTAACCCCTCCTTCGCGCCCGGCCTCGCGCGAGGCGCTCGGTCGGGCGCTTCGGAGGGCGAGGGCGCTGTGCCGGGTTTACCCGGCACAGCGCCTTTGGCCGAGCGGATGCGGCCGCGGCGCTTTGAGGAGGTGATCGGCCAGTCCCACCTGCTGGGGCCGGGCAAGCCTTTGCGGATCGCCTTCGAGTCGCGCCATCCGCATTCGATGATCCTGTGGGGACCGCCGGGCGTCGGCAAGACGACGCTGGCGCGGTTGATGGCCGATGCGTTCGGTTTGGATTTCATCGCGATCTCAGCGGTCCTCGGTGGTGTGAAGGACATTCGCGAAGCAGTCGAGCGTGCGCAGGCGACGCTGGCGCGTACCGGAAAATCCACGGTCGTGTTCGTCGACGAGGTCCATCGCTTCAACAAAGCGCAGCAGGACGCCTTCCTGCCGCATGTGGAGTCGGGCCTGTTCGTGTTCGTCGGTGCCACCACGGAGAATCCGTCTTTCGAAGTGGTGGGGGCTTTGCTGTCGAGGGCGTCGGTGTACGTGCTGGAGCCGCTGAGCGGCGAAGAGCTGGGCGAGCTGCTGGAGCGCGCGCGGCGCGACCAGCTGGACGATGTGCCGATCGAAACCGGCGCGCGCCAGATGCTGATCGGACTGGCCGACGGCGATGCGCGGCGCCTGCTGAACGCGCTGGAAGTCGTATCCGACGCCGCCAAGCGATCTGGCAGCGCGATCGACGTGGCGTTTCTGCGCGCGACCTTGCCGGCCACGCTTCGCCGCTTCGACAAGGGCGGCGAGAACTTCTACGACCAGATCTCGGCGCTGCACAAGGCGGTACGCGGGTCCGATCCGGATGCCGCGCTCTATTGGATGGTGCGGATGCTCGACGGCGGAACCGATGCGTTGTACATCGCGCGGCGTGCGATCCGGATGGCGAGCGAGGACATCGGACTGGCCGATCCGCGCGCACTGGCGCTGGCGCTGGACGCAGCGCAGGCCTACGAGCGGCTGGGCTCGCCCGAAGGCGAGCTGGCGCTGGCCCAAGCGATCGTCTACCTGGCGCTCGCGCCCAAATCGAACGCGCTCTACGCAGCGTTCGGCGAGGTGCGCGAATTCGTCCAGCGCGATGGCACGCGCCCGGTGCCGCTGCACCTGCGCAATGCCCCCACGCGCTTGATGAAGGACCTGGGGTACGGGCGCAACTACCGCTACGCGCACGACGAGCCCGATGCGGTCGCAGCCGGCGAGACCTATCTGCCGGAGGGTCTGCGCTCGCCAGGCTGGTATCGTCCGACCGACCGAGGGTTGGAGGCGAAGATCTCGCAGCGGATGGACGAGCTGCGGCGCCTGAACGAAACGAACAGGAACGAGAGTGCTTGATATCGCCTTGCTGAGAAAAGATCTGGCAGGCGTGGCCGCGCGGCTGCGGGCGCGCGGATTCGAGCTGGACGTCGTTGCGTTCGAGCGGCTCGAGGCGCAGCGCAAGTCGGTGCAGAGCCGTACCGAGGAGTTGCAGGCGCTGCGCAATGCGCTGTCCAAGCAAATCGGGCAGCTGAAATCGCGCGGCGAGGATGCCTCGGATGTGATGGCCGAGGCTGCGCAGATTCCCGAGCAAGTGAAACAATTGGAGCAACAAACGGCCGACGTGCAGGCTCGGCTGCAGCAGATCCTGATGGAGACGCCAAACCTGCCGCACGAATCGGTGCCGGTCGGGCGCTTGGCGGACGACAACGTGGAGGTCCGGCGCTGGGGCGAGCCGCCGCGCTTCGACTTCACGGCCAAAGACCACGTCGACCTGGGCGCCGCCCTGGGCATGGACTTCGAGACGGCCGCCAAGCTGTCGGGCGCGCGCTTCGTGGTGATGAAAGGCTCGGTCGCGCGGCTGCACCGCGCGCTCGCGCAGTTCATGCTGGACGTGCAGACCGGCGAGCATGGCTACACCGAGTGCTATACGCCGTACATCGTGAACGCCGCCACGCTGACCGGAACCGGCCAGCTGCCCAAGTTCGAGCAGGATCTGTTCGTCGTGTTCAAAGGTGGGCTGCAGGGCGGCCAGGAGGGCGCCGGCGAAGCCATGTACCTGATCCCGACCTCCGAAGTTTCGCTGACGAACTTCGTGCGCGACCAGATTTTGCGCGAGGCCGACCTGCCGCTGAAGCTCACTGCGCACACGCCGTGTTTTCGCTCGGAGGCGGGCTCCTATGGCAAGGACACGCGCGGAATGATCCGGCAGCACCAGTTCGACAAGGTCGAGATGGTGCAGGTCGCGCATCCCGCGCATTCGTACGAGGCGCTCGAGCACATGGTCGGGCACGCCGAGAATATCCTGCGCAAGCTGGAGTTGCCGCATCGCGTGGTGGCCCTGTGCACCGGCGACATGGGCTTCGGCGCCGCCAAGACGTACGACCTGGAAGTGTGGCTGCCGGCGCAGCAGGCTTACCGGGAAATCTCCTCGTGCTCGAATTGCGAAGCGTTTCAGGCGCGCCGGATGCAAGCGCGCTTTCGCAACGCACAGGGCCGCACCGAGCTGGTCCACACGCTGAACGGCTCCGGCCTGGCGGTGGGGCGCGCGCTGGTGGCTGTGCTGGAAAACAATCAGCGCGCCGACGGATCGATCGTGATTCCGTCGGCGCTGCGCCCGTACATGGCGGGCCTCGCCGAGCTGCACCCCGGCTAGCGAATTACGCGGGCCGTAGCCCGGCCCGCAGCGCCATCGCACCTCGTACGATGAAGAAGATCGCCAGCGCGTGAAACGCGACTGGCATCCAATCCTCGTAGTTCAGGTAGATCAGCGCGTCGAGGGCGTAGACCGCCAATCCGACGTAGAACGCCCAGAGTTTTCCGCGGGCCGCCTGTAAGCCCATCAGGACAAAGAAGCCGACCGCCGCCGCGTCGATCACGAATCCGGTCAGCTTGTCGTTTGCGAACGCCGCGTCGGACAGCGCCGTGATCCCCAGACCCAGGACGAAGCTCGCATTGCTCTTGGTCTGGAACAGCACGATGTTGACGACCGACAGGCCGGCGATCCACCAGAACCAGCGCGCGCCCGACCGGATCAAGGGGCTGGCCAACGCTACCTCGCTTGGCGAGGGCGCAGGCCGCTGCGCTGCTTGCGCAGATTCGCTCATCAGCCTCCTCCTGGATGTTGTGTTTGTCGGACCAGGATATACCATGACACGCTGGGCGCCCGTTGCGGGAAGGACGACATGGCTGATGAATCGAAGCCGAACTGGCGTGATGATGGAGTCAAGGTAATTTCGGGCTCCCAGCTCGATCTGAACACCCCGCAAACGCCGGGAATGACCCGGGCGGCCGCGATCACCCATGCCCGTACCGGCGCCTCGAAGCTGTGGGCGGGCACCGTTGCGATCCACGCCAACGCGAAGACGGGTGCTCATCACCACGGCGAGTTGGAGA
>Ga0210401_10004457_pt1 | contig 14627 bp, 12 predicted proteins | sample IncBWH32MmetaG_FD_150866 | JGI IMG/M metagenome (GOLD analysis project Ga0210401, IMG submission 150866) | Forest soil microbial communities from Barre Woods Harvard Forest LTER site, Petersham, Massachusetts, United States - Inc-BW-H-32-M | ecosystem: Environmental > Terrestrial > Soil >... | reverse complement strand
AATCAGTCCCCCGATGGGAAGATCGCGTCTGCGCCAATCTCGGCCTTCCGCCGGCATGAGCCTGGCACACAGCCGCCCTCTTTTTATCCCGGCTATCGCGCGACCAGGCTGCGTGCACCGTCTCAGACCTTGATATTTCTACCGCATACCGTTTCCGAAACTACAGGGCCAATCTTTGGCGATTCCGACATTAACCCCACAGACAGCGACCTCACAATGCAGCGCGAAAGCGAGCCTTTGGGAGAGCGCATCATCGTACAAGGGCAGGTGCTGGATGGCAATGGACGGCCACTCTCGAACAGTTTGATTGAGATCTGGCAGGCCAATGCTGCCGGACGATACGCTCACAAGAATGACGACCACGCCGCGCCACTTGACCCGAATTTCACCGGCACTGGCAGGACTCTCACCGACCAGAACGGATGCTATAGCTTCGTGACGGTTAAGCCCGGCGCTTATCCGTGGGGCAATCACGACAACGCATGGCGTCCGGCGCACATCCATTTTTCGTTGTACGGACCAGCCCTGGTCACACGGCTCGTCACCCAAATGTATTTTCCCGGGGATCCGCTTCTTGCCTACGATCCCATTGTGCAGTCGATTCCGGACGAAAGGGCGCGAGAGCGTTTGGTCTCGAAGTTTGACCTGGAAACGACCAAGCCCGGTTGGGCACTCGGCTATCGTTTCGATATCGTGCTGCGAGGGCCTGAATCGACGCCCTTCGAGGAATAGGCTTGGATCTGACGCCAACAGCTTCGCAGACGGTGGGTCCGTACCTGCACCTCGGCCTCACGGACCGGGAGAGCATTTCGTGCGTCGCGGGCGAAGGTGTAAAGGGCGAGCGCGTGTGGCTCACTTTTCGTGTGCTCGATGGCGAGGGGGCACCTGTTCCGGACGCAATGATCGAAGTGTGGCAGGCTGACGCCGAAGGAAACTACAAGAATCACAGCGCCCCTGTTGATACGGCGTTCGGTGGCTTTGGAAGGCAAGCAACCGACAAAGATGGATCGTGCACGTTTGAATCGATCAAGCCCGGCAGAGTACCCGGGCCTCATGGCACGATTCAGGCACCGCATATCAATGTATCGGTTCTTGGACGAGGACTCCTCAAGAGACTGTCTACCCGAGCGTATTTTACGGGTGACGCCGCTAACGAAGAAGATCCAATCCTTGCCTTGGTGCCGGAAAATCGCCGCGCTACGTTGTTCGCCCAATCTGATCCCTCGCGTACGGGCGGTTGGATCTTCGAAATCCGCCTTCGTGGGGAAGGCGAGACAGTATTCTTCGATGTGTAGTCATTTGAGCGAGAAACTTCGACCTGGCAAATCATGAGCGCACGTTTGATCGAAAGTTTGGCAACGACGCCTGAGTTGGCCGCCGTGTTTTCAGATGAGTCAGTTCTTCGAGCCATGCTGGCGTTTGAGGCGGGATTGGCTCGGGCTGAGGCACAAATCGGAATCATCCCCACCGAGGCGGCGAATGCGATCACGGCTTCAGCGTCGCCCACGAACTTCGATATTTCCGCTCTGGCGGATGCGACGTTTCGATCTGGGACCCCTGGCATCCCTTTGGTAAAAGCGCTGACCGATCAAGTACGAAGAACCGACGCGCCGGCGGCCCGCTACGTTCACTGGGGAGCGACGAGTCAGGATGTAGCAGACAGCGCGATGAGTGTTCTCCTCAAGCAAGCAGAACCGATCTTGATCCGCGATCTGCTGCGATTAAGAAAGGCGCTCACCCTTTTGTCGTATCAGCATAAAGACACCGTTATGGTAGGGCGAACTCTGTTGCAGGCAGCGCCTCCGGTAACGTTTGGACTGAAGGCTGCCAGTTGGCTTGGTTCGGTTCGACGCGGGAGACGTCGATTGGAAAATGGATTCCACGCTGCGGCCGTCCTGCAGTTCGGAGGAGCGAGTGGAACCCTGGCATCGCTCGGCGATCGTGGAACGGCGGTGGTTGACGCTCTCGGCAAGGAACTTGGATTGAAGGCTTTGCCAGCTCCATGGCACACCCAGCGCGACCAGTTGGCAACACTCATCTGTGCTTGCGGGGTGCTAACCGGATCTCTGGGCAAGATGGCTCGAGACATCGCCTTGCTCATGCAGAACGAAGTCGATGAGGTGAGCGAGCCGGGAGGCAACGGGCGTGGGGGTTCGTCCACGATGCCGAACAAGCGTAACCCCATCGCCTGTTCCCTTACCCTGGCGGCCGCCCACCGGGTACCGGGGCTGGTGGCATCATTTCTATCCGCAATGGTGCAGGAGCATGAACGTGCAGTCGGAGGATGGCAGACTGAGTGGCCCGTGGTGGCATCGATCGTCCAGTCGACCGGCGTTGCTATCGCATCCATGGCTGAAGTCGCGGAGGGTCTTTCCGTCGATACGGGAAAGATGCGCGTCACAATCGAGAGGGCCAATGGATTGATCTTTGCCGAACGGGCCATGATGCTGCTCGGATCGAAGCTCGGACGCGACGTAGCACACAAAATCCTCGAGGCCGCAGCGAGGAAGAGCGTCAGTGAGGGCCGGAATCTGGCTGCCGTGCTGGCGGACATTCCTGAAGTGACGGCCCATCTCGGCCCCGTTGAGCTTGAACAACTGGAAATGCCTGAACAGTATCTAGGGTCCGCTGAGGCTTTTCGCGAAGCTCTGGTAGCCGAGTCCATAGAAGAAGACGAAGAAGACGACGACAAGGAGCGATGATTTGCCCTTCGCCACCATTCACAACACGCGGATGTTCTATCGCCTGCAAGGGAGTCCCGGGCGGCCTGTCCTGATCTTGTCGCACTCTATCAGCACCGACCAGGCCATGTGGGATCTTCAAGTGAACGACCTGCTTCCTCACTTTCAGGTTCTGCGATATGACACCCGAGGTCACGGAGCCTCGGACGCACCGGCAGGCGAATATTCCGTTGAGATGCTGGGTAAGGACGTTCTCGCCCTCGCAGGCGCGTTGGGAATCTCTCAATTTGCTTTCTGTGGCTTGTCGTTGGGCGGAGCGATCGGGCAATGGGTAGCAGCTCAAGCACCGGAACGGGTCACCCATCTTGTCTTGGCGAACAGTTCGCCCCAATTCGTGCCTCGCGCCAACTGGGAAACAAGGATCTCAACCGTGCGCGAGAAAGGAATGTCGGCTGTCGCCGATGTTGCGATGCAACGTTTTTTCTCTCCGGATACGGTGGCGAAGGGAGATCCTCATGTCGCCTCGATTCGCTCGGTATTCTTGAGTACAGATCCCGTTGGGTATACGGCATGTTGTGCGGCGCTTCGCGACATGGATCACACTCAACTGGTTCGAAAAATCAAAGTTCCAACATTGATAATCTCTGGCGACCGGGACGTAGCGACACCATGGATCGGGCATGGTGAACGACTAATAAATGAGATTCAAGGAGCGAGGGCGGTCCACTTGCCAGCGGCGCACCTTTCCAACATCGAAAAGCCACGATCGTTCACCGCGGCCCTGTTCGAATTCTTACTTCCGCGAAAATCCGGAGACCTGGACTCCCTGGGGGCGGGGATGGAAGTACGTCGCGAAGTGCTGGGCGATGCCCACGTGGATAAGGCGGTTGCCGCAACGACCGAATTCAATCGCGAGTTTCAGGACTTGATCACGCGTTACGCCTGGGGAACGATCTGGTCTCGCCCCGAACTCGACCGTCGGACGCGGCGACTTCTGGCACTGGCAATGACGGCTTCCCTGGGAAGGTGGGAGGAATTTGCCATGCATGTGCAGGCCGGTTTGGCGAATGAACTTGAATTTTGCGACCTGAAGGAGATCCTTTTGCAGACTGCGGTGTACGCAGGAATGCCGGCCGCGAATACTGGCTTTCGCATCGCAAACGACCAGATCAAAATGGAGCCTAGGTCCGGATAGTCAGGTCAAAATAGTAATGGTAGTGATTTCGGCATGCGGGGTTAAATTCCGCTTTGCAGGCGGGACAATGATTTCCGCACGCCAAATAGCTGGTGATCGTCAGTTGGTCACCGCATGCGCCACATAAGATGGCCTTCTCGTCCCATTCACTTTGTGGCCACACTTCGATTTCGTGATCCGCCAGAGCGGCATGGCAATCCTTGCAAGAGTAGTAAACCTCACAGCACTTCACTTTGATTGCGATGATGTCGACGGGCTGGTGGAAGTGGGCACACCGGGTTTGTGGATCGACATCAATGCCGCGGACTTCTGGCAGGTTAGGTGCCATTGTTTTAGATCAGCGGTCAACCGATGGTCAGCAGTTCCTCATAGAAGCCGCCGAACTGCCGGGAGCGATCGACGAAATGCATCTCCAGAATCCAGTGACGTTCTCGCCCCGTCGCATCCTCGGACCGCATTCGACGGTGGTTATCCGGGTGCACATACAATGTGACCTTGTCGCCAGCGATCTTCTCGTGAGGAAACTGGCCGATCAGATGGCCCGCGATGGGGCCGCCATATTCCCAGCCCGCCTGTTCCGCTAGCCCCTGAGCATATCGGTACAGTTCGGCTCCGGTGATGTCTGGACTCTGCTGGAAATGGTTCTTGCCGTTCGCGAAGGCTTCTTCGATATCCCGGCAGAGCCTGAGCTTCACGGGATCGGAGCCGATCACGTACGTGCGGCCGAAGTCGGCTTCCCACTCCTCAAACACGGGCCCGAGATCGAGGAATACGATGTCGTCTTCAGACACTTTGATGTCCGATGGGTTCTCGTCGTAAGGCTGCAGGGTATTTCGACCGGCACGCACGATTCGTTTGTGCCAGTAGCGCGTAATCCCGTACATGCGCTGGGCGAGCGAGTAAATGCTCTCGTTGATCTCGGTTTCGCATGTTCCAGGCCGAATGAGACCCTGCGCCTCGACCTCGTCAAACAGTCGTTGGGCCTTGATCTGCGCATCCAATAATGCGGTTATTCGCGCGTCTTCCAATTGTTCCATGGTTCACAAAGACTACAATCAATTGCCCCATGGTTGAAAGATCGGAGCACTCTCTGGCGGAAAAAACGCGCCAAACTGCGATCTTCAGCGACCGTAGTGCGCGATGAAGACAGCTGTTCCGACCACGTGTTCCCTGGCGGTCGACACTACCATCGCGCCGCTGGAGTCCGGTGGAACGTCCACCTTCTCGATGTTTAACGCATAGACCGTGAACGTGTAGCGATGCGGAGGATCTCCTTTGTCCGGGCAAGGACCGTGGTAGGCGTCGTTGCCGAGATCAGTGCGGCCCTGCTGAGTGCCGGCCGGAAAAACAGAGCTATGTTCCACGCCCGCTCCTTTCGGCAGAGAGGTCACGCTCGCGGGCAAGTTATAGACAATCCAATGCCACCATCCTGACGGATCGCCATGCTCGTCAGGATCGAATAACGTCACGACGTAACTCTTCGTTGCTGCCGGCGCGCCGGACCACTGCAGCGGAGGCGACACATTTCCGCCGCTGCATCCGAAAACGTTCGCGGTATATTCTCCCGGGACTTTAGCCGCAAGCTTCGAATCTGGGCTGGAGAGAACGAACTTAGAATGAGCAGCCGGTTTCTCCTGCGCCGAGACTCGCGGAGATGCCACCAAGGTGATCGCCAGCATTACGCCTAGTACACCGATTCTCTTGTCGAATGACATGTCAGCCTTTTCCATATGGATTCTTGGTGTCGCAACACCTCGATCGCGCTAAGACTGCTGGCAGCACCAGACGTAAGCCTCCAGCGCTGTGCCGGAGTCCCTTAACTATTCGAGGGCTTATCTGGCGTAATGTTCTGGTTGAGCCGCAGTACGTTGGTTGGGTCGTATTTCTTCTTGATCTCCACGAGACGGGTATAGTTTGCTCCGTAGCCCGCGCGGACAAGCTGGTCGCTCGTATCGCCCAGCTGGTTAATGTACACTCCGTTCGCGAACGGCTGCAAAGTGTCGCGCGTAGCCTCCACCCATTGCACCGCGTCGGCCTTCTCTGCCGGAGATGTCCAGACGCCCGCTATGTCTACTTCATAACTGGTCTGGCGCAGAGCAAACGCCGTGTCACTCAAATTCACACGGCTAACCGCCCCTCGCAACGGTACGATGATCGCCTTGCACCGTGCGGGCGCATTGTTGATGGCGGTCGTAATCGCCGCGATAGCTGCCCCACTGATTTCCCTAAGAATAAGGTTCGTTTGGAAGTGCGCAACCGGCGCTTGAAGAAATCCACCTGCTGACTGAGCTTCCAGATAGGACATGACTTTGACGCTGTCGTCCTGCGGTTTGAGCGCACGCAATGGCCGGATCAGGTCATTCGCCATTCGTGGATCGCCGCAATAGCAAAGATCGATTTTGAGTCTTGGCCTTTGTTCGGACGGCAACAACTGGGCCAATGCGTCCATTTCATCCGGAGCCCCCGCGAGAAATCTGGTGAACGCCTCCAACAGCTCGGAAATACGCCCCGCGGCATACATCAGCGCTCCCGACACAACCTCGCCTACCGGATGGAGCTGGTACTCCAGCGCCGTCACCACTCCGAAGTTGCCACCTCCCCCGCGAATCGCCCAAAAAAGATCTGGATTGGAATCATGACTGGCCTCGACTCGTCTCCCGTCCACGGTCACGACTTGCGCAGATAGCAGGTTGTCACAGGCGAGGCCGTATTTATCCATCAAACGGCCTTCTCCCCCGCCGAGCGTCAGGCCGGCAACGCCTACAGACGGGCAGCCGCCCGAGGTTGTCGCAAGCCCAAAACGCTGCGTCGCCTCGTCCAGATCGCGCACAAGCGCGCCCGCCTCCGCGCGGGCTACGCGTTTGCCGGCGTCGACCCCAACTCGTTTCAGGCCGGAAAGGTCGATCACTACTCCGCCCTCGCACATTCCGAACCCGAGCCGGCTATGGCCACCGCCGCGCACGGCCACAGGCAACTTCCGGGCCTCGGCAAAATCTAGAGCGCGCGCAACGTCGGGCGTGCCGGCGCAGCACACGATCACCGCGGGCCGACGGTCGAATGCGCGATTGAACACCAGGCGCGCCGATTCATACTCTGCAGCTCCAGGTGTAATGACTTGGCCGCTAATTCCGGCGACAAGCTTTCGAATGGCAGCAGCGTCGACCGAATCTTGTCCGGGCCCTGCAACAATGTCTTTCAGCACGGGAAGAGCCGCAACTGGGCTGCGATAAACCGCGGCTGCTGCCAACGCCGTCTCGATGAATTGTCTTCGAGTAGCGCGCGCCATGATTCCCATGAGCCTACGATACACAGCAACCAACGTCAATTTACCTTTGCAACTGGAGCGCGGTCTGACTGGGTGTCGGAGCCGGGAGGGCTCAGCTATGTTTTATGGTTCTCGAACGAGCGCTCTAGTACTTTTACGCGTCACGGAATCAGCAACGACGGGTGAATCGCAGACTATTCACGATTCCATTCATTTATTATTTATTGACTCGGTCTGTGACGACTCGCGACTCGACCAAGGCTCGGATATCACGATTTTCCAAAATCAAATCTTCGATAACAAGATCTTGGCCCTTCCCAGTGTGTCCAACCACCACATTCAACATTGCCCAGGCCAAGTCGTCGGCTCGAATTACCTGATTCGGAAGCAGCACTCGAAACACCGGATACGCCGCCCGCAACAGTCGGTAGGTGAAGTTTGGTTCCTTTCGGGGCTGCACGGGATAGATGTATGCGGGCCGAAAGAGAAAAATGCGTGGGAAACCGGCCGCGATTAATGCCTTTTCGGCCTCACCTTTGTAGCGGGCGAAGGCAATTCGGCTTCTTCCTGTCTGGTCGGCACCGTTCCCGCTCAAAAACGAGAACGCGGCGTTCGGACTGCTCTTACGCAGAGCTCGCGCAAACTCGATCGTGTAGGCGCTGGTTATGGCGTGGAGTTCAGCGTCTGACACCGAACCGGTGTATGCTCCCAGGCAATACACCGCTGCGTCCTAGCCAGAAAGTACATCGGTGAGCGCCGAACAGTCCGCGAAGTTTTGATGCACTACCTCTTTCAGCTTGGGGTGTGAAATACCAACCTTCTTGCGGCCGATGGACGTGACGCTTTTGACCGCGGAGCTATTGAGGGCGTAGCGAAGCGCGTAGCCGCCCACCATCCCGGACGCGCCGACGATTACGAGACACTTCTGATCTGCGGTCGCAATGTTTGCTATGGAAGACGCGTCGCTGTTCGCTGTCATGACAGAATGCGCTCCTCGATCCAGTCAACGTAGAGCAGGCGCTCCGCAAAAAGCTATGCGTCGTCTTGCTTCACGAAGGTGTCGTAATAGCGGAGCGCCGCGATCATCAGCTGTCGCTTGTTACGGTCGACAGTGAGGTGATGAGGCATGCAATAGGTTTCCCCGCTGCCTCGATCATTGGCCAGCGTGAGGATCGTAGTCTGCCCAAGGAAGTGCATGGTCGCCGCATACTTGTTCAGATCTGCAAAGACTGGAGCCAGCGCCTCGCGGGAGTTCAGTTGCTGTGAAGGCTTTGGGTCTTTGGCGTTCATGTACACCACGAAGTGAGTGTGGGCGGTAAAAAGCGCCATCTGACCTTTCGCATCGCGACGATCAGCACAGTGTGCATAAGCTTCAACTAGCTCGCGTATAGCGAGTCGATCGGCGGCTTCGTTGGGAGAGATACTGACGTGCTCGCTCATAGACTTCCTCTTATATTCGTTTTGTTCGGGATCACTCAAGGATAGCCTTTGGCTCAAGGAACACCTGAATCCCGTACTTGCCGTATTCGCGGCCAACGCCGGACTTGAATCCGGCCCCAGGGCGCCTGAGGATCGTCCGTCACGTTATTTTATTGATCACCACGCGGCAATTAACCCGATTGAAAGCGCAACGATGATTAGGAACTGCACCATTGGCAATAAAAGCTCCGAATTCGATGAATCTTACCCCACCTCAAGGCGGCGTGTCTCCGCCTTCGTCTTTGGCTTGGCGAGGTGGCAGGGCGTGGGCGAAAGCGCGAATGGGGTTGGGGTTAGTTTGGCGCGAAACCGGCGCGGTTCGAAACGCCTGTCGGAGCCCCGGCCCGAGCAGCGCACACCCACACGAAGCCGAAGTTGGACAAAATCGCGAAACCAGGGAAGTTTGAGTCGAGTCAAGAGGCTTTCACTCAGATTTCATCGTAATTTCAGCGTTTTTCCATTTCATCTGTTTCGGCGCCGCCGTAAAAATAGGGGGTTAAGGCATGCTTGGACCCAGACATCCAGGTTCAGTGCCATCATCGATGACAATGAAACGAGTATACGACTCGGGGGAGACCTCATTGAGTCGGGGGTAGGGCGCAATGCTTCGAATCAAAAACATTTCCTCCGATCCGATTTGCTTTGCAGGCCGCGTGTCTGATCGTTGAATCCGCACCCCGAAATATCGAGTCTGGAGTTGCAGGCCGAGCCGACAGAAAAGCAATGGACCGTTCCCAACATCGAGAATGAACGCCTTACCTTTCGTCTCAAGTGACTCTGCCGCCCGTCAATCCACAAGCCTGTCGCGTTGGGGGCCTCTCCAACGTTACTCGTTTGCGGTTATTTCCGTCGCAGTGGCATTGGGAACGGCGCTATTGCTCGATCACCTCGGGTTCCGCGATGCGACGGTTCCACTCTTCATCTGCGCGAGCGCAATCAGTTCCTGGTATGGAGGGCCAGGCCCAGCGGCGCTGGCGGTCGTCCTGTCCTCACTCGCATTCGACTACTTCTTCGTGCTACCACTTTATACCCTCTACATCGCACCCTCGGAGCTTCCGTATTTCGTCATCTTCGCCTTATTCACTTTACTCGTGTCATGGTTCGCCAGGATTCGCCACCGCGTCGAAGAAGATTTGCGCAAGGCTCGCGACGAACTGGAGTCCGTCAATCGCAAACTCGCAGAACGCTCGGCAGCGCTGGAAACCAGCAATAAGGAGTTGGAGGCTTTCGCCTATTCCGTATCGCACGACCTTCGCGCGCCGTTGCGCCACGTATCGGGATTTGCAGAGCTGTTGCGGAGCAGCGCAGCCCCATCTCTCAATGAAAAAAGCAACCGGTATCTCACAGTGGTCCTGGAAGAGTCCAACCGGATGGGTAGCTTGATCGATGACCTGCTCGCGTTTTCTCGAATAGGCCGCGCGGAAGCTCATTATTCCACTATTAGCCTGCAGCAGATCGTTCAGGAAGCCGTAGCCGAAGCCAGCCAGGATGCCAATAGCCGCAACATTGCCTGGAGCGTAGAGGCCTTGCCCGATTGGTATGGGGATCGATCGATGCTTCGACTGGCCGTGATCAACTTGATTTCAAACGCCGTGAAATTCACTGGCACGCGATCCGAACCCAAATTCGAAATCGGATGCAGCGAACGCAAAGACGATCAACTGGTGCTGTTCGTGCGGGACAACGGAGTCGGATTCGACATGAAGTATTCCAACAAACTCTTCGGCGTCTTCCAGCGGCTTCACTCGCAAGAGGCTTTTGAAGGGACGGGGATCGGCTTGGCTACGGTCCAGCGCATCGTCCACCGCCATGGTGGTCGCGTCTGGGCGGAGGGCAAAGTGGAAGGCGGCGCCACTTTCTACTTTTCACTTTCGAAACTCACTGGAGCAAACTGACATGGACGTTCTCGGACGGATCTTACTGGTTGAAGACGACCCAAAAGATGTTGAGCTTACGTTGAACGCTTTGGATGAATATAACCTCGCCAACGAAGTGGTGGTCGCCATCGATGGTGAACAAGCCCTGGATTATCTGTACTACCGTGGCAAATTCACGCAGCGTGCCCGCGTGAACCCGGCGGTCCTTCTTCTCGATCTAAAGCTGCCGAAGATCGACGGACTCGAGATTCTCCGACAGATTAAGAGCGACGAGAAGCTGAAGATGATTCCGGTGGTTGTGCTCACGTCATCCCGCGAGGAAAAGGATGTGGTGGACAGCTACAAACTGGGTGTCAATGCCTATGTGGTAAAGCCAGTCGATTTCCATGAATTTGTGAACGCAATCAAAGAACTCGGGGTTTTTTGGGCCGTTATCAACGAGCCTCCGGCCGGGAGCGTCAGAAAGCACTGAACAGGCTATGACTTCTCGTTCGCAGATTCTCTATCTGGAAGACGACCTCGCCGATGCTGAGTTGCTGCAGAACACTCTCCAGGCAGACGGTCTCGCGTGTGATATCACCCGCGTGGACATGGAATGCGCCTTCTTCTCGGCGCTGCAACGGGACGGTTTTGACCTGATCCTGGCGGATTACACTCTGCCCTCCTTTGACGGTCTGTCGGCGTTGAGAATGGCGAAACAGCAAAAACCCGACCTGCCCTTTATCTTCGTCTCCGGAACAATGGGTGAAGAGGTTGCGATCGAGGCACTCAAGACTGGCGCGACCGATTACGTTCTGAAGACGCGACTTTCTCGGCTTGCGCCCGCGGTGCGCCGGGCGCTGCGCGAAGCCAGGGAGCGGCGGGAACTCCGCAGCGCCGAAGAAGCCGCTCGCCGAAGCGAGAAAGAGCTTCGCGATGTAATTGAAACTATTCCGGCTGTGGCCTGGAGTGCCCTTGCGGATGGCTCGAATTCGTTCGTAAACAGCCGCTGGACGGAATTCACGGGCTTGTCGGCGGAGCAGACTTCCGGTTCAGGTTGGCATGCTGCCATTCACCCCGACGACATTCAGCGACACATTGACCGATGGCGTATGTGCGTCGTCACCGGTGAACCACTAGAGATTGAAGTGCGCATGCGACGCGCCGACGGGCAATATCGGTCACATTTGTGTCGTGGCGTGCCGCTGCGAGATGAACGAGGAGGTATTGTTAAATGGTATGGCGTCCTGACCGACATCGAGGATCGCAAGCGCGCTGAGGAAGCCCTGAAGCGAAGCGAGTTTTATCTCAGAGAGGCGCAGAAGTTGACTCATACGGGTAGCTGGGCCTGGCGCGTTTCAGATCGAGATGCGGTCCACCTATCCGAGGAGTGGTACCGCGTTTATGGCTACAATCCTTCTGACGGAGCGCCGAATTGGGAGAAGCGGCTCGACCTCGTCCACCCAGATGATCGTCTTACATGGAAGAACACGATTGAACGGGCCATCGTGAAACAAACCGATTACGACGTAACTTTTCGCATTCTTTTGCCGGGGGGGATCGTGAAATGGATCCGCACAGTTGGCCATCCCGTGCTGACCCCGACCGGAGATTTGGTGCAATTCCTTGGCTGTTCGACTGACATCACCGATCAAAAACGCGCTGAGCAAGAGCATGAAAAGCTGCGCCAACTAGAGGCCGAGCTCGCACACATCAATCGGGTGAGCATGTTGGGGGAAATGGCCGCGTCCTTGGCACACGAAATCAAGCAGCCCATCGCAGCCGCCATCACCTGCGCCAACAGTTGCGCCGAATGGCTTGCGCACGAACCGCCCAATCTCGATCGGGCTCGTGCAGCAGCCGCCCGAATAGATAAGTACGGGAATCGTGCGGTTGAAATCATGGACCGTATACGTTCGTTTTATAAGAAGTCGCCTCCGCAACGTGAGTTGGTCGACGTGAACGGAATTGTCAAGGAAATGCTCACGCTGCTGAAAGGTGAGGCTACGCGATCCTCAATTGCCATGCGCACGGACCTTTCCGCCGAACTGCCTAAGATCATGGTCGACCGTGTGCAACTGCAGCAGGTGTTCATGAACCTCATGCTTAACGGCATCGAAGCCATGGAGAACTCAGGCGGAGAGCTTACGGTGAAGTCGGAACTGCAGGACGGTCAACTCCAGTTCTCGGTCAGTGACACGGGCGTGGGGTTGCCAATGGAGACGATGGATCAGATCTTTTCTGCGTTCTTTACGACAAAGCCGCAGGGCAGCGGCATGGGGCTGGCTATCAGTCGTACTATTGTGGAGTCGCATCGTGGCCGTTTGTGGGGAACCGCCAACAACGGACGAGGCTCAACCTTTTATTTCACCTTGCCAACTGAAGTGCTGTTGTCATCGGGGTTGGTTCCCTAGATTTTTGAGCTGGCTGTACTCGGCTTTGGCCTGTCGATAGACGGGAAGATCGGGGTCGGCATCTTTCCAAATGCTGAGGAATTCTTCGTAAGATGCGCGGGCGGATGCGTTGTCGCCCATAAGTCTCGCTGCCCGGCCGAGTTGAAGCCGGGCTAGTGGGCAGGTGATATACCCCCAGCACAAACCCGGATTGTCGATCAGTTTTTGGAACTCGCCAGCTGCCGACCGGCCATCTCCCAACTCCAGGTAGGCCAGGCCACGGATGTAGGCCGGGTAGAGGTAATCGAACGACTGGGTGTCTGCGAGGTCGTACGGGACGGTTTCGCGGAGCAGATCGATGGCGGCGTGAGGGTCGTGCTGGTGCAACTTGACCGCGGCCCGAACTGTGGGAACAAGGTAATTCTGCACAATAGTGTCCAATGGCGCTTCATGGCTGACTTCGCCTGCGATGCGTTCGGCTTCGTCCGTTCTCCCCGACCGTGCGAGAGAGAGAGCCAAAATCATTCTTCGGTTTCGCTCCAATTTACTCTGTAGTGACTGGTCTTCGGTCTTGCGCGCCTCGATTACCCTCCCCGCTTCTGCATTCCGAACGGCCGAAAAAACGAGAGCCATGGAAACATCTCCCGAGTCAGAAGAGACCTTCGATGCCTGCAGTCGAAACCGTTCTGCGGAATCAAAGTGACCCTGTCGAGCTTCAAATGTCGATTGCTCGCGCAAGAACGCGGCTCGATTGGGGCCACGGGCTTCGCCGTCGATGATCCGATCGAGAGAGCCCCGATCACCCTCGATAAATGCCAGGCGCAATTTTTGAATTCTCAGTCCGAGGCTGTCAAATTTAAGGGCCTCCGCTTGAGCCAGCCATGACCTTGCCTCCTTGAATCTGCTAGCGATTATGTTGGCATAGGCCGCCCAGGAAAAATAGAGTGGACTTGGCGCCAGCCGCGCCGTCTCATCCTCTACATCGGCCGCTCGCTTGAGCTGCCCGAGCTTGCGCAGCGTCTCCGACAGATTAGTATGAAAGAATACATCGCAAGGAAAGAGGTCCAGCGCCCGAAGTAGAACGGCATAGGCTTTGTCGACCTCTCCAGTCACGGATTCGTAATAGAGAAGCTCGATGTTCAGCCTGTTCTTCTCCATCATTCGGTCGCGCAATTGATAGGCGCGTGTGTATGCAGCTGCCGCGAGGTCGGGATAGAGGAGAGCTTCGTTGACCGCGCCAATCCCTTCGTAGCCGAGCGCAAGCTCAGGGTCGAGTTCGATCTCTCTCTGAAGCAGGGGGAGCGCTGCCTGCGGGTTGCCAGCCAGGAAGAGCTTGACTGCCTCATTGCCCGTCTGGAGTGCTTCCAGGGAGGCGCTGGTCGCTATTTCCAGGGGCTGATCGAAGCGGGCCAGGGATTCGGCCGGCTCCCCGATCTTCCTCCGAAGGCGCGCGGCTGTCACTCCTAACTCATGGACCACTTGATCACGAGCGCTAATGTCGGTCCCTTCCTCAGCCAGGGTCGCGCCTGAGCCGCACTCGAGTGCTCTGATCTCCAGGTGATATCCGTTACCGGCGTCGGCGATGGAATCAGCGATCACCATCTTGCTATTGGTCTTGCTGCAAATCTGGCACGCGATCTCCGGAGTGATCTTGGTGGTCGGCTGAAGGTTCATTTGCGCTATGGTGGAGTACGTTTTGTCCAATCCCAGGAGGTTTAGGTATGGCGTCTGCTCCATTTCATAGCGCAATGCAATCTT
>Ga0210401_10004455_pt1 | contig 14631 bp, 13 predicted proteins | sample IncBWH32MmetaG_FD_150866 | JGI IMG/M metagenome (GOLD analysis project Ga0210401, IMG submission 150866) | Forest soil microbial communities from Barre Woods Harvard Forest LTER site, Petersham, Massachusetts, United States - Inc-BW-H-32-M | ecosystem: Environmental > Terrestrial > Soil >... | reverse complement strand
TGTGCACCCCTTTGCTCGCCGCTGCTCGTGTGCAATAACTGATTTGGGTACTGCAGGTCGTTGGTTCGAATCCAGCTGCCCCGACCAATCAATGACTTACGGGGTTTTCCTCTACTTTAAACAAGAGGTTTGACCTCATGCCTGCCTTTGAACAGTTCATTCGAGAGAAAATTTACCTGCAAAACGTCTCACCGTATCGTGCCCAAAATTCTTAAAGAGCAGAGGGAAAAGAGCCAGCTTCGCATTGCCGATGCGGCCTTGAAACTCTTCACCACGAAAGGTTTTCACGGAACCAACACCCGTGAGATCGCAAAGGAAGTAGGTGTGTCTACGGGAAGCATCTATACGCACTATCCCAGCAAAGAAGCCATGTTCAAGGATCTGACGCAGCGATACCGCACCAATGTGGAAAACTGGCTGGCACAAACGGTAAGGAAAATTCCCGACCCACTCTCCCGCTCCGGTCTCACCACGCTCGCTTCGGCCATCCGGGCCAAGGTTCGCGCCAATCCCGAATATCTCCTCTTGATTTTCATCGATGTAGTTGAGTTCAGGAACCAGTATTTCGCCAAGACGTTTGTCAACGTACCTGAGCAATTCCGGAAACTGCTGGGTGACAGATTGGAGCAAGTCAAAACCCAGCCTGGATGGCGAGGAGGCGATCCGGCCTTCGTTCTGGCCGCGGTCTACCTCTATTTCTTCAACTACTTTGTAACGAAAAAGTTTGTTCTCGGACGGCGCTACCTGGGCGTCTCTGACGAAAAAGCTGTTTCCGGATTCATCGAACTCATTTTGCACGGGTTGTGGAGTACCCGGGAAGGCGCTCGCGACGGCGAGCCGCATGGCAGAAAATCCGATGCATCCGCGGAACAGAAGTCCCTGCTCAGAACCGCCAGGGAACAGGTGGGCCTCATTCGTCTATTGGCTGGCCGTTTGCTCAATCCCGTGGAAGACAACTCTCACTACTCGCGGCGAAAGCACGATGAAAGGCCCGAAAGACAGCCCATCCTTTTTGAGCCGCGAATTACGCGCGAAGGGATCGACGAAAACCGCTTGCGCATCGAGGCTGCGGCGCTCGAGTTGTTTACCACCCAGGGCTTTCACGGCACCAACATTCTTGAAATTGCGGACAAGGCAGGCATCTCCGGGGCAGGCATCTACACGTACTATTCGAGCAAACAGGCGATTTTTCAAAGCCTGGTGCTGAACTATCGCGCCTGCCTGCGGCGTTTCCGCAATGGCATCCTGAGTACCTTACGGGCTCCCTTCTCCCGGGCCGAGATTACTTTTCTTGCCGCATTCATGGAGTCCATGGTCTACGACGACGCTGAGTACTACCTCTTGATGTACATCGACATTCTTGAGTTCAAGAGCCGTTATTTCGCTGACCTCTTCCACGATCTTCCGGGACAGTTTCGGCGCCGTCTGGGCCTCATTCTGGAAAAAGCCAAGAAATCTCCCGGTTGGTGCGGCGCGGATCCGGCCTTCGTATTCGCCCTCGTCTTCACCTTCTTCTTCAGCTATTTCATGGTCGAGAGGCTGATGTGCCGCCGGCATTTGGCGGTGTCCGACGAGGAAGCCCTGGAACGATTCATTGATATTCTCTCGTTTGGCTTGTGGGCGCCGGAAGGAATCTGAGTCTACAGCAAAGCACAACGTGCACCTCAAGAGTCGCGTTCAGCGCGGGTCAATGGCGACATCCACTCCGCCAAAGCCCAGCGCATCCAATAGCCTGTAACCCGGTCTATCCGTTACGCTGTGGGCAAAGCCTTTGCTTTTGCTGGTTCTTCCGACGACTCCTGTTGTCGTCTGATTCCCGGCGTTCCATAAACAAAACTGAACAATTAATTATTATTATAACTGGTTGTTTTGTGTTATTATTGCTGCCCTCAACGACAGATTGAGTAGGGACGGATGGAACAGCCGCGAGGGTAGTCCCGTCCAGATCCCAAAAACGGCCCCAACCGATTTTCAGAAAAGGAGGAACTCATGACGAAGCAACAGCAGCGATTTTTTGGGTTGTTCCGCAGTGCTCTTGTAGGACTGGCCGCCGCTGCACTGGCCTATGCTCCGGCAAGTGCGCAGACGGTAACAACTCCTTCCGGCACCTTCCCCGCCGCCACCTTCCAGGGCACTGCCGGCTCCGGAATCACGACCTTTGAAGGTATCCGCTACGCCGCTGCGCCTACGGGCCAACTGCGCTTCGCCCCGCCAACCGCGCCGGCCGCCGTTTCGGGCACAATCAATGCAACTGCCTTCGGCAGCCCGTGTCCACAGGCTCCCTCGCCATTTGGCCACGCCAGCATCAATGAGGACTGTCTGTTTCTGAACGTCTATGTGCCCGGATCCTCCGCCCCGTCGAGAAACCGGCTTCCCGTGATGGTGTTCTTTCACGGCGGCGCGTTCGTGTTTGGCGAAGGCAGCGACTACGATCCAACCCAGATGGCCATCCAGGGTAACGTGATTGTGGTTACGATCAATTATCGCCTGGGAATTCTGGGTTACATGGCCGATGTCGCTCTAAGCGCCCAGGCTGCCAGCGGCGTTTCCGGCAACTACGGCCTCGAAGATCAGCAATTCGCGCTCCGCTGGGTCCGTCAGAATATCTCCGCCTTTGGCGGCGATCCTAACAAGGTGACGATCTTCGGTGAATCTGCCGGCGGCTTCAGCGTCTGTGCCAATGTCGTCTCTCCCAAATCTACCGGGTTGTTCCGGCAAGCCATCACCGAAAGCGGGCCATGCGCTACGCCGCTTCCTACCCTCAAAGGCGCGGAGCAACAAGGAGCCGCTATTGTCGCAGCGCTGGGCTGCAATGCTTCCACCAGCACGGCCACCGTCGCTTGCCTGCGCAATCTGTCTGTCACTTCAATTCTGACAGAGCAGACCAGCATTACCAGCGCCGTCAGCCTCGCCTCCCTGGCCGCTTTCTTCCCCAATGTGGATGGCGACATCATTCCCCAGCAACCGGCTACGGCCCTGATTCTTGGCCAGTTCAACCACGTACCCATCATTGAAGGAACAAACCGTAACGAAGGTACGCTGTTTACGGCGCTGGCCTTCGACCTGAATCCAGAGGTTGGACCATTGACGACGGCTGAATATCCGCTCGCGATCCTTTCTATCGCCGATACTCTCGTTCAACTGTCGGCGGCTCAGCTCAACGGTGGCGTCACCACCCCGCTGAACGCCACGCAGCAGCAGAAGGCGCAGCAGATCGCCCAGGAAATCCTCAAGCAGTATCCTCTCCGCAGCTTCGGCAACAACCCAGGGACGGCTCTGAGCGCGGTGCTCACCGATAGCTTGTTCAGCTGTACCAAGAACATTACTGATCAGCTGTTCTCGCTGTCGGTGCCTACCTTTGGCTATGAGTTCAACGACACCAACGCACCCATGCTCTTCCTTCCTCCGGTCAGCTTCCCCTATGGCGCCTCTCACACGGACGAACTCCAATTCCTGTTCACCATCAATGGCGGCCCGTCGAGACTGAGCAGCAATGAACAGATCCTGGCCACCGCCATGAAGAACTATTGGAGCAACTTTGCTCAAAATGCCGATCCCAATTCGTTCAGCACGCCAACTTGGGCTCGGTTCAACCTGTTGACTGACAATGATCAATCCCTCGTCGCCCCAACGCCAATGCTCGAAATCAACATAGCGCAGACGCACAATTGCAACTTCTGGACCGGAGTTCTTCTCCAAACCTCGTTTCAAGCCATAGCCAACCAGCTCACGGCCAATGGAATCCGCTAAGCCTGTCTAGAGGTAGAAAGCGCTGCACCAGCAAAACGCCCGGACACAAAGTCCGGGCGTCGCTGCGTTGAGCAATTTTGCAACCAGCTTTATCCCTCCCGCTAAGCGGGCGTCCGAAATAGAAGGCAAGTAGGAGTAAGCCCCAACGCCGCGGAGACATGCTTTGAGGAGAACGATCCTGAAGGCGCGGCGTTCGAATATGAGGTTCTCGAACGATCTGCCTGCTGTGTCGTACAAGCAACGCCTTCTTTGTTTCTCCGTTGCAACCGGCTTTTTGACTTCACAAATCGAGCGCGTGCTGCGTAGGTAAGGCGCGGCGCCAAGGTTGGCTGGGGCATTCTGATCAGTGGGGTACGGCGCGCGCACGGAACCTTGCGGCAAGCTTCATCAACGCAACAGAGAGGCCGCCGGAAGGCGGTCTTTTTGTTTTGCGATATCTGAATTAACCCGCAGCACCGGCATTCAGCTTAACAGGCGAGTTTGGTTGCAGGGTGATGCAAAAGCGATAGCGTAGCTGCACCGGAAATTATCCTAGCCGGATCTACCATGGCAAAGCCGCCAGCGTCATGCTCCGCCAGGCGGCTTTGGTTTCAGACGTTCAGGTTGCGCCATGACCGATGAACAGCTTGCAGCCATGCACAAATTACTTGCCGAGTACCATCGCAGGCTCGCCAAGGAAGCGGTGCTCGACGTCGTGCAACAGTATCACTCCGATCTTGCGCAGCGGCTTTCGGATGAGGTCACGCTGATACCAAGGCGAACGGCGATTGTGGCGCGTCTTCACGAACGCGAACAACGAGAAAAGCACAAAGGCGAGTGAGACCCGCACCGGCCGTTCGCGATCTTCGCCATACTGCTGATCGTCGCGCAGTTAATCATCTGGCAGGTGTTTGGAGCCGCCTGGGGATAGCGGGTCAATCAACTCTTAACCGCATCTTGGTATTCTGGAGTCGGGCATTCGGGGCGCGTGGGTGCTGGCTTACGGCCAGCCTTAAAGCGTGCGTGTGTACCGATGGCCTTAGACCCGGAAGAAATTGTTACCCTGCTGCTGCTCGCCGCGCTGGCAATCGCCTGGAATTGGAGGCTCGGGCACTGATGCTCTTGCCCTAAGCCGGTGCCGGGATCGCCCGTATCGCGCCGGCAGGTCGCGCCGCATTCCCCTTCGATCTCAATACGCGGTACGCGACGCGACTGACCTGATTGCTCCGAAGTTCTGACTCGATCTCGTCGCCAGCTCGCCCGACCCGGAAGGCGTCGCATTTGAGTATGAGGTGCTGGAGTGAAACTCATTGAACCTGTTGGCGGGATTCCTCGACGCAAAGTAGTAATGAGGGCCATCAAGTGTCGAACATCGTCCGAATAGCCATATCGATGTTGATGTCGATCCTGTTTTCCCAGGTCGCGCAATCTCAATCGGGTTTTCCGCTCGTTTGTCGCAGTGGCGGCGGGATGAAGCTGAGTTGGTCGTCGCTTTTCAACGCTCGCACAAACCTCATAGCTTATTTTGATCGCGCCCCTAACGCCGCAGGCACAAACTCGCCGCTGCAATCGGGCCGCCAGTGTGCTTGGATAGATAGGCCGATGAACTCCGGTGAGGCGGGTGCGATGTTGTGGAATCTCGACGCTACCCTCGCGACCACCTTGAAAGCTAACGGCCCCTCCACACCGGAGGTCGCGGTAACTGGGGGATCCGACATGGCGTGCGCAAGGCCCTTTGTCGACTATATGCGCACTTCCAGCGCGTATTTTACCGCTACCGTCTACAACTCGAACGCCGGGTATATGGTCGTGACCGCTTTTCGCGGCGGCCGCTAGTTCTGGCAATCTGTCTAAGGTCGAAAACCCTGAGATAGAGGGGCCGGCCTATGCCGCTGACGCAGGGGCGAATGGTTGGTCATGACAACGAACGGCTGGTGTTCAGATTTACGATGCTGAATGGCGACGAAACGGTCAATTGTCAGATCAGCGACGCCTACCATGCTGCTGCTCGCGACGCTGGTGATCGCCTGGAATTGGCGGCTCGGGTACTGATGCTCCCGCCACGTTGATTTCCGTCACGTCCGATGTCGGTCGGATCGTCTATCCCACCACTATTCCGCGCGGTGAGCCCGTCTCCGCTTTGCCCCCGGCCGAGATTTATTACGGTTGAGGACCGTGACGGGCCTCACGGTCTCAGGAATGCTGAAAGCAGTAGGCTTGTGGTGCTTCCAGAGGAGAAGACCATGAACAATCGCAGAATCGACCCAAAGAGCGGCGTCATCGAATTGAACGACGAGCAGCTCAAATCCGTTGCGGGCGGTCGCAAAGCAGGTAGTGACCGCGGTCCTTATCTGGTGATTACAATGAAGGAAGTGCTCATATCGTCTGTGACACACGGCTCGAGCCAGGATTAAATTCGACCGCGCAGAGACGCCGATTATCGAAGGCGGAAGCTGGCGAGGTATCGTTGACTGAATCTTCCATGATCCGGCCGGCGCCAACTGTCTAACCCGGATCGACCGCCGCACTATCATGTGCATGATGCTGATCGCAGCGCTTGCGATCATTTGGAATTTCCACTGAGCGGCTCAATTAAAAAGGGCCTCAGGAAGGTTGCGAGGTTCTTCCTGAAGCCCCCACCGGACTAATGAACAGATCGGGTGATAAAATGCCCCCGGTGTTCCTCCAGTAGAACACCCCTTTCCAAATCCGGAAATCCGGGAATCTACGGTGCCAGCCCCGCACCGCGCCTCCGACGCTCAGTAGCGCTACGCCGCCGTTGTCCACAAATGGCCGCCGATTACTGATGGTCCGCTAGGAAAATGACTGATTTGCAAGGGGAGGTTGATCTTGATGGCCGCCCGCGGCCACGTTATCCACTGCCGCAACCTGTTTCCCATAGCCGGGCGTTTCGCGACACGATGAAAAACCCGAACAGCCCGAGATTCCCGGCATATTTTGATCTCGGGCCAGGTGCCTGGCGAAGCGCCGCCGGAACGGCGCTGCTGCTCGCCCTGTTCCTCGCGCTCAATTGCCGGTCGATGACCCAAGTGCTGCACCAACAGTTTACCCGGCCATCCGAATTTCTGGAGCGCGGTTGGCGCAACGTTGCTGTTGGCCGCGCTGATTCCGCTGTTCGCGCTGGCGCGCTTCAGCTTCGGATATATTGTCGGCATAACCTTCTTTGGCCTGATCGCCCGGATTCATCTGGCTGACCTATTTCGTTGAGCCGGCCTATGACGATGTCCGGGCCCGCTGGTCCGCCGCAGCGTCGCTGTTGCTGTTTCTGCTTCCGCTGCTGTTTCAGACGAGGCGGCTGCCGCGGGCGATCGTGCTAACGCACAGGACGATGAACCGGCTGGTGCTGCTGGCGCTCGGCTTCGCGCTCGCCGTTCTGGCCTGGAACAGTTATTACGGGTTTGCCCTGGTCGGGATATTGGAGGCCGATCAACTGCGCGGCACGTTCGAACGTCCCGCGGTATTGCGATATCTCACGCCGGCCTTGATCGGCGCGGCGCTGCCGTTTGCATTTGCGTATTTCGCCTGCCAGCGCCGCTATGTCGTGGCGGCGTTATCCGTCTTGCTGATTGTCTGCTTCTATCCGGTTCAATTGAACAAGACGGTGCTGCTTGCGGGCGTCTGGCTGCCGTTTCTGTTCCTGCTGTACCGGGCATTCGAACCGAAGCGCGCCACGGTTCTTGCGTTGCTGATCCCGATGGCGGTCGGGTTTACGGCCTATGTCACCGTCCCCGCGGGAAATCCCGTGCAACAGTTGGCGGCCTACATGTTCGGATTTGCCAACTACCGGATGTTCGCGTTCGCGTCGCTGGCGCTGGACCGTTACTCCGATTTTTTTGCCAACCATCAGCTGACGCATTTTTGCCAGATCAGCCTCATCCGGGCGATCGAGGGCTGTCCCTATGCCTACCAGCTCGGCGCCGAAATGGCGGAGCGTTACCACATGGGCAACCTCAACGCTTCGCTGTTTGCCACCGAGGGCATCGCCTCGGTGGGACCGATCTGGGCGCCGGCATCGGCCTTGGTCTGCGGATTGGTCCTCTCGCTCGGCAACAGCATCTCGGCGCGGCTGTCGCCCTGCTTGATCGCGGTCTCATCGGGACTGGTCGTGCAAGTCCTCATCAATGTGCCGCTCTCGGCGGCATTCCTGTCGAACGGCTTGTTCGCGCTGCTGTTGTTATGGGCGGTCACGCCGGATCCGGTGGTTGACGGCGAGGGTCGGTAGCGGCACAATCCTTGCCGTTCCAATCGTGAATTTTTCAGGGAGCCGGATATTAGGAGGGCCGATTGAACCTATTCATTCGTTTAACGATCATTTCATTGCTGCTTACGACATCCGTTTCCGCACAAAAGCTCGTCGATCCGACCGCGGTCGCGCCGGAATATCGGGAGGCTGCGGAAAAACGCCGGGCCGAACAGATCAAGGAGCGCGAGTGCGGGCACAAGGCGGACATCGCAAAGATATTGCCGAGAGAGCGCACGGCCTTTCTGCTGCAGTGCCTCGAAACGGATGCCGTCAAGGCAAATTAGAGCATGATCCGAAAAAGTGGGTAGCGGTTTTCCGAAGAGATCATGCTCAAACAAAAAATAGAGCGGGATGACGATTCGAAGAAGAGTCATCACGCTCGATCCGGAAATCAGGCTGGCCTGACGGCTCGTCCGAGCGCGAATTGACCGACGGGGCCTTCGACGTGGAACTCGATCCCCGTCATTGCGGCGAACAGATCGATGTTGCTGGTGCCGATCGCGCATCCACCCAGCCCCATGTCGGTCGCCATCATGTAGAGCGTCTGGATCAATACGCCGACATCCTTCAGGATGAGCGAATACGCGATTGATGAGTACTTCCAGGATATCCGGTTGAACCGCGCCGTGATCGTGATCAGGATCTGCGGCAGAGCAGGGATGTCCATTGCATACTCGGCTCCCTGAAACAGCGTCTCCAGGTCCTGCGTGCGGGCGGCGATCGGCACCAGCGCGTGTCGGTCGGCATCGTAGTGATAGAATCCGCGTTCAAGCCCTTCGCAGTTGGCGACGGCGAGATAGAGTTCGAGTTCGTAGGCGCTGCCGGCGGCCGGATAAGGCCGCATGGTGTAGGCGATATCGGGACCGCCGCCGTCGAGATCGAGCTTGCTGGTCCAGGTCGATTGAACGCGCGCGGTGCCCTCGAGAAATTGGGCAAGCTCGGCGAGAGTGATTGGCTGCTGGTCGTCGAACTCGCGGGTCGAATGACGTTGGTGAAGCAGCTTTGCGTATGGCGAGACTGTCTGATCGGGTGGGACCGAAAACCTGGTCAGGTCGATTTTCATGCCGGGCCAGTGCGGCCGCACCGCCGGTGGCGGCGCTATGGCGTCGGCATATGGATAGAGTCCTCCCAGTGGATTGGCCTGCCGGCCCTCGGTGCTGCGGGTGTGAAACAGAAGATCGTGAAAATCCCAAAGCACGAGGTTTTCGTCACCCTCGTTCGCCCGGCGGCCATCGCCACCGCCGGCATCGATCTTGAAGAGGATTTTGCAATCTACCAGCAATCCGAGCAGTTCCAATCCGGGAAAGGAGGCTTGCCGCCGCAGCCGGCTGATCTTTTGCGGCGCCGATAGCGTCGCGATCGCGCTGGCTACTTTTGCATCGCAAATCCTGAACGACGCGCCGGCGAGCGGCGATTCCAAAATCATGTCATTGCCGCGCCGGCGCAGGTAGGCGAACCGCGACAGCACGATGGTCTCGGAAGAGCCAAGCTTGGGCGTTCGCGGCCAATAGTCGGCAAGCTGCGGTTCGATGACGACCTGATCCTTCTTGCCGCCGCCATCTCCCAATCGGTATTCCAGAAGACCGCGCTGGCCCAGCCGCCGGACCAAGAGATCGATTTCCTCGTCCACGCTGCGATCGCCGGACGTGGGGCGGTCGAGTGGCAGGCCCCTGCGCAGCCCCTGGGCGCGATCCAGCGCCGCAGTGCTGAACTTTCCTAAGCCGGCCGCGTAGCCATCGAAGCAGGCGGCGATATTTCCGTCTGCCTGCGCTTCCAGCGTGACACGAGCGTTCAGCCGGGCGGCAAGGACTGCTGCGGCCATTCGCCCTCGTCTTTTTCCGGGAGCGCGCAAGCGCAGGGACCCTTCAGGTGTGCGGAAGGAACGGCGTGAGTTCGCTTTCCGGCAACGGGCGATCGAGCAAACCGAGTTTCACCGGAACGTCGTAAAGCCGGCCCGGCCCGAAACGGCGATAGAAATGCCGCAAGCCAGGCACGATCACCCGCGCCACCGGGACCTCGACGTCGGGGCGCGTTTGATCGAGCACGAGGAAATCGTACCCCGCGCGCCGGGCGATCGCAACGCAGGCCTCGACCTGTTCGCGCGCGTTGTCGAGCGAGACGTTGATGCCGATATCCGGCGCAGCCGTCGGACGGCTCGCCGGGATCAGGAACGGATAGTTCTCCAGACGCAACGGCGTGACGCCGTCGAGGCTCGACTTGTCGCCGCTTCCGCCGCCCATCAGGCCGATCGACAGGAACTGGCTCAGCTCGGTCAGCGAACGCAGCAGGGCGATGCGGCGATCGAAATGCGCGCCCGATCCAAACTCGATATTCTCCTGGCCGTCCTTCATCCAGTGCATGATCGCGACATAGGTGGGAATGCCGAGATCGCTGGTGACGTCGAGCACCCACAGCTTGCGCCCGGCATCGGCAAATTGGTTCTTGATATCGCGGATGTAGGAATCGTCGAATTCGCTGAGATCGACTTCGGATCGCTGCGACCGGTTGTACCACCAGATCGCGTAGGCATCGCGCTCCACGAGTTCGAGAAAGCCCTGGACGATGGCCTCCTGAAGCGTGTTGCCGGCGGCACAGCCGTTGGAATCGGTATGGAAGTCCCGATAGAAGAAGTACAACAGGCCGGTCGGCAGATATCGGAAACGCTGGTCGCGCAACGACCAGGCCGGGGACCACTCGATCGTGGCCGTGGGATCGATGGGGTCCGGGGTAGGATGTGAATCATCCTGTGCGGGTTCGTGCCGCACCTTAAATTGCGCCTCGCTGAAGAGCTGGACGTCGTTGGCAAGGATAGCATCGCCCGGCGCGAAATCGGCAAACCGCCGCTTCATCCTGATCTCGTCGCCCTGGAAAATTCCGGAATAGCGCTCGATCGCCTCCATGAGCGCGCTGGCTTCGGCCTGCTCGGAGGTGGAGCCTTTGCCAAAGCTGCCGCCACTTAGTCCCGATCTGAGTTGATCGACGCTCATGGCCGGTGCCGAAAAATTATGCTGCGCAAAAAAGTTGGTGTTCATGGGCAGGTCGGCTTCGATCGGCTCAAGCCGCTTCACGACGCCCGTGAGCGGACTGACGTGCTTTCGGAAGCGTGAAACCGTGGTGCGCGACGGCACCGAGCGATACCCGCCGCTGGTCATGATGAGCTTGGCGCTGGGACCATTCTCGATCGGTTGCGGCGCACGGCGCGGGTTCTGCAATTTCTTGCTGCCGCAGGTCGGGCATTGCGGGCGGCGCGCCACGTAGTGCTTGGCGATGGTCGCGCCCAACAGGTCGAAGCTCGCAATATGATCGCGCAAATCGGTGCGGAAGCCGGAGGCGACCGCTTTGGCGATTTCGAGGGCGGCAAACTGGATGGCGTTTTGCCCGAGAACATTGCGGGCGAGCGGTGAAACGGCGACGGGCCGCGCCGGTCCTCGCTCGAGAAACCCCTTGATCTCGCGATTCCTGATCATGCGGTCGAACAGGCAGGTCCAGCAGGCGCTCTCGCCCGGACTGAACACCGGCCCCACCAACGGAAAAACGCCGGACGGCTGAACCAGCATCCAGGGCGCCTTGTCCGAAACGCGCTGGTTGTTCAATTCCGCGAGCCGCCGTTCGAGATAATCGTTCACCAGCGTGATCGTCAGGTCGGGCGAACGATTGACCACGTCAACACCGAGTGCACGCAGCGCGGCGGCAAGCTCTTTCGCGCCCTCCACGTCGATTGATTCAACGCGCACGCGGCAATTTTCAAGGTTCTTTTTCGCGACATCATTAGCCAACCCGAGGCTTGCCCAATAGCCGGCGGCGGTGCTTGCGGAAGCGCGCGAGGCTAGCGCGACGTAACGCCGCTCGATCAGCCGCTTGAGAGCCTCTTCGATTTTATCGGACGGAAATTTCCGCCCCAGCTCGCGAACAAGTTCCGAAGCGTTCTTTCCACGCTCTCCGATTGACGCGGCGAGGGCGCAATAGAGCTCGCCGTGAAGGAAGAACTTCCGGTCCTCGGAATAGAGGCAGACGACATCGGGAGGCAGCACATAGGCGGTGAAATTCGGCGCGAATTGCAGAATCTCGTGGTTTGGGCGCCGCGTCGCGCCGCTCTTCTTGGTCTTGTTGCGTTGGCCATTCATGGCGTCAGCACGCGCATTTTACATATCACTCCAAGGCGCCGGCGCGCGCCAAACAAATGGCCACAGGAACATTCATGTCCAGCCCGCGCGCTAGCATTTTTTGCAAGGATTGGAAACCCGGGAAGCCATCGTCGCCGCGCCGACGATTTCGCATTTGCGGACGCAAGCAGACATGACGAGCAAACATGGCGAGCAAACATGGAATGGCCGGGTCGACCTTGTCGGACCCGGCCATCTCGATTTTGTTTTTCGATTGTGTCGGCAAGCAACTGGGATTTAGCAGAAGCGGCAGAAACCCCATGTGGCGCAGCAAGAGCCGCCTCCGCAACCTCCGCAGCCGCCGCAACCGCAACCTCGGCAACCTCGGCAGCCTCGGCAACCACGACAGCCGCCGCAGCCACGGCCGCAACCGCAACCTCGGGCCAGCTGCACACCGCCCCGAGCCTGTGCGGTATTTTCCTTGTCGAACAGATAGAACGTCGCCAGGCTGACGTCGGCGATTTCCTCTTCACCGAGCGTGATCGCCTGCGTCGGCGCGAGATTCGTCGTCTGCTGCACGTCCGCTGTCGGCACCGCCGACGCGGATGCGCCGCCCCCCAGCGCGAAAGTCAAACCGGCGGCCCCTAACGCCGGCATGGCGGCTTTGGTCACACGCTTCGTCTTCGAAGCTTGCTTCACCCGTGACATAGTCGCATCCTCCATACCTGGTAATTAAGAGTTTCGAGTCCAGAGCAGCGCGACTCTACGCTTGGCACGTCTGCCATGCAAGACCGCTCGCATACACAATGACGCGACGCAATGTTCAGCTTCTATTCATGTTGATGAACGTTTATAGGCATTTCCATGATGCATGATGCCCACGAAAACCTCTGTGAGCGCTGCCCGGCGTGGCGCTGCGAGCATCTATATTTGCTGGTGGTCCTTCGATTCTGACACGAATGTCAGAATCGGATCACTGGGTCGAGCGGAGAAATCGGCGTGGTCGATCATCATGGACTTTTCGTCTGGTACGAACTGCTGACGACGGACATCACAGCCGCGAAGGCGTTTTACGGCAGTGTCGTATGCTGGGGCGCGGAAGATGCTTCCACGGCTGAATTCGCCTACATCTTGTTTACGGGCGGACATGGTCCGGTCGGCGGGCTTATGGATCTGCCGGCAGAGGCGCGGAGGATGGGCGCGACGCCGCGGTGGGTGGGATATGTCGCCGTCGACGACGTGGATGTGCGTGCCGAGCAGATCAAGCGGCTTGGCGGAGCGATATATGTGCCACCAACAGACACCAACATCGGCCGCATCGCCGTGGTGGCGGATCCGCAAACGGCCACGCTTGCGCTGGTCAAGGGGCTCAAACTTGCCCAACAGCGGCAGGCCGATCCGGACGAGCCGGGCTGCATCGACTGGCACGAGTTGTATGCCGCCGACGGCAACGAGGCATTTGCTTTTTACCAAGCGCTTTTTGATTGGCGGGAGACGGAGGCCGATACCCGCCCGCTGCCCTCGTACCACTTGTTTGCCGCCGGTGGACGCACGATCGGCGGCATGTTCACCAAGCACGCAAGAGTGCCGGTCCCGTTCTGGCTCCACTACTTCAATGTCGGCGATATCGACACGGCGCTGCGGCGGGTAGAGGAAGGTGGCGGCCGGATCGCCCTGGGTCCGCACGATTTGCCTGATAATAGGGGCATTGCCCGATGCATCGACCCGCAGGGCGCGATGTTTGCGTTGCAGGGCCCGCGAACCAACGACCCTGCCCGGCGGCTGCCCGACCCCGGCATCGGGTGGTCCTCCGACTGGGGCGACATCTCATCCAGAGGCAGACTGGTGGTCAAGCCGCGCTCGTGAGGCGCGTATTCGACGGGTGCGTCAGCTGGGCTAGCCAACCCGTCTTGTTAGCCTCGCGTGTTAGCTCGCCTTGGCCGGCGCGGCTGCCTTGGGCAGCGGCTTGTCCTGCCGTTTCGACCACGAGATGTAATAGGCGACCGTGGTCATGATCGCTATTCCCGTAAGGCTGACGAAAATCTGCGCGAACAGCGAGCCCGAGCTCATCATCAATTCAAAGTGCCCGACAAAGGAGAGGAAAACGCCAACGCAGAACACGGCGAGTGATTGCTGGCCGCAGACGATGACCGGATCGAATATCTTCCATTCCAGCGCCGGCCAGTCCTTCGGGATGAAACGGATGACCATGATCACGATGACCACGAAATGCAGAAAACGATAGGGCGCGAGGAAGGTCTTGTCGTTGGGGTTGAAGGCGGAATACAGCCAGTGCGGAAACATCGCGCCAAAATCCGGAAACCGGCCGGCCATGGTCATGATGAGCGCGAAAACGAGATAGGCGATGCATGCGTACAGCGTGATCGGCGAATTGATGATCGACGCCGATCGCCGCGCGCCGCCGAGCGCGCACCACGAACCGAATACGAACAGCACCTGCCAGCAGAACGGATTGAAGTACCAGGCGCCGGCGGGATAGGCGGTGAAATTCCAGCCGAAATGGCGGGCCGTCAG
>Ga0210401_10004453_pt1 | contig 14634 bp, 10 predicted proteins | sample IncBWH32MmetaG_FD_150866 | JGI IMG/M metagenome (GOLD analysis project Ga0210401, IMG submission 150866) | Forest soil microbial communities from Barre Woods Harvard Forest LTER site, Petersham, Massachusetts, United States - Inc-BW-H-32-M | ecosystem: Environmental > Terrestrial > Soil >... | reverse complement strand
CAGCAGGTTGCCCACGATGAAGCTACGCACCATTTCCGAGATGCGGCCGATGGTGCGGTAGGCGACAAGGCGCTTGTCTTTTGGAAAAACATGCAGGGTTGCGGAGTGCACATGCTCTTTCCAGGTAAGCATGAAAAAAATCAGGAAAGGAACAAAGCCGAGGGCGAGCGCGAGATCGCCGAACTGGCTGGCACCGGAGGTGAGCAACTTGGTGAGGCCGGGAGCTTCCTGCACCTCCACGGCGATGGGGGTTCTTCCTGTTTTCTCAGGAAGCAACGACGTGGCGCTTTGCTCGAATTTATCCGCCTGCGTCTGCAGCTTCCCCAGGTCGTCGCGGATGAGGGCGGAGAATCTGGGCAGCTCGTCCACAAATTCAAGAGCGCGATTGTAGAAAAAGAAGACGAACCCCGATGCGACGGCGAGCAATAAAAGCAAAGCGATGCCGGCACCGACAGCGCGAGGGATGCGGATGCGGGCGAATGCATCCACGACCGGATCCAGGGCAAACGCCAGCAAGGCGGCGATCAGCACCGTGACCAGCACCAGCTTCAAAAGATAAATCAGGCCGACAGCCGCGGCGATGGCGATGACGAATTGCGCAATGACCGTGACCTGAATCGATCCGCGTAGAAGTTCGACGTCTTCCTCGGGAAGGGCCTCGGGCACGGTTCTTTGCGGGGACACGCTCATGCGACGAAGCTGCTGCAGAGGTTGAGATGCAGCGGGATCGCGAAACCACCGCGGCGCTGGCTGTGCCCCTGCAGCCTCATCGAAGTTAGGGCCGGGTCGCGATTGGGTAAATAGGGTTAAGGCTTGAGAATTGTGATCCGGGGTCTTCTAGTTGAGGGAGAAGACTCTTCGTGCGCGAAGATGGAAGAATCCAAAGTGGGGCGTGGAGACCGCGGCGTTACCACAAAGGACACGAAGTTCCACCAGGAACATCAATGCTGGGATGAACGATCGGTTCCTAGCATCCCGTAGCACTCGAGGTCGTGAAACGAATCCCATTTGCGAATGTGGCCGCGCATGCAACCTTCATGATGCATGCCGAGCTTGCGTAGAATGCGACCGGACGCATCATTGCCGGCGAAATGCGAGGCGTAGATGCGGTGGAGGCCGAGATCGCCGAAACCATAGTCGATAACGGCGCGGGCGGCTTCGGTCGCGTAGCCCTGACCCCAGAAGGGGACACCCAGCCAGTAACCAAGTTCGCCGTGAACATGAGCCGGGTCGAGGCGCAGGCCGGCGCCTCCGCAGAACTCGCCCGTGTTACGCAGAGTGATGGCGAAGCGGGTGACTGGCCCGCTGTTTGATTCGGCCTGACAGATCGCGAGATATTCCCGCGCATTCTGCTCCGTGTAAGGATGGGGGATGCGCAAGGTGGTGGCAGCGACTTCGCGCACGCCGGCGAGACGGATGAGGGCAGGGATGTCGGCTTCTGCGTAAGGTCTTAAGACAAGCCGAGCTGTTTCGAGCACAGGTATTCCATCACTCCGCTGGAGTGATCTTATCGCGAGAGACCCCATCCTAACGTCGCAAAGAACGCGACGCTAAGGATGGGGCACCCGGCGCGAGGCACGCGGTTTCGCGACAAAGCATGCGGTTGGCTCCGGAAGAGATGATGTTGCGTGACTGCGGTGTCGGTGGGAAAATCCCACCCTAACGTCGCAAAGAACGCGACGCTAAGGATGGGGCACCCGGCAGGACAAAGAACCCACCCTAACGTCGCAAAGAACGCGACGTTAGGATGGGGCACCCGGCGAGTTGGGGATGTGGCAACCGCGCAAGGTACGGATGAGGCAACCGCGCAAGGTAGGGCAAGCGACACTTCCGAGCGTTTGCGGGAGACAACGCCACTGGGGCGGCTTGCATCGGTTAGAATCAAGGTCCTGCGCCAGTCCGAAAATCGTATCTGCGGCCAGACATCTCTGGCCACGCAATTTACCCCGGGAGTTGCACATGTCGTTTCCTCGCCTGTTCTGGGCTCCTCTGCTTAGCATCTCGCTGGTTGTCGCTGCGCGCGGGCAGGAGCCTCCCATGCCGCAGCTGTCGCCCGGTTCGGCGCGTAAAACGCTGAAGGGTGACATCACGCTGGTCCAGCCGCAATCGGTGACGCTGGCGGTGCCGAAAGGGACACCGCTCCAGGTCGCACTCGAGCAGGAGTTGTGCGTCAAGAAAGTGGGACAGGCGGTGCGTGGACGGCTGATGCAGCCGATCTATGCGTTCGATCAGATCGTGATTCCGATGGGCTCGGTGATCAACGGCAAGATCACGAAGATCGAATCCGTGAGCCGGGGAAAACGGACGCTGGCGGCGCTGGATGCTGACTTCACGCCGACGCGAAAAGTGGAAATCAGCTTTGACGAGTTGTTGCTGGCGGACGGCCGGCGGATGCCGATCGCAACCAGCGTAACTCCCGGCTCAGGACAGGTGATTCAGTTTGTGGCCGCCAAGGAAAAGAAAAAGACGATGAGTGACCGGGCCAGCGAGCGCACGCGGGAAGCGAAGCGGCAGGCCCGGCAACAATGGGACAGTGCCATGCAGCAGCTGAAAACGCCAGGACGCATGCATCGCGCGATGCGCTACCTGGAAGGGCAGCTTCCGGCGCATCGCCAGTTTATTCCCGCAGGAACGGTGTACTTTGCCGAGTTGAACCAACCGCTGAATTTTGGTTCCGAAGTGATGACGCCGCAGATGGCGGCGGCCATCGGCGGTCCGCTGCCACCGGGCAGCGTCGTGCATGCCTGGCTGAGTACGCCGCTCACGTCAGCCTCCGCGCACAAGGGAGACGACGTGCAGGCCGTGCTGTCGCAGCCGTTGCTCGACGAGCAAAAACACTTGGTGTTGCCGCAGGGAAGTCTGCTGAAGGGAACGGTGCGGCAAGTGGAGCCGGCGCGGCGATTGAAGAAGAACGGGCAACTGCGCATCGAGTTCAGGGAACTGGTACCACCGGACGGCATCGAGCAGAAAGTGGAAGCCACGCTGGAAGGTGTACAGGCGGGCAAGGACGGCAACGTGAAACTCGATTCCGAGGGCGGAGCGGAAGCCACCACACCGAAGACGCGATACCTTGCAACCGGGATTTCGCTGGCACTAGCGGCCGCCTCGGGACATACGGGGGATGGTGATGATGGGCCCGGGGGCAAGACCAGCAGCCGTGTGGCGGGTGGCGCCAACGGATTCAAGTTAGTAGGGATGGCGGTGGGCTTCGCGGTGCATTCGCCGGCATTGGGCTACACCATGGGTGTATACGGAGCGGGCATGTCGGTGTACTCGAACTTCCTGGCGCGCGGGCACGAAGTGATATTTCCGAAGAATACGGCGATGGAGGTCGGGGTAAGCAAGCGGACAGATGCGGATTCTGGTCCGAGCACGTCCGCGCCAGCGACTTCAAGTGGCGCCATCGCGAACCACTAGCCAAAGTTGAATGAAAAAACGTCTCGCCCGGCGATCTCGTTATGAGTGAGGTGTCGCCGGGCGAGGCCGCGTCTTGCTACTTAGTCCAACACCATAGAGATAGTCATAACCGTATCCCACCTCGGGGGTTGGAACAATTTCATGGAGTGTGCCCCTCCGGTCAGAGATCGGCCGTGCGCGGCGGAGACTTGAGGCACGTCGGGAACATGACGCGGTTACTTCCGACTGGCGGGCGGGGCTGCCTTGGCTAGGAAGGGCTGGAACCACGAAGGGCACGAAGGAGGCGTGAAACTTGTCACCTCTGCGGGTAAATAGCCGCTGTAGGGCTTCGCCTCGACCGCACCGGCCTTAAAGCCGCTCTCCTTCCTTAACCAGATCGACGCGCCCTTCGGCTGCGCTCAGGGCAGGCTCTCAAGGCGCGGCCGGATACGAACCTGCCACTGCGAGGGCAAGATGCCCTCGCGACAGCCGGCGGGACGCCGGCGCTACAGTCGTTTTTTCAGAGTTGCTCTGTATCGCTTCGTGGAACGGCGTCTACTGGAACGCGTCCCCTAGAACGCTTCGATTCCGGTGACGCTTTGGCCGATGATCAGAGTGTGGATATCGTGGGTGCCCTCGTAAGTCTTCACCGACTCGAGGTTCATCAGGTGGCGCATGATGGGGTAGTCGTCGGCGACGCCGTTGGCGCCGAGAATATCGCGCGACAGGCGGGCGCACTCGAGGGCCATCCAGACATTGTTTCGCTTTGCCATCGAGATGTGCTGATGCTGGACCTTACCGGCGTCTTTGAGGCGGCCGACCTGCAGCACGAGCAGTTGGCCCTTGGTGATTTCGTTGATCATCCAGGTGAGCTTTTCCTGGACGAGTTGATGCGAGGCGATGGGCTGGTCGCGGAATTGTTTGCGGAGCAGGGAATACTGCAGGGCACAGTCGTAGCACGACATGGCGGCGCCGATCGCGCCCCAGGCGATGCCGTAGCGCGCCTGGTTCAGGCACATCAGGGGAGACTTCAGGCCGCCGGAACCCGGCAGAACGTTGCATTCGGGGATGCGAACGTCTTGCAGGGAGAGGCCCGAAGTCACCGAGGCGCGCAACGACCACTTGCCGTGAATGTCGTCGGCTTTGAAGCCGGGGCGATCAGTTTCGACGAGGAAGCCGCGAACCCGGTCATCTTCGTCGTCGACTTTTGCCCAGATGATGGCGACGTCGGCGATGGTGCCGGAAGTGATCCACATTTTCTCGCCGTTGAGCACGTACTCTTTGCCGACTTTTTTGGCACGCGTGCGCATGCCGCCGGGGTTCGAGCCGAAGTCGGGCTCAGTCAATCCGAAGCAGCCGAGTTTTTCGCCTTTCTGCAAGGCAGGAAGCCAGGTGTTTTTCTGCTCGTCGGAGCCGAAAGTGTAGATGGGATACATCACCAGCGCAGACTGCACGCTGACGAAACTGCGCACGCCCGAGTCGCCGCGCTCGAGTTCCTGCGTGACCAGGCCGTATTCGACATTCGACATGCCGGCGCAGCCGTAGCCCTTCAGGTTTGCGCCGAAGAAGCCGAGGTCGGCCATGGGCTTGACCAGTTCGCGAGGGAAGCGACCGGCGCGGTTGCACTCTTCGATGATGGGGATGAGGTTGTCTTCGATGAACTTGCGGGCGGTGTCGCGGACGAGGCGCTCGTCGTCGGAAAGGAGAGTGTCGAACTCCAGGAAATCGACGCCGCGGAACTTGATGGCAGGCATGACGTTGAACCCCTAGTGAAATCAGAGGATGCGCGAAAACTTCTTAGAGTAGCAGAGGGGGAAGAGCGGGGCAAACACGCGTTCGCGACCAAATGAGTCAAAGGTCGGCGCTAAATCCCATTGTTGCGAGAGGGAATACTCGTGCCCGCTCGATAACTACCGATCACCCATGACCTTGGCGAACACGTCGCGGTCCACATTCCCGCCGGTAGCAACCAGGCCGACACGTTTTCCGTGCAAATCTGAGCTTTCCTTGAGCGCGGCGGCCAGGCCGGCAGCGCCGGCGCCTTCGACCACGTTGTGGGTGTCGGTGAAATAAATCTTCATGGCCTGGCGCATCTCGTCTTCGGTGACGGTCACGATGCGCTCGACATTTTCCAGAATAATTTCGAGAGACGCCTCGTCGGGAACGCGGCAAGCCATGCCGTCGCCGAGCAGGGTGGTGACCGGAGCGGCGACCGCGCGCCTTGCTTCAAACGACAATGCGTAGGCGGGCGCACCTTCGGGGACCACGCCGACGATTTTTGTGGGCAGGTTCAGGCCATTGCGCACGGCGACGCAGGAGCAGATCCCCGATCCCTGGCCGACGGGCACGTACACGACGTCGAGGTGGGCAACGGCCGAGAAGAATTCCAGCCAGTATGTGGCTACCCCCTTCACGATGTCGCGATGGTACGAAGGAACGAAGTGCCAACTGTTCTCGCGGGCGAGTTTCTGCGCGTGCTCTTTGGATTCCTGAAAGTCGTGGCCGAACTCGATGAGATTCGCGCCTTGCGCGCGCATCGCAGCATTTTTCTCGGAGCTGTTTCCCTTGGGCACGACGACGTAAGCCGGCACGTTGAAACGGCGCGCCGCCAGCGCCACGGACTGGCCGTGATTGCCGCGCGTCGCGGTGACTAGTCCGCGGATGTTGTTCGAGTGGCGGAAGAGTTCCGCCGCGTAGACGATGGCCGTACGCGCCTTGAAGGCGGCGATGGGCGTGTGATTCTCGTGCTTCACCCAGACTTCGGCGCCTAAGCGCTCCGAGAGCAGCGGCCAGTTGATTTGCGGGGTCGGGGCCATGAGGGCGTACACCAGTTGCTGGGCTTCTTTGATTTCGTCAATGGTGGGCAGCGGGGTGGCGACAAGCGATTCAGGGGTCATAGGAGGTAATGGATGTTTTCAGAATCTCTAAACAAGATGATGGTTTGGGAGATTGCGATTCCGAGAATTGAGATGCGGCGCGGCGATTGGAAAGTCCCCACCCTAAACGTCGCAAAGGGCGCGACGTTTAAGGGTGGGGCACCCGGCGATTCCAAGAATTGAGATGTGGCGCGGCGATTGGAAAATCCCCACCCTAAACGTCGCAGAGGGCGCGACGTTTAAGGATGGGGCACCCGGCGATTCCGAGAATTGAGATGTGGCGCGGCGATTGGGAAAATCCCCACCCTAAACGTCGCAAAGGGCTCGACGTTTAAGGGTGGGGCACCCGGCGCCAAGTTCATTGACTGGCCTCGACATCCCCCATACCATAGGCCGACTTCATGATCGGGCAAACGGTTTCCCGTTATCACATTGTCGAAAAGCTGGGCGGCGGCGGGATGGGGGTGGTGTACAAGGCCGAAGACACCGAACTCGGCCGCTTCGTGGCGCTCAAGTTTCTGCCAGACGATCTGGCGCAGGACCCGCAGGCGCTCGAACGGTTTCGGCGCGAGGCCCGGGCGGCGTCGGCGTTGAACCACCCCAACATCTGCACCATCTACGAAATCGGACGCCATGAAGGCCACTCGTTTATTGCCATGGAGTACCTGGAGGGGGCGACGCTGAAGCACCGCATCGGGGGGCGTCCGCTCGACAACGAGACGCTGCTGTCGCTCGGAATCGAGATCGCCGATGCGCTCGATGCGGCGCATGCCAAGGGCATCGTGCATCGCGACATCAAGCCGGCCAACATTTTTGTGACGACGCGTGGCCACGCCAAGGTACTCGACTTCGGGTTGGCCAAGGTAGAGAGCGGTTCCGCCTCCGGCAAGGCTGCGTCGGAACACGTCACCCGCACCATCGACGAGCAACATTTGACCAGCCCTGGCTCGACGCTGGGCACCGTGGCCTACATGTCTCCCGAGCAGGCGCGGGCCAAGGAACTCGACGGCCGCAGCGACTTGTTCTCCTTCGGCGCGGTGCTTTACGAGATGGGCACAGGGCTGGTGCCGTTTCGCGGAGAAAGTTCTCCGGTGATTTTCAAAGCAATTCTCGACGAGACGCCGGTTTCGCCAGTGCGCCTGAATCCCGATCTACCTGCGGACTTCGAGCGCATCGTTGGCAAGGCGCTGGAAAAAGATCGGAACCTGCGTTACCAGACGGCCGCTGATCTGCGCGCCGATCTGACGCGGCTGAAGCGCGATCTGGAGTCGGGGCGATCTTCGAGTGTGGGCACGTTCGGCGCATCAGGGTCGAACGTGTCGGCAGCAGCACCAGTCTCGAGTCCATCCGCCACGAGTCCTTCGGCGACGAACGCCGCGGCAACTGGATCGGCCGGAGTTCCCGCCGCTCAGGCCGACACGGCCAGCGGATGGAGCAAGTTTCTGATGGGTGGGATCGCCGCCCTTGTGTTGTTTGTGTTGGTCGCAGCCGGAGTGTACTTCTTCCGCGCGAGATCGGAAGCGGGCAAGGTCACTTCGATTGCAATCCTGCCTTTCTCGAATGCCACGGGCGACCCGGGCAACGAGTATCTGAGCGACGGGCTGACGGAAAGCCTGATTGGTACGCTTTCGCAGTTGCCCGATCTCAAGGTCATGGCGCGCAGCACGGTGTTCCGTTTCAAAGGCAGCCAGGAGGATCCGAGGAAGATCGGCGAGTCGTTGAAAGTCGGCGCAGTGCTGGTCGGTCGCATCACCGAGCGGGGCGACGAGGTCGGCGTGCAGGCGGACCTGGTGAATACGTCCGATGGGACGGAGTTGTGGGGATCGCATTACACGCGCAAGATGGCCGACATCACGCAGGTGCAGAGCGACATCACGCGCGATGTGTCGAACGGCCTGCGGATTCGGCTAAGCGGCAGCGAACAGCAGCACGTGGGAAACGCGGGCACGACGAATGCGGAGGCGTACCGCTTGTATCTCGAAGGGCGCCAGCTCTGGTACGGACGCACGCCGGACGGACTGAAGAAGAGCATTGACCTGTTTCAGCAGGCCATTGCCGCCGATCCCAACTATGCCCTTGCTTACACCGGGTTGGCGGAAACTTACACGGTAGCTCCGGCCTACGGGATCGGAATCAGTTCGAAGCAAGCACGCCTGGTGGCGGATGACGCGACCCGCAAGGCACTGGAACTGGATCCGTCGCTGGCCGAAGCACACACGGCCCGTGCCATGGCGCTTTGCCAGGCATGGAAGTGGAACGAAGCGGAGCAGGAATTCCGACGCGCTATCGAGTTGAATCCCAACAGCGCAAACACACATTACTTCTACGCCATGGAGTTCCTGGTTTCGCAAAACCGTCTCGACCAGGCACTGGAAGAACTCCGCACGGCCATGTCACTCGACCCGCTGTCACCAATCCTGCATACGAATTACGCTTCCGTGCTGACCATGGCGCATCGCTATGACGAATCGCTCGCGCAATTCCAGAAGGCGCTGCTGGCCGATCCTGGTTTTAAACCGGCTCATTACAAGCTATCGGCGCTATACGCCACGACCGGCCAGTTCGGCGAGGCGGTGAGCGAGTACCAGAAATACTCGCCCACCCCTGGGTCCTTCCCTCCCGACGCGAAGGGCTACATCGCCGTAATCCTGGCCTCGAAAGAGGAATCGATGTCCGTCGTCGCGGCGGCTTATGGTTACGCGAAGGATCGCGAGAAGACTTTTGAATATCTCGAAAAAGCATATGCCCAGGCTGATGAAGAGTTGCTCTTGTCGATCCGCCTGCCGGCGTTTGATTTCATTCGCTCGGATCCGCGTTATGCCGACGTGATGCGGCGGGTGGGATTGCCGGAATAGGCAACCGAGCGACCCGAAAATCTTTCACCACAGAGGGCACAGGGGACTTGGGAGAATCCCCACCCTAACGCCGCAAAGAGCGCGTCGTTAGAATGGGGCACCCGGCGTCCGGCGGTCCCCTGAGCTGTTTTCTTGCGCCCCTACGGGGCTGGCTCGTTTCGGCCCTGACCCCACGGCTTACGCCGTGGGCTTTATTCTTGCGCCGCTGCGCGGCTGAATGGAAAATACGATTCTTGCTCCGTTCCGCGGTGAACAGCCAGCACGATTCTTTCGGCGTTCCGCGTTGAACGAACAACACGGTTCTTGCGCGTTTCGGGGTGACAACACGCTGAGATATGAAACTTGAACCTTGAAACGTTAAATCTGAAATCTGAAAGCCGACAGCCGACAGCCGAAACTTGAAATGTGAAACTTGAATCTGAAATCCGAAATCCGAAAGCCGAAAGCTGAGAGCTGAAAACTGACAGCTGACAACTGACAGCTGACAACTAACAACTGACAACTGACAACTGAAGCTGATGTTGGAAACCTGAAACTGATGCTGGCCCGGAGATGAGCATCGGGCCTCAACCTGAATTGACAACTGACTCGGATTTCGATATAACGATAGCCGAGTTATGAAAGAAGATACCAGTTCGTTCCTGCCGCTTTCGCCTGCGACTTTGCATATTCTGCTTTCGCTGGCGGGCGAGGAGTTGCATGGGTACGCCATCATGCAGGAAGTGCAGCGGCAGTCGGAAGGGAAGTACAGGCTCGGTCCGGGGACGCTTTACGATAACCTGCAGAAGATGATTGAGCGGCGGCTGGTCGAGGATGTGGGCCAGAAAGCTGGAGACGACGATCCGCGCCGCCGTTACTACCGATTGAGCACGCTGGGCCGCGGAGTGCTGGCGGCGGAAATCGGGCGGCTCGACGGAGTTGTGCGGGAAGGCAAATTGCGCCTGCAAAAGCCAAGGAGGGCCTGATGCTCCGCGCCTTGTATCGCTGCGTGCTGCGCGCTCATCCTCCGTACTTCCGGCAACGGTTTACCGAGGAGATGGAGTCGATCTTCGATCACGCAGGGAGCACAGGCGCGAAGGTCGGCCTGCTGGTCGATGCGGGGATCTCGCTGGGGCGGCAGTGGGGCTTGCGGCCGCAATTCTGGGAAGAGCCGACCGTGGCGGCGGGGCCGGATGGAGTGCCGCTGTTTCACACGTTGGGCTATGCCATGCCGCGCAAGGCGGCGCTGGTCTACGGGGCGCTGCTCTCGGCTCTTGTGTTAAACGGAATTTCCTGGACGATGGGCTATGCGTGGAATCATCCGATATTTATTGAGTTTCGTCAGCCGGTGATTACGCCACCGGCGTCATGGGCGAAGCGCAGCGCGGAAGGACCGAATGTGCCCGTTGCGGGGGAGCCTCCGCTGTATACCGATCAGGGCAGAGTCATTTTGATTTTCAATGCGCCGGCACATGCGGGAACGCCAGCTCCCGCGGAGACAAAGCCATCCGACCCGGCAAACGCGCCGCCAAATAAGAATGCGCACTCGCAAGCACCCTCGGCCTCGAAACAGGGAATGATTTTTTAGCGATGGTGCGCGGAGAGCGCACGCCGCAAAAACGGGTATGGTTTTCTAAGTCGAGAATCGACCGTGCATTCCTCAGGGCTGAAGCCGTGCCTTTCGCAAATCTGCGCGCGTGAGGGCAAGATGCCCCTTCGACAAGCTCAGGGCAAGCTCTCACGACAGCCGGCGGGACCCTTCGGCTTCGCTCAGGGCAAGCTCCTTCGGCTTCGCTCAGGGCAAGCTCCTTCGGCTTTGCTCAGGGCAGGCTGCCGGCGCTACTGCTGTTTTCCGCGGTGAAGCTGGCTTCTTCTAGTTTTCGCCGATACGCGGCAAGGGCTGCACGCGTTCCGCGGCATGCTCGGTCACGCGTGCTGCCGGCGTAACCACTTCCTCGGGCCGTCCGGCAGCCATTCTGAGGGAATGGACCGGGAAGGAATTCGGAGACGTTGGCCACAAACTGGGGGCGACCCAGGACGAGCTGGCGTTCTGCCCGTTTCTCCAATCGCCGAGAGCATCGCTGGGCATAGCGGTGAGCGAACTGGCACCTTGCGCCGAGGGCGCCTGAGTTCCCATCTGTCCACCTTGCGACGGAGAAAACGTACCTGGCAGCGACGGAGGGACGAGAGTTGAACTTTTCTGGGCGAAACCAAGCTGGGTGAAACCGGGCAATGAGAGAGAAAGAAGAACGAAGGCAAGTTTAAATGCGGTGTTTGAAACCATGGGCCTACCCCCTGGGTTCATTTTGGGGGAAGGGCTGTTGGAAACACTGTACTCCGGAAATGGGCGGATACCCTAAGACAAAGTTTGGACGCTCCTTGGGGGTGATGGCGGCGGAGGCGACAGTCGCCCGTAAGATCATGTAAACTCACAGTGGCGAGTATCTGATGCACACTTTTGCAGTGTGCCCACCCTGCCGAAGGAGCACTTCGGCCCTACTCCCCAAACACCAGGTAGAACCGCGGCCTTGGGCTGGCGGCACATTCCTGTCAGGAGAATGCAGATGGCGAAGATCGCAAAAACAGCGGACCGAAAGAAGGTCATGGACACCAGCAAATCCACGGCTTGTCCAAAATGCGGCAAGGATACGCGGATCGTGAAGCGGACGAAAGACCGCGAGCGCGGTATCCCTGGGGGAATTTATATTTCCTGCTCGACGTGCGAGTTTTACGAGAAGCTGTAGGGACCGGTACTCAGTACGCAGTACTCGGTACTTAGTTGAAGGAGAGGCGCGACTTGGTCGCGCCTTTCTTTTTTGTATTTGGAGAGGTGGGGTCTGTGGAGAAAAAAACCGACACGCTCGTGGTATGGGAGAAATTCGTGGGGTCCCCTTCGGCTTCGCTCGGCTGGCGCCTCACTTCGCTCAGGATGACAGGTTTGGTTGAAGTGACACTGCCTACTCGACACTGGCAGTTGACGAGTGAATTGCTGTCGACCGGCCACTGGCCACTGAGCACTGGACACTGACCACTCACCACTGACCACGGGCCACTGCCATTTTGGTATTGGAGAGGCAGGCGGTTCTGGAGAAAAAGATCGATGCGTTCGTGGTACAGGAGAGGCTCGTGGGGTCCTTCGGCTGCGTTCGGCTGGCGCCTCACTTCGCTCAGGATGACAGAGTTCAGGATGACAGCAGGTGATGTGACCTGAGCATCGACCAATCCCCCTTGACCATCACTGATCACGACCACTGATCACGACCACTACCCACCGGCCACTGACCACTGGCCACTGCTCCTACCCAATTTGCGCCAGAATCTCCCGTGCCTCTGCGGCGGGGTCGGAGGCTTCGGTGATGGGCCTTCCTACGACGATGAGGCTGGCTCCGGAGGCGATGGCTTCGGCTGGGGTGACGACGCGGGCCTGGTCGCCATGACTGCGGCCGGGCGGGCGAACGCCGGGGGTGACGATGAGGAAGTCATCGCCTAGTTCCGCGCGCAAGGTAGCGGCTTCCTGGGCCGATGCGACGACTCCGTGGCAGCCGCTGTTGATGGCGAGCGCCGCGAGGCGCGATACCTGATCGGCCACCTGTCCGCGCACGCCGGCATGATCGAGATCGCGCTGATCGAGGCTGGTGAGAACCGTCACTGCCAGAATCATCGGAGAAGCAGTGGTATTGCGTGCAGCCTCGACTGCGGCTCGCAACATGTTGCCTCCTCCTGCGGCGTGCACGGTCAACATGCTTACGCCCAGCTGGGCAGCTTCTCTCACCGCGGCGGATACGGTGTTGGGGATGTCGTGATACTTCAGGTCGAGGAAGATCTGACGGCCGGAGGCAACGAGATCGCGGACGACCTGCGGGCCTTCGGCTGTGTAGAGCTGCAGCCCGACTTTGTAATAGCGGGCGGAATCGCCCACGGCCGCCACGATCTTCTGTGCGGCGGCCGCGGTCGAAACATCAAGGGCGACGATTAATCGCTCACGCGCATCACGCATCTAGGGGAGTGTAAAGGGATTACTGCAGACGCGCTACTGGTGGCCGCAGCATGGCTACGGTCGGAGGCTGCGATACCAGGTCCAGACGGACCGTCTGGATACCCCGGTGTTCCAGGTTCAGCGCGCGGGCTGCTCCGTAGGACAGATCGATGATTCGGCCCTCGACGACCGGGCCTCGATCATTGACCCGCACGACTACGGTGCGGCCATTCCTGAGGTTGGTCACCTTTACGAAGGTGCCCAGAGGAAGCGTGGGGTGCGCCGCGGTGAGATCGTACATGTTGAAAGCTTCTCCGCTGGCGGTCTCTTTGCCATCGAAGTAGCTTCCGTACCAGGACGCCGTCCCGACTTGATAGGGGCGGGCGTGTTTTGGATGTGTCGACTTGGTGGCGGTTTTCGGCGGTTGAGGAACCGGACTACCTCGGTCGTGGTCCGAGCCCGAGTTGCCCTGAGCCGCTCCCAGGCCGGCGACGCACAAAACGAGCGCCAGTCCATGAGCTATGCGATTTCGCATTCAGTTCACCTCGCGAACAAAAGGTTCGGTCCCTACGTAGGTCGAGCATTTCTTGGCCAAAGGTTTTGCAAGGCTAGCCGAGGGGCGGCGGAGGTGTCAACGAGGAATTCACCGTAGCAAGATTACCAGCTAGTTATCGATAGCCAACGTAACCTATTGTAAAAGTTAGGTAACCACTCATATGTTAAGCAAACAAAGAGGTTAGTTGTTTATAAAGTAGTTAATGCGAGAAATGACTGAGTACTGGAAAATGTTACAAGTCATGTGTTTGCAACAGGTTATGATGGAGATCAGGGTAACTTGCCCGGCCTCAGTGGCTTGCCGGGCATGCGCACACGGTAAGGCGCGAAAAATCTTTGGAGGAAAACCATCCACAGGGTCGAGCGCCAGGGGATTAAGGTACAGTGACCAACTATGCCGGAGACACCCACAGTTGTGCTGACGATCGCCGGTTTCGATCCATCTTCAGGGGCCGGAGTGACAGCCGATATTAAAACGATTGCCGCGCATGGATGCTACGGGGTCGCCTGCATCACGGCGATGACGGTGCAGTCGACAGCAGGCGTGCGCAAGGTAGAGGCCTGCGATGCGGCTTGGGTCACGGACACGCTGCAGGAGCTGGCCTCGGACGTGAAGATTGCGGGAGTTCACATCGGCATGCTGGGTTCGGGTCGCGTCGCAAGAGCAGTGGCGGAGTTTTTGCGTCGCAGGAAGCAACCGAACGTGGTGCTGGATCCGATTCTTCAGGCGTCTTCCGGAGCGACGCTGTTGGATGGCGAAGGGACGAAGGTTCTGGCTTCGGAGTTGTTGCCCCTGGCGACTGCAGTGACGCCGAACGTGGACGAGGCTGCAGTGCTGACGGGAATGCCGGTGACGAATCCTGAACAAATGCGAGCGGCGGCAGTGAAGCTCCATGAAATGGGGGCCGAGTCGGTGGTGATCACGGGCGGGCATCTGGATAAAGCAATCGACCTGCTGAGCTTCCAGACGAAGCGAGGAGTTGAGCAGGAAGTTTTC
>Ga0210401_10004452_pt1 | contig 14635 bp, 10 predicted proteins | sample IncBWH32MmetaG_FD_150866 | JGI IMG/M metagenome (GOLD analysis project Ga0210401, IMG submission 150866) | Forest soil microbial communities from Barre Woods Harvard Forest LTER site, Petersham, Massachusetts, United States - Inc-BW-H-32-M | ecosystem: Environmental > Terrestrial > Soil >... | reverse complement strand
GGAATCCAGAGATCCAATTTCAAGTTTTGAAGCCGGTTATAAATTAACGGAGGACTTGGTAAAACAGAAACGGCCGTTCACGGCCCTGGTAGCATTCGACGATCAGACGGCATTTGGCACGATACGTGCATTGACGAAGTCCGGCCTGCGTGTGCCAGAGCATTGTTCGGTCGTCGGCTTCGACGATGTCGCCGCATCCGCTCTCTATACTCCCGCACTGACGACTGTGCGTCAGCCAATGGAAGCGATGGGTACCACAGCGGTCAGCATTGTGGTGGACGGAATTAATGCGTTGCTCGAGAAGCGAGAAGTCTCCGCCGTCCATCGCAAGATGGCGCCGGAACTAGCGGTGCGAGAGTCGACCCGCAGCTTGTTGTAGCTGAGCCCGCCGAGGAAGGCTCCCGAGCAATTTTCTGCTTGACACTTGGGATGCAGCTACCGCAGTATTTACTGCTATTGATACGTTTTAATAGAGCAATTAACCGCGAATCACAGGACACCGTCAGCGTGGAAGCAGGAACAAAATAATTGGGCATGGCAAACTCTCGAACATATTCCGGGAGCGAAAGTTTACCGGTTGGGTGCCTGTCTTCAATGCACGCTTGCGCGGCAGTTCACCCGCGCTAACATGCTGGGGAGACTTATCCAGCCATCTTTATTGAATTTCGTAACAGAACCACATGGAGTCCACTATGAAATCCCGCCTGGTACGGATGTTGGTTCTTCTGTCGATGATCTGCGTTTCGGCCGGCGTGCTGGCCCAGGACACGGCTTCGGTTACCGGCACGGTGACAGATCCCAGCGGAGCTGCCGTGCCGAACGCCCAGGTGACGGTGGCCAATCCGCAGAAGGGTGTCACTCGCGCCGCTGCGACCAACGGGAGTGGGGATTACCTTTTCGCGGCATTGCCTATCGGCTCTTACGATCTAATAGTCACCGCACCGGGCTTTAAGAAATATGAAGCCAAGGGTGTGATTCTGCGAGTAGCCCAGCAAGCTCGCGCCGACGTGAGCTTGCAGGTAGGCGCAACCAAAGAGACGGTCGAGGTCCAAGGTGAAAACGTCGCCCAGGTAGAAACCCAGTCTTCTGAGGTCTCGGGCACGATTACCGGAAAAGAAATAAGCCAATTGCAACTGAACGGCCGCGTTTTCACTCAACTTGTGACGCTCACGCCGGGGGTAAGCAACCAAACCGGTTCGTCAGAAGGCCAATACGGAATCACTGCTAACACCAACTACAGCGTGAACGGTGGCCGCCTGGAATACAACAACTGGGAACTGGACGGTGGCGACAACATGGACAACGGCAGCAACGCCACCCTGAACGTTACTCCCAGCATCGACGCCATTGGTGAGGTCCGCGTGCTCACCTCCAATTACGGCGCCCAGTACGGACGTAACGCTTCCGGCACGATCGAAACCGAGACCAAATCAGGCACCAGTTCGTTCCACGGTGATGCCTACGAATTTGTGCGCAATGACATCTTCAATGCAACGCCCGGATTCCAAACAACCAAGCCTTCATATAAGAAGAATGACTGGGGATACACTATTGGCGGACCGGTTTATATTCCGGGGCATTACAACACCAGGAAGGACAAAACCTTCTTCTTTTGGTCGCAAGAGTGGCGCAGGGACCGCGTTCCCGGGCAGACCTTCAACGTGTTAGTTCCTTCCCTGGCCGAGCGCTCCGGTAATTTCAGCGATCTTTGCCCAAATCCCAATCCAATTCCAGGCAACGATCCATTTGCGGACTGCCCCACGATACCTGGGTCCGGCGGCGCCCGCTATCCCGCGAATCAGGTTCCTGTCGATCCCAACTCCGCGGCGTTGCTGGGCGTGATTCCACCCCCCAGTCCGGGATCATTAAATGTGTATACGGCTGCACCGTCGCAACCCACCAATTGGCGGGAAGAGTTGGTTCGCGTAGACCACAATCTCAACGATAAAAATCGAGTCATGTTTCGCTACGTTCACGACTCGTGGGCAACAGTGACTGCCGTCCCCTTGTGGACAAACGGGACGAGTTTCCCGACAATTCAGACTAATTTCGTCGGACCCGCCACCGCGCTGGTCGCCCGTCTCACTTCAACAGCATCGCCCACTCTACTGAATGAGTTTGTATTCAGCTACACTACAGACCACATCACGCTTACCAGCACGGGCACTCCCAACCCGAACGCCTGGAAGCGCCCGGCTAGTTTTACCGCTGGAAGTCTATTTCCATCGGCGGACAATGGTGGCAAGCTTCCGGGAGTCAGCGTCGCCGGAGGCCTTGGCGGAGCTTATGGCACTGGCTTTGCCGAAGATCTCGGTTACGTTCCCAACGGGCCCTACAACTCCAACCCTACTTACACCTTTCGCGACAATGTGACCAAGATCCTAGGAAGGCATAACCTGCAATTTGGCGCATATGTTGTTGCTGCCCAAAAGAACGAACTCAGTGGAACAGTTCCTTCGGTCAACGGCTTCTTGACTTTTGACAACACGGCGCCGGTTTCGACCGGCAATCCATTTGCCGACCTGTTAACTGGCAACATCGCCAACTTCGCGCAGGCCAGCGCACAGGCCAAGTATTACAACCGCTATAAAATCCTGGAGCCGTATTTCCAGGATGACTTTCATGCGAGCAAAAAGCTGACTCTGAATTTGGGAATCCGATTCAGTCTCTACGGGACTTATCGCGAGCGCTTCCATCAGGCCTTCAACTTCGATCCGGCCGCATGGAGTGCCGCCAATGCTCCGCAGATAGGCACCGTCAACGGACAAGCGGGAGCCCTTATTCCAGGGCCAGGCAATCCCTTTAATGGCATCGTGCAGTGTGGAAAACCGGGAGGCCCAGCATCGGCACCTGGATTCCCGAACGCTGCAGTCGGTGGCACTTCCAATCCGGGGTGTATGAAGGGGCACCTCTTCAATCCAGCGCCGCGTATCGGCTTTGCTTTTGATCCCAAAGGCGATGGGAAGACTTCTATCCGCGGCGGATATGGAATATTCTTCGAGCACACCAACGGCAACGAAGCCGACACCGAGGCGCTGGAAAATTCGCCGCCTCTGGTGCAGGTTCCCACACAGTACAATATCTCTGGTTACGGCAACATCGGATCAGCCGTAGGCGTGCCTCCCCTCTTTTTCCCGCTCGCTGTGAACTCCATACCCGATAAAGCGACCTGGCCTTACGTACAGCAATGGAACTTTTCTGTCCAACACGAGGTCTATCGAAGTACAGTGGCGTCCGTTTCGTACGTGGGCAGTAAAGGCGTACATTTAGGTCGCAAATTTGAACTCAATCAGCTGCATCCAGTTCCGGCCTCGCAGAATCCCTACATTCCTCTGGGCTTGCCGATAAGCACGGCGGACTGCAATAGCGTCGCCGTAACCGCAGTTGGAGGGCAAGCTGTGGCGTCAGGAACCGTGAACGGTCAGCCCGTGAGTGGGCAGGTAGCTACAAATTTGGCGGTCGCTTGCGGTAACGATCCCAATCCGTTCCGGCCGTTCCTCGGCGTCGGAGACATCACCCGGCTTGACAATGGAGCCACCTCCAGCTACAACGCGCTGCAGGCACAACTTCGCCGCAGCGTAGGTGGTTTGCAAGTCAATGTGGCGTATACCTACAGCCATTCCATCGACGACGCATCCGACGGTGGCGTGTTTGGTGATGGCGGCATTTTGGATGCCTATAATTTCCCCATCTTTCGAGCTTCCTCCAACTTTGATCAGCGTCACGCATTTTCTACGAGCGCCGTTTACGATCTGCCTTTCTTCAAAGGCTCGGGTTTAAGGAATAGGCTACTTGGTGGCTGGGAGCTATCCGGCATTGGCATTTGGCAAACGGGCACACCTTTCAGTGTGTACAACGGTGCAGCAAATGGTGACAACGCTGGCCTTGGGAATGGCGTTGCGTCGGGTGCTGGTGCCGGTCAGTCGTACGCCGACTTCATCTCTAACCCACATCAGAACATACCTCGGTTTGACCCGTCTTCTGGTTTTGGACCCTTTGTCGCCAATCCCAACGCATTCGTTTCGCCGACCGGCCTCACCCTCGGTGATTCCGGGCGAAATTTCCTGCGCAACCCGGGGCATTGGAACATTGATATGGCTTTGTTCAAGCATTTCAAGGTAACGGAGTCCATGGCCTTCGAGTTCCGAGCGGAAGCATTTAACATCTTCAATCACGTCGAATATGGCCCCGTCGGCGGGGATCAGGGTGGCGTCGCGGGTAGCGGAGGGCTCTCGTCTAGCACCGGCAGCTTCGGGGCGTCGAATTTCCTGCAAGTTGGCACCACCTACAGCCCGCGCATTCTGCAACTCGGTGCGAAATTTCTCTTCTAGCGCAGGCGAGAAATTCTGCGATCCTGGCCCTCCCCGGGGGCCAGTTTTCTTTTTAGGAAGATAGATTGGCCAGGTTCGTAGAACGGTGTCGATGAGACAATGGCCTGGACATGCGATTCGGAGTGGAGTTGGCTTCTCGGACGGCCGGCCCATTCTCCTATTGCAGAGCCACCGTTAGTCCATGACCCGACTCAGTAAATTTTTCTGTGCGCTTGCGGCCGTTTGGCTTGCAATGTTTCTTTGCACTTCATCCGCTAAAACATCCGGCGCCCAACCTGCTCAAATGGCTACAGAGGACCGCTTGCAGCTCCCGGGCTGGTGGCCGACGAAGGGGACAGTCTCTCGAGATCAATTCGTGGGACCCGAGGCCTGCGCTCCTTGCCATGCTTCCAAGGTTCAAACTCAAAGGCGGACACCAATGGCCAATGCTTCCACGCATGCGGCCGATTCCGAGGCTCTGCGCTTGCATGACCAACTGACTTTTCGTCTTCCTCCTTATACCTATCAGATCACGCGGACGGAGAATGGCAGCTTCTACTCAGTTACAAATGGCGCGCACACGATTTCAGCCCCTTTGGGTTGGGCCTTTGGTTTGGGAGAATCGGGACAAACATACGTCCTTGAACGGAACGGCACATTTTACGAGAGCCGCGTGAGTTACTACCGAGCCATCGACGGTCTTGATTTCACTCCGGGCGCGCCTCGTACTGCGTCCCCTACTTTGGAAGATGCGTTGGGACGACGGATGTTGTATGCCCCCGAAACGCATCGTTGCTTCGGTTGTCATACGACTGCTGCAACCACGAACAATCGATTCGATCCCAACCGCCTTATTCCTGGGGTGACCTGCGAAGCCTGCCACGGGCCCGGCGCAACCCACGTCGCCATGATGAAAGCTGGCCAGAAAGAAGAAGGAATCGCGTCGATTATGAATCCAGGACGGCTCAATCCCGTCGACTTAGTGGATTTCTGCGGCACATGCCATCGCACTTTTATGGATGTTGCCCTGAGCCAGACATCGGGACTCGCCAACCTTCGGTTCCAGCCTTATCGCCTGGAAAGAAGCCAGTGCTGGAGAAAAAGCGACGCTCGCATTACTTGCCTGAGCTGTCATGATCCCCATCAGCCGAGGGTGCGAGATCTGGCCGCGTACGACGATAAATGTCTCAGTTGTCACCGTTCCGGCGCGAATTCGCCTTCAAGCGGTGATCATCCTGGCAAAGCCTGCACCGTGAGCAAGAACAATTGTGTCACGTGCCACATGCCTAAGTACGATATGCCCGGTATGCACTTCAAGTTTACCGACCACTTTATCCGCGTAGTCCGCAAGGACGAAGCATATCCCGATTGAGGAGAAGGAACGGGCTCATCCTACTTGGGCATGTTGCACGGTCGGTCTCACAACCGTAAGCGCCTGTTCCAGATCCGCAATCAGATCGTCGGCGCTTTCGATTCCTACCGAGAGCCGGATCATTTGATCGGTCACACCCATGCTTTTACGGTGTTCTGCCGAGACCATCGCGTGTGAAGTGAGAACAGGGACGCAGACTAGGGAATCAACCCCGCCCAGGCTTGGCGCCAGGGTAAAAAGGTGCAGCGCTTCGGTTAGACGGCGTGCATCTTCGGCGGATCCATCGACCTCGAAGCTCAAAACGCCCCCACCGCCGCGCATCTGCTCCATGGCGAGAGCGCGCTGAGGATGTCCCTCTAAAAAAGGATAGTGCACGCGCCGCACTTTGGGGTGGTGGGCCAGGAATCGGGCAACACGCAGCGCGTTGTCATTGTGCCGCTGCACTCGCACCGCCAGTGTCTTCATGCCCCGGATCAACAGCCACGCAGCATGGGGATCGATTACGCCACCCACCGTGGTGCGGGTGTCGTGGATTTTCTCAATAAGATCGCGGCGGCCGGCAACGATGCCGCAGATCAGATCGGCGTGTCCGCTGAAATACTTGGTGCCAGAGTGCATGATGAGGTCAATTCCGAAGTCCGCCGGGCGCTGATTGATCGGCGTGGCGAACGTGCTATCGATAAAAGTGATCAGATTGTGCTGCTTGGCGAGGGCGGTCACCTGGCGCAAATCGACCACCCGAAGCGTCGGATTGGTCGGCGATTCCAGATACAGCAACTTGGTATTAGGGCGAATCGCCCGCGCATGCTGGTCGTACTCCGTGGTATCAACAAAGGTAGTTTCGATGCCGAGTTTCGGAAGCCACTGACTAAAGAATTTTATGCTGCCGCCGTAGATGTCGCGCTGGGCCACGATGTGGTCCCCGCTCTTCAAGAGAGCGAGGACGCAGGTCGTGATGGCATTCATTCCGGAAGCAAATAGGCGCGCAGCATCCGTGCCTTCCAGTTCCACGATGACCGCTTCGGCCGCGGTTTGGGTAGGGTTCCCGTAGCGGGTGTAAAACATGTCAGTGCTGGTGGCGCGGAGTTGCTGGTCGTTGTCGGTCACTTCGAAGGTGGCAGTCTGGTAGATCGGAGTAGAGAGCGGGCCATTTTTCTTGCTCAGGTCGGCGCCTCCGTGGACGGCCTCGGTTTCCTGCCGGTGTTGGTGCGGTCTCATGGGTACTCCTTATTTTTCAAGAGTAACGTCACGCCGCACTTGGAGCAAGAGTTTGCGCGCATGGGTCGCACGCCTCGGTGCGTGGCCTTTATAATCTCAACCTTATGGATATGGGGCTCAAGGATCGGGTCGCCATCGTGGCCGCGTCCAGCCAGGGCATTGGCAGGGCGGCGGCGGAAGCCCTTGCAGCCGAGGGATGCCGGGTAGCGATGTGCGCCCGCAACGCATCCGTGCTACAGACGGCCGCGGACGGGGTACGAAAACATTACAGTGTCGATGTGTTAGCCCAGGCACTCGACGTAACCGAAGCCGGCGCGGTCCACAGTTTTGTGAACGCGGTGGTGGAGAAATTCGGAAGCGTAGATATTTGCGTCACCAATGCGGGCGGGCCTCCGGCGAAGGGATTTCTGGCGGCCAGCCTCGAAGAGTGGCGAAAGGCAGTGGACGCGAACTTCTTGAGTACGGTCTATTTCGCCCGCGAAGTCATTCCCCACATGCAGCGCAGGCGGTGGGGACGAATCATCACGATCACCTCCATTACGACCAAACAACCGGTGGCGGATTTGGTTCTCTCCAATGCGGTTCGCACGGCGGTCGTAGGATTGGTGAAGAGTCTGGCCAATGAGTTTGGCAAAGATGGGATTCTGGTCAACAATGTGGCGCCGGGGTACACGGTCACTGACCGGCTCAAGGATCTGGCGAAGAGCCGGTCTTCGGCCCTAGGCAAGAGCGAAAATGAGATCTTCCAGGGATGGGCAGCCGATGCTCCTCTCAAACGCCTGGGCGAGCCGCGTGAGGTCGCGGATGCGATCGTGTGGCTGGCGTCGGAAAGGGCATCGTACATCACGGGGCAGACGATTCTGGTGGACGGTGGACTCTACAAAGGGTTGTAGCCGCGTGGTCATTCGATCAAAGAAAGGCATACTGAAATGGTGAAGGTAAAACGTGTTGGTAAGGCCACAAAAAACGGAAAAGTCGGGCTCTCCCAAAAGAAGGCCAGCACACAGGCAGGACTAAAGTATCTCGCCTGGAAGGCGGTCGAATTAGAAAATCTAAATCCGCTGCTGCAGCGGCAGTTTGTCGTAGGACAGGACATCATGCTGGCGCGTGTGTTGCTGAAAAAAGGTTGCATTGTTCCCGAACACAGTCACCACAACGAGCAAGTTACTTATATTCTGGAAGGCGCGTTGAAATTTTGGATCGACGGCAAAGAGATCGTAGTGAATGCCGGCGAGGTGCTGACCATTCCTCCTCACATGCCGCATAGGGCAGAGGCTTTGATGGACACAGTCGACTTGGACGTCTTCAATCCCCCGCGCGCGGATTGGATCAACAAGACAGACCAGTATCTTCGCCAAATAGAGAGCAAACCAGCGAAACGCCCACACATCGTTGGCTGATACGATCGTCAGCGTGAAAAAGTAGATGCCAGGTTGACTTCGTCTCGTCTGCTATCCTGACTGAGCATCCAGCCACGGCATTTACATAAACACATGGCCACCAAGTCCAGAGTCGACGAGGTTTTACTGCGCTGTATCGGATGTGGCGCAGTTACAACCGTATCTGAATCGGGTCTGGCTTGCGCCTCGTGTGGTGATTTGCTCGAAGTGGTCTTTCCGCAATCGGCTGATACTGGAGAAAATCATTCGGATTTCGACGCGGTCGCTCTTAAGGCCCTGTGGCGACAGCGCCGCGCCTCGCAACTTCCGATGGATGAAAGCGGAGTGTGGCGTTTTCGCGAAGTTCTGCCCGCGCTCGGAGAAAGCCATGGGCCTATCACTCTGCGCGAAGGCAATACTCCACTCTACGAACTTTCACGATGTGCTCGCTCTGCCGGAGTTCGCCAGCTATATGCTAAGCACCTCGGGATGAATCCCACGGGATCTTTCAAGGACACTGGTATGACGGTGGCGGCATCGTTCGCTCGCGAAGATGGATTTCGCTGGGTGGCTTGCGCGTCCACCGGCAATACTTCCGCTTCGATGGCGGCGTACGCAGCGCGGGGGGGCATGCGTAGCCTGGTGCTGATTCCGGACGGGAAGATCTCGTGGAGCAAGCTCTCCCAGGCCCTCGATTACGGCGCGCTCACTTGCCAAGTGGAAACCGACTTTGATGGTTGCATGCGGCTACTGAGTGAAATCGTCAGTCGGATGCCAATATATCTGTTGAATTCAATTAATCCGTTTCGGCTGGAAGGTCAAAAAACTGTAGCTTACGAGTTGCTGGAACAATTCGACTGGCGAGTGCCGGACCATGTAATCGTTCCTGGCGGAAACCTGGGAAATTCCTCAGCCCTGGGAAAGGCACTGGTGGAGATGAAGGAACTCGGGTTCATCCCGAAGTTGCCAAAGCTTTCCGTGATCCAGGCTGAAGGCGCGAATGCTCTAGTGCGTACCGTACGTGAAACTGGCGGCAAAAAGCTGGTTCCTGGAAAAGCCGACACTATGGCCACCGCCATTCGTATCGGCAATCCGGGCTCATGGAAAAAGGCAGTGCGCGTGCTGGAAGCGACCGGCGGTACCGTGGAGCAGGTGAGCGAAGTTGAGATTGCGTTGGCCAAGGCAGAGATTGGGTCGGATGGCATTGGTTGCGAGCCGGCTTCTGCGGTGACGCTGGCGGGGTTGAAAAAGCTGGTGCTGCAGAGGTTCGTCGATCCGGATGAAACGGTCGTTCTGATCTTGACTGGACATTTGCTGAAGGACCCCGACTTCACGCTGAAGTTTCATCGTGGAGACCTGTTTGTAGGAACGGCGCACGAGGAGCAGTCGAAAATTTTGGCTCCCCAGCAGCGCGGACCCATGGTGCTGGAGGCCAGCGTGGATGCGGTTTTGAAGGTGCTGGAGACGGCGGAGAAAACATCCTGAAGCGCGCTATTTGCTACATCACATGACCGGAAAGGCAAGTCACCGGCGCGCGAGTTCGTGGTTCGAGGTTGTGTTGCCGGCTACGTCCGCTAACCTGGGACCGGCCTTTGATGCGGCGGCACTGGCCCTCAGTTTGTTCCTCAAAGTGCGAGCGCGAGCTGCGAACCAATTTTCCATCATAGCTCGCGGACGAGACGCCGAAATCTGCGGCCAGCTGGACCAGCACCTCATCCTGACTACTTACCGTGAAGTTATGCTGGCAGAAGGCAAGGCCGTACAGCCGGTTGCGCTAAACATTCAGAATCAGATTCCTATCGGCAAGGGGTGCGGCTCGTCGGCTGCGGCGCGCCTGGCGGGGATTGCCTTGGCGGTACATTTTGGCAAATTAAATTGGGCGGATGAGCGCATTGTCGGGGAGGCGTCCCGTCGCGAGCATCATCCCGACAACGCCGCCGCTTGCTGGCTAGGGGGGTTGGCCGTGGCACGAATGTCAGCCGAAGGCGAAGCCCGATTCATTCGCGTCGCCCCGACGGACCGTTGGCCTTTGCTGTTGGCGGTGCCGAGGGATAGCTTATCCACGGAACAGGCACGCCGGGTTTTGCCCGTCGAATATTCCAGAACGGATGCCGTTGCAAATATTCAGAATTCCATGTTACTGCTGGCAGCTTTCGTTCAAGGACGCTCCGATTTGCTGGGGGCCGCACTCGAAGACCGTCTCCATCAACCCTACCGGGCTGCTCTGTGCCCATTGCTACCGGCATTGCAGAAATTCACCAAAACGCCAGAGATCCTGGGTGTGGCGCTAAGCGGAGCGGGCCCATCGGTGTTGATTTTCCTGGACACGAAAGTCAAACCAAAGCGCGTGAAGGCGCAAATCGAGACGCATCTGCGCGAGCATGGACTATCCGCGGAACTTATTTCTATCGCAATCTCCTCGCAAGGAGCCCGCCAAAGCAGTCGTCTCCTGACGGGTAAGCGTCCGATCAGCGGCTCGCGGGCGGAATGATACTGTTCATTCGCAGATATTCCACCATCTGGCCATAGTGATCAAAGCAGTGCCCTACGATTCCACTGGCCATCGCCAGGCGAGTAACTGGCGCTTCTCCAAATGGATTCTTGATAGGCTCCACCAGGTTTGCGGCATCAACTGTCAGAGTCGCTTTGTGCATGTAAGTGAATGAATCTCTCAAAAACTTCATCGCATCTGCTTTGGTCTTAATGGAGTCAGGGCCATTTTCGCTGCCCAGTTCAACCGGCGGCTTTTCTCCCAGAACGGCGCCTGCGACCATGTAATTTACCGCTGCCACATGCTTTACCTGTTCAGCGAACGTGCGCACGCCTTTGAACTCGCCAGTGCTGGGCGCGAAGGAATATTTGTCTTCTGGCATAGCATCGGCAGCGGCAACGAATTGTTTTTCCACGCGGCTGAGAGCGCGATCCAGCACTTCAGTTACAGTGCGGGGCTCGGGCGGCTTATTGGTTTGCGCCCAGGCGATGCTGCAACCGGCGATCAGGAACAGGAATGCGAACCGACGCTTCATCTTTATCATTGAATTCTCCTTGAAAACCTTAACCATCATCTCCCGATGTGGGCTCGCGCTAATCTCGCACGACTGCGGGCGAAAATTCTAATTCCTGCGACGTGAGCCGGTGGCCGCGAACCGTAAATAGCCCCGCAGCGAGGGCGACCGAAGAGCACAGAAGAGCCGTGGGAATCCCGACTTTGGTCGCGAGTGCTCCCCAGGCGGCGCTGCCCAAGGCCATTCCTCCCTGCAATACGAGCAAATACATGGAAAGCGCGCGAGCGCGCAGCCACGATGGGGACATGGTCTGAGCGGCAACGTTCAAGCACGCAAGGATTCCGATCCATGCCGTGCCGCTGGCGAACAGCACCAGGCTAAGCCAGCTGAAAGCTTGCACGCGTCCAGCGGCGAAAGTCATAGTCGCGAACAGTAAAATGGCGAATACGATCAATCCATCCACCGAAAGCCTGGTGCGTAATCGAGGCAAAACTGAGGCACCAGCCAAGGCTCCGAGGCCGAAGCAGCCTAGCAGCAGTCCATAGCCGGTGGCACCGTGGGGGCGAGCAAGGATTGGCAGCAAGGCGGGCAGGGAACTTGCAGCCAGGCTGAAAGCGCCGGTACGGATCAGCACTGAACGGACCAGGGGAGCACCGCGTACATAGCGCAGACCGGCGATCAGAGCATCGCTCACGCGCCCGGTTTCAACATGCTCGCAATGAGGTCGCCTCCAGCGGTAGAGAAAGAGGATCACTCCGAAGAAAGAAGCGGCATTGAGCAGGAACGCAACTCCAGAGCCTGCAGCGGCGATCACCAGGCCGCCGAACGCCGGGCCGACGGCGCGGGCGACATTGAAGCCCACGGAGTTCAAAGCCACGGCGGGAGAGTGGTTTTCCGGCGAGACAATCTCAGGCGTGATAGCTTGCCAAGCGGGGTCGTTCATCACCGCGCCCAGCCCAAGGAGAAAAGTGAATAAGAGCAGCGTCCACGGGGTGACGGCGCCGAGCAACGTGAAGACCCCCAGCAACCCCGAAGCCAGAACCATCCAGCCTTGCGTGATCAGAAGAAAGCGGCGGCGATCCACCATGTCAGCCAGCGCGCCCGCAGGCAAAATCACCAAAAATACCGGGACCGTCATGGCAGCCTGCACCAAGCCAACCATCAATGGAGAGACTGTGAGCTGAGTCATCAGCCAGCCCGCGCCAACGTTTTGCATCCAGGTACCGGTGTAGGAGATTACAGCCGCAATCCAGAGCGAGCGGAAGAGTGGCTCTCCCAAAGGCGCCCATGCAGAACTCGCGGATCTCGCAGGCCAGCGTTCCGGCATCGATGTTTTCACCGCCTCAGCCATGGTCAATTCGTCGAGACCTCCGAAACTGCGGCCGGAATTGCTCCTCCGAAGGGCCACTCGCGCTTAGGCCACGCCCGAATCATGTAAATCAGCACTCCGGCGACCAGAATCAGCAGCGCATAGCGAATTTCTTTCGTCGAGTCGGTTCGGGAGATGAGAATAAACACAAAACCCACCGAAGCGATCAATGCAGGCAACGGATAGAGCCACATCCGGAATGGGCGGGGCATGTCCGGGCGCCGGATGCGCAACACGATCAGTCCGATCGCCTGCACCAGGAACTGCAATGTAATGCGAATCACGACCAAGGCGGCGATCACGTCTGCAAGCGAAAAAAAACAAAATAACATCGCGACGCTGCCCAGCGCGAGCAGTGATACATAAGGAAAGCGGTATTTCGGATGCACGCGACCAAATGCGCCGAAGAAATTGCCATCAACAGCGGCGGCGTAAGGCACACGCGAGTATCCCAGAAGCAGAGAAAAGACCGATGCGAAAGCCGTCCACATCACCAGACCTGTGGCAAGACCGGCGGCCCAATGTCCGTAAATCCGCTGCATGAAAATCGAAACTACATACAGACCATGATTGGACCGTCCGGATTGCGCCATCTCCTGCCACGGAACCACCGCCAGAATGCTGATGTTCATCACCACATATAGACAGCCCACCAACAGAATGGATAGCAATAGCGCGCGAGGAATGGTTTTGCCCGGGTTTTTCACTTCGTCGCCGAGAAAACAAACATTGTAGTAGCCCCAATAATCATAAGCGGCGATCAGCATGGCCGATCCGAGACCAAGAAAGAATCGCGACGATAGCTGGAACGCATTCGGCGGAAAGCTGAAGGCGCGCGCGGCGTTGAAGTGGGTTAGCCCGGAGACAATAATCCAGCCCACGATGATCAGCACACCGGTCAACAGCAGCTTTGACATCCAACCGATGGTGGTGATTTTGCGATAGAGGAGAACGAGCGCCAGGAGGACGATACCAATCGCCATAAAGGTCGCACCCGAAACCAGCCAGTGCATCTGCAAGGTTCCTATCAGCGGAACGTGCAGATTCCAGTCATGTCCCGCGTAGCGGCGTTCGAGACCCGGCCAAAAATACGAAGCATAGCCAGCAAGTCCGATTGCGCCGGTGGCAATGGACATGGGCGCGCTGAAGGAAAGCTGCCAGATGAAGAGAAACGAAATCAATCGGCCAAGACGGTTGGGACCATAAATCTCTCGCAAGTAGCGATAGGAGCCGCCAGAGCCTGGCATGGCCGCTCCCAGTTCAGCCCACACCAGGCCGTCGCACATGGCAAAAAGAGCGCCCACTATCCAGCCCAGCATGGCCTGCGGTCCACCCATAGCGCTCACGATCAGCGGCATGGTAATGAACGGCCCTACGCCGATCATGTCAATCATATTGAGTGCGGTGGCGCTTCCCAGGCCAACGCCGCGGATGAGGGGAGTTTGTTGTGAGTCGTTGGTCGTTCGTCCTTGGTCTTTGGTGGGGACCATGAGCTTCACCAGATTAGTTACGCTTAAATGGAGATCGAAGTCCGGATTCCAAAAGATCTCGCGGGCACCAAGGACGAACGACCAACTAGCGCGTGCCCTCATGTCCTGCGCTCAGCAGATTCACATATAGACGAATAGCTCCCGGAACGCCGGCCGGCAACTGACGGAAAAACGCATATCCGGTGTAGATATAAGTACCTTTGCCATACTGAGCGCGCAACAAACCGCCCTTCTGTGGCTGCTCGCCGGGATCATGAGACGCCAGCAGCGGCTTGAAGTTGCTATCCCACTGCCCCATGAAGTACAGTCCGCGTTCCTGCACCCAACCGTCAAAGTCGCCCGGCATGATCGGATTGGGGAAATGAAAGATTCCGTCGTCTGGAGCGAGAATGTCAACCGGAGCTTCCTCCACTGAAACTCGCGCGCGGCTCAGTTGCGCAGGATAGGGCGTGAAGTGTCCACTGTTGAAGTCACCGACTCCGGTGTCGTATT
>Ga0210401_10004450_pt1 | contig 14644 bp, 14 predicted proteins | sample IncBWH32MmetaG_FD_150866 | JGI IMG/M metagenome (GOLD analysis project Ga0210401, IMG submission 150866) | Forest soil microbial communities from Barre Woods Harvard Forest LTER site, Petersham, Massachusetts, United States - Inc-BW-H-32-M | ecosystem: Environmental > Terrestrial > Soil >... | reverse complement strand
ACTAAATGGAATTTCAATCTATAATGATACTATGTTTTCTGTGTGTGGAAATCGAGATCATCTTGATAGTAATGTTACAACAGGTTTAGCAGCTCGTTATGATACGTCGCTAATAATTATTCAAGATATAACATATTTAAATGGTTTATATAGTTTAAGTAATAATCCAGCAACAACTTTATTTAGCAAGGTTATAAATATTAGTCATGGAAACACCTGCATAATAGGTACTAAATCGGGTGGCTTAGGTGGCTTAGGAATGTTTTTTGTTGGTTTTGACAATTTAGGTTACAATATACCAGGGTTTTATCCAAATGTGGGTGGAACTTTAGATGATTATGGTTATAGCATTATATATGCATCAAGTGGAAAAGTAATTGCAGTAGGAAGTACATTAAGTACATCCGATTACTGTACTAATAATAATTTGGGGATAGAAGATGTTTTTTTAGTTCGTTTTGATAGCGATTCTATTGATAACAATACATATCACCATAACCAATATAGTTGTTTTGCCGATACTTTATTTTTATGGCAAACAAACATTAAAAGTTATGTTAACAATTTTAATTTAAAATTATTTCCAAATCCTATTAATAATAATGCAACGCTCTACATAACATCGACTAGTAATGAAGAATATGAAGCAAAAGTTTTTTCGTTATTGGGAGACGAAGTAATGAGTATAAAAATTAACCCAAATACTAATGTAGATTTTAATGTATCAGGTTTAAATAACGGCACTTATTTTGTAAAAGTGTTTAATCGAAATAATTCTATTTTATCTACGTTAAAGTTTACTGTAATAAACTAGTACATTTCGTACTTACAGTACTTACAGGGCAAACCACCATTAAACAAACTTATTTTGCGAGAAGTTTTTAAGCCAACACTTTTAAAAGCCTCTACGTTTGAACTAATAATCCAAGCCGAAGAACCTTTGTATTTATGTTTTAAAGTATCGCCAATGGTTTTGTATAAAACTTTTATATCATCTTTATTCATGCGCTCTCCATAAGGAGGGTTCATAATGATGGTGTAATTTTTTTCTTCGCCATAAGTTGTTTCTAAAAAATCCGCTTTTTGAAAGATTATCATTTCATTTACATTGGCAGAAGCCGCATTTTCTTTGGCTTTTTTAAGTACATGGGGCGATATATCCGTTCCTAATAAAACAGGCTTATTATTATTTATTTTATTAATAGCGTTTTCGTAAATTTTATCAAATAATTCCTGATCAAAATCGGGCCAGTTTTTAAACCCATAACTATTTCTAAAATACCCCGGAGGTACATTAGCCGAAATCAAAGCAGCTTCTATTAAAATAGTACCCGAGCCACACATTGGGTCGTATAAAGGCAAACGACCATCCCAGCCACTTAATAAAATAAGTCCTGCTGCTAAAGACTCATTTAAAGGGGCTAAATTAGTATCGATACGGTAACCACGTTTGTATAAAGGAATGCCGGAACTATCCAGCATAATATTTACTTCATCATTAAAAATATAAACGTATAAACTAAAATCGGGATTCTCCCTATCAACCGACGGACGTTTACCTGTTTTAGCCCTGAATTGGTCAACAATGGCATCCTTGCATTTTTGGGCTACATATTGGTTATGATTAAAATACTCGGTGTTTAAAGCCGCCGTAACAGCAAGTGTTTGGTTTAGACTTAAAAATTTATCCCAACTAATGGAATCAATCAAATCGTAGAGTTGATGTTCGTTTTGTGCTTTACCGCTTGTAATAGGTTTTAATACGCGTATGGCAGTGCGTAAGCATAAATTAGCTTTATACATAAAGCCCTCATCGCCATAAAAACTAACCGCACGGTTATGCGGCTCTATATTTTTTGCTCCTAATTTTAAAAGTTCCATTGCCAATACTTCCTCTAAGCCTAAAGTGGTAGTCGCAATCATTTTAAAATCATTGGCATTTTTTTCTTTCCTCATTTATCTTTAATTACAGAACAAAGTTAGTCTTCTGTTCCGATATGTATAAGGGCATCGCCTTGATTTACCACAGGTTGATTGTTAACACCCACAATATATCCATCAAAAGGCGAAATAATACGGGCCTCTACTTGCCCAAATGGATTACAAATAGCACCTAAAATTTCATCTTTATTTACATAAGCCCCATTTGGCTTTGAAATATGGAACAAACCTGAAAGCTTAGCCCTAACCCAAGCACTTTTTTTTAGTTGTACATATGGATTAGGAGGAACTTCATCTTTAATCATTTTGTGATGATGTAACAAGCGTAAACAACCATTTAAGCCTTCATTGATGGCTTGATAATCAAAACGAAGGCTCTCTCCTCCTTCAAAAACTAAAATTGGTTTATTTTTTTTTGCAGCTTCCTTACGCAATGTGTTTTCTCTATAGACGCTATTAATAATTAATGGCGGAGAAAATAATTTTGCGATACGTAAACTTGCTTCATCCTCAAACGTACAACGCAATTGAGGATAGTTACTGATTTTAGCTCCACCCGTATGAAAATCTATTCCAACATCAACTAAGGGAATAATTTCTTTCATTAAATCGTAAGCAATTCTACTACCTAAAGAGCCATTTTTAGTGCCGGGAAAACAGCGGTTAAGGTCTCTGCCATCAGGCAAATCTCTGCTTTGGTAAAGAAACGAAACTGTATTCATTACAGGAATTGCGATAAGTGTACCGCATAATAAATTCTGAATTTCTTTACGGGTAATTATTTTACGAATAACTTCTATACCATTTATTTCATCACCATGCATGCCGGCACTAAGCAAAACGGTTGGTCCGGGTTGCTGAGAACGAAATACATAAATAGGGATTTCTATTTTTGTTTTGGTAGGAAGCTCGTAGGTGTTTAGTGATACTATTTTATTTTCGCCGAGCGCAATAGTTTCTTGATGGATTTTTATAGAACTCATACAGCACTAACCCTCATTTCCATTAAATTCGTTACGCTCTACATATTCAATAATTTTTCCTGCAACATCAACACCTGTAGCGTTTTCAATGCCTTCAAGCCCTGGCGATGAATTTACTTCCATTACCAACGGCCCTCTATCGCTTTGCAACATATCAACTCCTGCAATGCCTAAGCCTAATTTTTTAGCAGCTTTAACTGCCGTAGAACGTTCTTCAGGCGTTAAATTAATTACCGTTGCAGAGCCACCTTGATGTAAATTAGAACGAAATTCTCCTTCCTTAGCCTGACGTTTCATAGCGCCTACCACTTGTCCATCAATTACAAACGCCCTGATATCAGCACCTTTAGCTTCTTTTATAAATTCTTGTACAAGCATAGCTGCATTTAATTTCATAAAAGCTTCGATAACAGATTTTGCCGCTTTATGATTTTCAGCCAAAATAACCCCTATGCCCTGTGTGCCTTCTAAAAGTTTTATAATACATGGAGTGCCGCCAACAGCTTCAATCATTTGGTCAACATCTTTTGTTTTGTTGGCAAAAACCGTTTTTGGCATACCCATACCGGCACGAGCTAACAATTGAAGACTACGTAGTTTATCGCGAGAACGAACCAATGCCTGAGATTCTACTGCAGTAAAAATTTTCATCATCTCAAACTGACGCAATACAGCTGCTCCGTAAAAAGTAACAGATGCCCCAATACGTGGTATAACTGCATTAACTCCTGTTATTTCTTTCCCACCATAATAAATATGGGGTCTTGCTTTTTCGATACCCAATACACATTTCATATGATCGAGTTGTAGCACTTCATGTCCGCGTTTTTCAGCAGCCTCTACCAAACGTTTAGTAGAGTAAATCGTTTTCCCGCGAGAAAGAATGACAAGTTTCATAGGTAAATAATTGTTTCCTTAAAGATAACTATTATTTTGAAAACAAAATTCCACCCGTATGTATTTTAGCCACATCTATAATAAATTTATTCTTTATCATTTTTCGGCCAATTAAAACCGGATAGCGCATGTTTCCTCTATCTGTAAGCGACACAGCCGTTCTTATTCTTTTATGACCAATAATTAATAACGTTTTAATAATATAACGAAGTTCCGTTTCGCCAGATGAGCTCTTAATATTTTTTTGAATAAAATCTTCGAAGTGATGCTCTTGCTCGCTATATTCAGGATGTGTCTCATCTAGTATTTTAAAACACAACACTTGCTTCCCTCCTATTTCTTTAACAGCAATATCGTGACAGTGTAGGGCTGAAGTATAGGCACCTGTATCAATTTTTGCCTCTACTTTAAAGATGTTAAGTTCAGGAAAATCAACATATTCTCTCCTTCCTATAAGTTTTATTTTTTTTGTACTACGCATAAAATCTTTTTACATCAACATCTAAAAACAATTCTTGATTTAAAAATATGAAGTTACAAAAATGTTTGGCAAAATAAGGTGCTAACATAACCGCTTTGGTGCCAAAACCATTAAATGTTCCTATATTTTTATGCGTAGGATGCATGCCAATAATAGGTCGTCTATCAATAGTAGCGGGTCTTACTCCCGCCTGCTGGTTAATTATTTTATAAGGAAATGGCACAACCGAGTTAATTTTTTCTACCAAAGTATTTTTTGCTTCATCACTTGTAGCATCTGTTAAATCAAGCCAATTGTAGGTTGCCCCCACTTTAAAACAATGTGCCTCAGGTAAGGGAAGAATAAAGAAGTCCTTATTAATAATAGAATTTGTTTTAAGTGCTTCGCAATAAATAGTAAGTACTTCGCCTTTAGCAGGCTTAAATTTTAGGTTTTGAAAAAAGGGGTTTTTAGTTGCTAAGTGCCCTTCACAAAAAATCAACTTATCACAAACAAAATTTTGATAGTGAATTTTATCCTCTTTAATAACAACATCATCGTAGTTAAAAGTTTCTTTTAAGAAAGAAGCACTCTTCATTAAATATTCTTTTGTGCTATCTAAAAACCTTGGAACATCTACAAAACCTGCCTCGGTTACAAAACCGTAATCATTATTTAAAAACTTATATTCATCTTTTGCCGAATGAATTTCAGCATCTATAAATTCACTAAGTTCGTTTACAGCTTTTTTCTTCCATAAAATTTCTTCTTGTTTACTTGCAAAAACACGCGCTATTTTTGTTTGGTGAATGAGTTTGATGCCGAATAGTTTTTCAGTGCCCTTAAAAAAATCAAACATAACAGGTAAAGTTTTATCTGCCATCCAACTTTGGGTAAGTCGCTTAAATACAATTGGATTATATATGCCCGCCGCAACTCTTGAACTTTGGCTCATATCAGCGTTATCAATTACCAAAACAGTTTTGTTTTGTTTTAACAATTCTAATGCTAAAATGCTGCCTGCAAGCCCCTGCCCTACTATTATAAAATCTATTTTTTTCAATTGCAAAAAACCTTTAAACTTGTAGAAACAAATGTACTATGATTATTGATTTAAGAAGCGATACAGTTACAAAACCATCTGCACCTATGTTGCAAGCAATGCTTAATGCTCCTGTAGGTGATGATGTGTTTAATGAAGATCCAACTATTATTCAGTTAGAAGAAAAGTTGGCAACTATGTTTAATATGCAAGCAGGTTTGTTTTGCCCCAGTGGCACTATGACCAACCAAATTGCCATTAAAGCACATACACAACCCGGAGATGAAGTTATTTGTGATGTTAACTCGCATATATATGTTAATGAAGGTGGTGGCGTGGCATCAAACAGTGGCGCACAAGTACGTTTATTAACCGGAGACAGAGGGCGCGTTACTGCAAAGCAAGTTGAAGAAAATATAAATGGAGATTTTGATTGGTTACCCCGTACAGCCTTGGTAAGCCTTGAAAATACTATAAATAAAGCCGGTGGAAGTTTTTATACTGCAAAAGACATTGAACCCATTACTCAACTATGCAAACAAAGAAACTTACCCCTGCACTTAGATGGAGCACGTATTTTTAATGCTTTAGTAGCAAGTAATGAAACATCACAACAGCATGGTAGTTTGTTTACTAGTATTTCGGTTTGTTTATCTAAGGGTTTAGGCGCACCAGTTGGCTCAGTTTTATTAGGAGATAAAGCCTTTATTAAAAAAGCACGCCGTATTAGAAAAGTTTTTGGTGGTGGCATGCGCCAAGGTGGAATTTTGGCTGCTGCAGGTTTATATGCAATTGAATATAACATTACCCGATTAAAAGACGACCACACAAGAGCTAAGCAATTAGAGAAAATGTTGCAAACACTGCCATTTATTGAAAATATATTACCTGTAGACACCAACATTGTAATATTTGATGTAAATGAAAAAGTTGGTAGCCAAAAGTTTGTGCAAGCCCTACAGCAGCATAATATAAAGGCGGTGGCTTTCGGTAAAAACACCATGCGCATGGTTACACATTTAGATTTTACAGATGATATGCTAACTGAAATTGGTAAAGCATTAAAGGCAATTTCGTTATAGAAAGTAATTTTCTATTAGATTACTAAAATAATTTGTTAGACTGGTATAACTTTTATATATTTGTGAACTAAACTCCCTTTAAAAGAGAGTTTTAGTGATACAGATATGAGTGACCATCATGCATCTAAAAAATCGTTAAGCGAGGTACATCAAAGTGTTGATGTAAGTAGCATTAAATCTCCCTTTAAAAAATTCCTGGCATTTGCTGGTCCTGCCTATTTAATTAGTGTGGGTTATATGGACCCGGGTAATTGGGCAACTGACATTATTGGTGGAAGCAAATTTGGTTATTCTTTATTATGGATACTGGTTGTATCTAATGCCATTGCTTTGTTACTGCAAAGTTTTTCAGCCCGATTAGGAATTGTTACAGGGAAAGATTTGGCACAGGCATCTCGAGATATGTATCCTCCAATAATTAACTTTTGTTTATACATTTTTGCTGAAATAGCCATTGCTGCCTGCGATTTAGCCGAAGTGTTGGGTATGGCTATTGGTTTAGAATTGCTATTTCATTTCCCTTTATGGCTGGGTATAAGCATTACAATTTTTGATACTTTTTTATTGCTCTTCCTACTTAAAATTGGCATTCGGAAAGTAGAGGCTTTTATTATAGGATTAATTTCGGTTATAGCCGTATCGTTTTTAATTGAACTGTTTTTTGCTCAACCAAACATAACAGAAATTGCCGGTGGTTTGATTCCCTCTTTTAAATCGAATGAAGCTATTTATGTGGCCCTTGCCATATTAGGTGCAACCATCATGCCTCACAATTTATACTTACACAGTTCATTAGTGCAAACACGTAAATTTGAGCGAACTCCCATTGGTATAAAAAAAGCCATTCGTTTTAATATTATAGATTCCGCCATTGCTTTAAACCTTGCCTTATTTGTAAATGCGTCTATTTTAATTTTATCCGCCTCTGCCTTTTTTAATAATGGCTTATTTGGTGTAACTGAAATTGAAGATGCTTACAAATTTTTACAACCGCTTTTAGGAAGCTCTCTCGCCCCTATTTTGTTTGCTGTGGCCTTAATTGCATCGGGACAAAGTAGCACTATAACTGGTACTTTGGCTGGACAAATTATAATGGAGGGGCATTTACAGCTCCGTATTCAGCCTTGGTTAAGGAGATTAATTACACGTATGTTAGCAATTGTACCTGCATTACTAACCGTATTATTAATGGGTGAATCTGCCACAGGAAAACTTTTAGTGCTATCTCAATTTATATTAAGTCTGCAACTACCCTTTGCCATTATACCGCTTATATATTTTGCCGGAAGCAAAAAAATGATGGGTGATTTTGCAGTAACCAACCTTTATAGAATCCTTGCGTGGATTGCTACCTCATTAATAACAGGGTTAAACTTCTATTTTGTGTTAATTCAAACCAATGAGTGGGTGCATGATGATAGTATTTCTTTTATCGCTAAGTTTTTCTTAGCCATAGCTTGTGTGGTAGTTTTTGGTGTTCTTTTGTTTGTTATTATCTATCCAATTTTAAAGAAAAGCAAAAAACAAAAAATATTTACATTGCATCAACAACATAAACTTCATCTAAAAATTGAAGAAGCTCCAAAAAATATTTTTATCTCTTTAGACTTTTCATCAGCCGATAGCAAAGCCCTAAATTATGCCTTAACATTAGGAGGAAAAAAAGCCGATTATAAATTATTACATATTGTTGAAACACCGGGCGCCATTATTTATGGAGCTGAGACAGAAGATTTTGAAACACGCAAAGACATTGAAATAATTGAAAAGCATGTAGCCCAATTAGTAGGGCAAGGCGTTAAAGCAAGTTACTTAATTGGTTACGGAAACCCTAAAAAAGCTATACCCGAATTAGTAAACGAACATAAGGCAGATATGTTGGTAATGGGAACACATGGGCACAAAGGATTTAAAGACTTACTTTTTGGCACAACGGTTGAAGATGTAAGGCACAATATTTCTGTGCCTTTGGTACTTGTTTAGTTATAAAACTAGTTGCTTTAAAGCATCTAATTGCCTGCAAAGCAACTTACTCTCTTCAAAATTTAAGGTTTGTTGTCCATCACTGGCAGCTTCTTCCGGAATTTCGTGTACTTCATAAATCACCCCATCAGCTCCTGCAACAGCACTTGCCAAGGCAATTTTACTTACATAATCTCTAATACCAACACCGTGTGATGGGTCGGCAATGACAGGTAAATGAGTTTTATCTTTTAAAACCTGAATAGCATTAATATCAAATGTATTTCGGTAGGCCGTTTCAAACGTGCGGATACCACGCTCGCACAACATCAATTTTTCATTACCCGCACTAAAAATATATTCGGCACTTTGTAATAACTCATCAATTGTTCCACTCATACCACGTTTTATCAAAACAGGCTTATCAATCTCACCTAAAGAATCTAATAGATTAAAATTTTGCGAGTTACGCGCCCCTACTTGAAATACATCTACATAATCATACATCTCTCTAATCTGCGATACTTGCATTACTTCTGTAATAATTTTAATGCCATTTTCTCTGCAGATTGAAGAAAACATTTTTAAACCATCTATTCCAAGTCCCCTAAACGCATAAGGCGAGCTACGTGGTTTAAAAACCCCACCACGCATAATGTGTATATTATTTTCTTTTAAGTGAGCTACAATCTTTCTAACCTGTGTTTCGTTTTCAATAGAACAAGGGCCCGCCATAACGGATAACTCATGACCACCAATGATAACGCCATCTCCTAAATCAACACTGCTATAATTTACTTTCCATTTGCGAGAAACTAATTTATAGCTATCGCTTACACGATGTACATCTCTAACACCAGATAAACTACCAATCAATCTGATATCGAAATCATTTTTACCAATACACACCAAGTAATTGGCATATTGTGTTTTTACTTCGGTATGCTTGTAATTAATGCTTTTTATAGCTTCAACAATATTTTGTTTTTGTGCTTCGCTTATGTTATTTTCTAATTGAACTATCATAATTAATTCTTTTGGTTTTCTTTTAGTTTTATAGAACCGATAAATTTTTCAATCTGTGGCTTGTCCTCTCCAGTTTGTAAGGCTTTAATAAAAGCACTACCTATTATTGCCCCATTAGTGTGCAAGCAAGCCTGCTCGAATGTTTTACTATTACTTATACCAAAACCCGCCAATAAGGGATTATTTAATTTATAAGAAGCAATGCGTTTAAAATAACCTTCTTGCTCTGTACTAAAACTATCTCTTGTTCCGGTTGTTCCGGTTGTGCCAGCTGTAGAGACTAAATAAATAAATCCATCTGATAAGGCATCTATTTTTTTTATCCGTTCTTGAGTTGTATTTGGAGTAATCAGAAATATATTTTTTAGATTATATTTTTCAAATAATTGTTTGTAGTGTAATTCATATTCTCTAATAGGTAAATCAGGGATTATTAATCCATCAAAGTCATTTTCGGCAGCACGTTGCAAAAATTTTTCTACGCCATATTGCAATAAAGGATTTAAATATCCCATAAGAATAACAGGAATAGAAATTTGCTTACGAAATTCCTTTGTCTGTTCAAAAAGTAAATCCATATTCATTCCATTTTGCAGAGCAACCTCGCTACTATGTTGTATAACTGGCCCATCTGCTAACGGGTCAGAAAAAGGTATACCAAGCTCAACCATATCTACACCACTTTCTTCAAGTTGCTTTAAAATTTCCATGCTACTGCTTAACTCAGGGAAACCCGCCGTGAAATAAATAGATAAAATATCTTTGTTTTTACTTTTAAATAAATCTTTAATACGATTCATGTTATTTCATTTTTTTCATATAGGTTTCCAAATCTTTATCACCACGCCCACTTAAGTTTATAACAATAGTTTCGTCCGGTTCAAATTTTATCTTTTCTAAAACAGCCAAAGCATGTGAGCTTTCTAAGGCAGGAATAATTCCTTCCAATTCACATAATAAAAACGCAGCTTTAACAGCTTCATCATCTGTAATGCTTAAAAATTCTCCGCGCTTACTCTCGTTCAAATGCGCATGTAACGGACCAATGCCCGGGTAATCTAATCCGGCAGAAATACTGTAAGGTTCTGTAATTTGTCCGTAAACATCTTGCATCAACATAGTTTTGCAGGCATGTATAACACCCGGGGTACCAATAGCAAGTGTGGCGGCTGTATGTCCCGTAGCAATTCCCTGCCCTGCTGCTTCAGCTCCAATAAGTCTTACATTTTCCTCATCTAGAAAATGATAAAAAGCACCCGCCGCATTACTACCACCACCAACACAGGCAATTACCGCATCTGGGTTTTCTTTTCCAGTTTTTTCTTTCAATTGCTTTTTCATTTCCTCGCTTATGACCGATTGAAAACGCGCCACCATATCCGGATAAGGATGTGGCCCAACAACAGAACCAATTATATAATGGGTGTTATGTGGATTGTTAATCCAATCACGAATGGCTTCATTGGTAGCATCCTTAAGTGTTTTGCTTCCACAGGTGGCAGGTACGACTTTAGCGCCTAATAATTTCATGCGTGCAACGTTGGGTGACTGACGCTTTATATCCACTTCACCCATGTACACCACACACTCTAAGTTCATTAATGCACAAACTGTCGCTGTTGCCACACCATGTTGGCCTGCACCGGTTTCAGCAATTATGCGTGTTTTCCCTAAACGTTTGGCTAATAATATTTGCCCTATGGTGTTGTTTATTTTATGCGCCCCTGTATGATTTAGGTCTTCTCGCTTTAAGTAAATTTTCGTTTTATATTTCTCAGATAGACGTTTAGCAAGATATAAGGGCGTTGGTCTACCAACATAATCATGCAATAAGTTGGTAAACTCTTTTTGAAATTCCTCTTCATAAATTATTTTTAAATAATTCTCTTGAAGTTCTTTCACATTTTCATGCAGAAGCTCCGGAATAAAAGCTCCGCCAAAGTTTCCGTAATAACCGTGTTCATCAACCTGATAATTCATTTGTATATGTTTTATTACTTAATAATTTAATTTTAGCAACGTCTTTTATTCCGGGTTCAGTTTCAAATTTGCTATTTACATCTATTGCATATAGGTTTGGAAATTCAGATTTAAGAAGTAAAACCTGTTCAATATTCTCCAAATCTATCCCCCCGCTCAGAAAAAAAGGCTTTTGTAATTTGTATTCATTTAGTTTTTCCCAGTTAAATGTTTCTCCGCTACCGCCATATTGCTTGCTTTTAGAGTCAAATAAAAAATAAGTGCAGGCATCTTCATATTCATTTAGTTCAGAGAAATCAAAATCATCATTTATTTGAAAAGCCTTTATAACAGGCATTGATTTTTGGATTTGCTTGCAGAATTCAGATGTTTCTGCACCATGTAGTTGCAGATAATCTAAACCATAACAAGAGGCTATATCTAACATTTTTATTTCGCTTTCGTTTACAAATACGCCTACTTTTTTAGAAGTGGATATACTTTGAACAAAGCTTAACTCTAACTCTTCACCTATATAACGTGGTGATTTATCATAGAAAATAAATCCAATGAAATCTGGTTTACAAGCAAGTACTTCTACAATATTTTCACGGTTTTTCAGTCCGCATACTTTAAATTTCATCTTACTTTACAAGTTGTGGTTTCTCTGCTTGCAATTTCTTTACCTCTTTAATAAAACTCATACAAGCTTCTTCGGGTCTACCGTGTTTCATAAAAAACTCACCCATTAAAAACCCATTATAGCCGGCTTCCTTCAATTCTATAAGTTGAGATGCTTTGTTTATCCCACTTTCTGATATTTTAACTACTTCATTAGGCAGTTTTGAAAAAATATCGAAAGATATTTGGAGGGAAATTTCCATCGTTTTTAAATTGCGGTTGTTTACACCTACAAGTTGTATTTCAGGAATTACTTTATCTAATTCTTCTTCGCCATGAATTTCAAGTAAAACTTCCATGCCCAAATCATTAGCCAGTTTGGTATAATTTCTAATTTGCTCTTTTTCAAGTACAGCGGCAATCAATAAAATAGCATCGGCACCAATACTTTTGGCTTCTATAATTTGATACTCATCTACCGTAAAATCTTTACGCAAAATGGGGCAAAAATTATATTTTCTGGCTGTTGTTAGGTCTTCATTTTTTCCTCCGAAAAAATTGGTATCTGTTAAAATAGATAAAGCACTTGCACCTGCCTGCATGTAGCCAAGTGTTGTTTTTTCTATATCGGCATATTTATTTATAAAACCTTTTGAGGGAGATTTTTTCTTAAACTCGGCTATAATTCCGCTTAAGTCATTGCGCAGTAAATATTTTTTTAAAGACACGCATGGCGAATTGAAATAAATAGACCTTTCTAAAAGCTTAGCCGGATATAAATCTTTTTTCTGTTGTACTTCTTTCTTTTTATACTCTATTATATCTTGTAGTGTGTTCATATTATTGGTTATTAATAAGATTTGTAAAAAGTTGGTAGGCTTTTTTTGATTGTATAACTTCTCGTGTTTGTTGCAAACAATCAGTTATTGATTTATTTGTGTAGCAGTGAACTGCATAAGCTGCATTAAGTGCCACTACTTCTGTTTGCTCTTTAGTGGCTTTATTTTGAAGCACATTAGAGAAGATTACAGCAGCATTCTCAATTGTATATCCGCCAAATAAGTGTTCCTCTTTAATAGAAGGTAAATTAAATTGTTGCGGGTTTACTACTTTTTCTCCTTCGGGCATATATACTTTAAAATCTCCGGTACAAGATATTTCATCATACCCATCCAATGAATGAACAATGCAATATTTTTGGTTTTCTTGTTGCAATAGATAGTGATAAACACGCGCTAATTCTTGGTTATAAACGCCTACCATTTTATGCGATGTTTTAGCAGGGTTTACCAATGGTCCCAACATATTGAAAAAAGTCTTTACTCCCATTTCCTGGCGAATTGGAGCAACGCTTTTTAAAGCCGGGTGAAACAAAGGCGCGTGCATAAAACAAATATTATGCGCGTCTAATTGTTTTTTTAATGAACCAACCTCATTCGTGAACTTATAGCCTAAATGCTGCAGCACATTAGATGAGCCGCTTACAGAAGAAACACCATAGTTACCATGTTTAGCAACTTTAACACCGCAAGCAGCTGTCACAACTGCAGAGAGTGTAGATATATTAAATGTGTTTTTGCTATCACCCCCCGTACCGCATACGTCAATGGTTTCCATATCAAGGACAACCGGCAAACATAACTCTAACAATATATCGCGATAACCACCAAGTTCTTCGACACTAATAGGTCGCATTAAATATACCGTAAGTAAAGAAGACATTTCTGATGAATTTGCTTTTCCTTCAGAAATTAAAAGCAACACTTCTCGAGCCTCTTCTTTTGTGAGCGCCTGACTATCGTATAATTTTTTTAAATATTTTTTCATTTTAACCTTAACTAAAAATCCAGTTGCGAATAATTTGCTCTCCATATTCTGATAAAATAGACTCTGGATGAAACTGTACACCTTTAACATTATAGCTTTTATGTTTCATAGCCATAATGTTTCCTTCGCTATCAGTTGCAGTAACATCAAAGCAATCAGGTAAACCTTTTGTATCTACTACCCACGAGTGATAACGGCCCGCTTTAAATTCTTTCGGGCAATCTTTAAATAAGTTATCTTCTTTTAGTAACTGAACCGGCGTTGCTATACCATGAAAAACACTATCTAAGTTTTTGAGTTTTCCGCCAAAGGTCTCCCCTATAGCTTGTAAACCTAAACATACACCTAAAATGCTTTTTGTAGGGGCGTATGTTTTTATTACATTCAATAAAATACCTGCTTCATTTGGCAGACCGGGTCCGGGAGATAAGAGTATTTTATCGTATACATTTATATCCTTCAAATCAATTTTATCATTACGGATTATATCAATCTCATAATCGCAAACCTTTTCAACTAGGTGAACTAAGTTGTAAGTAAAACTATCGTAGTTATCAAAAACTAAAATTTTCATATATATTGTTTTTCTATTTTAACCAAATCTTTCTTAGATGCCAATTCGACTGCTTTTTGCAGTGCGCCAATTTTATTAAACACCTCCTGTAATTCGTTCTCTTCTATAGATGAGTCAACAATTCCTGCACCCGCACGGTAAAAGAGTGTATTATCTTTACTTAAAAATGTACGTATCATAATGGCGTGATTAAGTGAGCCGTCTAAGCCAATTAACCCAACAGCACCCCCGTAAAAACTACATGTAGTTTTTTCGTAACTATCAATTAAT
>Ga0210401_10004449_pt1 | contig 14644 bp, 15 predicted proteins | sample IncBWH32MmetaG_FD_150866 | JGI IMG/M metagenome (GOLD analysis project Ga0210401, IMG submission 150866) | Forest soil microbial communities from Barre Woods Harvard Forest LTER site, Petersham, Massachusetts, United States - Inc-BW-H-32-M | ecosystem: Environmental > Terrestrial > Soil >... | reverse complement strand
GGGCGAAGGGCAGGGAATCGGCTATCCGATGTTCACACTGGAGAGGCTCGTCAATGTCGCCGAGATTCTCCGTATCGCCGGGTTCGATGCCTACGGTTATCGTGGTATCCACCAACAATCGATCGAAGTGGCGATCGGCTATTACGCCTGCTTCGGCAAAGCTGCCGGCTTCGGAAAGCTCGTAAGTGCCGCCAATTCGCGGTCGTGTCCCAACGCCCCGCAGTATTACGGGAAAATCGTCAATGACGTCGATCGCATGGCACAGCTTGGCGCCTATCGCTTTCCCAGCGACGCCGCGATTACATCGGTTGAAGCTGCGGCAAAGAAATCGACGTCCGAAGCTGTGACGACGTTTTCGACCGACGCGATCCTGTTCGGCAAGTGGCGAGACTAGCGGCAAAGTGGATAGTCAGCGGCTCACTGAAGCTATAGTGTCCGCGGCCACCGTATTTCAACGCAGGCAAACTTCGCGATGACAAAATCCATTACCATCTACGGCATCAAGAACTGCGACACCATGAAGAAGGCTCGCGCCTGGCTCGACAGCCACGGCGTGGCTTACGGCTTTCACGATTACAAGACCGAAGGCATCGCCAGGGACAAGCTGAAGCATTGGAGCGACGAACTTGGGTGGGAGATACTGCTCAATCGCGCCGGCACCACGTTTCGCCAATTGCCCGATGCCGACAAGGAGGGCCTCAACGAGCGCAAGGCGCTGGCGTTGATGCTGGCGCAGCCTTCGATGATCAAACGGCCGGTGCTCGATGTCGGCGGCAAATTGCTTGTCGGCTTCAAGCCGGAGGTCTACGCCAGGGAAGTGGCGGCCTCGGCGGGGTCGCGCCGCGCGAAGGCTTGAGCCGGTCGGGGAGAGGGGCGTTGCTAATTGAACTCGATCACGTCGCCGGTCGGAATGCGGCCCGGTGCGCGGTGAAAGAGGTCTCGATCGATGACAGCGCGATATTTGGGCGTCGGTAGCGAGTTGTTTCCACGCATCAGATTCTTGATCTCGAAACCGCCGTCTTCGGAGATGGTCTTCAACGACGCGATGACATGCGTGACGCCGCCGCCGTCCGAGAACGGCAGCAACATGCGTTCATAGGCGACGATCCGGCCGTAGATGTCGTCGACGTTGGCGACGGTATAGACGGGAAGCGCGCGTTTCAGGCACTCGTAGTAGATCGGCATGACGAGAGGTGCGAGCCTGGTGCCAATATATTCATCGAGATACCGGCCTCTGCCGGTGGTGCCGTAGGCGATCGACATGCGTGTGCCGTCGCTTTGAATTTTCAGGCGCGGCGGCTCGCCGTCCTCCACCGTCAGGAACACCAGATCCGGAAGTTCCTCCTCCATCCGCGCCGGCTGATATGTCTCGATGCGCGGTATCAGTTGCGTGCGGGCATAAAGCCGCAGCCACGTGTTGAGGAGATCACGCTGCTTGATCGATTTGATGATTGTGGGATTGGCGCTTTCAAATTCCAATGTTCTGATCCGTCCCGGGCCTGATGCAAAACAGCCAACCATCGTTCCTTAGCGGAAATATTTGATGAAAACCCGAACTGGCGACGAAACAGCGTTAACGAATGCTTTCGGGTTGCATGCGCCAGGTCGCTCTCGCCATTCGACTAAGGACGGAAGCGAACTTCTTCTTGCTTGCTGGTTTTGCCCAGCTTTCCGCCTTGCACAAGGAGGGGCGTTGACGGCATATTCCGGCCCGGAGGCGGCCGGTCCAGCGCGAATTCCAAGACGCCTGGGAGCACCTGCCGGAGAAGAAGAGATCGGCCAACCGCGGTGGGGCGTCGCGGCGATGGCTGATGGGGGATTTTGATTGGCTGATGAGTTCATTCTCGAAACCCACGGATTGACCAAGGAATTCGCGGGTTTCTTCGCCGTTCGCGACGTTGGCCTGCGGGTCCGCCGTGGCAGCATTCATGCGTTGATCGGCCCGAACGGGGCCGGCAAGACGACCTGCTTCAATTTGCTGACCAAGTTCCTCAAGCCGTCGGCAGGCCGGATTCTCTACAAGGGGCAAGACATCACGGCGATGGCGCCGGCAGACGTCGCGCGACTAGGCCTGGTGCGCTCGTTCCAGATCTCGGCCGTATTTCCGCATCTGACGGCGCTCGAGAATGTTCGCGTCGCCCTGCAGCGCCAGCACGGCCACTCCTTCGACTTCTGGCGTTCCAAGAACGTGCTCGATCGCTTCAACAACCGCGCGCTCGAACTGCTTGACGATGTCGGCCTGAACGAATTTTCCAAGACGCCCGCGGTCGAAATGCCGTATGGGTGCAAGCGCGCGCTCGAAATTGCGACCACGCTGGCGCTCGATCCGGAAATGATGCTGCTCGATGAGCCGATGGCCGGCATGGGGCACGAGGACATCGACAAGATCGTAGCGCTCATCAAACGCATCTCCGCCAAACACACCATCCTGATGGTGGAACATAATCTGAGTGTTGTGGCCAATCTGTCCGACATCATCACCGTGCTGACGCGCGGTCACGTGCTGGCGGAAGGTAATTATGCCGAGCTGTCCAGGGACGAGCGGGTGAAGGAAGCCTATATGGGAGCCGGCCATGGTTGAAACGAAAATGGCCGATGTCGTCGCAGCGAAGTCAGCATCCGGAACGCCCGTGCTGTCGGTTCAGAATCTCGAAGCCTGGTACGGCGAGTCCCACATCCTTCACGGCGTCAATTTCGACGTGAACCCGGGCGAGGTCGTCACCTTGCTCGGACGGAACGGCGCCGGCAAGACCACCACGCTGAAATCGGTGATGGGCATCATCGGCAAGCGGACCGGTTCGGTCCGCTTCGAGGGCCAGGACATAACACGTACCTCGTCGGACAGGATTGCGCGCATGGGTATCGCCTTCTGTCCGGAGGAGCGCGGAATTTTCGCAAGCCTCGATGTGCGTGAAAATTTACTGCTGCCGCCGGCGGTGCGCAGCGGCGGCCTGTCGCTGGACCAGATCTTCGAGCTGTTCCCCAATCTCAAGGAGCGGCTGAACAGCCAGGGCACCAAATTGTCGGGCGGTGAGCAGCAGATGCTGGCGATCGGACGAATCCTGCGCACGGGTGCGCGTTTTCTGATGCTGGATGAGCCGACCGAAGGGTTAGCGCCCGTCATCATCCAGCAAATCGGCCAAACCATCAAACGCCTGAAGAATGAAGGTTTCACTATCCTTCTGGTCGAGCAGAACTTCCGTTTCGCGGCAACCGTTGCCGACCGCTTCTATATTGTCGAGCACGGCAAGATCATCGATGGCTTCGCCAACGCTGAGCTGCAGGCCAATATGGACAAGCTTCACACCTATCTCGGCGTCTGAACAGGACCGCGAAGGATACAAAGAGGTACCCATCATGAAATCCAGAATTGCCGCATCGTTGGTGCTGGGTACAGCCCTCAGCCTCGCCGCAGGAAGCTTCGCCGTTGCCCAGGACAAGAACGTCAAAATCGGCGTGCTGACCGATAATTCGGGACTCTACTCCGACCTCGGCGGCGCGGGCTCCACTCTGGCGGCCCAGATGGCGATCGAGGATTCCGGCATGGCCGCCAAAGGCTGGAAGATCGATCTGATCTCCGCGGATCATCAGAACAAGCCTGATATCGCCACCGCCATCGCCCGCCAATGGATCGACGTCGAGAAGGTCGATATCTTCATGGACGTGCTGAACTCCGGCGTAGCGCTGGCGGTCAATAACGTCGTGAAGGAGAAAAACTCCATCATGATCAATACCGGCGCCGCGACGTCGGACCTCACCAACGCCCAGTGTTCGCCAAACACGATTCACTGGGTCTACGACACCTACATGCTCGCCAACAGCACAGGCCGGGCGCTGGTGAAGGCCGGCGGCGACACTTGGTTCTTTCTGACCGCCGACTACGCCTTCGGGGCCGCGCTGGAACGTGACACATCGGCGGTCGTGGTCAAATCGGGCGGCAAGATCGTTGGGTCCGTCAAGCACCCGCTGAACACAGCCGACTTCTCCTCGTTCCTGTTGCAGGCGCAGGCATCCAAAGCCAAGATCATTGGATTGGCCAACGCCGGCGGTGACACCACCAACTCGATCAAACAGGCGGCGGAATTCGGCATTGTTGCGGGCGGTCAGAAACTCGCGGGCCTGCTTCTGTTTATCAGCGATATTCACTCGCTGGGCTTGAAGGTGGCGCAAGGCCTGAATTTCACTGAAACCTTCTATTGGGATCTGAATGACGGAACTCGCGCATTTTCTAAGCGCTTTTCCGATCGCGCGAAGAACAAGGCGGAGCCGACCATGGTGCAGGCGGGCGTCTATTCTGGCCTGATCCACTACTTCAAGGCGCTCGAAGCGATGGGCGGCAATCCCCACGACGGCGCCAAGGTGGTGGCGAAAATGAAGGAAATGCCGACCGACGATCCGCTGTTCGGCAAGGGCTCGATCCGCATTGACGGCCGCAAGCTCCACCCGGCCTATCTGTTCGAAGTCAAGAAGCCGGAAGAATCCAAGGGACCGTGGGACTATTACAAGCTGGTTGGGACGACCCCGGCCGATCAGGCGTTCCGGCCGCTGTCGGAAAGCAGCTGCTCGCTGGTGACGAAGTAACCTCAATTGCCCGCTGGCCTCACGCCGGCGGGGTTGTGTTAAAAACGAGATTGAGTGTGAAAGATCGATTGATATGCAAGCTCTCTACGCACAGCTCCTGGTGGGATTGATCAACGGCTCGTTCTACGCGCTGCTCAGTCTTGGGCTCGCGGTGATCTTCGGCATGCTCAACATCATCAATTTCGCCCACGGCGCGCTTTACATGATGGGCGCATTCTGCGCGTATTTCCTGCTCAATCTGACCGGTCTCGGATATTGGTGGGCGCTGCTCATCGCGCCGATTGTCGTCGGTATTTTCGGCATGATCCTGGAGCGGACCATGCTGCAATGGCTTTCCGGCCTCGACCATCTCTATGGGCTGTTGTTGACTTTCGGCATCGCGCTGATCGTGCAGGGCGTGTTCCAGAACTACTTTGGTTCCTCTGGCTTGCCTTACGCGATCCCCGATGAGCTGAAGGGCGGCATGAATCTCGGCTTCATGTTCTTGCCCGTTTACCGGGGCTGGGTGGTGGTGTTTTCGCTCGTCGTGTGTCTGCTCACCTGGTACCTGATCGAGCGAACCCGCCTCGGCGCCTATTTGCGCGCAGCCACCGAAAATCCGACGCTGGTGCGCGCCTTCGGCGTCAACGTGCCAAGAATGATCACGCTGACCTATGGCCTCGGTGTTGGCCTTGCCGCGCTCGCCGGCGTGCTGTCGGCGCCGATCAACCAGGTGCGGCCGTTGATGGGCGCCGATCTGATCATCGTGGTGTTCGCCGTCGTGGTAATCGGCGGCATGGGCTCGATCATGGGATCGATTATCACCGGTTTTGCGCTTGGGGTGATCGAGGGGTTGACCAAATACTTTTATCCGGAGGCCTCCAACACCGTGGTATTCGTGCTCATGGTGCTGGTGTTGCTGGTGAAGCCGTCAGGATTGACGGGGCGGGCGACATAAAGATGACGGCGATGACCGACGATAGTCTACCGGTAACCTCGCGCACGATCCGCGACGAGATGATCGCGTTCGGCATCATGACCGCATTGCTGTTGGTCGTGCCGTTCACCGGCATCTACCCGTTCTTCGTGATGCAGGCGCTGTGCTTTGCGCTGTTGGCCTGCGCCTTCAACCTTCTGGTCGGCTTTGGCGGTTTGCTGTCGTTCGGCCACGCCATGTTCCTGGGGACCGCAGGCTACATCACTGCCCATGCGTTGAAGGTGTGGGGTGTCACGCCGGAGCTGGGCATTGTGATTGGTACCGCGGGCGCGGCCGGGCTCGGCGTTATCACCGGTGTCGTCGCGATCAGGCGCCAGGGCATCTACTTCGCGATGATCACGCTGGCGTTGTCGCAGCTTCTTTATTTCATCTACCTGCAGACGCCGTTCACCCATGGCGAGGACGGTATCCAGGGCATTCCGCAGGGCTATCTGTTCGGGATACTCAATCTCGCCAAACCGACAGTGCTTTATTACGTCGTGGTCGCGGGCTTCCTGTTCGGTTTTCTGGTCATCTTTCGCGCCATCAATTCGCCATTCGGTGAGGTGCTGAAGTCGATCCGCGAGAACGAGCAGCGCGCGATCTCGCTCGGCTACAAGACCGATCAATACAAGCTGGTTGCCTTTATCCTGTCGGGAACGCTGGCGGGCTTAGCCGGCGCGTTAAAAGTATTCGTGGCGCAAAATGCCTCGTTGACCGATGTGCATTGGAGCATGTCCGGCGAGATCGTGCTGATGACGCTGGTCGGCGGCCTTGGAACAGTATTTGGCCCGGTGGTCGGAGCTTTTGTCATCATTGCCATGCAGCAATATCTGGCGGGGTTCGGGCAATGGGTGACGGTGATCCAGGGCGCGATCTTCGTGGTGTGCGTGCTGACGTTCCGTCGCGGCATCATCGGCGAGATCGCGCATTTTTTCCGACGCTCGCTGTAGCGTATTCCGAACGCATTTCCTCGCCGGCTTCAAATTGCGCGTCGGGCTACAGATGGTCGCCGTAAAGTGACCCTGCGGACCGAAATCTGGAACCATTTCATGATCCGAGAAAGCGGTGGATGATCCGGCCCAGGCGGCCGCTCGCCACCCTTTATCCCGGAAATAGTTTATGACAAATATGTGACAGGCGGCGATCAGGCCGGCTATTTCCGGGGATGGGACACTTCCAATGCTGCGTTGGTTTCGCGCCTTTCTTCCCAGGGAAGAACGGTTTTTCGATCTGTTTGCCCGGCACTCCCAGGCCGTCCTGCAGGGTGCGCTGGCTTTGCAGGGCATGCTGCGCGGTGGCGATGAAACGCCGATCTTCTGCCAGCGCGTCAACCAGTTCGAAAACGACGCCGACAACATCACGCGCGAGGTGCTGACCGCCGTGCGGCGGACCTTCATCACGCCGTTCGACCGCGGTGACATCAAGAACCTCATCACCTCGATGGACGATGCGATCGATCAGATGCAGCAGACCGCGAAGGCGGTGGTGCTGTTCGAGGTGCGCACCTTCGAGCCGCCGATGCGCGAAATGGGGACGCTTGTGGTCGAATGCGCCAATCTCGTCGACCGCGCGTTGCCGTTGATGCAGTCGATCGGCAGCAATGTTTCGTTGCTGACGACCATCACCGAGGAACTCACCAAGCTCGAGGGTCGCGTCGACGATCTCCACGACATCGGCCTGAAGGAGCTTTTTCTCAAGCACCGCGACGCCAACGCGATGGATTTCATCGTCGGCGCGGAGATCTACGATCATCTGGAGAAGGTCGCCGACCGGTTCGACGACGTCGCAAACGAGATCAACAGCATCGTGATCGAACAGGTATAGGGCAGGGCCGCGCAGTGGATGCCACGCTTGGTCTTCCCCTTCTGATCGGATTAATCGCCGTCGCGCTGCTGTTCGACTTCCTCAACGGGTTGCACGACGCCGCCAACTCGATCGCGACCATCGTATCGACCCGCGTGCTGCGGCCGCAATACGCGGTGTTCTGGGCGGCGTTCTTCAATTTTGTCGCCTTCCTGGTGTTCGGGCTCAACGTCGCCCAGACCATCGGCACCGGGATCATCAACCCCAGCGTGATCGACGTGCAGGTGATCTTCGCAGCCCTGGTCGGAGCGATCGTCTGGAACCTGATCACCTGGGCGCTCGGCATACCTTCCTCGAGCTCGCACGCGCTGATCGGCGGATTGGTCGGGGGCGGAATGGCCAAAGCCGGACTTTCGGCCGCGGTCTGGAGCGGCCTGACCAAGACATTGCTCGCGATCGTGCTGTCGCCGGTGATCGGATTTCTGCTGGCGCTGGCGCTGGTCGCGATCGTGTCCTGGGCGTCGGTGCGCTCGACGCCGTTCGCGGTCGACCGCGCTTTCCGTATCCTGCAATTTGCTTCCGCCTCGCTCTATTCGCTGGGGCACGGCGGCAACGACGCACAAAAGACCATGGGCATCATCGCCGTGCTCTTGTTCTCGCAAGGCAAGCTTGGCGCGGAATTTTCGGTGCCGTTCTGGGTGGTGCTGGCGTGTCAGGCGGCGATGGCGTTGGGCACCTTGATGGGCGGCTGGCGCATCGTGCGCACCATGGGCTTGAGAATCACCAAGCTGACGCCGATGCAGGGCTTTTGCGCCGAGACCGGCGGTGCCGCGACGCTGTTCATCGCGACCTTTCTCGGGGTCCCGGTGTCGACAACCCACACCATCACCGGCGCCATTGTCGGCGTCGGCGCCGCGCGACGCGTTTCAGCGGTGCGCTGGAACGTGGCGAGCTCGATCGTCTATGCCTGGGTGATCACTATTCCGGCCTCGGCCAGCGTTGCGGCGCTGGCCTATTGGTCGGTACTTTTGCTGCGCTAGCGGCGGTCCCGCACTGGAGGAAGGCTGCGCAATCCCCATATGGATTGGGCACTAATCCTCCTTGATCCGGCCCGGTTTCCCTGCCAAACGCTCAAGCCCAATGTCCGACCTTGCCCTCGCCGCCGATTCTCCGTCACGTTCGCCGCTCGCCACCGAGGTGGCGCGCCGGCGGACCTTTGCGATCATCTCGCACCCGGACGCCGGCAAGACCACGCTGACCGAGAAGCTCCTGCTGTTCGGCGGCGCGATCAATCTGGCCGGGCAGGTCAAGGCCAAGGGCGAGCGGCGCAACACCCGTTCCGACTGGATGAAGATCGAGCGCGAGCGCGGTATCTCCGTCGTCACCTCGGTGATGACGTTCGAATTCGAGGGCCTGGTCTTCAACCTCCTGGATACGCCGGGCCACGAGGATTTCTCCGAAGACACCTACCGCACGCTGACGGCGGTCGATTCCGCCGTCATGGTAATCGACGCCGCCAAGGGCATCGAGGCGCGGACCCGAAAGCTGTTCGAGGTGTGCCGCTTGCGCGATATTCCGATCATCACCTTCATCAACAAGATGGACCGCGAGAGCCGCGATACGTTCGGGCTCCTGGACGAGATCGAAAAGACGCTGGCGCTCGACACCACCCCGATGACCTGGCCGGTCGGCCGCGGCCGCGATTTTCTCGGCACCTACGATCTCGCCACCGGCGGCGTACGCCTGCTGGAAGGCGGCGGCGCCAAAACCGGGGCGGCGCAACAGATCGACATCGCCGAGCTTGCCGGCCGCAACGCCAATCTCGACGTCGCCGCGATCAAGGACGAACTCGCGCTGGTGTCGGAAGCCTGCAAGCCGTTCGAGCTGGAGGCGTTTCGCGAGGGGCATCTCACGCCGGTCTATTTCGGCAGTGCGCTGCGTAATTTCGGCGTCGGTGACGTCTTGGAAGGTCTCGGCCGTTTTGCGCCGCCGCCGCGCGCGCAGGAAAGCAATCTGCGCAAGGTGGAAGCCGCCGAGCCGCGCATGAGCGCCTTCGTGTTCAAGATCCAGGCCAACATGGATCCGAACCACCGCGACCGTATCGCCTTTGCGCGGCTGTGTTCGGGCAAGCTCACCCGCGGCATGAAGGCAAGGCTGGTGCGCACCGGCAAGAACATGTCGCTCTCCAGTCCGCAATTCTTTTTCGCGCAGGATCGCGCGCTGGCCGACGAAGCCTTTGCCGGTGACGTCGTCGGCATTCCCAATCACGGCACGCTGCGGATTGGCGACACCCTGACCGAAGGCGAAGACCTCACTTTCGTCGGCGTTCCCTCCTTCGCGCCGGAAATCGTCCGAAGGGTGCGGCTGACGGACGCGATGAAGGCCAAGAAGCTCAAAGAGGCCTTGCAGCAGATGTCGGAAGAGGGCGTCGTCCAGGTGTTTCGCCCGCGCGACGGCGCGCCGGCGCTGGTCGGCGTGGTCGGGCCGTTGCAGCTCGACGTGTTGAAGGCGCGGCTTGAGGCCGAATACGCGCTGCCGGTGGAATTCGAGGTCTCCGAGTTCCAGCTCGCGCGCTGGATTTCCTCCGACGATCGCAAGAAGCTCGACGCCTTCATCGCCGCCAACGGCTCGGGAGTCGCCGACGACGTCGACGGCGACCCGGTATTCCTGGCCAAGAATGAATTTTATCTCGGCTACACCAGGGAACGCGCGGAAGGCATTATTTTCTCCAACGTCAAGGACGTCAAGAAGACGGCGTGAGGCAGCGTCGCCGACGGCGACGCTACACCCGTGATCGTCATACCCCGCGAAAGGGGGTATCCAGTACGCCGCGGCTTCGCCGTTCTATCGCTGTCGCTGCGGAATACTGGCCCGGTCGAGCCGGGCGATAACGCTGTGTGTTGGGAACCACCGAACGCGCGGTTGTGAATGGCGCCGGCGCCGATACGGCTCACCGGGCGCATCGTTTTCACTATATAATCCGCTCGGTGTTGCTTCCGAAGGCTCCTTGCATGCTCCGTCGCATCGCGATTGGTCTCATCATTGTGGTTGCTGGATCAATGATTGCGGCAACCGCCGATGCCAGACGGCGGCATCAGATCGATGCTACTCCGTTTGCGCACGCGCCCTGCAGCGTCTTGTCCGGGCGGCCGTGCACGCCGTATTTCTGCAGTGTGTTCCATCGTGGCCCCTGCATTCCCGAGATCGACTATCCCTATGGCGAGAACTTGCAGTTGACGATCGAGAGCGTGCCGCCGAAGGATGACGAGGCCAAATACCAGAAGCCCGACCACGATCTCGATAATATCGGCGACCTCTTTGCCGCCCTGCGATCCTGCTGGACACCGCCGCAAGGCGACGCCGCCAAAGAGGGCATGCAGATGACGGTGCGTTTCAGTTTCAAGCGATCCGGCGACCTGATCGGGCCTCCGCGCATGACCTATGCCACGGCCGGAGTGCCGGCGGACGTCCGCGATACCTATCTCAAGGCGATCAATAGCTCGCTCGACGCCTGCGTGCCGCTGAAGTTCACCGGCGGACTCGGCGGCGCGCTGGCCGGCCGGCCGATCGCGATCCGTTATGTCGATAACCGTGAACTGGCCAAGCAGCCGCCAACGCCGTGAGCTAGCTCCGTTCGCTCCGGGTCTGGCCCGGAGCCTGTCATCGGGCCGCGCTTTGCGTGGACCCGTCATTGCCGTACGAAGGGACCACGGGGTGGGACGACGCTCCCATTTTAGCGCATTGCCGCCAGCTCACCTAAAGTGATACCCGATGCCACGAGCAGCTTAGAGGGAAGAGATCATGGGACTGGCGGTAATGATCCTGGGACTGGTCCTGTTTCTCGGCGTCCACACATTGCCGACCCGACGCGAGTTGCGCGCCCAGACCGTCGCCGCAATGGGCGAGGGCGGCTACAAGATCGGCTACACGCTGGTCTCGCTGGCGGGCATCGCACTCATCGTGTGGGGGTTTGCCCATTACCGCGCGACCGGCTGGATCGACGTCTGGGATCCGCCGAAAGCCCTCAAGCACATCACGGTTGCGCTGATGTTGCCGGCCGTCATCCTCGTGGTGGCGGCCTACATCCGCGGGCGCATCTACGCCGCGCTGAAACATCCGATGCTGGCGGGCGTCAAGTTGTGGGCGGCGGCGCATCTCCTTGCCAATGGCGATCTCGGCTCGATCATCCTGTTCGGCTCGTTTCTGGGATGGGCGGTGTTCGACCGCATCTCGCTCAACCGCCGCACCGACGCAGGCTCCCCTCCGATTCCCGTCGGCGGCTGGGGCAACGATTTGATTGCGGTAGCGGTCGGGCTAGTCGCGTATCTGGCGCTGGCCTTCGCGTTTCATCCCGTCGTGATCGGCGTTCCCGTCGTAGGAGCTTGAAAAAATGTCAGTCCAGTCCGCGATCAAGCGCAAGACCGCACCGGATATCCGCTCCCGCAAGAATGGCGAGCCGATCGTGATGCTGACGTCGTATCACGCCCATACCGCGGCGCTGGTCGATCGCTATTGCGATGTCATCCTGGTCGGCGATTCCCTTGGCAATGTGATGCATGGATTCGAGACCACGGTGCCGGTTACGCTCGACATGATGATCCTGCAGGGCCATGCCGTGATGCGTGGCTCTCAGCGTGCGCTCGTCGTGGTCGACATGCCCTTTGGCTCCTATGAAGCCTCGAAGGAACAGGCGTTCCACTCGGCGGTCAGAATCCTCAAAGAGACCCACTGCGGCGCAGTCAAGCTCGAGGGCGGCATGCGGATGGCCGAAACCATCGCGTTTCTAGCCGAGCGCGGCATTCCGGTGATGGGCCATATCGGGTTGACGCCGCAGTCGATCAACGCGCTCGGCTCGTTCCGCGCCCAGGGCCGCGAAGAGGAGGACTGGGGGCCGATCGAGAATGACGCCCGCGCGGTCGCGCAGGCCGGCGCCTTCTCGGTCGTGATCGAGGCGGTGGCCGAGCCGCTGGCGCGCAAGATCACGCAGACCATCGACATTCCCACCATCGGCATCGGCGCCAGTGCGGCCTGCGACGGTCAGGTCCTGGTGCTGGAAGACATGCTCGGGTTGTCGCCGCGGGCACCGAAATTCGTCCGTCGCTACGGCAATCTCGGCCCGATGATCGAGGCCGCGATCGAGGGCTACGCCGCCGACGTCCGCGCGCGCGCGTTTCCGGGGCCTGAGCATGTCTACGGCATGAAGGTGAAGAGTTGATCGGAGAGGCCGGCTGGCCGCTGCGCGGCCGGCGAAGGAGCGGGCAACAACGGCAAAGCACCGGGCACGGCAGGGTGGATAACCCTTCCGGTACGCGACGTTAACGCTTTGGATGGGACCAGCTTTGCCTTGTCACCGCCATACGGCTAGGGTAACGCGCCGCCACGCAGGGTCGGGTTTGGCCGAGCCGGTTCCGGCTTTTTTCGCCTATCGGGGATGGGATTTCTCTAAGTGTCTGAATTATTTGACGAAGTAGACGAGGAGGTCCGCCGCGATCAGCTCAAAAAGCTGTGGGACCAATATTCGATCTATATCATCGCCGGCGCGCTCCTGATCATTGCTGCGGTGGGTGGCTGGCGCGGTTACCAATATTTGGAGGCCAAGAAGGCGGCAGAGGCTGGCGCGGCCTTCGATGCGGCCCTCGATCTCTCCGATCAGAAGAAGCCGGCTGAGGCCGAAGCGGCGTTTGAGAAACTGGCCGCGACCGCGCCGTCGGGATACCGTTTGCTGGCGCGGCTCCGTGCGGCGGCGGAAGCAGCGAGCCGCGACCCAAAGGTGGGCGCAAAAATGTATGACGAGATAGCTTCCGATCGCAGCGTCGGGCCGATCGAGCAGGATCTGGCGCGGGTGCGTGCGGCCGGCTTGATGTTGGATAACGCGAGCTATCCGAACATGCTCGAGCGTCTTGAACCCGCGACCAAACCGGATTCGACCTTTCGGCATACCGCGCGCGAATTGCTGGCTCTGTCGGCCTGGCGCGCCAACGATACCGCCGCCGCCCGGCAGTGGCTGGACCTGATCGCTCTTGACGGCGAGACGCCGCAGGCCATGCGTTCGCGCGCCGAGGCGTTGCAGGCATTGCTTCCACCGGTTGCGAAGAGCTGACGGGGCGGGAAATGACCATGCGCCGTTTGCAACGTTTCACCGCCGCTTCGGTCCTCATCGGGCTGTCAAGCGTGGTGGCGGGCTGCTCCTCCAGCTTCAGCAGCTGGGATCCGATGGACATGCTCGACTGGCTCGACACCAAGAAGAAGCTGCCCGGCGAACGCAAGCCGGTTTTCCCCGAAGGTGTGCCGGGTCTCGAACAGGGCGTGCCGAAGTCGCTTTACAAGGGCGCTTCGCAGCAGGAGATCGACCAGAACAACGCGCAAGCCGCGGCAGCCGCAGCCGCGCCGCCACCTGCCCAGGACGCAAAGTCGAAACGCGCCGCGAAATCGAAGAGCAAGCAGTCGACGACCGCCAGCACGGATGCCGCACCCGCGCCTGAAGAAGATGCAACGCCCGCCGCGCCTGAGGCTCCGAAACCCAAGAAGATCGTGCGCCAGCGCACCACAGCGCCGCCGCCCGATCAGCCGCAGGCCGACGGACAGCCCGCTTCCGGCCAGCCCGCGCAGCAGACCGCTCAGCCCGCCCAACAATCCGCCGCACCATTCCCGGCGCCGCTGCCCGGCGGGACGTTCCAGCGCTAGTATCGACCTCTCGCTTCATTTGATACGCGCCTCGAGCAGAGCATCTTCGGGCAAAGTTGACCGCGGTTTTGTCGCAAGAAGATGCTTCCACAGACTCCCCGCGCGCCTGGATCGCTTATGTCCTTTACGATCGCCATCATCGGCCGGCCCAATGTCGGAAAATCGACGCTGTTCAATCGGCTGGTCGGCCAGAAATTGGCGTTGGTCGACGACGAGCCCGGCGTCACCCGCGATCGCCGCGAAGGCGCCGCGCGGCTTGGCGATCTCGAATTCACCGTGATCGATACCGCCGGCCTCGATGAGGGCGCCAAGGGCTCCCTGACGGCGCGGATGCAGGAGCAGACCGAAACGGCCATCGCGTTGGCCGACGCCCTGATGTTTGTCGTCGACGCGCGCACCGGGCTGACCCCCAATGACCGCGCCTTTGCCGATTTCGCCCGTCGCGCCGACAAGCCGGTGATTCTGGTCGCCAACAAGAGCGAGGGTAGCCGCGGCGAGGTCGGTGCGATGGAAGCCTATGCCCTCGGCCTTGGCGAGCCGATCCAGATTTCGGCCGAACATGGCGAGGGCATGAGCGATCTCTACGACGCGCTACGCGCCTTGATGCCGGAGCCTGCG
>Ga0210401_10004448_pt1 | contig 14645 bp, 21 predicted proteins | sample IncBWH32MmetaG_FD_150866 | JGI IMG/M metagenome (GOLD analysis project Ga0210401, IMG submission 150866) | Forest soil microbial communities from Barre Woods Harvard Forest LTER site, Petersham, Massachusetts, United States - Inc-BW-H-32-M | ecosystem: Environmental > Terrestrial > Soil >... | reverse complement strand
CCTCTACTACCTGATCCACCACCTCCTCATGTTTCTCGGGTTTAGGCTGTGAGCGTCGGGTCCTATTCTCTACAACTCCACGCGCAAGAAGCCAGATAGCGACCTCGAACTTATCTGTGCTCAAACTCTCTAGCCGTTCCTCCCTTATCTTAATGTTATGTGGCTTCCTTCGACCCACGCTCACCTCCTTTCGTTCATTAATTGTGATGACCTATCACACTGCTTTACCGAGGTACCTGCGATAAGTCATCACAAATTAGTATCTCATACATTTTATTTTTGTCAACACTATTTTGATTTCATGCCCGGGTGTAGAACCACACCACACGGGCGACCACCACGACCAAGGCGATAATCACAAAAGGGAGCAGCAACTCGTTCAGCCACCGGATCAAGGCAGGCAGGAAGACCACTAGTATGATGAATATTGCTACCACTTTTGCTGTAATCTTCATCAGCGGCGTCTCTTTTTCCTGATCTCTCATCGTCCGCGCCTGTGTTCTCCAAGTTCTTGACGGAGTTCTCGGCGTACTTTGTCAGCGCGACGCCTGGTTTCGTGCTTGTGCCGTGCCACGAGCAGCCTGGCACGAATGGTGTGGAGACGGACAACTATGTCCTCGGGAACAGTGGGTTCAGCGGGCTGACGCCTACGCCATGCCGCCAAAAGTACGGCGATCACCAGCACGGTTACGAGCAGCCAGATCATCGTCCCCACCGCCTTCCCCAGCGACCAGACTTCGTTTTTTCCGCACGGCGTAGCTGCGCCTGGTCCGCCGACCGCCACGCTCTGAGATGCTGAGCAACCAGCGGTGCTACCCCTGGATACCTGTGAGCCTCAGCGTATTGCTCGGAAGCCCGGGCAATATGGTCGTCTGAGACGAACGCGGCCGAGTGCCGCATAAACGATTGGCGCACAGACGACAGCAGCAGCTGGCGATAGATCCGCTTCTTGACGACCGACCGAGCCACCACTGCGCCCAGGCCGATCCCGCAGAAAACGCTGACAAACACTACGACGAAGAAAGTAACCATGCCGATCAACCCCCAAAGGTTCTGGTGAAGTCGGTCGAGTCGGCGTTGCTCAGGGCGTTGACCTTGCGGGCGACAATCTCAAGAGCCGCCGCCCGACCTTTAGCGCGCTCGATGCCCTCATCGAGCACATCTATCTCCTCCGCGATATCGAAACGGGTGGCGTCGGCTCGCGCCCCTGAATACGCCATATGAATCGCAGCCTTACCACCAGCCCTAAGCTGGTGGTAATCGATAGCGGTCGTGATCTCCTCTTCGTCCTTGCGGACCCGGTCAAGAGCGCGGTCTGAAAAACCACCGCGACTGCTACCGAGGTGAACGAGTGCGCGTCTGCTGGACAACTGCATCAGCCTCCTTCTTATTCGTGTTGGGGAACAACTCCGTCGTCGTGCCCGGCATGAGCGCCAAGGGCCGCTTCTGGCTGGCCATCGCCTCCGCATCACGCCGGACGAGGTCGGCGAAGCTCGGGATCGAGCCCCTTTCTGCATGGACAGCAACTCGAAGTGCTTCGAAGTTGCGAGCCTCCTGCAACGCTCGCAGGTCGTACGCCTGCTGCGCCGGCGGGCATCTACGGCCACCACGCACCTGGAACAAGAAGCAGCTCGGACAGGCATTGAGGTCGGGCTGGTAGCCCAATGCGGATGGGGCGGTGTGGTCGTCAGGGGGCATGAAGGGGCTCCTTTTCGGTGGGTTTGCCTCCCGCACACTGCATCTCAAGCCCGGCAAGCCTTCAAGCGACAAGCACAGGACAAACGCCGGACATGGTGGCCGCGACCCCCACCGGACACCGCCGCGTGCAACAATTGCGGCATTCTTCGCGCCGCCATCACCCAGCTTGCTGATGAGATCGAAAGGCTGAGCTATTACGGAGCAGGCCGCGCCCTACACCTCGCTGAAGACGACATACCTGTTCTGGCGCATGCCGCACGCAAGCTAACGCGAGACGACGAGAGTCCGCTACGGGTTGTAGTTGCCTTGGCGCTACGAGAGGCCGTGCTGCGGCTCGATCCGCCGGCTGCCGCCCAGGCCGGCGCGAACCTTCTCGACTTTGACCTTCAGACAGACGACTTCAGCGAAGACCGCACACGAAGGCGGACGCCCCTCAAACATCGCTACCCCCATGTCGCGCCACTACTCGGGTACAAGGTCAGCTATTACGAACGCAGAAAGTTGTGGCGTGACCTCTACGAGCGAATTGCGTCGCACTTACAGTATTTGGTCGAGACGCTTGCCCCGCCACCTCCGCCTCCGAATGCAATTCGGCCTATTCCTCCGACACGCGAATCTGTCTCTCTCGAGTATCGTCTCTCATATTCACGCGCCTCGGCACTCGCTAACGATGCCGCAGCGGTCTACTACGCCTGTCTTGGTGCGCTGTTTGTCGCCAAACTCCACAATGAATTCCGCGACGACTCGGACCTAGACGAAATAGGTCGGCTAAATTGGGACGACGCCTGCAATTGGCTCTTGTCTCAATACTGCCTTCTGACGTTCACCTTTATTGGCGCGGAAGATGGCCTTCTGTCACTCCTTTCCCAGTTGGCACTTTTACATCTCAGGTGGCTCCGTGATCTCGTCGCGCTATGCTCGCCGTTCGACTCTCCGGAGCACGATAATCGCATATTGATGAACGCGACACATTTGCAACAGGGAGTAAAGATGCCCTTCTTTAGGGAGCGGGCGCTCGCGCTGCATTCTCTCAACACGGCTTGGCGGGAATGGTACGCGACGATATTTGAAGTGGGGGCGCTTTGGCCACCGCATAGTTTTGACAGCGTGTCGGAGGACCCACTCGCCGTCCGCCTTCTTGCCGCGATCAGCAGAAACGTCGTTTACACGGTGATGTCCCAGGTGGACCTAGGGTATTCGCCCCTCGCGGAGGCGCGCCGTCATGCCTGCCATGTCATTTACACTTTCTACTCAGTGGACGAGTGGCGCCCACTTGGGGATGGCGGGACACTAGGTGGCAGATTGGACGCCTTCTTCGATAGCATCGATCAGCGCCTTGCAATTGATTACAGTGTGTGTTATGACAGAGAGGAGAATAAGAAGGAGCTAGAAGAAGCATGTCAGAATGTGAAAGCGGCGTGGTCGGCGAAGTAGAGCACACGCACAAAAGGCTTGCGTTGCAGATAGTCAGAATAGGCCAGACTGCCGTAGCGCAACTACAGCAGAGCTGGCGCGAGGCTGCTGACGAACCATCGCTGACCGAAATGAAAGCTCTTTGGCGCAGTGCCGATCTGACTTACTACTGCCACACACTACACACACAGTCGGCCACGCCGGAGTGGTGCTCGATAGAAAGGATGATCGCTCACAATCGTAATCCAGCGACTCGATACCGAGTGTCGGCAGCGTTGGCCACCATCGTTAGCTTCTCAGAGGAGCTTCTCCCTTATCAAGACGTATTCAGAACGCTCAAACATCGACCGCCCGACGAGTCAGTTGATGCTGAGTCGTATGTAGAGTCTTTTTATAATTCAGTGAGACTTCAGCGGCCTGACGCAGCAGAGCACTGGCATAGGTGGATATGGCCTACCAACCGTGCGAGAGGAGATCACGGTGACGCATCAGTTTTTGCTATCGCTGCGACAGAACTGGCGCTAGGACTCAACAAGACTGTGCGACGGCGCGCATTTTGAACTAGGCCGAGCGGGATTTTATTATATTGCATCCCGGCCGAATCGCGTTGCCAGCCACGTCTCGGATCGCTACCTCCCCACCGCCCCCAGTGAGAATTCCTGCATTGTTTCAGGGCCAAAGCTTTTTATGTCGGGGCCATGAATCTGTACTGGGCCAGTTCCCAGGTCTGAGCCTTCTGACTTCAGTGCAATCGCCTTGAAGCTGTATCCATCAAGACGAGACGGATCACCGCTAGGGTGTTCCGGTGAGTAGTAGCTGGGTACTATCCAGGCAACCCCGAAGCCAACCGAAGCACCAGACTTCAGGGCTTCGTTGCTGTGGTACTCCACTGCGTCCTGGCCTTCGCCTTCCGGCTCGCAGTTACTACCACCAAACATGATCGCGTTTGGCTCGCCAGCCTGGGCAGCAGTCGTTTCCAGGTCTATGATCGGCTGGCCATTGAAGCCTTTGGTTTCGTTCTTGAGTTCCACCTTGCCCCGGACTTGTGCGGCGGTTTCTTCAGCCGTACACGGTGCGATCACCTGGTCATTGATGTGTTCAGGTGCGCTCAGCGCCAGAGTTGCGCTGTAGCGATAGCCACCTTCCACCGGCCAGGTGAAGCGCCAGGTTGCCACCGGAGCGGACAGAGGCGGCGGTAGCACCTGAGTACTCGTTGAGCCTTCGCTGTAGCTGGTCGTAGCCGTTGTCGCTGACTGCAACGCAGATTGATCGCCAGAGGGCGATGAGGAACTACCGCAGCCGGTCATTCCAACCGCAGCACTCAAGGTCGCAATAGCGACAAGCGGTGTAAGACGTATGGGAATCTGTGTGCGGCGCATGTCCGTCCCACTTACCGCACTGTGATCGCACGCTGAGCGCTTGCCGGAAGATGGCCCGAGTCGCCGGCATAATTCACCCGAAATACCTCGCGTCCACGGTGAGGCACATGCGTCTCCCAACGGAATGTTCCACCGTGCAGCGGCACACTCGTCGCCAGCGTAATCCAATGATGATGTTTGAGAACCTGAATTGCCACACTTCCTTCTACGGCTCCCGCGACGGAGCCTTCGACAGAAAATGGCTTGCCGCGGCGCTCCAAGCGAGGGGCTTTCAGGGATGCATGTGTTGGCCTTTGCACTTTGGCAGTAAAATTGTACGCGAAGTCGCCGCACGAGGCGCCACCAATACCCACACTAAGCAGCCAGTTCCCGGAGTACGGTGCGGTGAAGCGCAGCTCGCCACTCGGATTGAGCGCTTGATCAGTAACGCCAGAGGCTTCGTGGCGCGTGAAGTCAGTCGTGGACGGCGGAAAAACGTAGATGTAGGCTTCGGGATGATGATTGTTGACCCCGCACGTTGAGGTAACTGTGCCGTCGAAAGTCAGTAGCGCACCGGCCAGCATTTCAACTCGCCAGTATTCGCCCTGGAGTGGTTCCGGCTCCTTCTGCACGTAACCGCTCGCTGTAACCTGATTGAGAGGGAGCTGTGGTGCTGCTGCGATGGTTTCGCCCCCGTTAGCCCGCGCATTCGGTGCCGCAAGAGCGACCCAAGTCGCCATCACGGCCACCGTGATCGCCAGCAACACAGTTGATCCTCGTCTGGTCGTCGCCATCTACGCCTCCTTCAGTCGCGCAGGGTCGAGCGCCAGCTCCGCCCCCGCGTCCTCTTGTCTTCGGTCAAAGGGGCTGGATGCTACTTATAAGTATGTAGACTGTCAAGTAGCAAACCGGGACTGTGTCCCGGCATGGAAGGCGATCTACAGCGCACCGTCGGCCGCAATCTCCGGGCCTACCGAGAAGGCAAGAGCCTCAGCCAAGAGGCGTTCGCCGACGAACTCGGCGTCCACCGCACCTACATGGGCGGCATCGAGCGAGGCGAGCGCAACCTGACGCTCAAGAGCCTTGAGCGGATCGCCGGTCAGATCGGCCTCGACCCGCTTGCTCTGTTGCAGCCACCCGAGGGTGAGCGCGGGCGTCCGGCTGGCCGGCGCACAGCTTGACGGCTCACGTCGACCGCGCCCGACTATCCAACGCGGCTACTGCTCCGACTGCCCACCCTCGATCAGCCACAGCCGAGGGAGCCGCAACGGCGGCTCGCCTTGGCCACCGAGCGTCCGGCTGGCAACCTTGGCCACACAGAAGGCATCGGCCAGCATCGCGCGGGCGAACTCGCTGATCGCGTCATCGATCACCCGGCTCGCCCGTTCGTGCAGGCGCCCGAACAGCGCCAGCACGTCGGCGTCGCCCAGCTGCACCTCGTAGCGCTCACGGGAACCCACCTTCTCCCACCCGATCTGATCCAACACCCGAGCGGCCTGGTCGAAGTTGCGGCGCAGCCATTCAGCGCGTTTGACCTCGCTGGCCTCCAGCGCCGCCGCAAGGCCACCGACCTCGGCCAGATCGCTGACGACGAACCCATACACCGCGTCTCGTTGCGCCCGATCCAACACGATTGCCATACCAGGGCCTCCAATCCGAGGGACAGAGCAGCCCAGGCCCCCCGAAGGCCGCCTGGGCCTGGGCTGCCCACAAAGCAAACCGGGTCAGGCCGCGATATGGCAAGCTGTGGAACCGACTAATCAACGCGATTCCGTATCGGCGAGCCGATAATAGTGCCACTGTCGAAAATCCCTGACTAGCCACTGTTACTCGGGTGGCCGCTCTCGTTCACAGGTATCCAAGAGGGTGGCAAATTCACGCACTGCGCTGAGGGACAGAAATCCTTTCGGCCTCAAACCGCCAATTTACCGGAAAATCCGGCAAAACCCAAGGGGATTTTTGGCGTCCTGGGCGGCTGGTAGACCATTCCGGTGAAAAGGTAAACCAGTGGCCCCCGGCCGTTGACACCGACCGGGGGCCGTACACAGGAGGTACAAGCTCCCATGCCGGCCCATCATACGCCACAGAGCGACACATACCTGGAGCAGCGCGCCATCGTCCATCAGCTGCTCCGCGACGACCACACCGAGCGCTGGACACCCAAGCAACTACAGCGCGCCCTCTCAGACACCACACCCGAGGCGATCACTGAAGCAGTAGCCGAGCTGGAGGCCACCGGCGCGATCTGGCGCCTGGACGACTACGTCGGCGCCTCACCCTGCGCCCGCCACCTGTTCTCGCTCGACCTCATCGGCATCTGAGAGGCTGCCATGCGTCTCTCCGAAATGGGCCTTGAGCCCGGCCACGCTGGCCTGCCTCAGCGGCCGTCTACTTTCAGTGAGCGTCGCCGACTATACCTGCTCGCGCGCGCAACGGTTCAACGCGACTACCGCAGCAGGCTGACTGTGGAGAGCGTTGCCAAGGACCTTGCGATTTCCCCTCGCCAGCTACAGCGCATCTACGCGCAGTTCGGCGACACCACCTTCCACGATGACCTCGTTGGTAGGCGCCTGGAAGCCGCTGCCCGACTTCTGTCCACGCCTTCTATCACGGTGCGTGATGTGGCACTGCGAGTCGGCTTTCACCAGTCGCCTCACTTCGCCCGCGCGTTCCGACGCCGCTACGGGGTTTCACCCTCGACCTATCGCGCCAAGCTGGACCCGGGCAACGTGCTATGAGGCGCCAACCGATCCTCGTCATCCAGGCCGATGACTGCCTCGGCCCCGCAATCATCAACCAGCTCCTTGCCGACGAGTACCCCGCCAAGCTCGCTCGTAGCGCCAACCACGCCACCGTACTTGCTCGCCACGAGCCCCCGGCGCTCATTATCCTCGGCGAACTCGATACGACCACCGGCGCCCTCGCGCTGCTGCGCACCATCCGCAGTAGCGGCCCCGGCTCCCCCTGGCATCCCGACGTGCCGATCATCGTGGTCAGCGAGGAGTGCGAACAGACCGACATGCTCAGGGCCTTCGACGCCGGCGCTGATGACTTTCTGGAGTCCCCACCGTCCTATCTGGAGCTACGCGCCCGGCTGCGGGCTGTTCTACGTCGGGCGGCAGGCCCCGCGAACAACCAAGTGCTCCAAGTCGGCCCACTGACGATCGACGGGCACGCCCACCGCGCCACCCTCCACGGCACCTGCCTTACTCTGCGTCAGATGGAGTACGACCTGCTCGTCCACCTCGCCAGCGAGCCCACTCGCGTCTTCCGCAAGTCAGAGATCCTGCGCACAATCTGGGGCTACCCGGAGCCTAACCATACCCGCACCCTCGACAGCCACGCCAGCCGCTTGCGCAGCAAGCTCAACGCCATCGGCGGGCGATGGGTCATCAACGTGCGCGGCGTGGGGTATAGGCTGATTTGAGGTCCGGAGCGGCCGATCAGGTCGCCCAGGGCGGTGGCGCTCAATGGCACTTGTGCGACAGGCCGAGTTGATGTCGCCGGTGGCGACCCTAGCATGTACCTATGAGCGCCGAGGTACGCGACGACGAAAAAGTTGATCGCTGGGTGGCCCACCACCCGCCAGCCGATATTATCTCACCGGCCGAGTTTGAGCAGTTCGTAGCCGATGTATTGGGAGCAGGTGGTACTGACCTAGCGAACTACACGGTGCAGACGCACGAGGTGATCTCAGGTGCGGACGGGGACTTCGACTTTGACGCCACGATCCGCTTCTCACACCTCGGCATGGATTATCTGACAATCGTGGAGGCCAAGCGCCACAAAAACCCAATCAAGCGCGAGCTTGTGCAAATACTTCACTCAAAGGCACAGAGCGTTGGCGCTCACAAGGCTGTGATGATTGCGACTGCGCCCTTCCAACGGGGCGCGATCGAGTTCGCCAAGGCACACGGCATCGCATTGGTGTTGGTGTCCGAGGGCCGCTTCACATTCGAGACCCGCGCAGCCGAACCGCGCTCTGTGATGTCGAGACAAGAAGCCCAAGAGCGCTATGGGCTTCCGACATTCGTTGGCGTCGGGATCGGCCCAGGAGGTGATGGCGGCGGCACGATGTTCACCACTTTTGATACGAACGACTGCCAACGCATCCAGGGAGTACTGTTCAACGTCGAGACAGACGAATCCTAATATGACAACGGATTGGCGTACATCGTCGATTGTGCGACGCGCCGACTATTGATTTTCGACGTCTCTTCATTGTATGGTGAATACATGGGCGATAAGACCAGCAACCTCGAACGGGAACGTAACGGCACCTTCGACGTGGCGCCAGGCGTGGGGATAACATCTACCATTGCCGAAGCCATCGAGCGGTCCAAGCGTGAAGACCGCCCAATTACGTTTAACTTCAGCGACGTGCCCGTCAGGGTCGAATCCGAGTCTAACCCCGAGGTGATCCGCCAGGATTACTTCCGTGCTTGGGAGGAACTGCACAGCGACTCATAGGCCAGGCGGTCGTCCACTGCCGCTTGTGCGACAAGGATGGCCAGCCTACTGGCTGCGCCTAATCCACAACTGGTCAATTGCGGCAACAAATCCGACAAGAAGCGCAACAATCAAGAAAACAGCCCAGGTTTGCTGTACCCCGATCGCCAGCACAAGAACAAGGGCGACGATGATTGCGAGGACGGTCGCAACAAAAATACGCAGGCGACGTTGCACCTTACGTCGAGAATCGCGCTCCAGTTTTATGGCCTCCTCGGCCCCAGCTTGAAGGCTTCGAACCTCAGCGTCGCGTTGTCTAGCCTGAGCGGAAAGCTCATTCTGATGACGTTTATGATCGCCTTGACGCGCTTCATCAGCGCGGTCAGCGGCACGCCGGAGTTCGTCGGCGTGGCGTGCGTCGGCTTCACCCAGTTCCTGTCTGCTTTTCTCTTGCGTCTCTCGCGCAATTTGGCGTTCCCGTTCCGCTGCCTCTTGGGCTCGTCGAGCGTCATTCTGAGCCTGTTCCGCGGCTGCCACTATAGCATTGTCGATACGCTCGATGCGTTCGTTTGAGTTAGGCTCCGTTGACTCTATCTCTTTGACGAATACGGAGTTCATCATTATTCGGGCGGCCAAATCGGGGTTGCCTCCCTTGTGCAATTGGACCCTCGCGATCACGTCTTGCGCAGCCGCCTTAGAAAGCGTGCTTCGGTAGCGCACATAGGGCGAAGCGAGCAGATCAGCCAGAGTCTTGAGTACGTTCTCAGTCTTTGGTCGGAAGGCCTCGATGATCTGAAACCATGCCCCAGCACTGACACAAAATGGCAACGTCTCAGGTGTTCCTCGTCTCGCTTGGTGATCGTAGCGTGGGAGGACCGAGTCGAATGTAAGAAACCAATAACCCCCGTTTGCAAAAGTCCGATTGCCAGCCCCTCTCAGCCGACGCACCAGCAAGCGGTGTTGTACGTCGTGTGCTAGAAGATCCGGGTGGCGGTAGCCACCAGTGATAGCCTTCTTTGGCGATTTTGGTTTTGCCGAAACAACCTTGCCAAGGAGTGAAACCTCATCATTAATAGCGTCTGTTTGTTGGTTAATTGCCGCACAACCCTCGATGTGTATTTCGATGCCAAGCTGCTCGAGATGAACCTCGACCTCTCGCCAGTGGGCATAGAAGTCGTTAATCTTGATCGGTGACTCCTTGGCCTGGCGCCAGTACGCCGTCACAAAGTCCTCATCCGATGTCGCTTCGTCGAGAAGAGCTGCATACTCAGATGAAGGCAACGGATAACGGTTGACATGAGCGCGAGCGCGCTCAAGCGATCGCTTAAACTCCTCAACCGTCCAGGGGGTCACACAACATCGATATCCGACTTCTTTGGTTGTTTCAAGTATCGTCCGGGCGGCTCGAAGATGACGCGGGCCTTGTATCCCTAGGACCCGATATACAAAGTTTGTGTCCAAGAAGACAATCTGGCCAGACGCAATTTCCCTCACCAAAGCCGCCGCCTCTGGGTCAATCGAGAGAACGCTGAGGAAGTGTGCTGTATTGAGGCTTCGACCAAGGTATTCCTTTTGAGGCTCGCTCGGGTTGCGGATAAAATGCGAGAGGGCAGCAGCCTGCATTACCTCGACGTCGGGATCGTTCACTGGATTGAGGTATCCGAGACCGGCCTTTTCAAGCTCGTCGTAGCGCCGTTCTGCCTCTGGATCATCCGAGTACAGCACTGAGGCCGCCTCGGCACCGTGACGGCGGACAACTTGGAGCAAGAATGCCCGGAGCTGAGACTCAAGCAGGTCTAGCTGATCACCCGATAGGCCTGGCCAGTTTGTGCCTACGAACGCTCGCCATTCTGCGATCGCAGCACTCGAGCTTTCCCGGGTCTCTCGTGCCGTAGTCTCCGCACGGGCACTCTCCCCTTGGCTCAAGCAGTATCCTTTACTATCCCTTGCCACGCGCGATTCTTTGATCAGCTGACCAAGTGCGCGATCGACCTCGGGCTGATGCAGATTGACCCCACAGAGCGCGTGGACGTAATCGCGTAGCTCAGCCGGAGAAGCACATGAGCCGCCGACCTCAGCGAGCGTCGCCAACAACAGATCCTCTTGCGCCTCGCGTGGGCCGGCGCCACCGCGCTCAAACGGGCGGTACTGACTGAGCACGCGCACAACATCAACGTCGTGATCCGGGCCTGACTTCCGGGCAGTCGGCTGTTGAGCCATTGGGATATCTTCGCTGTAGCGGCGGTCGGAACAGGCTCAACATTGATCGGTAGCCCTGGCGGCACCGGGGCGACACGGTGCCAGACAACGACCGGGCAAGCTCTCGCCGCTCGGCCGCAGCATGCACGCTGACGGGACGCATCGGCCCGCCTTCGTAGGCTCCAGCCAGATAGCTACGGAGCGGTGGCCAGGGCGTAGCGACCCCGAGCTACCCGGACAAACAGCGGCGACGGCCCAACCGAATGAGACGAGAGCACCCAACTGACCGAGTCCTTGGAGACCTTCTCGCCGATCAAGACCTCGACCGCAGCATGCACGCTGACGGGACGCATCGGCCCTGTCGCGTGATCAGCGAGGACCCGGCATACGGCGTCGAGCACCCAGCCCGGTCGGCGAGGTCGACGTCGCCGGCTCCTGATTGTCCGCGGCGGGCTGTCGCTGGCGCGCAGGACCACGAGCTTCTTGGCCAGCCGTTCAAGCCTCCAGCGAGTCTCGGGCGCCGCCAGCGCCGCCAGAACCTCCGGCACGAGCGCCTCAACAGAGGCCGAACCCTGGTTCGATTTGCTTGCTCTCGCCTGCATAGAAAATCCCTGCAAATCGGCCTGTATATGGGTTGACATCAAGATCTGCCTGTTCCGACGGCCAGGCGCGTGGCAACGCCGTGGCAACATCCGCTGCGACCCACATCCGTTCGTGATGCAAGACAGCGGCCACGCCATTGGAGATGGCGGCAAGCAGTTCACCGTGCCTCACATCGCCCCCGCGCTCATTCGCTCGATCGCGTCGAGCACCTCGTCGAACTCGCCTTCGGAGAGCAGACCACGCGTGCTACATCCGCTGCGCTGAGCCCGCCACCACATGCGCCCTGGATGATCCGCGCATACAGGCGTCGCCTGCTGGCAACTCGTCGGCGATGTTACCAACTGATCGACGCACCCCTACGCCCGCGCGGGACTTCACCACGTGAAGACAGCCGACAGCGCCAGATAGTCCTCGCGCACGTGATAGGAGGCCTGAAATTCGAGCGCGACGAAGCCGATCGACTCGGCCCTGAACACGTGCGTGTAATAGTGCCGGTCGGCCGCTGCAAGGCTCCCGCTCGCGGCCCGCCAATCCGTCACCGCCTCGGTCGGGAAGCCCCACGCGCCCGCCTGCTCCGCGAGCAGGCTCTGCGCCGCGTCGAGTCCCGCGCATCCAAGCTTCACCAGCAACCGGTCGGGGGCGCCGCCGTGCACCGCGCACAGCATGATCGCGAGCTCCGCCGTCGCGTGATAGGTCCGTTGCTGGGGCAGCGCCACGGCGATAGCGAACGGCCGGCCGTCGGTGTGCGCCCAGATCCGGCTGTCGCCTCGCACGACGCCGGCCGACTCGCGCGTCGGCGGCGCTTTCAGGTCGATCGCCACGCGGTCCTCCTCCAGCGGGGCGACCGGCCGCGTCGGGACGCGGCCGAGCCCTCGCCGCGACCGTCCTCGCCAGCGGACGTGCAGGCGCCAGTGGCTGGCCGCCGCGGCGGCCAGCGTCCCGATCCGCGCGAGGAGCCGATATGGCCTCACCCGCTCGGCGATCGGCGTCTGCACCAGCGCGCGCGCCGCCGCCGGCCGCTCGTCGACGAACGCCAGGTAAGCCGGCAGCGTGTCGCTTTCGATCAACATCCAACGGCTCGCGAACACCGCGATGTCGCCGTCGGCGAGCGGGGTTTGCAGGCTGAGCGTCGGACCCAGCCCGCGGGCGCGGAGTGTGAGCGGATAGCGTTCGGCGTACGCGTGGGCGCCGGGCACCGAGGGGGCTCCGGCGAGCGTCATCAAATAGGTGAACAGCGCGCCCTCGGGATCGCAGTGCTCGATCATGCTCGCGTAGAAGCGATCGATGATGTCCCACTGCTCGCGGAACAGCAGCATGCGGTTGCCGCTGCCCAGCAGCTGCGCGTCGTGCTCTTGCCTGCCCCGATCGATCTGCCGCCAGCCGTCGAGCGTCGCCGCGTCGATCACGCGGGCGCGGTAGAGGTCCTCGATCGCGGCCATCCCGTCGGTGAGGTAGGCCTCGTGCATCGACGCCTGGTCTTCGAAGATCTTCTTCTGCATCCTCAAGAACGTCGTCTCGTAGAAACCGAGGTCGCCGGCCGCGTCCGCCCGGGCGCGCCGACCCCCACCCACCACCGCCCCCAGCGTCCGGCGTGCGAGATCCGGCAGCACGCCGATGTCCCTGAAGCCCGCGTAAAACGCCGGACCGACCATGTTCGCCATGCCCGCCCACTGCAGGTAAGGATGCTCCAGGAACAGGCGGCCGTAGTAGGTGTAGACGGCTTCGATCGTCGCCTGGTTGGCTTCCACGCCGCGCGAGGGCCGCCAGCGCCCGCGGTCGATCCCCGCGTGTCGCAGCGCCTGATCCAGCCATCGCTGCCGGGGCTCGGGGGCCGCGGGCGCCATCGGTCCGGGCGCTGCTACCTGGCCCTCCCGAAGTGGTGCTGCTCCGGCGGCACCACTTTTTCGATCCGCTGCTCGATGCTCGGATCGAGCGTGGCGACCGCGGTCATCTCGCTGGCCAGTTCCTGCGCGAGCCGGCTGATGTTGCGCAAATGCTCAGCCACCTCCGGCGAGGGCTGGTCCCCGCCCGCGGCCGCGGCGGTCGCCGCTGTCGCGCGGGCGATCGAGCCGAGGATTTTGGGGAGGTCGAGGACTGGTTCCACCTTGGTCGCCGCCACCTCCACACGCGTTGGGTTGATCGACTGTCCCGACATCATGACACCCCCACCGCCGGTATGTTGATGTTGTTGATCCCCACCTGGGATAGCGTCAGGTTCAGCATCTCATACGGCGCCACCACATTGTTCAATTCCACTCGTCCGATCGAGCCCGACGCCTGCAGACCGCTGATGTGCAGCTGATCGACGTGGGCGCTCGCGCCGGGGATCAGGCAGAGCGTCACCCTCAGGATGCCCAGGTCCGCCGACACCCGGTATTCGTTGACGGTCGCCGAGACGTCCAACTGCCCGCTCGTCACGTCGCCGACGCTCACAGTCGGAATGGCGATGTTGGACAACAGGATCGAGCCGAGCGGCAGCGCCTCCCCGTGCACGCGCCCGATCCCGACCTGGTCGACGCTGGCGGTCGGCACCTGCAGGCCGTTGACGCTCGCGGAGGCGAGGCCGAGGCCGGCGATCGAGAATCCCTGGGTCGGCAGGGTCAGGTTCTTGGCCTGTATCTGTTCCGCGACCACTGCCCCCAGATGGAGGTTCGTGATCGGGCTGCTGGTCGCGTTCAGGTTGGAGATGTCGAGTTTGGCGATGTCGACCGAGAAGCTCTGAAGCCCTGGGATCGCCACATCGCCGAACGCGAACGTGAAGCTCGGCTCCCCGAGGTCGATGGTCCCGCTGTCTGAGATGGTGCCATCGAAGGGGATGTGCACCCCCACCCACCATTCGAGCTTGATCGCGACGTCGACCGTCACGCGAAAATTGTGAAGCTGAACCTGTCCCGTGGACATGCCGAGATGGAAGTTGTCGATCGA
>Ga0210401_10004447_pt1 | contig 14648 bp, 20 predicted proteins | sample IncBWH32MmetaG_FD_150866 | JGI IMG/M metagenome (GOLD analysis project Ga0210401, IMG submission 150866) | Forest soil microbial communities from Barre Woods Harvard Forest LTER site, Petersham, Massachusetts, United States - Inc-BW-H-32-M | ecosystem: Environmental > Terrestrial > Soil >... | reverse complement strand
TCCAAATCTCCGCATGCGGGAACAGTCGCCGCCTCATCGAGTTCCTCAAAAATCCACCGGCTCACACGAGTTGGGGGCACCGATCCAGAGGTATTGCCTGGGGCGAGCTTCGCTGGACAGGCCGGCTGCCGATCAATCGCCGCCCGAATGTTTCCGCGGTTCCGTTTCGGCCTAGGAGTCATGAAATGATCATTGCGCTTATGAGGGTTCGCCGCGGGAGCTACATTTTGCTGCTCGCTCTTCTTTGGGCGTGTCTGTGTTCTGCCGCGCAGGCCAAACGAAAAGACGTAGTCATCATGAACAACGGCGACCATTTCACCGGCGAAGTAAAACGCCTGGAGAACGGTTTGTTGTACGTCGAAACGGACTACGTGTCCGGCAGTGTTGGGCTGGATTGGAATCAGGTCGAGTCGGTTCAGAGCACCGCCACTTACAGGATTGTGTTGAACAACGGCAAAAGACTGGAGGGAAAGATCGAAAAAGTCTCCGGTGAAAAAGCGAAGGAAGCAGACTTTCTGATTCGTGAAGCGACGGAGGAAGTGCAGGTCCCGTCAGTGGAAATCGTGAGTATCGAGACGAAAAAACCCACCTTCTGGCGACAGTTGCAGGGAGCCATCGATCTTGGTTATAGCTTCACAAGTGGGAATAGCCAAACGGCGCTGAACGTCAACACCAACGCGGCCTATCGGACCGCAGGATGGGAGGCCGCGACGGCTTACGACTCCACGTTTGGCGGGCAGGCAGGAGCCTCCAAAACAAACCGTCAAGACTTGCAGCTGACGTTCACCAAGTTTCTGAATCGAAATTCCTACCTGCTGGGCCTCTCCGATTTTCTCCACAGCAGCCAGCAGGATTTGACGTTGCGTACCACACTCGGTGGTGGCTATGGGCGCTACTTGAAACGCACCACCAACAGCAATCTTTCCTGGTTAGCCGGCGTTGTGTTAGTCGACGAGTCGTTTGACACCAAGGCGGGACAACCCTCGGACCAGCATGCAGAGGGCTTGCTCGGATTGCAATACAGCTTGGTTCGCTTCAAGTTTGGAGAGTTCGCTTCACAGCTGCTGACATTTCCGGGACTGACGGATACGGGTCGTATCCGGGTAACGACGAATAATTCTATAAACATCAAACTAACGAACAATTTTCATCTCGCCTTCACCTTCTGGGACAACTTCGATAGCAGACCACCGATGACTGCAAAACGAAATGAGCTAGGAGTGAGCTCGGGGATCGGCTGGTCTTTCTAGGCGGTCCAAGCCGACGGGCTGTATGATGGGACGTCACTCGACCATCCGAGATCTGTCACTTATGACAATTGCACCCCTTGTCGCTGGTGCCAGAATCGCAGCCTCATCGATGCTGTGGCTAGACGGACGGAGCGTTTATCTCCGCTCGCGACGAGAATGGGGGAAATAGCTTGAGACGACGCGCGGTCCTGATTCTGGCAGTATTGGCTGGGTTCACATTTTTGAACGGCAAATCCACGAAGTTCGTGTTCACTTGGAAGAACCCCAGTTATTCCGGCGCGCATTTCCAGAATATTTTGGTGCTGGGCATCAACGGCAAAGTAGAAAATCGAGCGGAATTTGAAGATCAGCTCTCGGCGGCGATAACCCGGCCGGGAATTCATGCCACTCCCAGCTATTCGCTTCTTCCCAGACCTGGGTCGACGCCTCTCGACATGAACGAATTGAGAGACGTCGTCCGCGGGCAAAACATTGACGCCATCCTGGCTTCCAGGCTAATAAAAGTAAATAAGACCGTCACCTACATCCCAGGGCAGGCCTACGTGCCCTATCCGTACTACGGCACGTTTTATGGCTATTATGGTGCCATTTACCCGGTGGTCTATTCCCCCGACTATCTTCGCGTGGACAAGACCGCGCAAATAGAAACAAATTTTTATTCGGCGGCAAAGCCCGATGGGGAGCTCATTTGGACTGGAACCAGCGATACGGTTAACCCTCAGTCACCGCTGAAGGCTATTGATGCGATTGCGAAACTGATCGTTCAAGAATTGGAGAAGGAAAAAATCATTTAGTCGGCCGGTTGGGTTGGCCGCGTGCAATCGAAACTGATGGGAAGTCTTCTGGCCGTTCGAGACGTTCATTCTAAATCGCGAATCGCCGGAGCCTACTTAGCGGAGCGGCGCTGCTTATGGTGCCTTAGCGCTTCCTGTTTGAGCTGCTCTAATTTCGCTGGAGGCAAGGTAAGCTCCGTGTGGCCACAATCCAGACACACCGAAATATCCTGGCTGACGTAGAGAGGAGCTCGATCCACGTTTTCAAGTTCGCGGAAAGCAAGAGTCAATTCCGATTTGAAGCTCCGCTCGTTATTGGATGCGCACTTCTTGCAAGACATTGAGCCTCCTCTGCGGCCCAATTCTAGCACCGGTCATTGCAAATCGGCACCTCGGCGTACTGGTTGAGTCCGTCAGTTGCTGAAAACCGCTTCCACTTCATCCGCAGGCTGCTAAGACGTCTTGCATTTCAAGATTCGCAAGGTGGACACGGCGTCGTTCATTTCTCTTCGCTCCTCTCGAGAAACCCTGGCCTCACATGTGGCACGCGCCTGGATGGCGTCCTCAGCTGCTTTCACCCGGGCCTGAAGCCTCTTCGGATCAAGCTCAAGGATCGCGGCTCTGTATAAGTCTCGCCATTGACTTTCGACCATCTTCAACTCCTGGGGGGCCAAGCAGCCGCCTCTGTTCAGAGTTCCAGACCGAATTGGCACACCGCCAATGCGGAACCAATTTCGGAAGTCAGAGTTTCACATGCGGAAATGACTACGTCGTTGTGACAGAGCAACCTAGAACTTGCTCCCGCGCAATTACGGAGCAAGACGCCAAATGAAATGAGCCGAGGTAGTGTCTGGTGCGCCCTTTCGCCGGCAGGGAGAGCAAATGAATCCTTCACCGTAGCGTTCTAGCGATCTCGCCCGAATTCGCACGAGAGCACTTTAGGCGAGCGGGTGACGCCATTAGTCGGTCAGCTGCTCGGTGACAAACCGCTTACCGGACATCACGACTTCCACCGCAACCAAGAGATCGCGGTCCACGTTTATTTTCAAAACGTAGCCTTCAGCGCCCATACTGAGCGCTACTTCCACCACTTTCGCAGACGTTTCTGCGGTCAAGTAGATGATTTTAGATTCCGGCACAAGCTTGCGGATTTGTCTGGCGGCTTCGATTCCGTTCAGGCTGGGAAGTCCGATGTCCAACAAAATCAAGTCCGGTCTTACTTCTCCCGCTTTCCGAACTGCTTCAAGCCCATCCGCCACAAAATCAACGACGCGCAAGTTTTGATTTTCGCGGAGCTTCTCAGCGAGATAGTCTCGCCAACCGCCGAAATCTTCTACAACCAGAACGCGGACAAACGATTGTTCGCTGATAACATTCTCCTAATCTGAATTGACGATCACAGGGACACACCGCTGGTGATAAACATATGACCGTCAGCAAAGCATCCCATGCGGGAGAGAGTGTGTCGTTGTCCTGAAGCAAGCTGCAAGTTGCTTTCGCGCAACTACGGAGTGCAAAGGCACAGCGAGGAAAGGCGAGCGGAACGGCGCTCAGACTGGGTGCGGAAAAAGTCGAGTAGGCTCGCGGAGCAAGATTTTACCCCGGCTCTTTTTTACTACACCGAGGCGTTGCCACGCACTCAGCAGACGGCTGGCAGTGAAAGCCGTCACGTTCGCGGCATTCGCCAGCTCCTCATTGGTGATATCGAGTTCAACGCCACCCGAGACGTTTTGCCCAATCACCCCGGCCAGGTTACCCAGTACACCGGCTAATCTTTGTTCAGCAGAGTGGCAAGTCAGCGCAATATGCGCGGCAAGATACCACGCTAAATACTCCGAGGCGGTGGCCAAGGCATTCTCCAGCAGCACCGGATATTGCGCCACAAAACCTCGGATGGTGGCTCGGTCCCACACCAACACGCTGCACTCTCTTACCGTTTCCGAACCAAGAAGATACGTCGCAGGTTTTGCCAGCAGCGCCTTTCCTCCGATGAGGTCGCCCACCGCAAGCCAGTGAAGCAAGATGTGTTGCCCCCCCAGCTCGTCGAAGAAATATCGGGCGCGGCCCTTCGTAACCAAGAACAAATTGTCTGCAGGGTGCCCCTGATTCGTGATCACGGAATTGGCAGCGAACCGGCGAGGCTCTGCAGCGGCTAAGATTTTCTTGCGGTCCTGTAGCGCTAGAGCATCGAAAAAGTTCGATACCCAACCCACGGATACGGCAGCGATTCTCGAAGAGGCCATAGGTGCTTCCCCCTAATTCCGGAGTATCCGGGTGGCTAGCTCATGGTTCAGTCTCGACTTATCTGTGCCGATCAGGAGGAACACGACGTCCGAAACCCAAGGGAATTGAAACAGAGTCAGGACCGCGAGCAGCTACCCCACCTGCTTGGCAAAAAAATCTTGCAGTCCACTGGGAACGAAATAGAGGCAGTCTGTGCCGAAAATGTCTCACTTACCGCAATAAACTGCAGATCGACCGGGCCACATAAAGACGTAATCCTTATTTTTAACGTTGACGTAATAGCGTATCGTGCCGGTAGGGTAGCAACCCTCGCCTGAGCACAGGACGGAATGATAAGTGCGAGGGTCCCGGATTACAGATGAAACTGTCAGCCCGGATCGGGGGGCGACGGTAAGCACTTGAGATGAGGCGTCTGCCGAAAAGAGATTCTCACCGGAAAGAAAACCGCTTGTGAAGCACCGGATTTTTGCAAGTTCTACTGCATCTGGTTTGCTTTTGCGTTCCTTCTTACTGAGCTTCTTATCTGCGGGCACAACCCAAGCAGGTGACGCAGCGTGCCCATCAATGCTGATTCCGCCGTATCGCACGGACAGCGTTGAGTCTGTGCCGTTGACGATGGTTGCCGTGTAGTTGAGAAAAATGCCTACTTCGTTGGGGCCGACGCGCTCGAATCCCACCCGGGAACTCACCTCTATTCCGTCATAGCTGATTGCATGGATCGCCTTGCCGGTCAGTGGATCTTGAATGGTCGAGGAAATCGCTCCTGAAGGGGAGTCCTGTCCCCACACAAAGGCACTCATCGCTTCTGACCTGATTACTGGCCCGTCGTCTTGGCCAAATACGCCGGGGGTAAACGCGCAAACTGCTAGGACGAATATGCACGCCCTTTTCATCGTATTTTAGTCATCTCGTCCAAAGACATCCCGAGATCTCAGAACCTCTGTGGATTGTGCGGCTGACACGGCCGGATTCCAATTGTCAAAAGTAACAGGCTCCTCCGCGTGGTCAGAGCGAGTGGGATAGGCAAGTACGAGGCCAACTCGGTAACTTGGATGGCAAGGTCAAGCAGCACGCCCGCCTCGAGCGGCTTTGAGCTGGGCTGTCTGGTTTTTGAGTGAACTCAACAACCTGTCATTTATGACACATGCGTCCCCGTCTCGCTAATGCCAGCCTCGCCCTCTGTCCTAGTCTGCGGCTTGATCCCGGAGATTCTTGTGCAGGTCACGAAAGAGGATTTCACGGGCGAAAACCGTTGCTACCGTACGGATATTCGGTGATCGCCATCTCGCATATTTCGGGGTCGCGCCGCTTCGAGACCCGACTTCTGCTTTACATATTCAAGCTGTGAAATCCTTTGCTCCATGTCCGTGCTGGATGGTGTGGGACACGAGTTGCGCGCGCTATTCGTCGATGCAGTTTCTACTGCGACGGTTGGGCAATATGCGCTGTGGGTCAAGTTCGGTTCGCACGCCATGTGCGAGGCATCGGTCCACGTCCAAAATTCGTATTGAAGAGGAACAACAACGCTGATGAAGACCCCTGTCCCAGTTACCAGTCGAAATCGGTTTCTGCCGCATCCGCGGGCAATGCTCGAGCGTTTCGTTCACGACGAAACTTCCGGCTCGATCCTTCTCTTTGGAGCCACCGTTGCCGCTCTCGTTTGGGCGAATTCTCCCTGGAGCGCATCCTATTTCGCGCTTTGGAAGCTTCCCTTGCAGTTGGGCCGCCGCCCTCTGCTATCCATGGATCTGCATCACTGGATTGATGACGGATTGATGGTGCTGTTTTTTCTGGTTGTCGGACTTGAAGTCAAACGTGAGATCGTAAAGGGCGAGCTGTCCTCCTTTCGCCAAGCGGCCCTTCCCATCATGGCGGCGCTGGGCGGCATGATCCTTCCGGCGCTGCTCTATTTCGCATTGAATCGCGCAGGGCCCGGCGTGCGCGGATGGGGAATCCCCATGGCAACGGACATCGGCTTCGCCATGGGTGTTCTCGCGCTGCTCGGCAAACGCATACCCTCGAGCCTGCGTGTATTCATGTTGGCGCTGGCTATCGTGGACGATGTCGGGGCGATCCTGGTGATTGCGTTCTTTTATACTCCGACGATTTCGCTGCCGGCTTTGACGGCGGCTGGCGGTTTGTTGGGGCTCCTCATAGTGCTGGCCATGCGTCGGGCTCCCATGCCCGTCTACGTCATTGTGGGCTTTTTCTTCTGGGCAGCGGTTCTCCGTTCCGGAGTGCACGCCACGATTGCAGGCGTAATTCTGGGGCTCATCGCGCCGATCACGCCCAAATTCCCTCCAGAAGAGTTGGCTGAAAGTGCGGAGCCGCTCCTGGAAAATTTCCGTACCCAGGTCTCCAGTAAGGACAAATCGTCGGCCGAAGCCACCCTCACTACACTGGATCAACTTCTCCGCGGCACTGATTCGATTGCCGAGCGCCTGGAAAGAACCCTTCATCCCTGGGTTTGTTTCCTCGTTCTTCCCTTATTTGCTCTGGCGAGCGCGGGAGTCGCTTTATCGACGGACCAACTGAAAATGGCTTATTCGAGTTCGATCGCGCTCGGCATATTTCTGGGTCTGCTCCTGGGCAAAGCCGTCGGGGTTACCCTGTTTTCTTTTCTGGGCGTGAAATTGAAAATTGCGGGGATGGCTGACGGTTTGACGTGGAAGGGAATAGCCGGCGTTGGCCTTCTCGCGGGCGTGGGATTTACGGTTGCTCTGTTTATTAGCGGCCTCTCCTTCGGCGACGAGACCTTAGTCGCTACCGCAAAGGTCGCGGTGCTAGCAGCATCGCTGGCGGCGGGCTCCTTTGGTTACCTCTATCTACGCCTCGCGCTTAAAGATAATTCTTCATGATTTTGTACGTCCGACAGTGGCCCGGCTCACGAGACGTCCTGGAGGTAGAAGCGTCCGTAGCTATAAATGTTAATCGGGACGTGAGAGGCGAGTTGCGGCTGCAACCCCGCTAGCTCGGCTCTTCCTACGGCCCGCCGAACCACTTGTCGTAGATTTGCTGGTAGGTGCCGTTCTCACGAAGGACGACCAACGCACGGTTCACCTTCTTGCGCAGGGGGTTGTCCAACTGCATTGCGATGGCGATCTGAACAGGGTCAAATTCTGGACCGACCAGCTTCACCCACCCTTTTCCCTCATGCGCCGCATAGTAATCGTGTGCCGCGCAGCTTCCCATACCATTCGGCGAGTTGGAATGCGGCGCGGCGGCGGTGACGAAGGGCAGTTCCATCGATTGAGCCAGCCGACTGTTAGTTTTGACAATGTTCCGCGGTGCTTTTCTCCAGCTATCGTTTAGCTGTAACAGTCTCTAGAGGAGCTTTCCTGCGAGCGTCTGGCGCTACTGCGCCCTTGATTCAAGTCGATCGCTAGAACTTGGAGCACTATGACTCTTGTATATAAAGCAGTGGCTGTGGTGATGAGCTTCCTTCTCGTCTTGACGGCGGTTTCAGTTGACGCACGCGCACAGAGCAACGCGCAGACCGCGCCCAGCGCTGCACCGCAGGGAGAGGAGTATGCACCTCTTACTCCTGAGGAACTCGACGGACTCGTCGCTCCGATTGCCCTTTATCCGGACGCTCTGGTGGCGCAAGTTCTCGGCGCTGCCACCTTTCCGTACGAAATTGTGGATGCCGCTTTCTGGCTCAAGGACAACTCTAGCCTTACCGGCGAATCGCTCATGAACACCGTGGATGGACAGTCCTGGGATCCTGCGGTGAAAGCCCTAACCCAGTTCCCCTCCGTGCTCGACAATATGGCGAAGAATCTCGCATGGGCTTCAGCGCTTGGTGAAGCTTCGGCTACACAGCAACAAGACGTGATGGCTGCCATCCAAAGGATGCGCTCAAAGGCGTACGCGGCAGGCAACTTGAAATCGAGTCCAGAGATCAAGGTTGTGCAAGAGAGCCCGCAAACGATTATCATTCAGCCGGCGAATCCTCAGATCGTGTACGTGCCGACGTACAGCCCGACAGTAATTTATGGCACTCCGGTTGTGACGGCTGGATATACGTCCAGCGACGTGGCAGCGGCGGCTGTGCTCTCCTTCGGCGTCGGCATCGCAGTCGGTGCGATGATAAATGGCGGTTGTTGCGGGTGGGGCTACAGCTATTGGGGTACAAACTGGCATAGTCGCACCGTAATCTACAATCGCAACGTATACGTTGGGAACAGCTACTGGCGAGGCGGCTACTACGGTGGCGGCTACCGCCCTGGCAATCCCGGCTACCGGCCTCCCCCTCCGGGCTATCGGCCTGGCAATCCTGGTTATCGGCCCCCTTCCTCTGGCTATCCCGGGTACGGCCGTCCGCCCAATGGTTCCACTCGTCCCCCGGCTACAACTCTCCCGTCGGGTCCGAATACGGGCAACCGCCCGAACCGTCCTGGTGAATCTACGGGCGGAAGGCCGGGGGCAGGGAACCCGAGTACCCGACCGACGCCAGGAAATCGCCCAAGTGGAACCCCAACTCAGCGGCCCGCCACGACGCCGAGCACTCGGCCCAGTACAAACGAAGCTCGCGGCTATCAACGCCCGCAGACATCGAACGCTGGCGCCGGTCAGGCGGCGCGTCCGAACGCCCTTTCTGGATCCGGTGGAGGCCGTGCACAAAGTGCGCGCGGAAACCAAAGCCTAGGCGGCGGCGGAAATCGGGGAGGCGCATCTCGTCGCTAGCCGCCGACGATGCGAATTCCAATGAGAACAGGAAACAAAGCTCCGGAACGGTTCAGTCGGCAGGATGGAGGAGTTGGGATGACAGGCCCAATGCTTACCGAAACGAAGACCTATCCGTGGTGCATCCTTCTTCTTGTGCTCGCCGCGATCATTACGCTCCCGACGGGATGCCAGAAATCGCAGCAGGCCCAGGCACCGAGCGGACCGAAAACATTCACTTCGCCCGACGATGCCTCCAGCTCCCTCTACGAAGCCGCGAAAGCAGGAGACAGCAATGCTCTGTTGGCGATTTTCGGCCCGGACGCCACGGAGCTGATCGTCTCCGGTGATCCAGTTCAAGACAAGGCCGCCCGCGACAAATTCGCAGCCAACTACGATGAAATGCACCGCTGGGGAATGTTGAAGAACAACGGCAGGGTTCTGAATATCGGTGCCGAGAATTATCCGTTTCCTTATCCATTGGTGAAGAACGCATCAGGGGCGTGGTATTTTGACAGCAACTCAGCGAAGCAAGAAATCCTAGCTCGCCGCATCGGCGGCAACGAACTGGCGACCATTGAGGCGCTCAATGCGATGGCAGACGCCCAAGCGGATTACTTCAGCAACACGCACGAGGGCAGCAACGTCCATCAATACGCCCAGAAGTTCGTGAGTGACGACGGCAAACAGAATGGCCTGTACTGGAAGGCTGCAGACGATCAACCGGAAAGCCCATTAGGACCGCTGGCAGCGAATGCAAGCGCCGACGGCTATGGCGGTAGTTCGCAACAAGGGCCGCAGCCGTTCCACGGATATTTTTATCGGATACTCACGCAGCAAGGCAGCCATGCGCAAGGCGGAGCCAAAAGCTATATCGTCAAGGGAAACATGACCGGAGGCTTTGCCATCCTTGCCTATCCCGCCGAGTATCGCAATTCTGGTGTGATGACCTTCGTCATTGATCAGGCAGGACTGGTCCTGCAAAGGGATTTGGGCGCAGACACCGCCAATATCGCCAAGGCCATAGACGCATTCGATCCCGACGACACCTGGAACCCGGTCGAGTAGCATTGCTCAGAACCTGTTGTGCATGAGTCGCTCGCGAGTTCCAACCTGGAATTCCGCCGATTAATTTTTCTTCGTGGCAGTGCCTTCATTCGCAGCGGGGACCCAGACGTTGTCAGCCGCTGCAATTTCGAAGCCTGCAGTTTCGGTGGATATCTTGACGCGCTGCAAACCGGCCTTGTTTCTCGGCACTGCCCCGAAAACCAGGTAATACTGATTGTCGAGCACGCGCTGCAGGCGATCCAGATAAGGCTTAAAGCTGACCAGGTTTTGCGTTCCGAGAGAAAAATATTCTCCACCGCTCTCGTCGGCGATCTTGCCTACGCCCCCTTGGCCCAGCTGCGCCTCCCAGGCATTCCGGCCCGCACGCCCGACGCCGGTAGCGTAGATTCCGTGAACGATGACGCCATAGCGCTGGGCCGTGGTGCTGGCAGAATCCGCGTCGGGACTGATGGTAGCCATACCGGAGGACATGGACGATGTGGGCGCCGGCATGCGCGACGAGCGGCCATGGTTAGGCGTGGATTGAGCGCGGGACGCCGCATCGGCGCGCAGGCGGTCAATACCATCGCTCACCATGAGCACTTCACGGCGGACTTTCTGCTCGGGCCAACCCTTGATCAAGCTGATGAGCGACAAGTACGGACTATCCATGGAGGACACGCTTCCTCTCGGCAGGCGAATCGCTTTGGCCACCGCAGCATGATCGTTTGTGAAGTTCTGCACAATCTGGATGCTGGCGTTGGACATGTAGGCGACGCCCACGACCGTCGTCGCGGGCTGCGCGTTGATGAAATCGCGAATGTCGTTGAGACTGTTTCCGATGCTGGTATCGCAGGTGTCGTCGATCAAAATAAAAAGCTGCAGCGCGGCATTGTCTCCACGCGCGGGAATCAGATGGTCAACCTTTAGCGATGTCTTCCCTTGCTTTACTTGCACATTCTCTGGCCGAAGGATCGGCAGCTCGCTATCGTCGCGCAGCGCCTCGTCGGTAATGACCATGTGCACCTGAACGGTGGACGAGGCCCCGGGATTGTCTTGCGACCAGGCGATTCGGGCTCCGAATCCGAGTAGAACCAGAGCGATCAGCCATGTAAGCAAGTGCCTGAAATTGTTCATGCTTCCTCCAGGATGTGACTTTGACCGGGATTTCCGATTGGAACGCGTCGTTGGGCGAATCATATACCTCTCCTTCGCAGCTCACAACGAATTCGTCAGCAGTCAGCAGGACAAGCCCCGGCGAAATCGCGGGGTTTTAACAACAAGTCCCGGTAAACGCGGCGGTCTCGATGGTTGACGCAACACTAGCTCGAAGGCTATTTGCGCGAGTTGCAAAAGCTAAAGTCGTTCGCGAGCGCTGATCCGAACAGAGCAAATAAGTACGTGATGCACTTCAACAAAGGCGAACCGCCTCCGGTCGACGGCTTCTGGTCGCTGACCGTACAATACACAATGTTTCTGCGTCGACAATCCGCTCAATCGCCATTCCGTCTGCGCGCGCGATAGACTCAAGACCAATGCCGACGGCTCGACTGACTTCATCCAGGCCGACTCTCCGGGAGCTTCGCCGGGCGACTCTAGTCGAAACCAAACGTAATCGCGTTATCCACGGTGGAATCATCCCCATTCTTAAATGCTGGTGCTTCGAAATTGGGGCTTGACAATAGTTCGATGATTAGCTAAATATAGACTCGTGAACAGCGTGTTCAAGGCTCTTTCCGATCCAACGCGCCGCCGCGTGCTGCAACTGCTGCGCAAACGGCCGATGTCGGCCGGTGAGTTGTCCGACCATTTTGCCGTCTCCAAGCCCACCATGTCCGCCCATTTTTCCGTGCTCCAGAATGCGGGGCTGATCGAAGCCGAAAAAAACGGCAGGACAATCGTCTACCGGCTCAAGATGTCCGTCCTCGAGGAGGCTCTGCTCGGCTTCGCGCAAACGGTGGGTTGGGACATAAAGGCACAGGGCGGTGCGCGCCGGGCCGCGTTAAAGAGCGGGACAAGATTGCGTCCACTGAAGCAGGAGGGCTAACGATGGCCGCCAATCCGATCTGGAACTACATTCCGCCGGCGTTGATCGCGCTCAACACTCTGCTCGTCGCCGAGAATTGGTATCTGCGGCCCCAGAGCGCGGGGGTCTGGTTCGTGGTCCTGCTTCTTCTCATCGGGATGACGCTGGCTCTTGTCCTCGTTTCTCGCAAGCCTAAGGAAGAAGCAGCGCGCCGCAATGCCGGAGGTTCCGTCCGACGCGGGATCGTGACAGCCGGTCTGATTCTCATGATTTCTCTGGGCGCGAAACTTGCCGTGGCGCTCGGCGCGGTCCACTACGGCGATAACGCGCTACGCGCGACGATGGCAATCGGGGGCGTCTTCCTGGCCGTGACCGGGAACGCCATACCGAAAACCCTCACGCCGTTGGCGGCGCTGCATTGCGATCCCGCAAAGGTTCAGGCTGTTCGACGTCTCGCCGGCTGGACCTGGGCGCTGGCGGGCCTCGCGGTTGCGATTGCATGGCTCACGCTGCCGATCAATCTGGCAGAGGCGATGTCCTTTCTCTTGCTGCCGAGCGCCATCCTCGTTACGGTCGGGCAAACGGTCTGGCTGCGACGGGCGAAGCCGAGCGCACTCTGAAGCGCCGCGAAGATTAAGGAGCAACCATGTTCGCCCGATTGATGGGCCTCAACGTCATCTCGCCCGGCAAGCTGCAGCAATTGATGCAGAAGCAGCCCGTGAGCGTCCTCGATGTGAACTTGCGGCAGAGCTGGCTCACGGCGCGTGTGCCGGGTGCGCGGCCTCTCGACCCGATGGGCTACGACGAGAGGGATCCCCCAGCAGACAGAGATTCCACGCTGGTATTCTATTGCTCGAATTTCATGTGTAGAAAGGCGCCGAACGCGGCCCGCCGCGCGAAGGACATGGGATACCGGAACGTCTACGTAATGTCCGCGGGAATCAGCGGCTGGGTCGGCGCTTCTCTGCCGACGGAATCCGGCGAGAAGCGCGACACTTAGATTTTCAAAACGCTCATCGGGAGATCCCTCGGCGTTGCTCGGGACAAGTTTGGCGTTCCCGGGAATTACTCCTGCTTTGGACAGCCAGCCTTACGGTCGCGGTGACTTCGCGGTGCAATTTCAATTGGACAAGCGGAATCCCGCTGACTTTCAAGTCCGCTTCTGGGAAGTTGCGAATTGAGGACAATGCCGTGACAGAGCACCGTGATTAGGAATTTCAAGAACCTACAAGCACTGGCGGGTACAGAAAAGCGCAGTAGGGAACACGAAGAAACGCTTATTGTTCCCGTACTGTTCCAATCCAAGCGTCGGATTCCGAACCCAAAACTACGCGGACGGATTGGCCCCGGCGCGAGGTGGCAGCGGCAAGAATCACAGTGATCTCTTCATGCGCAATTCGGTGGCATGACGGTGTTTTCTTGCGCTCACTCCACGATGCAGGACTAGTGTCCAATCGATGCAGAGACTATCTTGGTGCGCCCGGTGTCCATTCACTATGCGGTCCTTTGCCGTTGGTGGTTGGCCACCACGCGCGCCGGGCGTTCTCGCTTTACCTCTGAAGGGCATTACGTTGGTAACCTCGCGCACGGGAATCTGTAGGTTCTGTTCGGAGAAAAATACATTGAACGACATTTCGCAGTGAAGTAGCGCTGCAAGAAGGGTTCGAGCTAAGACCGGAAACAATTGCCCAAAGTTGGAAAAACGAGCCGTCGTTTCTTGAGCTAAGCACAAGTCTAAAGTGTTCTTACAAGTAATCGTGTGTGCTTTTTTTGAACAGTTCGCTATGCGCCAGTCGGGTTGTTCGGGAACCGGTAGCGGGCCAGTACAGTTGCGATCTCAGGGTTAACATTCACCTGCAGAGTGTCTGTGCTACCGTCCGGATAGGTCACCGTGTCCTGGCCTCCCCGCTCATCGGCTGTTGGCACGGCGAGCACCTATGTGGTTCCAAGGACCTGCCGGAACCCCTGATACTGCCCAAAATAGAACGTACGGCCGCGCCCGTCGTAGACGTGGGGCAGGACGACTGGTCCAGCGTTCGTGAATCCGAATTCATTTCTTCGGAACGGCGGGATCCTGCCCGGCTCCGCAATTGACGGGTGATCGAAATAATTCCGTGCGTCAAGAGCGGAGTTTCTTATGAACTCGAAGAATGATCCGTGAAACCCACTCTGACCCGACCGTGTCACGATGTTTGTGAAACCGGCGGCGCCCGGTCCGATCTCGGCCGGCATCCACCCCGCACTTGATTGCAGAACCTGAATCGCATCCACGTTGAAATTCGTGAATGTGCTCCCGCCCATCTCCGGATCGCTGATGTCCGCTCCATCCATCGCGATCACCGCTTCGACACCACGCTGTCCATTGATCGCAAACTCCTGCGTAAAGTTCGTAGCCCCATTCGCGTCCGTCATGGCGCCTGCCGTCAGCAGAAGCGGAGTGCTGAAGTCGCGTCCGTTCAATGGCAACTCGTTTGCCTTTTGGCTGGAGCGATTCTAGCCGCCCTTCTGATCCGTCTGCTGCTGCTTAGCCACTGTGATTTCACGGCTATTCGACACTGTGATCACTACCGCCGGTGAGTCCGAGGTCAAAGCAATAGTCTGCGCGTAAGTGGCGGTCGTTCCATCCGTGACAATCGTGAGCTT
>Ga0210401_10004446_pt1 | contig 14651 bp, 11 predicted proteins | sample IncBWH32MmetaG_FD_150866 | JGI IMG/M metagenome (GOLD analysis project Ga0210401, IMG submission 150866) | Forest soil microbial communities from Barre Woods Harvard Forest LTER site, Petersham, Massachusetts, United States - Inc-BW-H-32-M | ecosystem: Environmental > Terrestrial > Soil >... | reverse complement strand
CGTGGACTACGTCTTGAAGCCGTTTTCCGGCGAACGGGTAAACCAGGCTATCGAGTTTGCCTGTCGAAGAACTGCGAGCGAGCGAGCCGCGAGATTAATTGAATGGATGCCCCGTCCCCAGGCGCTGACCCAGCAGCGCTCCTCCAAGATCGGAATCAAGAGCAATGGGAGGATTGTTTTCATCGATCCTCACGATGTGGTTGCGGTGCAGGCGGAGGGCAATTACGTGCTGCTTCAACGGGAGACAGGTTCGGATCTGCTGCGAGAGTCGATTTCGACGATTGCCGAGAAGCTCAAAGCCTACGGATTTGTTCGCATTCACCGGTCAGTGTTGGTGAATCCTTCTTTTGTGCAAGAAATCCGTCCATGCACCACGGGTGAGTACCAGCTTCGCGTGAAGGATGGCAGACAATACACCGCCACGCGGACCTACAAGCACAATCTCAAATCCCTCGCAGCATTCTGGATCGGGACCGGAACGTTTCTCACGGACTGACCGCCGCAATTGTACGGATCGTAATTCAACCGAAGACGCCGGCCAGAATTATGAAACGGTCTGTCCCGTGCCGCCACTATCACTTCAGGACACCGCGAAGATCTCGCGCGCGAAACAGGTGGTTAGGCCCGGTCGCCGGTGGCGAGTAGGAATACGGCAGGTCTGCTTGGGAGGTCACAGCAATGGCTCAACCCGCGGTCAATCGAGTGCTTTACCCGAAGGGCGATTCAGACATAGGGGAAAATCCGGTCGGGGCCCAACCAGGCAAGCAAGTCCAGTTTGCCAGCACGACGCCGGCACCGCAACCGTTTCCCGATTTCGATCAAGCGGTCGACGATTCCATGTGGCTGCTCATGTATGCGGCCGAGACCGGCAAGAACGTCGATGACACGACTCGGAATAACATTCTGCGTGCGAGGACTGCCACTCGCGATGGAGCCGATGAGGCTGTGACCGGTAATTTGCTCGCGGCGCTCACGAAATTGTCCGCGGCGCTAAGTCCGGTAACCGCTAATAGCCTAAGAGCATCACGCGACCAGACGAAGCCCACCATTGCGAGCTTGCGGATGTGGACTGGCGTGCTGGCTGTTCCGATTATTCTGCTTTCGCTGCTCGGCTTTGTGTCTTCTTCTATATCAAGCGCCATTCGCACGGACATCACCAACGCCAACGAAGTCCTTGTAAAACTCAGGGCTGAACTCGGAACACCGGCGGTGCCCACGGGTGGAACTCGCGAAAAGCCCGAACTCCCCAAGGGTCTTAACGAAGGGGATGTCATTACTCAACTTCAGCAATATGCATCCACGATCCGCGCAATTGACGCCCGAGCCCGGCAATTGAATTGGTTTGTGTTCAGAGTTGAACGTGATCCTTTTGCGGAGCTCCGATGGAATTCGAAGCTAAGTGCGAAACAAGATGAAAGACTAAGCGAAAAGGAAAAGGCAGCTTTAGCCGAGACAATAAACAAAGAGCACCAACAGACACTCAAGGACGACTTCCAACTGCCGGTCGGATTGCCCAACATGCCGAAGGCTTTGGATAAGCTAACCACTACTTATCAGGACGTGCGGTCGTTTGCCCAGGACATCCTTGATCTTGTCTCGGTTTACTACGGCGCGATCACCACATGCCTGCTCCCGGTCTTGTATGCTCTGTTGGGTACGTGCGCTTATCTTTTGCGCAGCTTCGAGGAGGAATTAAGAACCCTGACGTTTACGCCTTCGTCCCGGGCGAACTGGGCTCGTTTTCTGATCGCTGGCATTGGGGGAGCCGTGGTCGGCCTGTTCGGCAATTTCACTATCACGCAGGGAGCCTCCATTTCTCCCTTGGCAATCGCTTTTCTAGTGGGATACGCGGTAGACGTATTTTTTTCATTTCTGGAAGGTTTGCTCCAGGCCTTCACCAAGACCAAGGGCCGTACGAATTCAGCGGTACCGGCAGACCAAAAGACCTAACCGAATTTCTTGTTAGCCGACTCTGTCGTGAGGGCAAGCCGCAAGGGCCTTCGACAGGCAAAGGCGTTTCTTCGTGCGGGTAGATTGTTTCTCTTTCCCGTCGCACGCGAGCTATCGAAAACGTAGACATCTCGGGCTAAGGGCAATGAGTTGGCGAAAAGAAAGACTGGACAGCTTTCTCCAGCTGGCTTCCCCGGAGCTGACCGTCCTGGACCGCGCGCGTGAACCACTGCGAATAGGACTCGGGAGTTACAGAGGACACCTGCTTGTAACCCGCATACATGGCACCGGCAAGAACGTGCATGCCGCCATCCTGCTCACGCCAATATTGGCAGGCATTGCGGCCGACTCCGAACTTCTCGCTGACGAGTTGCTCTAACGCTTGCACCGAGTCTTCTTCAATGTAACCAGCGGTCGTGTTGTATCCGAAAGATGGGTCGTGGTGCTGAACCTTGTCGATCACAAGCGGGTCGCGCCCCAGCAGATCGATAGCTTCGCGGACTTTCGGTTCGTCCGCGTGATAAGGCGGGTGCATGGGTTCGTGGATGGCATTGTGGAGGACGATACTGAACGGATAAGACACATGGGTCAGGAAACGTAGTCCGGTGATGCGGATTCCGTGAGGCTCGGAATAGGCCAGCAGATAAACGGTGATCGTGTGCGATGACAGAGGAAAGCCGAGGTAGCTCTCGATTACCGGGATGATGTTGTACCTGGGGAGTTCGGGAGAGAGCTCCGCTATGCGCTTGTCGATCTTGGGTCGGGCATTTGCCGTCCAATATGCCGGGAACCCGACGCGATCCAAAGCTCTAAGCGCTTTCTCCAGTGCCGGTCTTGCCGCCTCGTAGTTCTGCCATTCATCTGCGCTCCAGTACGAAGTATTTTTGAGGGCTGCTTGCATCGCGGCACTGTCGTGCGCCGTACGGATCATCTCGGGCAAGGTTTCGTCATCGACCGCAGAATAGTAAAGAGCCAGTTGTGCAGAGACGATGCCGTGTCCCTCGTCCTTAAAGACATGCTTCAATTGGGCGAAGGCGGCCTGCTCCTCAGGGGTGAAGAGCGGATGGAAGTGGTCGAACTCGGCTTGATAGTAGTGCAGATAATATGGATCGCCGCTTAGCGCGTTCAATAGGCAGAGGGTGTCATATTTGAGAGAGGCCTTAAGTTGCCAGTCGGTGCTGGTGTGAAGAGGAGTTGTCTCTGCATACAGGAGTGGGTTGGCAATCTTGATGGAACATATAACAAACAGACAGAGCTGAAAAAGAATCCGGCGCATGGTCATCTTCTAACAGTCGAGATCCTTTCCTGTCTCGAATCTTGCAACGGATCGCCAGGCCTGTGGTCCGTATACACCGATGTAACATTCGATGCCGTCCCCCTGGGCTCAAGAAGCTCGACCCGAAAAAATTACAATAGCGAGGTGACGATGCGGCGCTAAGACAGACCCAATCTTGACTTGATCTGCTCGACAATCTCACTCACTGCTTGAGAAGCATCGATTGCCAACGCCTCGACCGGCTCTTCCAAGCTTGCAAACTGGCTGGAGAGCAAAGTTTCCCGGGCGAAGTGCGCCTGCCGTTCTTGCAACCGGTGGTAAAACAGGTCAAAGCTGCCCTTCAGATATACGAGCTTCACCTCTAATCCTTGCTGTAATTGGTCGCGATAGCTCTGCTTCAGCGCAGAACAGGCAAGCACAACGTTCTGTCCTTTTCCCGCTTGATCCACCATGTAGTCGTGGATCGCCCGTAGCCATGGGCCGCGATCGGCGTCATCCAAAGGCACGCCGCGGCTCATCTTCTCTTTGTTCGAGGCCGAGTGGAAATCGTCGGCATCCGCGAATGTCCAGCCCCTGGATTGCGCCAGCAATTTGCCGACGGTCGTCTTACCCGAACCCTCCACTCCCATGATGAGGATTACCAAGGGACTCGGAATGCCGTTGTCCCCCACCGTTGCGATGAACCGATACCCTTTCCCTGTAACTGTTTGTACAAAGACTGGGTTTTCGGGGTCGTCCTTCAAAACCTGCCGAATCTTACGGATCGCGGAATTGATGCTGTTGTCGGTATCCAGGAAAACGTCCTTACCCCAGATCTTTGCGACGATGTCCTCTCGGGATACCAACCCCCCTCGGTGCTCGACCAGCAGCAGCAAGATATCAAGCGGGATTCTCTCAAGCTTCAAAGCACGGCCGGCGCGGCGCAGTTCATAGGAATTGCGGTCGAGTTCAATACCGTCTCCGAATTTGACCACGTCCACGGGCATGTCGCCACCACTTAATAAAGGAGAAAACATTCTACAGGGACACCGTCCGGCAGCGACAACGACCATCTTTTGAAAAACTTACGGGCCACGAAAAAGCCGTGAAGGGTGGGCGCCCGTTATTCCGGCATTAAGAACGGATCTCCGGACGGTATCGGCACTCCTCTGTCCGGGTTGGGAGTTGCCCTGACCTGAAAACCGCAATGCGCCAAGATCGCTTGAACGCGAGGATCCTCCCGAATCAAATCCCACTTGGCGTCCACGGGAAGAAATACGAGGTGGACATCCCGCGCTTCGTACGCTCTCTGGAGCCACACCAGCGTCTGGTCTACCTGACCGAGTCCGGCATGCACGAGGGCGAGCGCATAGGGGGGAACATAGCGTTCGCGTGCTACCGCCTCGAGCGTACTGAGCACCTCGCGCGCCGCTTCGGTCAAGCCCGCGCGGGCCAGGATGTAGCCTCGGCACGACAGCATCTTGCTGTTGCCCCCGCACAGTCGCGCTGCAGTATTGAAGACATCGAGCGCCAGATCCGTCTGGCCCAAGCGCTCATGCGCCTGCGCCAGTTGCATATAGCCGATCCAGAATTCTGGATCGAGCACCGTGGCTTGCCGCGCGAAGCGCAGCGCTTCTGAATAGTCGCGCGCGTTGAATGCCACTTGCGACGAGAGGGCGTGATGGCTGGCGAGCAGCGGGTCAAGTTCGCGCGCGCGTTGGATCGCACACAGCGCCTCTCCGTGTTCGCCCATGTGCGACAGAGTGATCCCTTCCATCCGGTGCGCCAGCGCATAGCTTGGATCGAGTTCTGTTGCTCTGCGAAATGCTGCCGCTGCTCCGCGCCAGTCCCAGTCGAACCAGAACTTCACCAACCCCAGTGAGGTCTGCGCCTCCGCCAGATTCGGCTCGGCAGCCACAGCACACGCTGCGGCATCGCGAGCCCGAGCCCAAGCTGAAGCCGGAGGCGCGTCGCTGTTGATCGGGCTCGACGAGTAAGCGTCTGCCACGCCGGACCACGCCAGCGCGTACTGCGGATCGGCTTCCGTGGCCCGCTTGTAGTACTCCAGGGCGCGCTTGTTCGTCGCCGGCGAAAGCTGATTCCAGAAATAACGGCCCCTCAGGTAGAAGTCGTAGGCCTGCCCGTGCCGGGTCTGGCGGCGTTCGAGTGCGGCAACCCGTTCCGGCAAAAGCTGCACACGGAGCCGCTTCTCGATCGCCATACTCAGCTCGCGTTGAAACTCGAGCACGCTACCAGGATTGGCCTCATAAGAGGCAGACCACACTAGCGCCTGATCGGACACCTGGATCAGCTTCGACGAAATTCGCAACCGACCATTCTCCGCTCGTATCGAACTCTCCAACAGCAACGCCGCCCCAATTTCACGGCCGATTTCTGCCAGCGATCGGGTGGTTCGCTTGTATGCCATTGCCGAGGTCCGTCCGATCACCGCTAAGTGGCCGGGATCAAAATGACCCAGCGACACAATCATCTCTTCGGTAAGGCCATCGGCCAGATATTCCTGTTCGGGATCGCCGCTGATGTTTTCGAAAGGCAATACCCCGAGCGTGACTTGTGTCGGCGCAATGTACGGCGCTTGCTGGTGCACCTCGGCCACTTGCAATTTGGAAGGCAGTTCGACTTGGCACAACGATGCTACAAACCGGAAACCGCGCTTTGGAACTGTCTCGATCAGATCCGCTGTCCCTTCCTTGCCGCGCAACCGCTTCCTTAATTGAGACATGATCTGCGCCAGCGAATCTTCCTGGACAAACGTTGCCGGCCACAGGCGGTCGATGAGTTCCTGCTTCTCCACCAAGTGTCCTCCGCCTTCAACCATCAGAAGCAGTGCGTCAAATAGCTTGGGCGCTAACGCCACGGGTTGGCCATCCCGAAAGAGCCGCTTATCGCTGGGAATGAGCAGGAAATCGGCAAAGCGGTAGGCGCGTTTCGATGCAGGCAAGATAAACTCCGCTAAACCAATAGCGCACAATTCTACACTGGTCCTGTGTGTCCATGGCTCGCGCACTTTAACGACACCGCGCCAAACGAGCAACTTGGCGACAGCAAGCCCCATCACTTTCAGGAAAAAATCAGGATTCCCTCAAGACTTCCACTCCGGTACGCGATAGTTTGAGGCCATGAGCGTTGCTTCCGTTGTCGCCCAAACGCCTAGCTGCCGATTCCGAGGGGTCATCATGATTAGACTTCTTTTACTCGTCGCTGCCAGTCTGGCCGCCACCGCGGCTGGCGCGCAAACCATTGACGATGAAACCGCACTTCGCCAGATCATCCAAGAGGAGGCCATGGCTTGGACCCGCGGGGATGCCACCGCCTACTCCCTCCATTTCGCCGACGACGGCGCCTTCACCAACATTCTGGGCGAGTTCTCCACCGGACACGACGTGTTCCTGAAACATCATGAATTTCTTTTTCAGGGTCCATATCGTGGAACCACGCTCCATCACGACATTGTCTTGCTGAAATTCCCGCGTCCCGACGTCGCCGTGGTCGACGTCTTGACCTCGGTCACGGGCTTTCAGAAACTCGCACCCGGCTTGGCGACGGATGCAAAAGGGCGTCTCCGCACACGCCTGTTGCAGGTCCTCGTCAAGGACAAGGGCCAGTGGAAGATCATCACTTACCACAATGTCGATGTGAAAGCGCAGACGCCGGTACCCGATCCAAAGTGATCTTTTCTTTTGTACATCGGCTTTCTATTCCGGCGACAACAGTCGCTTTTTCAGTAACTTCCGAAGTCACGAAAAAGCAAGCGAAGCGTCAGGTGCGCGCCATTGCCAACTGCGCGGGGTTACGGCAATCTGCCACTCGAACGGAACAAACTGAGTTACCAGCAAAACATCGGCAGCATTGCGATGCGTGTAGACAATGCGAACGGAGGCAATGAGCCCAAGAAGTAGCGACTATTCACCCCCGTGATCGCACATTGAGCTTAGCCGCCTTACGAGGGGTCGCAATCAATTTGTTTCTCAACATGATAGTTCCGGCCTGCGGTTAGCGCCTATTTAAGTGAAGCAGAAAAGCACGCCCTCATTTTCCGAGGGCAACGCACAATAGGAGACAGCATGAAATCCAAAATGATAAGACGTATCGCAAGAATCAGTTTGTTCACTCTGCTGGCGTTATGCCCGTCGGCATGGGCCTCCTGGAGCAATTTTACTTCGACAGGCAGTGCCACAGGCATCGGCAACCCTTCCTGTGCTTTCGTCCCCAGCGGCAAAGCGGTGTGTGCTGTGCGCAGTGGGAAAAGCACGTTGATGGTCAACGAGTTCAACGGTACTTCATGGGGCACATGGACGAGTCTGCCGGGTTCGGTCGCGTCCAATCCAAGTTGTACCAGCAACGGCTCGGGCGATGTGATCTGCGCGGCCATGGCCCCGGGTGGAAAGATGCTCGCCAGCGTGTTCAATGGTTCAACCTGGTCTGCTCCCGTGCAGGTCACGGCACAGCTCTATTCCGCACCGAGTTGTGCGAGGCTCACGGCTGGACAAGTACTGTGTGCAGCGCGCAGCTCCTCGGGCGGACTCACTTACTCGATCTATAACGGGACGTCCTGGAGCGCTTTCAAGAAGATCACGACCGTCGCGGTCTCGGCCCCCGGCTGCGCGACCGATAACGTCGGCGGCGCAATTTGCGCTGTGGTCACGACTGACGGCGCGAACATTGTGAATCGCTACAGCGCTGGCGCGTGGGAGGGCTTCCTCAACCTCGGTGGAACGGCCGCTGGCGACCCGAACTGCTCGTCGCTGAACTCCGGGGGCAAAGTCGCCTGCTTTGGTGAGGCCTACAACACGGGAACGATCTACGGCGCCGAATTTCTTGGGGGATCGTGGACGCCTAACAACTGGACTGCCTACAGTCCGCTGGGCGGCGAGGTCTCCAACAATGCGAACTGCACCACGCAAGCTGCCGGACTGCTGGTCTGCGGCGTGATCGGTGAGTTAGATAACGCCTTCTACGCGGATGTGTACAACGGGTCCAATTGGGGTGGATGGGTAAAAATCGGCGGCACCGGCATTGGCATTCCAGCTTGCGGAGCTCTTGGTACGGGCCAGGTCGTGTGCGTGGCAATGGGCGCCAACAACAAGCTAACCAGCGTCGTCGGTCCCTGAGGCTTGAGAGAAATTAGTCCCGACTCGTGGCCCCAGACTTTCACAAGGAGATATCCCCATGAAGCTTCGTATCGGTTGCATCGTCGTCGGATTCTTGTCGCTGGTTCTTTCCCTGGCCGCTCAGACTGCGAGCAGCGGCTCCGCATCTTCGCAAGTGCCGCCGCTGGTCCAATTCTCCAGCGTCGCCGCCGACGATGGTGGCAATACGTTGAGCGGCGCGGTCAGCATCACGTTCTCGCTCTTCAGCAATCAACAAGGTGGTGAGCCGCTTTGGACCGAGAAGCAAAACGTGCAGCTCGATTCCACCGGGCACTATTCTGTGCAGCTGGGGATCACCAAACCAAACGGTGTGCCCGCGACTTTGTTTACCAGCGGCGAAGCGCGTTGGCTCAGCGTTCGGATCGGTGGGCAGGCGGAACAACCTCGAGTGCTGCTGCTAAGCGTGCCCTATGCTTTGAAGGCGGGCGACGCGGCGACGATCGGCGGGCTGCCCCCATCGGCCTTCGTGTTGGCTGCGCCGCCTATGAGCGGGGACGGCACTGCGACCATGACCGGTTCAGCGACGCCACCCGCTGACGCGCCTCCGGCCGGCAGCGTAACTGGCTCCGGCACCGCTGACTTCATACCCCTGTGGACCAGCACTTCCAACATCGGCAACTCGGTGCTGTTTCAATCGGGGGCAGGGAAAACTGCGAAGCTTGGCATCAACACCATTACTCCAGCCAGCACGCTGGATGTGCAAGGCGCAGCCACGATTCGCGGCCTGTTCAGTTTGCCGTCAATCGGAAAGGCGACCGCGGCCAAGGGCTTCAACTCACAGGCGGAGGAACTGACAGCTTCAGCGTTCAACAGTGGGACGAGCAAAGCAGTGACGCAAAACTTCCAATGGCAAGCCGAGCCCCTGGGCAACAACACCGGAACGCCCAGCGGATCCCTGAATCTGCTGTTCGGGCAAGGCGCGAATAAGCTCGCTGAAACGGGACTGAACATCGCCAGCAACGGACAAATTACTTTTGCGACTGGGCAAACATTCCCCGGCACCGGAGACGGCACAATCACCGGAGTCACCACGGCCGCAGGCAGCGGACTGATCGGCGGCGGCAACAGCGGCACGCTCAACCTGTCGCTGACCAATACTTGCACGACAAAACAGGTCTTGCAGTGGAGTGGCAGTGCGTGGGCCTGCGCTTCTCCGGGCACGGGCACCGTGACCAGCGTCGGCAGCGGAGCGGGATTGACCGGCGGTCCGATCACTGGCTCCGGCACGTTGAGCATTGCCACTGCCGGGGTCAGCAACTTGATGTTGGTAAATCCGTCGCTTACAGTTTCGGCTGGTACAGCCCTGACCGGTGGTGGTGCGGTAGCTTTGGGTGGCAACACTACCCTTAATCTGGACACCGCCAAGGTACCGCTGCTGGCGGCGGCCAACACGTTCGCGGCGAATCAGACGGTAAACGGTTCGGTCACGGCCTCGTCGTTTTCCGGCAACGGCGCCTCACTGACCAATGTCACGGCAGTGAATTCCAGCGAACTCGGCGGTCAGGGTTCGGGCGCATACGCTCAGCTAGCGGCGGCCAACACCTTCTCAAACAATCAGACGGTGAACGGCATCCTCACCGCCTCATCGAGTGTCAACACTATCGTCGGCAATAGCACCGCGACCAATGGTGCCGCCATGCTTGCCGACGGGGCGTACAACGGCGTTCTAGGCTTTGCTTCGACCACAAGCGGGACTACTTATGGAGTGGCGGGTGAAGCGCAGTCGACCTCAGGCATTGGCGTCGGGGGATTTTCGTTTGCCACGACCGGCACTACCTATGGTGTGTACGGCTCGAACGCGTCGCCTGGTTCCGGGGTATATGGTACGAGCCCGCTGACTGGCGTCGAGGGCGCCAGTCCCTATGTTGGTGTCTACGGGACTTCATCTGGAAGCAGTGTCGCAGGTGCCGGCATTGGCAAGGCGGGCGTATGGGGCGACACCGGGGGCGGAGTGGGTTTTTTCACGGGAGTGCTTGGCACCGCCGATGACAAGACCGCCGGGTTTTTCCTCAACGCAGGGTTAGACTATCCCACCATCTACGCGGAGAACGAACTTGATGACTTTGGGGCGGTGCTCTTCCAGGGATACATGACGGGGGTGAGTACATTCGCGACCATCGGAGATCCAGGCTGCAATGTTGGCTTTATCGCCATCCAGCTGGGACAGGGGGGCATGTCGAGCTGCGACAACTACACTATAGCTGGAGGCGACAACGGCGATACCTACATTAACGCAACGAACGATGAAGCCGTGCACCTCCGCGTTAATAGCGTTGAGGCATTGACGGCGACGATCGGAGCGATCACCATCCCCGGCGATCTTTACGTGGGGGGAACCAAGAACTTCCGCATTGACCATCCCCTCGATCCTGCGAACAAGTTTCTTTTCCACGCGGCCATCGAGTCCTCCGAGGTCTTGAATCTTTACAGCGGGAACGTCGCGCTCGATGCCTCAGGTGAAGCGGTGGTGAAGTTGCCGGATTGGTTCGAAATCATCAACAAGGACTTCCGCTATCAGCTCACCTCAATTGGTGCGCCGGGGCGAGACCTTTACATTGCCGAGGAAGTCTCCGGAGGCCGCTTCAAGATTGCGGGAGGCAAGCCCGGCGGTAAGGTTTCGTGGCAAGTGTCGGGAGCGCGAAACGACGCTTGGGAAAAAGCGCATCCCATGGTCGTTGAAGCCGACAAAGGCGCTCAACGCGGCCAGTACTTGACTCCTGAACTCTATGGAGCGCCTGAAACTGCGCGTATGGGATACATGGCGCCAGCACCCGGAAGCGAGAAGATCGTGCATCATCGGCCGGTATTCCAGAAACGCAACGCTTCGCCGTCGCAGCAGCGGATGCCGCTCAGTCTTCCCATTCCGCCCACGCCGATTGTGCCCAAGGTAGCTCCGCGGCCCCATCCGGTCGCCCAAGCCAGCAAGCTGGAGGTCAACCAAGAGTAGCCGACGCGCAATCTAGCGAAACGATGGAGCATCGGGGATCACTATAAACGCGAGGGGGAAAGAGTTCGCAGCTCCCGCTACAGCCGCAGCACAGTGCAGACGTAGTGATCCCTAGAACTCGCAAACCTTTAGCCGGTCTTGAAAAAATAAATCTTACGCGAAATCAAAAAGTTGAACGAATTGGGGAGGTAAATAGTGAAGACAATACGGTTCATTGCATGCCTTATCGGTTTGGCAGTGTTAGTCACAGTTGGAAGTCAACGGGCCTACGCGCAATTTGAGGTCGATCCCGATCACTACGAGAACCGGGATACGGAGCCTCCGCCGCAATCCAAGACGAACGCCCCTGGTCCAGTCGCCAAAATACACTACGAGGGTAATTTCACTCTGCCCTACAGTCTACAGTGCAATCGAAGCAGTCTGCCTCCCGGCAATTACTCAATTGCGGTCGATTCTGAGGGAAGGACTGTCCACGTCACCCTGAATCGAAGAGGCCATAGCGTGAGAATCGATGGCGTCACGCAAAGACCAAATCAAAATCACAGCGGGAACGCGCTGATCGTGGAGCGCAACGGAACGGCGCATCAACTTTCGTTAATCCAAGTAGCCCAGGTGGATTTGGTTTTCAGCTCCCCTTTGGGTTTAGAAGGCTCATCGGATGGCAAGCCGAAAAACTTCCAGCATCTACCGCTCGTTTTGGCGAATACAAGGAAGTGAGCGCGCGCTTCCCCCGGTATGGCAGCGCGCAAATAAGAATGACAGCGTGAGCCAACCTAGGAAAGCTTTCTCTTGTGCCACGTGATGAGGAGCGCTGATCCGATAATCATCAGGCCGGCGCAGAGGCCGATCCAGATTCCCAGCGCGCCCCATCCCAGTCTGAAACATAAGACATATCCCAAAGGAAGCCCCATCAGCCAATAGGCGACGAAGTTGGCGAGCATCGGGGTTCGCGTGTCGGCTGCGCCCCGTAGCGCGCCGGTGGCAACGGTCTGCAGCCCATCGAACAGTTGGAACGCGGCCGCGACCAGTAACAGTTGCGCGCCCACTTGAATTACCTCCGGACTCGGAGTGAACAGGCGTGCGATCAATTTGGATGCGGACACGAACACCGTTCCCGAGCAAGCCATGAACCCGACCCCGATGACGATCGCGGACCAGCCTGCGCGACGCGCTCCATCGGGGTCGCGTCTTCCCAATTGCTGTCCGACTCGGACGGCGGCCGCGGAACCTATTCCGAGGGGCACCATGAAGGTGAGCGCGGCACAGTTCAGCGCGATCTCGTGACCGGCCAGAGGAACGGGCCCGAGCCTTGCGACCAACGCGGTTGCGGCGGAAAAGGCTCCGATTTCGCAAAGTATCTGCGTGGCCGCCGGCGCTCCCAGCTTTAACAGCGCCCACATTCTGCGGAAATCAATCCGGACGGCGCCAATCCAACCCGCCCGCAGGCGTTTCGACTCCACCCACAGCAGCGTGATAGCAAGGCAAAGAGCCATGTAGATGCGAGCGAAGCAGGTCGACCATCCCGAGCCGGTAATGCCCATGGCGCGAAAGCCGAGGTGTCCGTAGATCAGCGTCCAATTCCCGATGGCATTGATGATATTGGCGGAGATCAATGCGAACATGATGGGGTGGGCCACATTTACCGCTTGCAGATACCGCCGGAGCGCGAAGTAGGCCAGCAGCGGCAGGGTACCCCAATTGAGCGCATGCAAGTAGGGGCGCATCGGTTCTACGAGTTCCACGCTGATTCCGAAGCGCCGCATCAGCCCCGGCCAGAATGACACCGCCAGCATCAGAACCGGGGCAAGCGCCAGGGCAAGCAACATCCCATTCACCAGGGTGTGCCGGGCGTCATCGAGATCTTCGCGCCCAAATGCCTGCGCAACGAAGGTGTCCATTCCAAGCAACAACCCGCCGCCAAAAATAGCAACGCTATGGTAAAGGCTCTGGCCCAGGCCAGTCGCGCCGATCGCCACGGCACTATTGGGCAAGCGGCCGACCATGATTGTGTCGACGATGCCCATGCTCATCCATCCCACCTCTGCAAAGATGAGCGGCAGGGCTAGCCGCAGCGTCAGACGAAAATCATGGCGCCAGAGTTGAAAGGAGGTTGGACTGAGCTTCACGGACATTTTATCGACCGTAACTATATTAATTCGGCGCGGTCGATGTTGGGTTTGAGCGGGGCTGACGAGGAGAATCTATTGCCTCAGCTTGGGCTGATCTCCTACGTGGTGAAAGTTGCGGCCGGGAAACGTCGCGAGATCGAACTGCTGGTCTGGATCCTCACAGTCTTAATTCATTTGCGCTACGTCCATCTCGTCGCGGCCAAGGACATTTGCAGGCCCTGAACCTACACCGTGCTCTCCGCCGCAATCCAGATACGTCTGCCGGTGTGACTAAGCCGGGTAGTGGCTTCGCCATACGAGCCAAGCCGATGCAGGATCGAGGTCACCGACGCAACCGGATCTTTGTGATTCTGAATCACCGCGCCGTCGCGGGCACGAATTGTGTCGACCACCTCGCGCGCAGTCAAGGGCCTTGACGACTGGCTCAACGCGGCGCGACAGGCTTCGGTCAATCCACTCCCACGACTTCCACGCACAGGGGGCTTGATTACGAGCAGCAGTTCTTCAGGCAGTGCCTCGAGTCCGAACATCTCGGCCAGACCCGCGATGGTGCGCCGCAAAATGGCGAGGCGCTTAATAATGGCTGCGCGCTGGATTAGCAGATCCTGCAGTTCGCCACCCGCAAGTTTAATCACCTGCTCAACTTCTATCTTAGGATCGGGACTCGCGGTAAAGGCCAGTTGTGCTCCAGTTTCTGGGACCACCAACATAAGATCCTCCAGCCGATTGTCCACCTGATTCATTTGCAGATATGCGCTGGGCAATCAAGTTTCTTTCTAGCAGAAGGAACACGATAAAGGAACGGATTTGCCACAGTTGACACAATAACGGGGCCTAGAACACAGTACCGTGGGACGAAGCACTGCCGCCTCCGGAAGTAATGCGAGCCGTGCGCAGTCTGAACTGACTAAGAAAGGCGCCTATTTCTGGGGCAGGCTTCGACACTCGGGGCCACAGTCGCGAATCCTGGACGCCCGCGACCCAACTGGTTGTCGCCGGCTTGCCGGTTGTCTCCCCCTATAGTTGCTTTACGGACTAATGGCTCGGTCATTGCCACTGGCGAATGTGAGGTTTGCTTCTAGCGAGCCGGGCCGCGTATAAACAGGTCTGGATGCTATGTGCAGTTGGGACTGGTATTTTCTACCAAGGTCCTGCTTGCGTTTGCCAGCTTGAGTAGCTTGAGCTTTTGAAGTTGTCAC
>Ga0210401_10004445_pt1 | contig 14653 bp, 18 predicted proteins | sample IncBWH32MmetaG_FD_150866 | JGI IMG/M metagenome (GOLD analysis project Ga0210401, IMG submission 150866) | Forest soil microbial communities from Barre Woods Harvard Forest LTER site, Petersham, Massachusetts, United States - Inc-BW-H-32-M | ecosystem: Environmental > Terrestrial > Soil >... | reverse complement strand
TGTATCTGCGCCACAAAAAAGACGCGCCGGTATCCTGAGAGATTCTGGGCTACGGCTTCTCGTTTTTCTGGGTACAGAACCCCGAACAGACGCCGCAGCTTCGAAGTCTCGCCGAGAAAGGCGTCGATCTGAGGCGACGGTTTGAAGCGGCGAGCGAAATTTGCGACCCACTTCGACGCGCGGCGGCGCTGTGGCCGTTCCTGGACATGGCCACGTTCGGACCTGAGGTCGCGCGCCGCGCAGAAGAAGTTCTGAAGCATACCGCGCCCGTGTCTGGCGATTATTTCGCAGAACATTTCGATGAACTGCCTCACGACCAGCGCATGGATTTACTGCGGGACGCCGGCGAATACAGCGGCGACAAACTGCACGAGACAGTGAAGGAATTCATTTCAGAACAAGAAGAGATTTTCGATGACTACGCTTCGGCGCACGCACTTGCTGGTGAACTGAACCAGGAGCAATGGTATTCAATGCCTCCGGCCGTCACCGCCACCACTGGCTATGTTTATTATGGAGCTGCTGGTCTGGCGAAGTTTCATCGCCGAGGGGATTTGCGTCTGTTCCGCGAAATCGCGATATGGGGGATCAAGTTCGCCATGGATCAGCCCAGCGAAGCGGCGCTCGATGCATTTCGCGACACGCCAGACGAAGAAAATCTACCGGTGCTCGCCGCGATCCGAGAGAGATTTAAGCGTGGTACCTTCGGCCGGATAACGGACTCACCGGACGGGCTTCTGAAGTATGAAACGCTTCAAGCCCTGGAAACTCACATCTACGTAAAGAGTATCCCGCAGCTGGTTCCCTTTTTGAAAGACGATGGATTCGGCGACGAAGCCGAGAACGCGCTGACGAAGATTGTGGGGCGTGATCTGGGCCAGAAACCAGGTCCTTGGTTAGCTTGATACGAAGCACACGAGCCCGCACGGCAAGCGCAGGCCAAAGCTTCGTGTCTGAAGCACAACTTGCACACCTCTGGAGCGCCGTCGCCTTGACCCCGTCTTAACTCCTGAGAGTCGCGTAATCGGAGATGTGAAGTAGCACTTCAGTTGTCCGAGCGCGTTTACCAGGCATCTGGATTTACTAGCGAGTTGCCCGCAATCCATCGAGAGTCGATCCTAAGCGCGGAGATAACTTCCTACGCGGACTTCTCGGTACCGATCGGGGTTCACGAGACGATAGCTTCGGGTCGCACAGTCCAGCGTCGTTCAACACCGGCAGTGCGGTCGCCGTTTCGTGTCAAAGCAGGCCGCGGTGGCCAGCGTAGTTTTCGTCCACGTTCAGACCACGCTCCTTGATGACCTCGGCAGCAGCAACCAGTGCTGTTGCGATGGCAGGATAGCCAACGTATGGCAGCGCCTGGATGAGAACTTCCTCGATTTCTTTCAATGTGAGGCCGTTATTGAGCCCGGCCCCCATGTGGATGGCGAATTCGTGGGGCTGACGCATGGCGATCATGACGGACATCGACACTAGGCTGCGTGAGCGCCTGTCCAGACCGGGACGAGTCCAGATATCCGCAAAGACTTGGTCGACCGCGTAGGCAGCAATCGGGGCACCGAAGGTGTTTGAGTCAGCGGAAGCGCTCAGTTTTGCGGCCGCCTGGTCGCCCATCATTCCGCGGACTACATTGATTCCGGCTTCTCTATTCGTCATGATTCAGTCCTCTTGTAAAGCTCAAGTGACTTCTCCACCCCAATACTACCCGAACGGATCGAGGACACATAAGTACCGTAAAACGCGCTTGTGTTTACTGATTGAATTTCACTCGCCTGGTAAGTCATTACCGGCTTTGAACAAATTTCATTTTTCCGGTAAATGCGTTCACCAGGGGTTGGCAGCATTGTCCTCGATAGCCTTGACGGTTCGCGCGATTGCCGCCATATCCGAGGAGCAAAACAGGTGTAGACTTGCGGCATTCGTCCCCGACCGGAATCGCAATTCAGGAGGCAAACAATATGGCGCGACGCACGTTCCTGTCTCAGCTGGTGGGCTTGCCTTTTCTAGCGTTGGGTCTGAAGGCTCAGGAGTCGAAAAAATCTCTCAAAATTATGATGAAAAGCGCGTGGGGTCCGGATGACCCAACAAGGGCAGCTTTTCCGTTCGCGCACGGACTCGTGCTCGCAGAAGCGGGTCACGAGGTACAAATCTTCCTCCTCGCGGAGGCGACTTCTCTGATGCGGAAGTCCATGGTGAACGCGATTCTGCCGGTTGGCTGGCCGCCGCTGAGCGAAACACTCGACAAGGTCGTGGCAAAACACATTCCCATCTTTGCTTGAGGAGCCTGTTCCCGGGCCCGTGGGGTCACGGAAACAGACTTAAATCAATGGGGAGCAAAATTTGGCAATCCGGCGATCTTTGTATCGCTCGTGGAGTGGGCAGACAGGATTATCGTAGAGTGAAAATGGGGCAATACGTCGCGGGCGGGTGGCGTAACCGGAAATCACTAGGAAAATCCACGCTGCCGGTCAATGCGTTTATCACGGGTTGGCCACCGGTTTTCTGCCGATGCCACAAATCCATCCCTTCTCGCGTTTCTCGACTACCTGAACATTCGAGTAACCGGTGTTGCTGAAGAGCTCGCGATGCTCAGCCGCGCTCAAAAGCGTCATGCCTGATCGCGAGGCGTATTTTTCCGCGACCTTTCCAGCCCCGGTGCTCATTCCTTTATAAATTTCCGCGATGACGATGAGCGAGCCGCCGGGCTTCAGGACTCGCAACGCTTCGCGCATGTCTCCGGGCAGGTTCGCCCACCAGAAGTGTGTTTCCACGGCAGTGACAAGGTTGAACATGCCATCGGCAAACGGCAACTGTGACACCGAGCCGTTCTGGACCTCCACGCGGCCCAGATCTGTCCATTGTGCATTCGTTCTTTTCGTCGCGACGACGCTCTGTTCGGAAAAATCTATGCCGTAGACTTTTCCCTGCGTGACGATGGCCGCTAACTTACTGACTGACCTGCCACCACCACCACCGACATCGAGGATCGTGTAGCGGTTCCCGATCGCGATCTGCTTTAACCCCCAGTCAGTTAGTTTGGAATGGCTCGCGTTCATTCGTCACAGCGAGATTCTCCCCCGCCACCCCGTCGGCTTGCTGCACTGATTTACCGGTACTTCCCTGCCAGCTACGATTGTTTACCCCGTCAGAGAGTCTAATGCAAATAAGCACCCCCCGCTCAAGCATCGACAGCTACGGTTACGCGTTTATCAGAAGTTGGCTGTGCGGGAAGGCATAGATGGTCACACTTGCTCGGGGACCAATGGTTTTCCAATCTGGACGATATTGTTCGCGCAGGGTGACATTATGGCCTGTGGCCAACAGCAAATACCAACAACGCACCCAAACCCAAGTGGATCAGCCCAGCAGCAGCAGTAAAAACAAAAATGCGTTGCCGCCCGGCATGCCTCCCCGATACCAAAACCTCATCTTCGGGCGAAACGAAACTTACGAACGCCTTCTTGTAGAACCTCCAACCGGCACAACCGGCCCTCTGCACTCAAATCACATCCATGCTACAATTAAAGTTCCTTGCTCTCCGTTAACAACATCACGATGCGCTTCGGCGCCAGAGTCTTGTTCGAAGAGGTCAGCACCACTTTCTTCGCAGGACGCCGCTATGGCATCACCGGCCCCAACGGTGCCGGTAAATCCACGCTGATGAAGATCTTGACCGGCGAAATCGAGCCGACCAAGGGCGACGTCACGCGCCCGAAAAAGCTCGGCATCTTGAGCCAAGACCAATTCGCCTTCGACGAGCACCGCGTCATTGATACCGTAATCATGGGCAATCGCCCACTCTGGAAGGCTCTGCAGGAGCGCGAAATTCTCTACGCCAAACCGCACGATGAGCTCACGGACGCCGACGGCATGCGCCTGGGCGAACTCGAAGGCATCGTCGGCGAAGAAGGTGGCTACACCGCTGAAGCAGACGCGGCAATATTGCTCGACGGCCTCGGCCTCGAAGAACCTCTCCACGATCGCAAGATGCGCGAACTCCAAGGCGGCCAGAAAGTCCGCGTGCTCCTCGCGCAAGCTCTCTTCGGCAGCCCGCCTGCCCTGCTGCTCGATGAGCCTACCAACCACTTGGGCCTGGATTCCGTCCACTGTCTTCAGGACTATCTGCTCGAATACGAAGGCGTGCTGATCGTCATCTCGCACGATCGCCATTTTCTGAATAGCGTGTGTACCCACACCGCGGACATAGATTACGAAACCGTGATCATGTACAACGGCGGTTACGACGACATGGTGATGGCCAAAACTTCCATCCGTTCGCGCATCGAATCCGAAAACGAGCAGCGCGAAAAGAAAATCGCGCACCTGAACGAATTCATCGCGCGCTTTTCTGCCGGCACACGTTCCGCGCAAGCCACCTCGCGCAAAAAAGAAGTCGAGCGCCTGCAGACCACCGAGCTAGCCCGTTCCAACATCGCTCGCCCCTACATCCGTTTTCAGATGGACCAGCATTCCGGCCGGCATCCGCTGGAAATCAAAAGCGTCGCGAAATCCTACGACGGCGTAAAAGTCTGGGCGCCTTTTTCCGGCAGCGTCGCGCGCGGCGAAAAAATTGCGCTCATGGGCCGCAACGGAACCGGCAAGACCACGCTGCTCCGATCCCTGCTGCGCAGCGCCACCGGCTTCATTGACGACACCGACCGCCAATTCCCCGTGGATGGCGGCCAGGTTATCTGGGGCCACAACGTAGCGGTGGGCTACTTCGCGCAAGATCACAGCGAATCCATCACCCACGGCATGAACGCCATCGAGTGGCTGCATCAGTTCAAGCCCCAGGCCACGCAGGAAGAATTGCGGGCCGTGCTAGGTCAAATGCTTTTCAGCGGTGAAGAAGCCCTGAAGCAAACCTCCGCTCTGTCCGGAGGCGAGTCCGCGCGCCTGATTTTCTGCCGCCTCATGCTGCAAAAACCAAATTTCCTCGTCCTCGACGAGCCCACCAACCACCTCGATCTCGAATCCATCAACGCGCTCAACATCGCGCTGCAGAAATATGACGGCACCGTCCTTCTCGTCACCCACGACCACGACGTAATAGACGAAGTCGCCACCCGCATCTGGCACTTCCACTCGAATAAAATCGAAGACTTCAAAGGCCCCTACTCCGAATTCGTCGCCGCCGCCGAAGAAAAAGCCTCCTGAGAACCGGCAGCGCAAGTTCCAAGGCTAGTGCCACGGTCGCGTCGCCGTTGTATTTGAGCATCCCGCCTGTGGGTCAGTTTTCGATAACCGCGTTGCTCAGGACCTTACCGTACAAGACACGGCCTTCGCGGATTCGTTGGGAGCCGTCGTGCGTAACCTCAACGGTCGCGGGCGCGTCCTAGTGTTCAGGAGAGTCCTAATGAAGCCAGGTCTCGGTGCTTTGGTTCTGTGCGCATCTCTCGCCTGTGCCGGGCGGGTGTGGGCTACCAATTTGCCGGATTCCTGCGGCGACGACAAAGTCAAATTCGACGTTAAGACAGAAGCGGGCCAGCCCCCGCCTGCCGGACCAGCAGAGGGCAAGGCACTGATCATTTTTATCGAAAACCAAAACCAAATGATCACCCCTTTCCACTATGCGACAGTCCGCTTCGGTATGGACGGAGCCTGGGTGGGTGCCAACGAGGGCAATTCGTACTTCGTAATGACGGTGGCCCCTGGAGTACACCACCTATGCGCAAGTTGGCAATCGGACCTGGAAAAGTTGAAGAAAAATGTGAAGGCGACATCCTTTACCGCCGAGCCGGGCCAAGTCTACTATTTCGCGGGCGAGATCGTGGCCTCCCGCGACACGCTAATCTTCAATTTTTCGGAATTGAACGAGGATGAGGGCAAGTATCAAGTCAAGTCCTTAAAGCTCAGCACTTCAAAACCAAATGGGTGAGCCGCCTCGACAAATCTGCTGAACACTCGCGATTCGTACACATCAGGAGAATGAGTTGCATCCAGCGGTTGAGCTGGCAGCGTTTATGATTAACCGCGGACATTCCACGCAACTCAAAGAGGGGGTCACGATCATTCACGATTAGTTGTGCCTTTCGGCATTTGCAGCAGTTTCGGCGACCCTCCCATGCGTAAACCAACTAAGATTGAAATCTGTGAAAGTGGCTCTGTCAACTCGTGTACTCCTGGGATTTCTGCTGGCCATCATCTTGCTCGCCGTCCTTGGGGACTATCTGCGAACGAGAGCGTTGGAATTTCGGCTATATCGGGAACAGGTGGCACGTTCACGGGTCGAAGTAGATGCTTTACAGAGCTATCTGACCGCAGTTGAGGATGCGGAGACCGGGCAGCGGGGGTTTCTGTTAACCGGGAATGAAAACTATCTCGCTCCCTATGCCGCCTCTAAAACTGACATAACCGTCCGACTCAACCAACTCGCGGAGCTAACGAAAGACGATGCGGACGATCTGCAGTCCATGCTGCAGCTGAAAGCCCTCACCGCCGCGAAATTTGCCGAACTGGAACTGACGATCCAGAAGCGGAGGGAATCCGGGCTGAAAGCAGCGCTGGCCGTGGTAAACACGAACGAAGGTAACAATGAAATGGCCGCAATACGCAAGGCGACAGAAGAAATCGATCGCAAGGTTCGTGGGCGTCAAGCACTTAGCGAAGACAACTATAATGCCAGCGTAATTCGAACAGAACTCTCGTTTACCGCCGCGCTCGTCAGCCAAATGTTTCTGTTGTTATTGCTCTCCATGGCGGTGCAGCGTGACTTGAAATACCGCACCACGGCGCAAGCCCAGCTCGAAGAGCACAAACGACGCTTGGCGTTGGCTCTCGAAAACGAGAAATCCCTTTCGCGCTCCGACTACCTGACGGGCCTCGCAAACCGCAGGGCGTTTGAGGAATTATTTGAAATGGAGTGTAAACGGTCACGGCGATACAACCGGCCGATAACACTCGCGTACATGGACTTGGACAACTTCAAGAGGGTGAACGATGGAAAGGGCCATCAGACCGGCGACGAGGTATTGGTTGCCGTTGCAACGACGTTACGCTCCTGTTTGCGAGCAACCGATTGTGTGGCGCGTATAGGCGGCGATGAATTCGCAATGTTGTTGCCTGAAACTGACGAGGATGCCGCCAGGATCATCATGAAAAAGCTCTACGCGGTGCTGCAAACACTCCTGACGCGGACAAACTGGCCGATCGGCTTCAGCTTTGGCGTCGTAACCTTTCCCTCCCCACTTGACTCGCTCGAAGCGATGCTGGAACGCGCGGACAAACTAATGTACGAGGCTAAACAGGGCGGCAAAGGCGCAATGCTGTTCGAGTCCGTCTGAACACTGCACGTTTCTAACGGCTATTGCAATTCTGGGTCGGGATAGAGGTCGCCTAGAATCAACGCCCAACTCCTGATGAGCCTTGCCAGCTCCAGCGGTCGATGCAGCACCATCTAGTGCGTTGATTCCGCAATGCTTCTGCGGCAGAACCGTCTGTTTGGCTGTACTCGGCCAAAACCTAGCCCGAGCAGCGTTCCGGCTGGTCTAACCCTAGCGAGAGATTTTAGCTTTTGTTTTCAATGTAAGGCGGGTTCGAGCTGAGTGTTGCGTCAACCCATTGAGACCACCCGCGTAATCGGAAATGACCCACCACCAGCATCCCGTCTGACTGGCACGATAAGTCGCGCTGTGATAATACGTGAATAATATGCCAGCCAAAAGAACTGCAATCGTCACCGGAGCATCAGGCGGAATCGGCAGCGGCCTGGTCGCAGGCTTCCTGCAGAACGGCTACGACGTAGTCGCCACATCTCTGCACACGAGCCAATCGTTCACCACCTCATCCAGCCTGATCCAAGTGCAAGGCGATATCGGCCAGCCAGAGACCGCCGCCAAAGCCGTAAACGCAGCGATCCAACGCTTCGGCACCATAGATGTCCTCGTGAACAACGCCGGTATCTACCTGACCAAACCGTTCACGGAGTTCACCACCGACGACTTCAACGCCCTGGTCTCGACGAACCTGCTAGGCTTCCTCTACATCACGCAACTCACCGTGAAGCAAATGCTGCAGCAGAAATCCGGCAACGTAGTGACCATCTCCGCATCGCTAGTCGATCAACCGTTCACCGGCGAAAAGGCATCAGTCGCGATGATCACCAAAGGCGGCCTGAACGCAGTAACCCGCAGCCTGGCGATCGAGTACGCAAAAGAAGGCATCCGCTTCAACGCAGTAGCCCCCGGCGTAGTGGACTCACCCATGCACAAAGATGATCCAAAGGACGTGCTCACGAGTTTCCAGCCCATGGGCAAAATCGTAGAGATAAAAGACATCGTCGAAGCCGTCCTCTACCTAGCCGACGCAGCACAAGTAACCGGAGAAGTCCTGCACGTGGATGGCGGCTCCCACGCCGGCCGCTGGTGAATCGCGCGAAAGCGCGATTCACCCTGAGAACCAACAGCACCGGTTGGAAGGGTAGGCGCAACAGTGGGATTTGCCCTGAGATCCCGCAGCGCAGCGCGGGACCGAACGCCCCGTCATCTCCCCTGCCCTGGTTGATTATGCGAAGGGAACTCGCGAGCGCCCGCAGGCTCTCTCGGCGCCTTTCGCGCGCGGGTGCGCGAGCGCGGTCCTAGAGGTTTGACTCCTGACTAAACCCGGTGCCGGTATCTCAATCCGAAGTGCGCAGAAAAAAAGCCCCGCCTCGGTTTCTCCGAGGTGGGGCAACAAAGTCAACGTTCGTGCTATCGCGCTGTTTGTCTTGGGAAAGGCTTCTGGCCGGACTTTTTCGATGAGCGGAGGCCGACCCACACCATTACACCGCAAACCAGGCTAAATACTGCCATCGCAAATATCATTCTCGGTCGCCTCCTTTCTCTTCATTTAAAGCTCTCGCCTCAATTACGATGCCGAATGATAGCGGAAGGATTCCCGACAACGCGAAGAATACCGTAACGAAGTGTTGTGGCGATAACCATCGCATCCAAAACATCCACGGCGGATAAGCCAAAGCTCCCTCGCCATGCCAACCTACGATCACCTCCAATGGCACAAAAACCAAAACCAGGACGCCGATTTCGCTTACGGATTCGCCTAACAATCTCCGCTGCGTGCAGTTCGCACGGAAACTTGCATCATAAAAAGTTACGTAGGTCAGTCTTCAATCTCGCGGTCGCGAGCGCGGATCCCGCACGTCTCCCGCACACCCACTTGTCTCTCCGCGGCTCCCCGCACTTGAATTTGTGAATCCCGCCACAGCGGGATTCACCCTGAGAACCTGCCTGCTGCAGGCAGGCCGGCAGCACCGGTCCGGAGGGTAGCAGCCAGAGTCTATCTATCAGAAGCAGAATCGGAACCCGAACCATGCTCCGCCAAACTCAAAATCAATAACATCCCCGCAGCCGGCAGCAAGGTCCAAAACGCAAACCGCAACGCCAATACCGTTCCCAGCACGGCGCCGCAAAGAAATGTAGCCCACAAACCAGCCAAAAGCACCGCGCGCCACCAGTGCGTGTCCCAGGAACCCTGCGCTTCCGGCACCGGCGCGCGCTCGATGCCCAGCGCCAGGTGCTGCGCCATGCTGTTCAAGTCTCCCGTCATAAATCCCAGGCTGACCGCCTGCGCCCCCACACGCACAATGGAAGTATTCATCAGCCCCATCGCGATGCTGAGTATCACCACGCCCAGCCACCCCTGCCACGCAAAGTACGCCGCCGCCGTCGCCACTCCCAGCATCGCAGCAACCAACGCCGAGACACGCGCCAAGCCATAGTCCCGGCCTTCACCGCTCCGCGTCAGCAGCGTACCGAGCATGATGCCCAGCAAGAAACACGGAATCGGCAGCAGACTGTGCCCCGCCCGCTGCCATTTGTGTTGCCCCGCAAACAAGCCCGCCGAAGTGGTATTGCCGGTCATGAACGAAGCGTAAACGCCGAACTTCAACAGCGCGTAGGAATCCACGTACCCCGCGATCAACGCGCGCGCCGACGCTCTCACCCATTGCGTGGTTACAGATTTAGGCGATGACGACATCATGCCGCGACCTTGCGCAACAAAGCGCGCAATCTTATGGTGTTCGCCGTCTGCCATGGGCCACCTGAATCCCGCCGCAGCGGGATTCACCCTGAGAACCTGCCTGCCGCAGGCAGGCAGTGCCGGTTCGAAGGGTTCGCTCCCCAGCTCACCCTCTCACCTGCGCTGACATCGTAGGTTGCGCCCGAGCCCCCAGTCAACGCGGTAGGCGCCCACGATGAATCACGCTGTAGGGGCGGGTCTCAGACCCGCCCTCCTCGGAACAGTGGTGCCCTTGCGGTGGAATCTCTGTGGGTCGTGGCTTCAGCGACATAAGCGCAGAAAATATCCGCGCGGCATTAGCCGCTGAGGTTCCCGCTCGCGACCTGGTTTCGTCCTGATGATATAGTCCTCTCAGGCTGTATTCCTTCTATGGCATGCGAGCTTGATAAATATTTGCAACTCATCGCCAGGGAAGGGTTAATCAGATGACCAGAAACGTCAAGGAGCTTCGCGCCAAGATCTCGCCAGAGCGACGAGCCCGCATTGCGCAAAAAACCAGAACACTTCGAAATGAAATGGCCTTAAACGAACTGCGGGAAGCTGTCAGCCTCACGCAGGAATCTTTAGCGGATACCTTGGGAGTCAAGCACTCCTCCATATCAAAAATGGAGCGCCGCTCCGACATGTATCTGACTACCCTACGAAAGATTATCCGGGCCATGGCCGGAGAATTGGATATCATCGCGATAATGCCGGACGGCCCTGTTCGCATTACCCAGTTCAATCAACCACGCGCTGACAAGAAATCTGCAGTAGGCTGAATCTCGCGAAAGCGCGATTCACCCTTCGAACCGGCAGTGCCGGCTCGAAGGCTAGCCGGCACGGATCGCTCGTCGTTGTCCTTGAATTTGTAGCGCCCACCCCGCCTTTGCGGGGTGGGCGATTTTGACTTTGCCTTCGGCTCTGACCCCGCAGCGCCCAAGGCGCAGCACGCGTCAACCCGCTCTGGAGTGCCCCATCGAAGGCCAATGTCCTGACGTACTATTGAAAGCCGCCGAACTCTAGTCGATCCTGCCCATTCATCCCGACCCGTAACCCACCAAAGGAGCAGTCTATGCTAGGCAAGCACGGGGCGCCAACCAGACGCAGCAGTCGTGTAACGCTGCGCGTTCCACTGAGAATCTACGAGCCGGACACCAGCAAACGGTTTCTGGTGGAAGAAGCACACGCTGTGAAGATAAGCCTCTGGGGCGGCCTGATTGCTCTCAAAGCCCCCGTGAATCGAAACCAACAACTGGTGACAGTCAATAAAGCTACCGGAGAAAGCACAGACTCTCGGATCGTTTATTTGGGTCCGATGGTATCGGGCGGAAGCCGCGCAAGGCTCGTGGCCATAGAGTTCCTGCGACCGTCGCCTGGTTTTTGGGGTGTGGTCTTTCCTCAGCCTGATCCAGGCCGATCTCAGACGAGGCACTACGCCCGATGAGCCAAAGAAACAAACCCTCGCGAACCGCCCAGCAGCGCTCCGTGCGACGCTGTGCGCTCGTGGCTTCTGTAGAGGTGACTGAGCTGCGCACCGGCGCTCTGCTCTCAGCCCGCATCTCGGAACTGGGCGTCGGGGGCTGCTATGTTGATGCGCTAAATCCTTTCCCCGAGGGCGCACTGGTCGCTTTGCGCATTCTCAGAGATCAGGGCGTCTTCGAGACCAAGGCCAAGGTCGTTTACTGCGACTCGAGATTCGGCATGGGCCTGGCTTTCATTGAGATGACGCCCGATCAGAGGGCAATACTTGAAACTTGGTTAGCCGAGATCGTTACCCAACTCACCCAAGTTTCGTAGATTCTGCGACGCTCCCTAAAAATCCTTCCGGGGCCGTTCGGCCCACTTACGCGCACATCCGACGGCCGGATGCACTATCCTGAATCGCGCGAATGCGCGATTCACCCTGAGATGCCGCAGTGCGGGATCGAAGGGGCGGCCCCGCGCACCCAATTCCATCGTCAACCCACAAAAACACTCCCTGCCCGCCGCAGGAGGGCAATCCTGAACTAACCGCGCTGTGTGCGAATCGCGGAGGCGTACCAGTATTGCTCGTACCCACTTGCATATCAATTTTGACTTGACTTCTATTACTTTGTTGACGGAGACTGCGTGCCAATATTCGGGGACGATTAAAAACTGCACCCGTGGCAGGGTGTTCTTCCGGGAGGCTCTCAATGATTCGCTCACTCGCCGCAATCTTAATCGCGCTTGTAATGTTGGGCGCTCTCGCCGTGCCAGTTCTCGCCGACACGAAACCCGATTCTGGGACGCTCATGGGCACCGGCACCATCACTGCCACTGGCACTGTCGGCGTTTTTGACGTTAGCTCCACCGGCTCTGGAATTGACTTGTTGTCCGGTGATTTCACCACGGCGACTACCTACACTATTACCTTCACCAGCCCATTTACCGACATATTCAGTGGGTCCTTTGTGGACGTCTTTTCCCAAGGGACAACGTTCGGCACCTTTACCGGATTCGGAACCTTCACCGCGTTTACGGAAGAAACTGCTATTACGGGTGGAACCGGGATTTTCGCGGGCGACACTGGCGAATTCATCGTCATAGGTACAAGCACGTCAACTAGCGCGACAACAACTTCGTCCACCAGCACTTATGCGGGGTACGTTAAGACGCCAGAACCGAGTTCCTTGGCCCTAATACTCACCGGAATCGGGTTGCTACTGGTGATGCGGAAACGCATAGGTCTAGGCATTCAACAGGCCAGTTGAACTCGTGGATCGTTGTCGTTGATCGCATCCTTTAGCCGGGCGCCCCATCCTTCCCGCCGACTAAACTCGCTGTCGGTAGCTCAAACCGAAGTGCGGCCGGTGGGCAACCCACCTTACAAAGCATTCTGTCAACGGGGCTTGCTCGCGCCCGCGGGCGCGGCTGATTTCGGATGCAGTGCCGCTAGCCAATCTAGCTTGATCCTTTGTCGAAACAAGGTGCGCTGATACGGCGCATGGTTTCCATCCATCCGCACATAGTACAGATAAGGATTGTCCGTGATGGTCACATAGCTGGAATCCGCCGACTTTGGATCGATCAGCGAAAAATATGCATACGACCAGTTCCCCGCGGGCTCGCGCCTCAGCATTTGATTCTGCGTCATCGCCAGCTCCGGCTTGCTCCAATGAATGAAGTCCGGCGAGGCAGTAAAATAGAGGCCTTGCGGCCCCCAACCGGCCGAGCCCTGGTTCCAGAGCGTCGCGACAAACAGATGTGATGCTGCGTGATAATTGATTCCCGTGGAATAGTCCAGATAGGGAACGGTCTCGCAAACATGGGCCTTTGGATTGGCCACCGGCGCTCGGTAGGGATCCACGAACTCCACCGTAAAATCCTTACCGTCCCAGCCGCGCCATGACGAAGAGTCCAAAATATTCGCCGTGCGAATCGCGCACGCGCCATCGGGAACGAGGCATGGCCTCTGGCCCTTTCCCCCGCCACACTTTGGCGGCCAGGCCCACGAATACACTTCATCGTAGTACCACTCCCCCACCTTAACGATGTTCGCGTCCACGCTGTAACCTTCCGGCCCCTGATTCACTTCATATTTCACCGGCAGGCTTAGGAAGTAATTTTCCAGTGGTTTCGGGCGCGCAAAATGATAGCCGCCATCATCGGATAGGTTGTAGGTGTCCACGTTATACCAGCAGGCGGCCGTGTCGGTTTTCTGGGCACACATGCCGGCGTGCTCCCAGCCGTGGTACTCCATGTGACCGAGCGCCACGATGCGCTTGCCGTCAACGTTGTAAAACGAATTCAACCATGTGGCGTCGTTAAAATCCTGGATGTTCCCGTCGTGCGCGGAATTGTAAACTACTTGGCAATTGTGCTTCGCCGTTTCGAGCGTGGCTCCCAGGCTCGCGCGGGTTATGTAGTGCGATGCAATCAAATGGATGGTGCCTTTGTAGTCTCGAAAGGCACGTGCGGCGGCATCCGGAATATCAATCTGTTCGCAGGACTCTTTTGAAGTATCGAACGCCGCCACCGGCGAACCTTCAATTAAACTGGGTGTTGGCGGATCGGGCGGCCATTTGGGACTCGGAAACGAAAACTTTCCGGACCCTGCCAGCAATGCGTTATCTACGTTGCCCGCGAGCGCGATGCCGTGGATGTAAATTTTCTTGTTCTCGAAACTTCTCAGTAGCTGGTTGGGCAGCGCGGTATGGAATCTGTGTTTGCCGCCATTGGTGTCATGGCACTCATGGTCAACGGCGGCCTCGTTCTCCAGGTTCGCTGTGTCTGCCATGACGTACGTTCCAGACGGTTTGGCGCCTGCCGGGTGATCCGCGTAAATATTGATGCTGATCGAACCTCGCTCGCCCTCTTGGCAGGCCCAGCCGTGTACGTAGTATTGGTCACCCTCGAACGACACGCCATCGATGACGCCGGTCACCGCACCCAGGTGCGAATTTTGCCCCGCTACCGAGGAAGATGCCAACTTCGCAAAAGACAGGCCGACGATTAACGTGACGGCCAAACACGACCACTTCAAATTCGGTGCAATTCGGTGCATCGCCCACCTCGCTCCACGGGTTCCGTACAGATATGCGACCGCACTCCGTACGTCAACTTCTGATTGCGGGCGGATCGCGCACTCTTCCACACCACCAAATCGGCGCCATTGAATTTCCGGGTGCCTGCC
>Ga0210401_10004444_pt1 | contig 14656 bp, 12 predicted proteins | sample IncBWH32MmetaG_FD_150866 | JGI IMG/M metagenome (GOLD analysis project Ga0210401, IMG submission 150866) | Forest soil microbial communities from Barre Woods Harvard Forest LTER site, Petersham, Massachusetts, United States - Inc-BW-H-32-M | ecosystem: Environmental > Terrestrial > Soil >... | reverse complement strand
TATTTTGCGTTGGTTCAGGTCTGGAGCGCGATTTACGCCGCGGCGATTCTCGGTGTGGCCAATTTCGTGATCGCTGCGATTCTTTTTGCGATCGCCGCGCGGCCGCCTTCGGGGCGCGAGCTGGAGCTCGCGAACGAAATTCACACCGCCGCCGTCGATGCGCTGCAGATCGAGGCGCGTACGTTGCAGTCGCAGGTATCAGGCGCGATCCGCAATCCCCTGCACGGCATTCTGCCGGCGTTGATGATCCCGCTGATCACCATCATCATCAAAAGTCTGAAGAAGTCGCCTGCCGCCGCGAAGGCAAGCAGACCGGAAAAAGAATGATGATCCCGGACCTCATAGTTCGAGACGCGCGTCGTTGACGCTCCTCACCACGAGGACAGTGAGGACCGTAGTCCTCATTCTGAGAAGGCGTGAAACGCCGTCTCGAAGGATGAGGCCCGACACGAGCCTCACAACTTCAGCCTGACATCGCAGATGCCGGGATCGACCGGATCGGTCTTGATCTCGAAGCCGAGGTTCCGGCACATCTCCAGCATGATCGCGTTTTCCCGAAGCACGTCGCCCGAGATCATTTTGAGGCCTTCGGACCTCGCATATTCGATGATCAGCTGCATCAAGGCCCAGCCGAGCCCCCTGCCCTTGAGATCGGATCGAAGCAGGATGGCGTATTCGCCGTTCTCGTAAACCGAGTCCGAGTGGATTCTCACCACGCCGACCATTTCGCTGGTCGCCTCGTCGAACGCGACAAAAGCCATTGCGCGAGCATAGTCGAGCTGGGTCAGCCGCGCGATGAATTCGTGGGTGAATTGCTTCATCGCGGCAAAGAAGCGCAGTCGCAAATCCTGGCTGGTGACGTGTTTCAGGAACTCATGAAGCTGCGGCTCGTCCTCGGGCCTGATCGGACGGACAAAGACCCGCCAGCCGTCCTTGACCTCGATATGGCGCTGCCATTGCGACGGGTACGGCCGCACGGCGAAATTGGCCGGGCCGGAACCTGCGAATTTCCGCTCGACCTTTCCTACCGCGACCCGCGCGTCAACCGCCAACACGCCATTTTCGTCCGCCAGCAACGGATTGATGTCGAGCTCGCGGATTTCTGGAATATCGGCGGCCATCTGCGCGATCTTGACCAGAACCGTTTCCACCGCGTCCTCTTTGACCGCGAGCACATCCCGATAGCCGCGCAACAGCCGCGAAACGCGGGTTCGCTCGATCAGGCCGCGCGCCAGTTGCAGATCGAGCGGCGGGAGCGCCAGCGCCTTGTCGTTGATGATCTCGACCGCCGTGCCGCCGCGGCCGAACACCACGACCGTGCCGAAGGTCGGATCATCGGCAAGGCCGAGGATGAGTTCCCGCGCCTTGGCCCGCACCACCATCGCCTGCACGATCACGCCGGCGATCCGCGCTTCGGGCCGAAGCGCCTTCGCCCGCGCGATAATGTCGGCGGTGGCCGCGCGCACGGCTTCGGGCGTGGTGAGGTTGAGCACAACGCCACCGACATCGGATTTGTGCCCGATGTCGCGCGACATGATCTTGAGCACTACGGTCGCGCCTTGTGCGAACAGGTTTTTGGCGTGAGCCACTGCTTGCTCGGCGTCGGCCGCGGCAAAGGTCGGCGCCATGGCGATGTCGTAGGCGTCAAGCAGCCGCTTGATTTCGATCGGGTCGAGCCAATGGCGGCCATCGGCAAGCGCCGTGGCGACGATGCCGCGCGCCGCTTCGATATCGGGCGCAAAATCGCTCGGCATCGCCGGCGGAACCTGCGCAAGCGCCGTTACCACCTCGCGATGCCTGACTAGATACATGAAGCCGCGGACGGCGTCGTCCTCGGTGGGGTAATTGGGAATGCCGGCACTGCTCAGCATGTCGCCGATCTTCTGGTCGGCACCGACCCAGGCGGCGAGTACGGGCTTGGCCGCCTTGCGGCGCTGCTCGCGGTATTTACTGACTATAGCGGTCACGGTCGCTGCGATCTCGTCGGCCGGCGCAATCGCGGTCTGAACGTTCATGACCATGATCGCGTCGTTGCTGGGGTCCTCGAGCAAGACTTCCAGCGCCGCAGCGTAGCGCGCTGAATCGGCGTCGCCGACGATATCGACAGGATTTGATCCGGACCAGGTCGGCGGCAGCACCGCATTGAGCTTTTCGCGGATCTCCGGCGTCATCGGCGCCGGGACTCCGCCGAGTTCGGAAAGGCGGTCGATCGCGAGCACGCCGATGCCGCCGCCATTGGTCAGGATCGAAAGCCGCTTTCCCGGCGGTGAATCGACCCGCCCCAGCGTCTCGGCGCAGTCGAACAATTCGCGAAGATCGGAAACCCGCAGCACGCCGGCGCGGCGAAATGCGGCATCGTAGACGGCATCTGAGCCGGCGAGCGCCCCGGTGTGCGTGGCTGCTGCCTTCGCGCCCAGCGCCATGCGGCCGGACTTGACGACGACGACCGGTTTGACCCTCGCTGCGGCGCGCGCCGCGGACATGAACTTGCGGGCATCCTTGATCGCCTCGACATAGAGCAGGATCGCGTGCGTCCGACCATCGAGCGCGAAGTAATCGAGGAGATCGGCAATATCGACGTCGAGCTGGTCGCCAATGGAAATGATTCCGGAAAACCCCACCGCGCGCTGTGCGGCCCAATCGACCATGCCGGTCGCGATCGCGCCCGATTGGGAGATCAGCGCGAGATTTCCTACAACTGGCCTGTGCGCGGAGAAACTGGCATTGAGGTCAACGCCAGGCATCAGGATGCCGAGGCAATTTGGCCCGATCAACCTCATGCCATATTTGCGGGCGGCGCGGTTGGAAGCCTCCGCGAATGATCCCGGCCCATGGCTAAGCCCAGCCGCGATGATCACCGCGCCGGCAGCGCCGAGTCTTCCGGCCTCCTCGATGAGGCCAGCCACTGTCTCGGCCGGCGTGGTAATGACGACGAGTTCAGGCGCGAACGGCAATTGGCTCAGGCCGTTGACGGTGGCGACGCCGTCGATCTCGGTATAATGTGTGTTCACCAACCCGAATTCGCCCTTGAACTTCGCGAAGCGAATGTTGCGCAGGACCGAACGTCCAACGGAGCCTTGCCGCGGACTTCCCCCCACGAGCGCAAGCGAGCGAGGCGCGAGCAGATTTTTCAGGCGATAAGTTGACATCGGTATTTCTGAGCTGGCCGGGTATTATCGCGCTAACGCGACATCATAACCCAGCAGGGTGGCCGCCCGATGACGGTTTTGGTGGCACCACCCCACACAATTTCGTTGAGGCGGGAGTGGCGGTATGCCCCCATGACTAGAAGGTCGATCGCGTTCTTCCTGACGTAGGCTTCGAACGCTTTCCCGACTGAGCTGCCGTCGATCCTGACCGTCTCGAACGTCGCGTTGATCCTGTGTTCCCTGAGATGGCGCACAAGGGCAGTTCCGGATTCTGTCTCAGCTTGCGTCTTGTCGTCGGTTGCGGTGATAACACGCACGTCGGCGGCTTCCTCGAGCAATGGCAGGGCGTCGGCCACCGCACGCGCGGCCGGTGCGGTATGGTCCCACGCGATCGCGACGCGATCGAAGGCGACGGCGAGTTCGCTCGCCCTTTCCTCCGGGCAGATCAGAATCGGACGGCCCGATTCGAAGATCAGTCGCTCCAGAATTTTCTCCGATCGGCTGTCGTCCGCCTTGATCGGGACCAGCGACAAATCCGCAAGCCGCGCGGGATTCACGAAATTCGCAGGAATGTCCGTCAACGACAACCGGCTGATCCGCTGTTCGTTGCGAACGCCAAAACGGTTCGCCGCTGCGTCGAATGCCTTCAACAGGCCGCGCGCATCCGACACACTGCGCACTGTTATAGCGGCATCCACATTCTCGATATCGGAGGAATTCACGACCATCGGTCGGACCAAAATGTCTTCTTCCACCGCCATAGCGGTGACCCGGGCCCCGAAATCGCCGGCGACCGCCGTACACTTTTCGATCGCGGCAATCGTCGCCGCATTGGGCTCACCGGTCAGCGGCAGTAGAATATCCTTGATCGCCATGGAGGCTCTCCTTTGGCTGCCAGCGTAGAGCCCTGATGGAAGGCGATGTTGATCTCGGTCAAATCTGGGAGCCGCGGGATGGCCTTGATTGAGGTCAAGACTTTGCTCACTACCCGTTGTACCTAATGAGGAATTACGGACCGCCGGTTGCTTGGAGAAGCGTCATGCGTGCGATGGTGTTACTGGCGCCCGGTGCGCCCCTGCAAATGCAGGAACACCTCGATCCCCTCCCCGGCGATGGAGAGATCCGCGTCCGGGTGAGCGCGTGCGGCGTGTGCCGCACCGACCTTCACATCGTCGATGGCGAATTGCCCAACATCAGTTATCCCATCATCCCCGGCCACGAAATCGTCGGCCGGGTAGACCTGCTCGGCCATGGCGTCACCACGCACCGCCTCGGCGACCGCGTCGGAATCCCCTGGCTTGGTTATACCTGCCGCGCCTGCCGGTTCTGCACGGAGGGCCTGGAAAATCTCTGCGATCATCCTCTCTTCACCGGCTACACGCGTGACGGCGGTTTCGCCACCCACACCATCGCCGATGCGCGTTATGCCTTCCCGCTTGGCGAGGACGGCGACGATGTTTCGATTGCGCCGCTATTGTGCGCGGGCCTGATCGGCTGGCGATCGCTGGTGATGGCAGGCGATGCCGAGCGGCTCGGCATCTACGGCTTCGGCGCGGCCGGACACATCGTCGCCCAGGTCGCGCGCTGGCAAGGCCGGTCTGTCCATGCTTTTACGCGTGCCGGTGACATCGCGGCACAGGACTTTGCCCGACGGCTCGGCGCGGTGTGGGCTGGCGCATCGGACCAACGGCCGGAAACCCCGCTCGACGCCGCCATCATCTACGCCCCCGCCGGAGAATTGGTGCCGGCGGCACTACGCGCGGTGCGCAAGGGCGGCAGGGTGGTGTGTGCCGGAATCCACATGAGTAATATCCCGAGCTTTCCTTACGACATTCTCTGGGAAGAACGGCAACTGGTGTCGGTTGCCAATCTCACACGGCAGGACGGCTTGGATTTCCTCAAGATTGCGCCTCGGGCTGGAATCCGAACCCAAACGACGGCGTTCCCACTTAGCGAAGCCAACGAGGTCCTGCAAAAGCTACGGACAGGGCAAATACTGGGTGCCGCAGTCCTTAAACCCTAGGTCCATAGCGCATGACAACTCCGATAGCATTGCAAGAGAATGTTTTCGCATTTCTGACGGATCCGTCAGCGCATCCGAATGTCCGACGTATCGATACCCACGCTGCATCGGTTTTCCTCGAAGGGCCCCGAGCACTGAAGATCAAGCGCGCCGTCCGCTATCCCTACCTCGATTATTCAACGCTGGCGAAACGAAAGGCCGCCTGCGATGAGGAGATAAAAATCAACCGTCAATTCGCGCCGCAAATCTACCGTCGCGTCGTTCCGATTACGCAAGGTAGCGATGGAACGTTTAGCATCGACGGAGAAGGTACACCGGTCGAATTCGCAATCGAAATGACTCGCTTCGACGAGCGTCAGACCATCGATCATCTGGCGGAAGCCGGCGAACCGGATCGCGATCTCGTTGAGGACGTCGCGGACGCGATCGCGGCCTCCCATGCCGTTGCGCCGCTGGCGCCGGCTGAACCCTGGATCAAATCGATCCCGGTGTTCATCGAGGGCAATACCGGAGCGTTTCGAACCGCTGGCTGCTTTCCGCAAACCTGCATCGATGATCTGGATGCAGCATCTCAACACGCATTTCTTGGGATTCGCGAGTTACTGGAGCAGCGCGGCAGACAGGAATACGTGCGGCGCTGCCATGGCGACCTGCATCTGGCGAACATCGTACTGATTGAGCGCAAGCCCGTCCTGTTCGACGCAATCGAGTTCGATCCGACGATCGCATCTGTTGATGTGTTCTATGATCTTGCTTTTCCGATGATGGATTTCATCCGGTATGACCGGCGTGCCGCTGCGAACGCCCTCCTCAACGGATATCTGAAGATGACATCCAGCGAAAATATCGACGCACTCGCAGCGCTTCCGCTGTTCATGTCGTTGCGCGCCGCCATCCGGGCCAATGTACTGCTGACCCGTCTCGGCCAGACGTCCCGCAACAAAGTTGATATCATGCAGTCGGCGCAAACCTATTTCAAGCTTGCGCAGCAGTTGATCCATCCTGCAGCGCCAACGCTGGTCGCCGTTGGCGGGTTGTCCGGAACCGGAAAATCGGTTTTGGCGCGCGCCCTCGCACCTGGTGTCATGCCGCAGCCGGGAGCCATCGTGTTGCGCACCGACGTGCTGCGAAAGCAACAATTCGGGATCAAGGAAGCGGACCCGCTGCCCGAAGAGGCATACCAACCGGAGATGACGCAGAAGATCTACGACCTCTTCGTGCAACACGTGTTGCGAATTCTCTCACAAGGCCATTCCGTCGTGGTCGACGCGGTATTTGCGAAAAAATCTGAGCGAGCTGCGATCCGCGATGCCGCGCGCCGGCTGAACATCAGGTTTGTCGGCCTGTTTCTTCGGGCCGATCTTGCGACCCGGCTGGACCGCGTCGGCCGCCGCGAGGGCGATGCATCCGACGCGACGCCCAAGATCGCCGAACTTCAGGAAAAATACGATATCGGCACGGTCGATTGGGCCGTCATCGATGCTTCCGGAACGCCGGAGCAAACCCTGAGACGAAGCCAAATCCAGATCGCCCACAATGAGGCGACTTTGACCTGATGCAGGTGAGGGCGGGACCGCCGTGATCATTATTGGCGAACATAGTCGCCCGGCGCATCGGGCAAAACCTGGCCGTCCAGGTGCCTGGCTCCCATTTGCGGCGGCTCGCATAGGTCGCCGGATTGGGCGGTCAGCCACTTCGTCCATTCCGGCCACCAGGATCCTTCGACCCTTGGGGCTGTCTTCAGCCATTCGTCTGGTCCGACATAGGCGGCTTCCTTGCCTTTCGTCTGGACCTGATAAAAATGCCCCTCCTTACCAGGCGGCGCCACAATACCCGCGTTATGCCCGCCGCTGGTCAAGAGATAGGTCACGTCGGCCTCCACCTGATAGCTGATCTTGTAGGTGGATCTCCAGGGCGCTACGTGATCGCGAACCGCTCCAACCACAAACATTGGAGCATGAATGTCGGAGAGCACGATCGGCTTTCCTTCCACGATATGGCGGCCCTCGGCCAAATCATTGTGAAGGAACAGCTGGCGCAGATATTCCGAATGCATCCGATATGGCAGACGCGTGGCATCCGCGTTCCACGCCATCAGATCGTTGGGCGGCGCCCGCTCTCCCATCAGATAGTCGTGGGTGAGCTTCGACCAGATCAGATCGTTTGAGCGCAGCAACTGAAACGCGCCCGCCATCTGGGTGGTATCGAGAACCCCGCGTTCCCACATTATGTCTTCGAGAAAGGTGACCTGGCTCTCGTTGATAAACAGCGTCAACTCGCCCGCTTCGGTAAAATCCGTCTGGGCCGCCAGCAAGGTAATCGATTTCAACCTGCTGTCTCCGTCCCGAGCCATTGTCGCAGCGGTGATCGACAGCAGCGTCCCGCCGAGACAATAACCCAGCCCATGGACCCGAGAACCCGGGACGATATCCTCAATGGCGGACAGCGCCGCCTGAATGCCAAGCTTGCGATAATCGTCGAAGGCGACGTCGCGATCAGCTGCGTTTGGATTGCGCCATGAAATCATGAAGACAGTGAAGCCCGTGTCGGTCAGAAATTTCACCAGCGAGTTATGCGGCGACAAATCGAGGATGTAATATTTCATGATCCAGGCCGGCACGATCAGAATCGGCTCGGGATGCACCTTGCTGGTGGAAGGACGATACTGGATCAGTTCAATGAGCTCATTGCGGAACACGACCTTGCCAGGGGACACGGCAACGGTTTTGCCAACAGCGGAATTCTTGTCGCCGGCAGGCTTTCCGGCGGACAACAAGCGCATCCAATCGCTAAGCCAGTTCTGCCAGCCGACAACAAAGTTTTTGCCCCCGCTCTCAACGGCTTTCTTCAGCACCTCGGGGTTGGTAACGGCGAAATTGGAAGGCGCCAGCATATCGAGCACCTGACGCGCGGTGAACTCGACAACTGCCGCATGCCGTGGTGCGACGCCGCGCACAGCGGTGGTAGCTTCATGCCACCAGCGCTCGTTCAACAGAAACGCCTGCGCCAAAAAATTGAATGGTGGGCGCTCCCATTCCGGAACAGCAAAGCGCCGGTCCTGCGGTTGTGGCTTGATCAGTGACCATGGTTCGTGGCGAGCCGAAAACGTCTCAAGCGCATTTTCAAACAACTGCTTCGCGCCACCCAAGGCGTCCCGGCCCAATTCCAGTTGCCGCTGCGGGAGCCCAGCCAGATGCAAAACCCAGTCGGTATAGGCAAGGGAAAGCGCAATCGGCGATACGCCGCCGGTGAGGCGCGCCAGCATGGCATGAAATTCGCGGTCGGCCGGATACGGCTCCAGTGCCCTTTTACCCTCTACGACGGCGACCGGCTGGCTGCCAACCTGGTTCGGCGGGGGCCCGAACTCCTTACCATAGCCCGGGGCGTGGGCGGGACATGGCAATCTGGACACATCAGGACTCGGCAGCTCAGCGGCTACTGGCGCGTATTGCATCTCTATCATCTCCGGGCGGAGCATGGGCTTCCCTTTTCGGTAAAAACGCCGATCAGTCTTTCGACCGGATATTGAATAGGTTCGATGCAGTTTCGATCGTTCGTTCGCCATGCTTGAACAATCGCTCCGAATCCCGGCGGACGAAATCAATCTGGTGCTGGCCGCACTCCTCATACGTCGTCTTGAGGTTCTTGACTGAATGTGCGCCAGCCATCTTCGAGGAGAATTCGCCAAACAGTTGCGTTTCAACTCGAAGCCGATCGAAGAATTCGTTGCCGACGAAAATCATCTCATCCAGCGCCACTTTCTGGGCGTCCAACATGAAATCCAGCGCGGACTCATTTGCCTTTTTTACTCGTGCCACGGCATTGGCGATCGAATCCTCGATAATCGCGGCACCAGGTTCATAGAATTCCAACATCACAACCTCCAATCTTGCGCTATTTTCAAGATCATACGGTCTCAGCCTCCGGCTCACATTGAGCTGCATCAAAGCGCAAGATTTTGGCTACCCTTGATCTTGCTCAAGTGTCGGGTCGCCAGCTGAAATAACCTCAACATTAGAAGTTTATTCTTGCCAGCCTGGAGGCTCCAAATGCGCGCCCATCAGATCATGACCCGACCCGTTATCACCGTCGCACCGGAGACGCTGATCGTCGAAGCCGCGAACATCATGTTGCAGCGGCACATCAGCGGGCTTCCGGTCGTCAGTTCCGCCGGTCATCTCGTTGGCATTATCTCGGAAGGCGACTTCATTCGCCGCAGCGAGATCGGCACACAGCGCCGGCGCGGCAGGTTCATGAAATTCATTCTTGGCTCGGGCAAAGAGGCAACCGATTTCGTTCACGAACATGGCCGCAAGATCGCCGAGATCATGACGCCAGATCCACTCACCATCGACGAGGATACCGACCTCGAGAAGATCGTGGAGCTGATGGAAAAAAACGGTGTGAAGCGACTGCCGGTGATGCGCGGAGACAAGCTGGTCGGCATTGTGTCACGCTCCAACTTGCTGCAGGCCGTCGCTAGCCTGGCACGCGAAATTCCCGATCCAACCGCCGACGATGACCATATTCGCAACCGCGTCATCGATACACTCGAGAAGAACACCTGGTGCCCCTTCGGCCTCAGCGTCACGGTGCGCGACGGTATCGTCCACCTGAGCGGCGTCATCACCGAGGAGCGTTCGCGGCAGGCTGCTATCGTCTGCGCCGAAAATGTTACCGGGGTAAAGAAAGTTCACGACCATCTGTGCTGGGTCGACGCGATGTCCGGGATGTATCTGAACTCGCCGGAAGACGAGAATCTGGCAAAGGCGAGCTAGACCGGCTTCTGGGTTATTTCCCGGCGTTGCGCAGTGGATGACTGCGCGGGGGGCTCGGCTTGAAGGGCCGGAACCTTGCGTGAGGCGCAAAGCCTGCTCTGCCATGTGGCATGCGTCGGCGCCGCGCCGCCTCTGAGCAGAGGCCCATACACGACCCGGCATTCTCCCGTTGTTGTCCCCTTGTCAGTTGTCAGCAGAATTAGTCTTTTTCGCTGGTGCAGCGCTGCAGCGTGCGCATAACGTCCTCGCGCGAGATCATGCCTACGAGCTGCTGGTCGCCCTCGATTACCGGCATGCTTCTGATTCGATGATCGACCATGAGTTGCAGGACCCGCGTCAACCTGGTCTCGCCCCGGACATAGATGAAATCCGGCGTCATGATATCCGCTACGGTTTGTTTCATCAGGTCGTCATAACGCGGTGTCATGCGAGCCGTCGTAAATACGAAGCAAGCCAGAAAATCGAACTTCGAGACCAGACCGACGACCTGCGAGTCTTCTTGGACCGGATAAGAGTTGAAGTCGTCCCGCTCGAATAAATCTTCGAGTTCCCGCAGCGAGAGGCTGCGCGACACCGTCTTGGCGTTCCGCGTCATGGAATCGGCAGTCATCTGTTCAAGAAACTTGTACAAAGCGCGATCCGCTCGATCTGACTGGATTGGGAACGTAAGAGTCACTACACCACGTTTCCGCGAAGGAGATTTTGATCAAGATCAATTCGGCCGGCCTCAGCGCGACAGCAGCGAACAGCGGCCTGAAGGATTGACGAGACGTTTCGTCACACCGCCGAAAACCCATTCGCGAAATCGGGAATGACCGTAGGCGCCCGCGACAACCACGCCCGCACCGAACTCCGAGGCGATCCTGTCGAGTTGCGCGACGGCGTTACCGGGCTCGCTGGGCACTCGTTCGGAGACGATCACGCCGTGGCGCAACAACCAAGCACCAATATCCTTCACCCCTGACAATGCCGCCGATCTATCAGCCTCGTCCTCAATGATTTCGGCAACGATCACATTCTTGGCTTCGCGCAGAATCGGCAAGGCATCGACGATGGCTCGCCGGCACTCGGGCGTGTCTTTCCAGGCGACCAAAACGGTCCGTAGATCGAGCCAGTCGCAGGCACCGGGAACAACAAGGAGTGGTCTTCCGGTCTGCATCAGAAGATCGTTTGGGTTGGCCTGCATGAATGGGTCCGCAAACGCGTCGCTACCGTTCTCGCCGACGACAATGATGTCGGCTGCCCGTGCCTGCCGGATGACAAATCTCGTCGGGAAATCCTCCGCGCAGCGCCATTCCACGACCGCCGCACGGTCCTGCATCGCCGCGCGAAACTGCGCTTCGACCTCGGCGATGCGATTTCTAACCGCTGCCTGACCCTGATCAATCACCCTCTGGGCCCGCTCGCCCGTTGTGAAATACAGCGGCGGACTGAACTCGCCAGCAGCTATCCCAATCGCGCTGGCGCCAAATCGCTTCACAAATTGCCCGGCGATCTCCAAACGGGCATCGTTCGATCGATCAAGCGCCAGGCTGACCATCACCGTCGCGTACTTCATTATTCCTTCCCAAACCCATGGATGCGATCTGATCAGTAAGCCGGTTCTTGGGATAGACAATGAGGCAGATCAAGGAATCGAATACCCACGCGGTGCAAAGTTTCCTCTCTCTTCCTTTCAGTGACCCAACCAGGCAGGTGCGGTAGCGTCGCTGAAAGCCATCGCGGCTTGGCGCCGAAGGAACAAACTGCCAATGTCGGCGCAATCGATATCCCCTGGGCATTAACCAGCAAGGGGCGGCGAAAGGGGTAGCCTGCTATTGAGCATGTTGGTATCCTAGCGATTGCTATCGCAAGTTAAGCTGCACCGCAGGAGAAACGTGACCACCACCCCACATTCGGCGTCCGACGATCCGGTTCGAGACGAGCGTTTTCGGTTGGGCATCGAAGGTGCCGGCATCGGTATCTGGGACCTTGATCTTTCGACGCATAGGTTGCTTTGGTCCAATACGACCAGGATGCTTTTTGGCGTCCCCAACGAGCTTCCCCTCACCTACGAATTATTTCTTTCACTGCTTGAACCGCAAGACCGCGAACGAACCGATCAGGCCGTGAAGCGCTCAGTCGAGACTGGCTGTAGTTTTGACATGCAGTACCACGTCGGCGGCCGATCGCAACTGCACAAATGGGTTCGCGCACGTGGCAGCATCGTACGGGACCAAGAAGGGGTGGCTAGCCACCTTGGCGGGCTCGTCATCGATGTCGACGATCAGAAGCAGGTCGAAGAAGCACTCAGAACAAGGGAAAGTCACCTTCGCTCGATACTTGAGACGATCCCCGATGCGATGATTGTTATCGATGGAAGCGGCTTCATACAGTTCTTTAGCAGCGCCGCCGAGCGGCAATTCGGATACTCGGAACAAGAGGCTATCGGCAAGAACGTCAGCATCCTGATGCCAAATCCGGATCGTTCGCGCCACGACGGATATCTGGCCCGCTATCTGTCCACTGGCGAGCGGCACATTATCGGCGTTGGACGCATCGTCACCGGTCAACGCAGGGATGGAACTACCTTCCCGATGCATCTTTCGATCGGTGAAATGCAGTCCGCCGGCGTGCCGTATTTCACTGGATTTGTCCACGATATGACCGAACATCAGCAAACGCAGGCGCGACTTCAGGAACTTCAGTCAGAGCTCGTGCACGTTTCGCGTTTGAGCGCGATGGGAGAAATGGCATCCGCGCTTGCGCATGAGCTCAATCAACCTCTCGCTGCCATCAGCAACTACATGAAGGGTTCGCGCCGCCTGCTGACTGCCAGCTCCGATCCCAACAGGTTGAAAATCGAGAGCGCCCTGGATCGCGCCGCTGAACAGGCACTTCGCGCTGGCCAGATTATTCGCCGCCTGCGCGACTTCGTCTCACGCGGCGAATCAGAAAAGCGCGTTGAAAGCCTTGCGAAACTAATTGAAGAGGCCGGCGCGCTCGGACTAGCCGGCGCCCGCGAACAAGGCGTCAGGCTTCATTTCAACCTGGATCCCGAACATGATCTTGTACTGGTGGATCGCGTGCAGATTCAGCAGGTACTGGTGAACCTGTTTCGCAATGCCCTGGAGGCGATGGCGCAGACGCCGCGGCGGGAGCTCGCCGCATCGAACGCCAAGGTGGCCGACGACATGATCGAAGTTACGGTTTCCGATACTGGTTCCGGATTCCACGACGACGTCGAGTCCAACCTGTTCCAGACCTTCTTTACGACAAAGGAAACGGGCATGGGTGTGGGGCTGTCCATAAGCCGTTCAATCGTCGAGGCGCATGGCGGCCGGATGTGGGCCGAAGCCAATAAATCGGGCGGCGCGACCTTTCGCTTCACGCTGCCTGCGGCATCAAGTGAGAGTTTGACCAATGGCACATAAGGGAGAGGTCTACGTTATCGATGACGACGAGGCGATGCGCGAATCGCTCGACTTTCTGCTCGGTGCTGCCGATTTCCACGTCATGCTGTTCGAATCCGCGCAAAATTTTCTCAACACCCTCCCGACCATCGGCTTTGGATGCGTAGTGTCCGATGTGCGCATGCCCGGCATCGACGGCATTGAGCTTCTGAAACGCCTCAAGGCCAGCGGCAGCCTGTTTCCCGTCGTGATCATGACCGGTCACGGCGATGTTCCACTTGCCGTCGAGGCGATGAAGCTGGGGGCTATGGATTTTCTCGAAAAGCCTTTCGAAGATGATCGGTTGATCGGAATGATCGAGGCGGCACTCAGGCAGGCGGAGCCGGGCCTGAAGAGTGAAGCGGTCACGCTCGAGATACAGTCGCGGATAGCAAGTCTCAGTCCTCGCGAGCGCCAGGTCATGGATGGCCTCATCGCCGGGCTCTCGAACAAGCTGATTGCCAGAGAGTACGATATCAGCCCGCGCACGATCGAGGTTTACCGGGCTAACGTGATGACCAAGATGCAGGCGGCCAGCCTCTCGGAACTCGTGCGGCTTGCGATGCGCGGCGGCGCGCTCAAAGATTGAGCCAGGTCAAGACGACCCCGCCTAAATGCGTTTCTGATAGCGCATGAAAAAGCCAAACTGCCAAACCGCGCTCAGGGTTTCGTGATGTCCTCGTCACCCGCCAAAGCCGTCGTATACGTTGTCGATGACGACCCGGGCGTCCTCGGCTCGCTGCGATTTCTGCTCGAAACGGACGGATTCGACGTCGAGACGTTCAGGAGCGGGCCAGCGCTGCTGAATGCGGTCGCGTCAAAGCGAGCCGACTGCTTTGTGATCGATTATAAAATGCCCAATATTGACGGTATCGATCTCGCAAGCCGATTACGCAGCCGCGACATCGCCGCGCCAGTTATCCTCATCACAGGCTATCCCGATGACAGCATACCGACGAGAGCCGCTGTCGCTGGAGTGCACCACGTCCTGTTGAAGCCCCATATCGAAGAGAGCCTCGTCGCCCGCATTCGGAGTGCCATTCAGGAAGCTCGTCCTATCGCCAACCCCTAAGGGCCGACGACCTCCGGTAAACTACTTAGGTACACCCCCCTAAGATATCGAGCGAAATATCCAACCTCGACCGTCACGCGTAAGCATTGGCCATCCGCTGCACAGGAGACGGCAAATGCATACCCAACCACTCACCCCCTCGGTTATTGGCGCCAAAATCAGCCCGGTCACCTGTCCCACAGCCGATCAGTTCGGCTTGCTCG
>Ga0210401_10004442_pt1 | contig 14658 bp, 12 predicted proteins | sample IncBWH32MmetaG_FD_150866 | JGI IMG/M metagenome (GOLD analysis project Ga0210401, IMG submission 150866) | Forest soil microbial communities from Barre Woods Harvard Forest LTER site, Petersham, Massachusetts, United States - Inc-BW-H-32-M | ecosystem: Environmental > Terrestrial > Soil >... | reverse complement strand
GTGGTGCCCGAGGTATAGAGAAGCGCGGCGACGTTGTCGGCGGGCGCTTCGACGGCGCGGAAGTCGCCCGGGCCGGCGGCGAAAATCGCGTCCAGGTCGCCGACCCAATTCGAATGTATGGCTTCTGGCTTCGTTTTCTTCGAATCAGCTTTCAGGGAGCCGGGGTCGGTCAAGATGAGTTCTATTTCGAGGCCGGTAATCGCCTGCTGGGCGGTTGCCAGATGCTTCACGTCGGTGGCGAGCAGGGAGGTCCCGCTATCTTTGAGGAGCTTGGTGACCTGGTCGGCGTGCAACGCGGTGTCGAGTGGAACGGCAGTGAGCCCGGATGCAATGACACCGAGGTAGGTGGCGACCCAGCGCGGGTGGTTGTCGGCAAAAATGCCGACCCGCGCCCCGGCCGGGAGCTTTTTTTCGTTCAGCCAGCGGCCGACCGACTCGGCCATCTTGCGTGTTTCGGCGAAGGTGTAGCTCTCAACCTGGTCATGGCGCTGGATTTCAAGAGCGATGTTCTGCGGGCCGCGCTGCTCGGCTTCGACAAACTGGTCGTAGAAAGTGGGCATGAGGGGGCGGGGAAAATATACCTGAACGCATCAATAAAAGCTGAAGTCTTTCAGTGCTAACAAGTTGGACGGAAATGGACGGGTGCACTGATATCGTGTACACTATTGCCGTGCGCAATATTACGTTCAGTGCCGACGAAGACGCAATCGAGCGGGCCCGCGAGGTGGCGCGGGGCGAACACAAGACCCTGAATGATGCCTTTCGCGAGTGGTTGCAGTGGTATGCGTCTCGAACCGTCAAGCGACGCGAGATCGAGGCACTCTTCGAGAGGTTGAAGTACGCCGATGCCGGCCGAAAATTTACTCGAGACGAGATGAATGAGCGATAAATCCTTTCTTGACACGAACGTTATCGTCTACGCGTTCGACCAGAAGGAACCCAAGAAAGCACAAATCGCTCAAATGTTGATTAAGCGAGGTGCTGCGGAAAATCAGGCGATCATCAGCTACCAAGTGATTCAGGAATTTCTGAACGTTGCGCTCCGCGGATTCAGGATTTCCCTCGTACCTGCCGATCTTGAATCTTTCATCTTTGGCGCGTTGTTTCCGATGGCAAAAATCTCGTGGTCGCCTGCCTTGACGATGGAGGCACTGCGGATTCATGCGGCCCATCGACTCGGATGGTATGACTCACTTATCGTGGCTGCAGCGCAGCAGGGAAATTGCAAAATTCTCTATAGCGAGGATCTGCAGCACGAACAACGTTTCGGTGATCTTACGATTCGAAATCCGTTCGCCGTGTAGCGACGCCTCCCACCGAACTGCTCTGCTCCGCATCCAATATGCTAGGCTAATCTAGCCTTTATACTATGGGGTACGTGTCCCCTCTTCAAGGAACTGAGATTTGATTAACACCTTAGTTGCCAAGGTCTTCGGGACCAAGAACGAGCGCGAAGTCAAGCGGCTGATGCCGCAGGTTGTGGCCATCAATGCGCTCGAGCCCGCGATGAAGAAGCTGTCGGATGCCGAGCTGCGAGCCAAGACCGACGAGTTCCGCCAACGCATTCAGGAGCGGATGGCCAAGATCGCCGACGAGCCCGACGCTGATCCCGACCGCCAGAAGGCCATCGAAGCCGAGCGCCACCTGGCGCTAAAAGAAGTCCTCGACGAGTTGCTGGTGGAAGCCTTCGCCGTGGCCCGCGAGGCAGGCTGGCGCGTTCTGAACATGCGCCACTTCGATGTGCAGCTGATCGGCGGCATGGTGCTGCACCAGGGCAAAATCGCCGAGATGAAGACCGGCGAAGGCAAGACGCTGGTCGCGACGCTTCCCGTGTACCTCAACGCGCTCAGCGGACGCGGCGTGCATGTGGTTACGGTCAACGACTACCTGGCCAAACGCGACTCGGAATGGATGGGCAAGCTCTACACCTTCCTCGGACTGACCGTGGGCGTCATCGTGCACGATCTTGATGACGAGGAGCGACGTGAAGCCTACGCCGCCGACGTGACCTACGGTACCAACAACGAATTTGGCTTCGACTACCTGCGCGACAACATGAAGTTCGACCTCAAGGATTGCGTGCAGCGCGTCTTCAACTACGCCATTGTCGACGAGGTCGACTCCATCCTGATTGACGAGGCCCGCACGCCGCTCATCATCTCCGGCGCCAGCGAAGAGTCGACGGACAAGTATGAGCGCGTGAACCGGATTATCCCGAAGCTCGAGCGGGGCGAAGAATTGAGTCCGTCAGAATTGCGTCAATTGCTGGAGACGCGGGACGTGGCGCCGGAACAGGCGGAGGTGCTGCGTCAAAAACTGTTCGAAGTTGGCGACGACCCGCAGAGGAAAATCCTCACCGGCGACTATGCCGTCGACGAGAAGCACAAGAATATCACCGTCACCGAGGAGGGCTGGGAGAAGGTCGAGAAACTGCTCGGCATCGGCAACATCGCCGATCCCGAGAACTGGGATCTGAAGCATCACGTCGAGACCGCTATAAAAGCGCATGCGCTGTATCGCCGCGACGTCGAGTACGTGGTCAAGACGAAGGACGACAATCCGCGCGAGAAGGAAGTCATCATCGTTGACGAGTTCACCGGGCGCATGATGCCGGGGCGGCGCTGGTCTGACGGGCTGCACCAGGCGATTGAAGCCAAAGAAAACGTCAAGATCGAGCGCGAGAACCAGACGCTGGCGACCATTACCTTCCAGAATTATTTCCGCATGTACAAGAAGCTGGCCGGCATGACCGGCACGGCGGAAACGGAAGCGCCCGAGTTCGACAAGATCTACAGGCTCGAAGTCTTAGTGATCCCCACCAACCGGACTCTGCTGCGCATCGAGAATCCGGACGTCGTGTACCGCACCGAAAAGGAAAAGTACTTCGCGGCGGCGGACGAAATTCAGCGACTGCACGAAAGTGAACAGCCGGTACTGGTGGGCACTACGTCGATTGAGAAGTCGGAGCGCCTCTCTGCGCTGCTCGAGAAAAAGAAGATCAAGCACGTTGTTCTGAACGCGAAGTTCCACGAGCGTGAAGCCGAGATCGTGGCGCAGGCAGGACGCAAGGGCATGGTCACGATCGCCACCAACATGGCAGGTCGCGGTACCGACATTCTGCTCGGCGGCAATCCCGAATTCATGGCCAAGCAGGAGTGCGTGAAAAAGGGAAGCGCGCAACCCCTGCGCGCCGCGCAAGGCAAGGTCGAAGCCGGTGTCGACGACGCCAGCATGAGCAGGTGGTACTACGGCGGCAACGAGTACATGGTTCCCACCGATACGTGGAACGAGGCCTTGAACCGCTACAAGGAGCAAACCGACGTCGAACATAAAGAAGTGGTGGACGCCGGAGGCCTGCACATTTTTGGCACCGAACGTCACGAGGCGCGCCGCATCGACAACCAGCTTCGCGGACGTGCAGGTCGCCAGGGGGATCCCGGTTCCTCACGCTTCTATTTGTCGCTCGAAGACGATTTGATGCGCATCTTCGCCAAGGAATGGGTCTCGAAACTGCTGCAGCGCTTGGGCATGGAAGAGGGAATTCCGATCGAGTCGCGCATGATCACCAAGCGCATCGAAGCGGCGCAGAAGGCCGTTGAGTCGCAAAACTTCGAGGCCCGCAAACACCTGCTCGAGTACGACGACGTCATGAACAAGCAGCGCGAGGCCGTCTACGGCCTGCGCCGCCGCCTGCTCGAAGGCCTCGATCAGAAAGACCTCATTCTCGAAGACTATGTTTCCGGCATTCTGGGCGACCTGATCGATCAGTTCTGCCCGCTCAAGGCTCATCTCGAAGAATGGGATCTGAAGGGCCTGAAAGATGGGATCTTTACCCGCTTTGGCGTGGACATCTACGCCGAAGGCATCAAGCCCGAGACGCTGAACCGGCAGGAACTGGGCGACGCGATCTTCGACAAGCTGAAGGAGCGGTACAGCGCGAAAGAGCAGATGATCGGTCCCGAGGCCATGCGCTATCACGAGCGCATGATCATGCTCAGCGTGCTCGATTCGCTGTGGAAAGACCACCTCCTCAACATGGACCACTTGAAGGAGGGCATCGGGCTGCGCGGCTACGGGCAGCACGATCCGCTGGTCGAGTACAAGCGCGAATCCTTCGACATGTTCGAAGAGATGATGAAGCGCTTCCAGGAAGAGACGGTTCGCTATCTCTACCTGATGCAGGTGCTCGAGCGGCCTCAGCAGGGCGGTATGGGACCGGAAGGGGGGCCGGGTGATGGTGCCGTGGGTCCCGAAGGCGGACGGGGCGGACCGTTCGCACCGGGTGGGCCGGAGGCAGGTGTGCCTGCCCTTCGTCCAGGCAGCGGAGGCAATGGAAGGCCACCGCGACACATTGCGACTTCGGTTGACGATCTGGAAGAAGCTTTTCAGCGCAAGAAGCGCCGCGAACTGGAATCGGCGCGCATGGCGGGTGGCGCGAGCAAAAGACCGTGCAACAGGTCGTGCGCGGGGCAGAAAAAGTCGGTCGCAACGACCCTTGTCCGTGCGGATCAGGGAAGAAATATAAGAAGTGCCACGGGGCGTAGGGTGGTGAGGCGGGAAATTGCCTCCGCCAACGGGGATTTGTGGATTCCCTCGACCCGAGCAGCGTTTACCCGGCACTTGCCATCAGACGTAAAATAAAGCAGGGAGTGCAGGAGGCTTCCCCCATGATTGCACTTCGCCTTGTCCGTCTCATCGAAACTCACTCCGAAGAGTTGGCTGAGGGACTGACCCAGAAGCTACTTTCTTCTGAGCGCACGCAGGACATGCGCAAACTACCCGCCAATGAATTATGCCAGCGTTGCCTGGAAATTTACCGCAACCTGAGCGACTGGCTGCTCAACAAGACCGAACACGATATCGAGGTGGTCTATCGAGCCCTGGGGGCCCGGCGCGCAGCCCAAGGCGTCTCGATGGCAGGCCTGATCTGGGCGATCCTTCTGACCAAGGAACACCTGTGGGGATTCCTCGATGCGGAAGGAATTCAGGGCGGTCTGCACAATCTGTTTGGCGAACTCGAACTGCTGCGGCAACTGGACCGGTTTTTTGATCGCGCCCTGTACTACGCCACTGAAGGCTACGAAGCGGAGATGGCAGCACGGGCGGCGTAAAGCGGTCGTCGGTCGCGAGTCGTCCGTCTTCAGCGAAGCGGCCGTTCTGGATGGTGTGATCCAAGCCGTCGTTCCGAGTGATTAGTAGCGATGTTTTGCTGGCGACTTGCGACTAGCGGCTGACGACTGAGATCGAATCGCCCGAAACGTCATCTCGTGGGCAGGGCTGCGCGTACGGCGCTTCCAGGCAAAGAACAATCCAGCGTAGGTGTCGGTAAGATAGTCTTCGCGGCGAATGCCGAGAGCCTTTGCGGTTTGATCGATCCACCGTGGCGGCCCTTCGATCTCGCCAAAATTCCCGATTGGAGTTTCGTCGATCACCACGTGACCTTTGCCGTTACTCCATTCGGCGCGAAGTTTCTCGTAACGAAAGGTGGGACGGAAGCCGAGGGCATGCAGGATGGCGTCCATCTTTTCGCCGTCAGCCACCTTGGTTTCTAGCTCAACCCGAGTCTTGTGGCGTCCGGCCACGCCCTTGGATTTATGTGTCAGTACCCAATCGTTGCCGTATTTCCGCAGACGTAGAAGGTCGCCGCGCTTGCGCAACGGTTGCCCGGGCAAGTCGTATAGCGCGTTTATTTCGTGAGTGGGCGGTGTGATGCGGCGAAATTTCGCTGCGCGCAGGCGAGCGGTCAGGGCGCGTGGGTCGCTGACCCGAAACTTGATCTCGATTTCTTTGTTTGAAGACATGGTTTGTGGTGGTGCCGGGCCAAATCCAGTGGCGAGCTATCGCTCGCCCGGACAGGCGAGGGCGCCTGTCCCTACATTTTCTTGCCAACGACCAACGACGGGCGACTGACGACTTGATCTCAACTGAACGTTGGCAGCTTCACCAGATCTTCGCGGGGCACCGGCTCCACGGGTTGTCCCGCTCTGCGCCAGGCGGCGAGGCCGCCTACCAGGATGAACGCGTTGAATCCTTTTTCCCGCAGCATGAGCGCCACCCGGGCGCTCGTGGCTTCGCGCGCTCAAGTGCAGTAGAGGTAGATGTCTCTGTCTGGGGGCAACCTCTTCAGTTCTTCTTCGAGATTGTTGGGTTCAATTCGGATCGAACCTTTAATGCGCGCGGCGTCTTCTTCGTAGTAGCCGTGGCTGCGCACGTCGACCACCAGGATTCGATCCGCTTCCTCCGATTGTAGTTTGCGGACAAGTTCCTCCACCTGCACGCGTGGCACGACGCGATACACCCGGTTTTTCCGTACCAACCATAGCCGGTAGGCGATGTAGGCGACAATGGCGACCAGGAACACCTCTTCGATCGCATGGCCCGCCACCTGGAAGCTGGTGCCAATCGCCTTCAGGAAGTCGCGTCCCACGAAGCCCAGCGCGAAGTAGGCCATTATGTACAAGATGCCGCCCATGAGGTCGAAACGCAGGAACTGGCCGAATGGCATTTTCATGCTGCCGGCCAGCGGCGGTCCCATGGTGTTGACGCCCGGGATAAATTTCGCCACCACCAGGGTGGTTTTGCCGCGTTTATAAAACGACTCCGCCGAGCGCAGGATGCAGGTTTCAGGGTTCGCCGAAACCTTGCACAGAAAGCCGAGCAAGGCCCAACCCGAGTACCGGCCGGCCGAAAACAGCAATGTGTCTCCCAGCACCATCACCAATAAGGTGGCGGGAACCAGAATTTCGGCGCGAAGAATATGTCCGGCGGTCGCTGCGCCCGCCACGACCAGCGCGAGGGCTGCGGGCACGGGCAATCCGATTGCTTCGGCAAACACGATCACCATGACGATGGCGTATCCGTGCCGGGCGATAAGGGAAGTCAGGTTAGTCATGCGGCTCAAATTAGACTAGCGGGGAGGGCTGCCCGGCGTCCAGAGAGACAACGACGAGCATCGGATCGAATCCGAATCGTGCGGCCAGCCATCCAAGCTTTAAAGTCCAATCCTGCGAGGTGTTATGTCTAGCTCTCAAACTTCTGCTACCCGTCGCTCCGTCAACCTTCCTGGCCGCAGATCCACCCTTCCTTTCAGCGATGCCGTTCTGGTGGGAGACACTCTCTATCTCGCAGGCCGAATTGGCGTTGACCCGGTGACTGGACGCGCCCCGGCAGACGTGGATGCCGAGATCAAGCTGTTGCTCGACGGCGTCGAGGCCGTGCTGGCCGAGGGCGGAATGACCATGAACGACCTGGTGTCGGTGCAGATTTTCTCTCCCGATCTTTCGTTATGGGAGCCCTTCAACGCCGCATACGTGAAGCGCTTCTCGCGGGAACTCCCGGCCAGGGCATTCATTGGATCGGGTCCGCTGCTGCTGGGCGGCCGATTCGAGTTGATAGGAATTGCCGTGAAAGGATAGTCGTCCGTCGCTAGTCTCCAGTCGTCAGCAAGAAGCTGAAAAACTGAGGTTTGTTGCCTCTGGGTTTGCATGCCACCAGGTTTGCATGAAAAACACATACGCAAAGATGACTGGTGCGAGGTTGTCGGCTGAAGACTAGCGACTGGAGACTAGCGACAATTCTACTTCTCTCGCGCGACGACAAATTCCGGCGCCCACAGCAGAGCGCGCTTGATCTCGGAGTCGGGGAACGTGCAGATCGACTTGCGCGCGGCTTCAGCGTATTCGGCAGCCCGGGCGTTGGCAGCTTCGAGTGCGCCATAGCGGATCAGGATGGCCAGAACGTCGGCGTGAGTGACGCCATTGAAGGCGCGGTCGCGCAGGACGGTCGCGATTTTCTCGCGCTCCTCGGAAGTGCACCGCTCGAGGGCATGGATCACCGCCATGGTGACCTTGCCTTCGCGTAGATCACTTGCCACGGGCTTTCCCAGCACGCTCTCAGAAGCCGTGAGATCGAGCACATCGTCCACGATCTGAAACGCCATACCCAGGTTCCGGCCATAGGCCCCTGCGGCTTCTTCCTGTTCGGGCGTGGCATGTCCAAGGATCGCGCCCAGCCGCATGCACACCGAGAAGAGGCATGCGGTCTTACGGAAGATTAGGTCAAAGTGCTCGTCAAGGGAAATCAGCTTGCCGAGCTTTTCCATCTGCAGCAGTTCGCCTTCGACCATCTGCTGGGTGAGTTCGATGAGCGCGTCGAGCACGCGGAAATTGCGTTCCTGCACGGCGATCTTGAACGACTGCATGTAGAGCCAGTCGCCGGCCAGCACGCATTTGGAATTGCCCCAGCGGGTGTTGGCCGCGGGACGGCCTCGCCGCGTCTGGGCCTCGTCGATAATGTCGTCGTGAACGAGCGTCGCGGTGTGGATGATCTCGACGACCGCTCCAAGCCGCACCGCGCCCGTGCCCTTGTAGTTGAAGAGCTTCGCGGCCAGCAAGAGCAGCGCCGGGCGAATCCGCTTGCCCCCGCCCTCGCGCAAATACTCGCCGATCTCAGTGATGGCCGAGACGTTCGAGACGGTGTCCCGCCCAAACTCCCGCTCGATGGCCTGAAGGTCGTCGTGCAGGAGCTCGAAGATCTCTTTTCCGTTGATGGTTGAGGGCGTGCTCAATGTGGCTGCTTTCAGAAAAACCTTTTTCACCACGGAGGCACGGAGTCACGGAGTAAAACGATTTCCAAAATCTTAAACAGGCGATCTCGAACGTTTCGATTTCGGCCTCGCCTTTCTCAGTGACTCCGTGCCTCCGTGGTGGATTTTCCGATCAGTTGCTACGGTAGTTCGTAAACTGCAAATCGATTCCGAAATCACGCGAGCGCAGGAGCGCGATGATTTCCTGCAGCGTGTCGCGGTCTTTTCCGCTAATCCGCACCAGGTCGCCCTGGATCGACGCCTGCACTTTCTTCTTCGAATCCTTGATGAGCTTCACGATATCGCGGGCCTTCTCGATGGCGATGCCTTGCTGCAGAGTGATCTTTTGCTTCGCCGTACCACCCGCGGCCGGTTCGATGGGACCGTACGTTAGTCCCTTCAACGAAATGCCACGTTTGACCAGCTTCTGCTGAAAGATGTCATTGACGGCCTTCAGCTTGTAGTCGTCAGCCGAATGCAGAATGATGGCGTCCTTGCCTTCCATGGCGATCGACGACTTCGAATCCTTCAGATCGAAACGAGTGGTGACTTCCTTCATGGCCTGCTGGATGGCGTTGGAAACCTCCTGCAGGTCGATCTTGCTGACAACGTCGAAAGTATTCTCAGGCATAGCTTTGTGACTATTTAATCAGATTCGGCCGATCCCCAGAAGTCGCACGTACCAAGCTAAACGGTCGTGCGCTTTTCGTGAAGGGAAAAGAAGCGGCGGAAGTTCTGCGAGGTTTGCAAGCCCACGTCCTCGGCCGACAGGCCGCGCAACTCGCCAAGTTGCCGGGCCACCTCTTTGACGAAGGCCGGTTCGTTGCGTTTGCCGCGATGGGGCATGGGCGCGAGGAAGGGCGAATCGGTCTCGATCAACATGCGGTCGAGAGGGACTTCGAGAGCGGCGTCGCGGATTTGCTGCGCCTTGGGGAAGGTGACGTTTCCGGCGAACGAGACCATGAAACCCATGTCAAGTGCCCGTTTTGCCTGGCCGGCGTTGCCCGTGAAGCAATGCAGAATGCCGCCGAGGCCGCTTGGCGTCCATTGTTCCTGGATCAGACGCAGGCAATCATCCCAGGCGTTTTCGCTGTTGTCGGAGGGACGGCAGTGAATGACGATGGGGAGCTTAGCGGCTCGGGCCAGTTCCATCTGTGCGGCGAAAGCGGTTTGCTGCACATCGCGTGGGGAGTGATCGTAGTAGTAGTCGAGGCCAATCTCTCCCCAGGCGATGACCTTGGGTCGCTTTGCCAGCTGCTCCATGCGGTCGAGTGCTTCCTGATCGGCCAGACTGGCTTCGTGGGGATGGATGCCGATCGTCGCGTAGATGAAGTCGTACTTTTCAGCCAGCTTAATGCCGCAGTCAAAGTTCACGGGCCCGTCGCCGTTGCCGATGGCCACGATGGTATCGACTCCAGCTTCGCGCGCGCGCGCGATGACCTGCTCGCGATCCTGGTCGTAGCGGTGGCCTTCGAGATGGGCGTGGGAGTCTACAAACATGTCGTCGGTCGTCGGCCCTTGGTCGTCGGCGAAGCTCAATGGTCGCTAGTCGGCGGTTATTGCAAGGGGACACTGGCGGTAGCATGGGATCGTTCGGGCCGACGACCGACGACCAAGGACCGACGACCGTTTTCTTACTTCAGCCTGGCCCCTACCGGAACTTCTTCCAGGAATCCTGCCAGCACGGGTTGCCCGCCCTCCAGCGACGCGGCCACGATCATGCCATTCGACTCCAGGCCGCGCAGCTTGCGTGGCGCGAGATTGGCCACAATGACCACTTTACGCCCGACCAGGGTCTCGGGAGCGTACGCCTCGGCAATGCCGGCCACGATCTGGCGGACTTCGGTGCCGAGGTCGACCTCAAGCCGCAGCAGCTTGTCGGAATTCTTCACGCGTTCCGCCACTTTGACCTGAGCCACTCGCAGCTCGACCTTTACAAAGTCGTCAATGCTGATTTTGCCATCGGGTGCGGTGGAGCGGCGGGGGTCCCCGCCCGCCGGGACGGGCGAGACGCCCGTCCCTCCACCGTCGAGCTTGTTTTCCGCCACTGCTGTCGCCGCCGGACGTCCCTGTTCTTCGATCTTCTGCATCCTTTCGACAGCGCTCTTATCTTTGCGCGGAAATACGGGCTGCACTTCACCGAGCTTCGTTCCCAGCCTGAGTTGCCCCCATTTCAAACTCGTCAAATCGAACTTCCGGATATCGCCCAAGCCAAGCTGGGTCCAAATGTGCGCGGTCGACTCTGGAATCACCGGATGCGCGAGCGCGGTCACAATGCGGAGCGCTTCGGCTGACGTGTAGAGCACAGTGGCCAGGCGCGCGCGGCTGTCTTCATCCTGTTTTTCGCCGAGCGCCCAGGGCTCGTTCTCGACGATGTACTTGTCGACTGAAGCTACCAGTCCCCATGCGACCTCGAGCGCTTTCGAGAACTGGAATTGCTCGAACAGGACGTTGTAGTCGGCGATTACGTCGGCAGCAATTTCCGCAATCGCGTCGTCGACCGGGCGTCGGGCCGCCTTATGGGAAGGGTAGGGGACCTCGGCCTTGAAATAGCGGTTGATCATGGTCAGCGTGCGGCTGGCCAGGTTGCCGAGCCCGTTGGCGAGATCGGAGTTATAGCGCTGCACCAGCGCGTCGAACGAGAACGAACCGTCGGAGCCGAACACGACTTCGCGCAGCAGGAAGTAGCGCAGGGCGTCGGCGCCCAGTACGTCGAGAATCGTTTCCGCCCGCACGATGTTGCCGCGCGACTTCGACATCTTGTTCTCTTCGAAGAGAAGCCAGCCGTGCGCCATGATGCCGTTCGGCAACGGAATCCCCGCCGCCATCAGGAACGCTGGCCAGTACACGCAGTGGAAGCGCACGATTTCCTTGCCAATCATCTGCACGTCGGCGGGCCAGTACTTGTCGTATTTCGTGGTGTCGGCGGACCCGTAGCCGAGCGCCGTGATGTAGTTGGCCAGCGCGTCGAGCCAGACGTAGATCACGTGCTTGGGGTCGTCAGGCACAGGAATGCCCCAGGAGAACGTGCTGCGGCTGATCGAGAGATCCTTCAGTCCGCTTTTCACGAACGAAATCACTTCGTTGCGGCGCGTCTCCGGACGGATCCATTCCGGCTGCTCGGCGTAGAGTTGCAGCAGCTTGTCAGCAAAGGCCGAAAGCTTGAAAAAGTAATTCTCTTCATGCACGGTTTCGGTGATGCGTCCGCACTCCGGGCAAGGCGCGCCAGGCGGCACGTCTACGTACATCTCGTCGGAAACACAATACTGGCCGGTATAGTTGCCTTTGTAGATGTAGCCGTTGTCGCGCAACTGAGTGAAGAGGTACTGCACACTCTCCTTGTGGCGGTCTTCGGTGGTGCGGATGAAGTCGTCGTGAGTCAACCCCATGCGCTTCCACAGCGCGCGGAACTCGCCGGAGACCTCGTCGGCAAACTGTTGCGGTGTTTTTCCGGCAGCCGCGGCGGCCCGCTCGATCTTCTGTCCGTGCTCGTCAGTGCCGGTCAGGAAATACGTGTCGTCGCCCAGCATGCGGTGGCGGCGCGCGATGGTGTCGCAGGCCAGCGTGGTGTAAGCATGCCCGATGTGCGGACGCGCATTTACGTAGTAGATCGGGGTCGTGATGTAGAACTTCTTGGCCATTCTTCTTCTTCACCCAAAAGCGGTCTAACCACAGAGGGCACAGAGGTCCACAGGGGTTTCTGGTTTCTCAGTGTACCTCTGTGTCCTCTGTGGTTAATGCTTTTCCGGTTTGTGGGTCTGTAAATACACCTGCGTGGCTTCTTGCATGACTGCTTTCAATGGTACGTGCTGCTCGGTCGCGATGCGCCGGCAATCCTCGTATTCCGGCGCGTAGTTCGTCACGGTGCCATTCATGCTGGCAATCTTCATGCGGACATCCCCCCAAGGGGTGGGCACGGTAACCCAGCGCCGCGCCAGGACCTGCCGTTGTTCCAAGCGCTGTCGCACACCGAGAGTCGTGGTTTCCGTGAACACAAGCTGCGTCAGCTTCGCCGCGTCCTCCGGCTTGCATAAGACAGTCAGCAACGTGCCGGGACGGTTCTTCTTCATTTGCACCGGCATGCCGAAGACGTCGAGCGCTCCCTCTTCCAGCAGGCGATCCATGACATAGCCGAAAACCTGCGGATTCAAGTCGTCCAGGTTGGCCTCAAGCACCGCAATCGTTTCCTGCGACGTTTTCGCGGCCAGCGTCGGAATTGCCTCGCCGATCGTGAGGCGAACAACATTCGCATGTCCTGGAAAATCGCGGGTCCCGGCGCCATAGCCGCTCTTCGCAATTTTCATCTCGGGAAAGGCTCCGAAGCGGCTCGCCAGCGTCTTCACGATCGCGGCGCCCGTTGGGGTCAGCAACTCCGCCTGAATTCCCGATGAGTACACGGGCGCACCCTGCAGCAGTTCGACGGTTGCTGGCGCGGGAACCGGGAAAACGCCGTGCGCGCACTTCACCGTTCCTCCGCCGACGTTCAGCGGCGAGCAGACAATCTCTTCAACGTCCAGGGCTTCGACGCCGACGGCCGCACCTACAATGTCGATCATGGCGTCGACCGCACCCACCTCGTGAAAGTGCACCGACTCGATTTCGTTGTTGTGAATCTTCGCTTCCGCCGCGCCCAACGCAGTAAAGATGTCGAGAGCCCGCTTCTTCGCGGACTCGCTGATGGCTGCCGCGGCGATGATCTTTTGAATTTCTTTCAGGCTGCGCCCGTGACCGTGTTCGTGTAGCGCGGGCGCCCCCGCCCGCGACCCAGTCGGCGAATGAGAATGCGGATGGGCGTGAGCGTCCCCAGAAGAATGCTCATGTTCGTGATCGTGCGGATGAGCGAGCGAATGTTCGCCTTGTGCCCAGAATTCCTCCCGCGGCAACTCCTTTTCGCCGTTTACGAAAACATCCACCTTAGTAGCGGTGATTCCACTGCGAATTACCCTCGAGATTTCGAGCCGCGCGCCCACGTTCAGTGCCGCGATGGTCTTCTCCAGCACATCAGGAGACACGCCGGCATCGATCAGGGCGCCGAGAAACATGTCGCCGCTCATGCCGGAAAAACAATCGAGGTAAGCAATGCGCATGGGGAGAACCAGTCGTTGGTCGTCGGTCGTTGGTCGTTGGCCAAGCCCACGCTGCGTGCAGTTAGCACTTGCGCTGCGAGTCTCTTCGGGAGTCGATGAAAAGCCTGGGTCTAGCAGGTACGGACACCCAAGAGATTCGCCCACGACCAACGACCGACGACCGACGACCAACGACGTTTCTCATCATAGGAAACTGCGGCCTGTAGCGTCAAACCCTCGCGCGCGCCGCCGTTTGCTACAATCACTAGTTTATTCAACAAGTTAGAGGGATTCCTTGTATCGCTCGCTCGAACACCGCTTGGTCTCCGCTATGCGCGAGTTTCTGCGCCGGACTTACGACCTCGACCTCCCCAAGATTGTTGTCGAGCAGCCGCCCAAGGTGGAGCTGGGCGAATACGCCATGCCGCTTGCCTTCGAGCTGGCGAAAAAACTGCGCAAGGCACCGCGCAAGATTGCGGAAGAGATCGTCAACGGGATTGGTCCGATCGAAGGCTTTGAAAGGCTGGAGGTCGCCGGCGCGGGATACATCAACGCCCGGGTGAAGCGCGCGGAGATGGCAGCCGCCCTCTTGGCCAATGAGAAGCCGGAATCGGAAGCGCCTGCGGGGAAGGTCCTGGTTGAGCACTCGAGCATTAATCCCAACAAGGCCGCGCACATCGGGCATCTGCGCAACGCGATTCTGGGCGACACGTTCGTGCGCCTGCTGCGTTTTGCGGGCAGGGAAGTCGACGTGCAGAACTACATCGACAACACCGGCGTGCAGGTGGCCGACGTGGTGGTCGGATTTCTGTATCTCGAGAAGAAATCACGCGTGGACATTGAGAGGCTCGCCACCCAACCGCGTTTTGATTACTACTGCTGGGATCTCTATGCGCGCGTGTCGCTGTGGTATGCCGAGGACAAGCAGAACCTGCAGGCGCGGCTAAAGACGCTGCATGAAATCGAAGGCGGTGGAAACGAGACGGCAGCGATCGCCGACCTGATTTC
>Ga0210401_10004440_pt1 | contig 14660 bp, 17 predicted proteins | sample IncBWH32MmetaG_FD_150866 | JGI IMG/M metagenome (GOLD analysis project Ga0210401, IMG submission 150866) | Forest soil microbial communities from Barre Woods Harvard Forest LTER site, Petersham, Massachusetts, United States - Inc-BW-H-32-M | ecosystem: Environmental > Terrestrial > Soil >... | reverse complement strand
AATTCAACTCTGGGAATCCTACGCTTCGCAGCCTAGTAAACATTGCCCAAGCAACAAAAGTATTAGCAACTAAAACCCAAGAGCCACGAAAGATTCTTTTCGGTACGCTAGAAGAGCGTCCACCGTCGACCAACGACAAAGGCTTATCACTTTTCATATGTAGACCATCACGCCGCCGTAGGATTGGACTCGGTTCTATTCCGCCGAAACGATGGCAAGTACGCAAAGGACCACTGCCAACAGCCCGCAGCATAGTTGGAGTGTCCATCGCCAGATGGCCAGCTCGTCTGGGTCGCCTGTGTCGTCTGGACGCGGACCGAAGAGGAACTGCGTATAGTCAGAGCGCTTCCAACCCAACTCCTGGCATCCACGAACTACCCGCCACATCGCGAGATATAACCAAGCAAATGAGAAGCAGACCAGAGCCAGTGCAACATTATCCGGTATCGTCGCTTGGTGCGACCGAGCTGACCAGATTACGAACAAGAGAACAGCAGCGAAAGCCAGAAGAACCGTGAGTCCCGATGAAGGTTTGACCAATTTTTCCCGCCCATCAGAATCCTAAGACGGTCCGTCTTCGCAATCCATGTTTCTACGGTACAGGTGATAACGACTGGTCAACATGAAAAACTCGTCGCGTACAAAAGCGCGGAGCTCGTGATAAACGCCGTTATCCGAAACTGTGTCGCTACGGATAAGTTACGATGTTCTGGTGTGTGCTAAAATCGCGAGCCGATGGGGAGACTTTGTTGTTCGCGATATGAGCGCGAAGCGCGGCAGTGTGGGTGGCTGCGCGTCGCGGGGATTGATGAGGCGGGGCGCGGGTCGTTATTCGGCCCGGTGGTGGCAGCGGCCGTCATATTGAATCCGCGACGGCGCATCGTTGGCCTGGACGATTCCAAAAAGCTCACGGCGGAGCGGCGGACGGAACTCGCGCCGCGTATTCGCGAACACGCGCTAGCTTGGGCCGTGGCGGAAATCGATTCTAGCCGGATTGATGCGTGGAACATTTATCAGGCCAGCCGGCAGGCGATGATGGCGGCGGTGTCGCAGCTTAGCCCTTTGCCGGATTATTTGCTGCTGGATGCGATGGAGATTGACCTGCCGATCGAGCAGAAGGCGTTGATTCATGGGGACGCACGATCGGTTTCAATCGCGGCGGCTTCGATTCTGGCGAAGACGGAGCGCGACCGGCGCATGGAAGAATTCGATCGCGTTTATCCGCAGTACGGGCTGGCGCAACACAAGGGCTACGGGACGCCGGAACATCTGGAAGCGTTGCGGCGGCACGGACCCACGCCTCTGCACAGATTTTCGTATGCGCCGGTGCGCCAATCGGCGTGTTGGGCTTCAGGTGCCACGCAGGACCCGTTGCCGTTGAGCCTACCGGCGGATATCCTGGCTCGATAAACGGAGCGAGGAATTCCAGACAATTCAGCTGTCACAAGGCGCTCGGCCTAATTCCCGCCTATCCCGCTGCTTTCGACGAGAGGCCAAACGACCTGATGGCTGAGTGCTCGTCTTCCTGGATGTCAAACACCGCGGACAACATGGTCATTTGCAGCAGGTCGCGCACCTTTTGGTGGGGATTGACCAGCTTCAGGTGACCGCCCTTTTTGCGGGCGCTGGTATGCGAGCGGACGAGTTCGCCGATGCCGGCACTATCCACGTGGATTACTTGGGTCATATTCAGCAGGATGTGTTTGTTACCTTTCTCGAGCAAGTCCACCATGATTTCGCGAAGCATGACGTTGCCTTCGCCGAGCGTAATCCTGCCGCTGATGTCCACGATGGCGATTTCACCGATCTGGCGCGTGGCCGCTTGCATCTTGGCGGCGGCGCGCGCTTGCATACTCATGCCCAAGCGATCCAGAGTGGCGCAGGCCGTGGCTGCCGCCTGGGGAGAATCGGTGCGGACGACAACGAGCGAACGACCCTGCTTGAGCGGTTCCAGGAAAAGAGCGGCGTCTTCGGAACAGCTCTCGGTCGCGGTTGGTTGGGGGGTTTCAGGATCGTCTGAGATCGCTTTGCCGACTGCGGCGCCTGTCTGAGATCCAAGAAACCCAAGCAGCGCAGTGGCGCCGACACCCAGCGCAAATACTTGCCCGATCCCAGGAATCAAAAACAGCGTTGCGGCTGCGACTCCCGCAGAAAGGCCGGCGGCTCCGCCGATGAAGCCTCCCGCATAAGTGCCCAGTTCGGTGGCCAAAGCTGCGGCCTCGTTCTCGGAACGAGTCAAAAACACGATCGAGTCTTTCGGCACATGCTTATCGAGCAATTCCTTCACAGCTTCTTCCGCGCGTTCGCGCGAGCCAAAAACGCCAATAGCAGTTTCCAAGGGAGCCTCCTCCAAACACGCATTTGACTTAGTGATAAGGGCCGACCCGAGAAGTGGGTGTTGCGCACGGCTCGGCAAGGGGATTCTCGCGATCGAGGAGATCCCACTTCCGGGCGCTTTCTGAGGCAGAATCTGCTCCCGAGTCGGAATATTGTCAAGGGAAAACCGGGTGAAAAACAGCTGGCAGTAGGAATGCGAGCGTCTAGTACGGCTGATAGTTACGTGCGGGGCGAGTGATAAAGGGCGAAGTCTTTCCCTCACGCAAGCGGTGATTCCCACCCAAACCCTGAGGGATGGCCACTACACAACGCCACTAGCCGGTGGCGCTCCGCGCCTGAACCCCGGGACCTGCGTGAGGCTTCACACCCGGGGGCTGAGCGCGACGTCCGGCCCCTCCCCGGCGCTCAAGAGGCACTGTTGTCGCCTTTGGCACCTGCCCTCTTGAGGCGCGTTGCTCCTTGTTTTTGGCGCGTGCTAACCTTCATGTCTAAGCCGCCTGTGCGGCTGCAGTGCGTTGCCGGAGTGTGCGGGGTCCGGCAGGCGAAAATCATCCATGGCCTTCAACAAAAGCAAAGCGCTGGAAAATGCGCTGAAGTTCCTCAACCAGGGCAAGGTCGCCCAGGCCATCGGCGAATACCAGCTAATTCTGCGCGCAGACCCGAAGGATCAAGCGACATTAATGACGGTGGGCGATTTGTTCGCCCGCCAGGGAGACATGACGCAGGCCATCGAATATTTCGAGAGGCTGGCGCAGGTCTATCTAAATGATGGGTTCAACAGCAAAGCCATCGCGATCTACAAGAAGATCGCCAAGCTGGCGCCGAATGAGCTGGCGCCGCTGGAGCGGCTGGCGGATTTGTACGTGCAACAGGGAGTACTGAGCGAAGCGCGTCCTTTATTCCTGCAGATTGCCGAAGCCCACCTGAAATCGAATCACTCGCAGAAGGCCGTGGAGGTGCTGCACCGTTTGCTGGAAGTGGAGCCGGAAAACCAGCGGGTGCAAATGCGGCTGGCCGAGCTCTACGGCATGATGGGGCAGAAGAAGGAGGCGGCGCTGACGTATCAGGCCTACGCGCACCGCCTCTTTGACCGCGGCGAAACCGAAGAAGCGGAAAAGCTGGTGGAGCGCGCGCTGGAAGTGGACCCCGGCAATGCCGCGGCGATTCTGCTGAAAGCGAAAACGCTGAACTCCAGCGAGAAGATCGATCAAGCGATCGCCATTCTGGAAAAACATCCGGAAGCGGAAACGGGTGGCGACGTAACCAAGCTGCTGGTGGAATACGAGCTGCGTGCGGGGCACGCGGACAAGGCCGCGGAGCGCGCGCGACGGCAACTGGCGCAGGGGCACGCGCATTACGGACTGCTTTGCAAGGTTGCCGAGGGGATGATCGAAGGGGCGCAACCGGAGCACGCGCTGCCGCTGCTGGCCGAATTGCGCGCGCCGATGATTGAAGCCGGCGCTCAGGATCACTTTTTGAAATCGCTTACGACCGCCTGCGAACGGCTGCCGGGACGCACCGAGCCGCTGGAAACTCTCGCGGACTTTTGCAGGACGACCAGCGATCCTTTCCGGTTGAACGCGGCGCTGGGCCAGCTTTCCGACGCATACGCCGCGCAGGGGAATCTGCCACGCGCGGAAGAATTGTTGGTGGAACTGGTGGACCGTAACAAGAACGATGAGCGGCTGGTGGACCGGCTGAATCAACTGCGCGCGCGGACGGGCGGAGCGCCGGTTGCCGGGGGCACGAGCTCTGACGGGACGGTAGCAAGTTCGGCGCCCAACGTAGGTCTGCGGGAAGCAGCGGCCGAGGAGCAGAACAAGCTGGTGGCTCCTGCGCCGTCGGCGATTGCCGAGGAAGTGCTGGACGAAGAGACGCAACGGTACATCGCGCAGGCGTTGACCGACGTGGACCTGTTTTCAAGTTATGGCCTGACGCAGAAAGCCACGCACCTGCTGGAAAACGTGCTGCAAAAGGCGCCCCGGCATACGCCGACGCTCGAGCGTTTGCTGGATTTGCATTTGGGCGCCGGGAACGATCGCCGCACGGCGGAACTGGCGGCGCAGCTGGAACAGATTCATCGCGAGCGAAATGACACGGTTAATGTCGACCGCTTTGCGGAATTGCGCCAAAGATATTCGAAGGTGGCGGGACTGACCGAGAAGGATATGCCGGCGGCGCCGACAGTGGCTGCACCGGCGGCCGTGACTCCTTCCGCAGGAGCAGCCGGGACAGTTCCCGCGCAGGCCTCTGCTGCTGCGCCGGCGGAACCTCCGGCGTTTGAGATTGCGCCGGAACCCGCGCCTGTTGCGAAAGCTCCTGCGCCTGCTGCTGCACCCATCGAATTTGAGATTCCCTTGTCTGGCGTCGAACCAGAGGCAGCTCCGCCGCCGGCGCCCATATCGCTTGCGCCGGAGGAAGTGGCTGCGCCTGAGACGCCGGAAGCAGCGCCGGTCCAGATAGCAGGGATCGGAGAGGAACTAGATCTCTCTGACGAGTGGGAAGCGATTGCGGCGGAAACCACAGAGCCCGAAGCGCCTGCCGCGGACGAAGTTCCGGCAGCTAGCATGGAGCTAGATCCGATCGTTGAGCGGGAACCGGTGGCGGCAGAAGCGACTGATACGAGCGCGGCGCCGGAAGCGGTGTTCGACTTGAGCGCGCCGAAAGATGAAGAGCCTGAACCCGCGGCGAAGGCTGAGCCGTTCAGCATCGAAGCGAACACACCGCAATCTGACATGACGGCGCATGCGCCAGAGCCTGAAGCGCCGGCCGAAGCGGAGCCGGAGATCGAACTCATCGAGACAGCGGCCGAAGAAGAGACGCCCGCGGAAGCAATTCCTGAGGCCGTGCTGGAACTTGTGGAGGAACCGGCGCCGGCGGAGACGTCTGCGACGCCTGCCTTGGGTGGCGCCGAATTCGAGCTGGAGTTGACGCCCGAGGCGACTTCTGCAAACACGCGCGCCGGAGCCGCGACAACCGAGGATTTCATCAGCGAATTGGTGGCGGAGCTGGACGATCTGGAAGGTCCTGCGGCTGAACAAGTGCGCGAGCCGGCGAGTGCGGCAGCGTCTGCGCCTAAAGACACGCACGCAAATCTGGAGCAAGTGTTCGCTGAAGCGAACGCCACGCCGATGGCCGCGATCACGCCGCCACCGACGAACGGATCTAGCAACAAAAATATTGCGGCCGCGCCTGCCGCGACGCCCGGCACGATGGAAAATCTCAACCAGTTGCATGAAGTATTTCAGGAATTCCGCAGCGAGCTCGGCGAAATGGGCGAAGAGGATGAAGACCTGGAGACGCACTACAACCTGGGCATCGCCTATCGCGAAATGGGACTGCTGGATGAAGCCATCGGAGAATTCCAGAAAGTGGCGAAGGCCGTGCAGAAGGGCAAGCCTTTCCGTTACGAGATGAATTGCTCGGTGATGCTGGGGCTTTCGTTTATGGATAAGGGCGAGCCGAAGGTGGCTTCGCTGTGGTACCGGCGCGCGTTGCAGGTGCCGGGACTCGAAGAGGAATCAGCTTTGGCGCTACGTTACGATTTGGGATTGGCGCTTGAATCCGCAGGGGAAGCGGATGCGGCGCTGGATAGTTTCCGGCAAGTTTACGCGGCTAACATTGATTATCGCGATGTGGCCGACCGCATTGCCACGCTGCAAAAGCATTAACGCTCGCCGACAACAACTTCGATCCACGTTGCAAAGATATGCGCGATGAGTCAGCTTCGGGTTAGCGCGCAAATCAGGCATAGGTCTGCCGCGCACTTCCCTCCGTGTGACGGTGTCCAACCTTTAGCCTGAAAACGGGAGTTTGCAAACATGATGCGCGTTCGAGGAGCCATCGTCCTAGCGGCTGGCCTGCCATTCTGGATTTATTTCGCGCGGTTTATCAGCGAAGTCAAAAGGTCGGCCTTGGGATACGAATTAGGCTCCGTAGCCTTTCCGATGCCCGCGCAATTTCGGGCCGCGCTATTTGTTGCTGTAATTTCCTTGCTGCTAGGGCTGCCTCTGCTTTTGGCTGACTTCATCAATTGGTTCAAGGAAAGGCCCACGGATCGACCGTCAGGATAACCGGACACAGGGTGTTCGCCCGCTTTTCACTTCTTCGGTAAATGCGTTGATCAGGAGTTGACTCTCGCTTGCTGCTGGTAGTCATCCATTAGCCGCCCAACTGTATTAAGATGCGCGGACTTGCTGTTCTCGCTGGTTCTTTGTGGCAAGAGGACACAAAGGTAAGGAGAAAGTTTATGAAGTTCAATATGACAGGAGCGGCGGGATTGCTCGGGGCGTTTGTTGCGGGCATGGTGGTGGCGACGGCGTTGGGTGGGGGAATGGCTGGGGCGGGAACCGCGGCGCACGTGCAGCAAGTCAAGGTGGAGAGGGTGATCACCCCGACGGTGACGGACGAGGACATAGCTTTGCTGCGGAAAGATCTACGTGCCGTGAAAATGCAGGTGATTGGGCAGAATATGTCGCTGTCGGAGGACGAGGGGCAGAAGTTCTGGCCGATCTACAACCATTATGTGAAGGACTTGCAAGTAGTGAACGACCAGAAGTATGCGCTCTTGAAGCAGTACGCGGAGATGTGGGCAACGATGTCCGACCAGGATGCAATGATTTATGTGCGGCACTGGCTGGAGGTGGACGCGCAGGTGCAGGCGCTGCGCTTGAAGTATGTGCCGACCGTGAGCCAGGTGTTGCCGGGAAGGAAGGCGGCCACGTTTTTTCAGTTGGACCGGCGGCTGAACATGATCATCGATCTGCAATTGTTTGGGCAGATTCCCTTGGCGCATGTGAAGGAGTAGGCGGGAAGAGACATCAGACATCCCAGTTTAGCGTCGCCAATACCTCAGTAGTTTCCGATTTGAGCTGCGGGTGCGGCTGAGCTGGCGTAGTTGATTTACACTTCGGCGGCATGGGTTCTGGACTCCTAGCTGACTACAGCTGCGAGGCATACATGAAAAATCTCTTTGAAGCGACAAGGGTGCAAGAAGTGAAGGAACGGATTGCATTGCTGAGGCCGGATAGCGAGCGGTTGTGGGGCACGATGAATGCGCCTCAAGCGGTGGCGCACTGCTCGGGGGGTTTGGAGTTGGCGCTGGGGGACAAGACTCCGCCGCGGGTGTTCGCGGGGCGGCTCTTCGGGTGGATTGTGAAGCCCTTGGCGCTCAGGAACGACGAACCGATGAGGCGGAACTCGCCGACGATGAAGGATCTGGTGGTGCAGGATGAACGGGACCTACGAAAGGAACGGGAGCGGTTGTTAGCATTGATTGATCGGTTTGCCGCGGCTGGACCGGCGGGCTGCACCAAGCATCCGCATAGCTTCTTTGGGCGGTTATCGCCGGATCAGTGGGCGGTATTGGAGTACAAGCATCTGGATCATCATCTCCGGCAATTCGGTGTTTAGCACCGGACAGGCCTTAATTTGCTCGGGATGCGTAAAGACGAATCCTCCGTTACTCCACTTGTCCGGCGACCGCGTTATCTCAGGACTCAGCCCGGTCTCTGGCGTAAATCTCTGTTCTCGACAATTCTGCTGCAAAGCGCGAATGGCGGTATCGTTCGCGATTCCTCTCGCCTCGAGATTATGGATCCATCCGTTCGACCCATTTAGCGCGGAATGCGGGAGCCGCGAATGGATCCGCAAAGTATTGCGTTTCCCGCAGAACCTTGTCGCCGCTGAACTCCATGATGCTCACGGTGTAGGACGGCTTGCCGTCATAGGTCAGGATGAATTCAGTGACCCAAAGCTCACCGCTGCCGATGATGCGTCGGATAGAAAACCGCTTGTTGCTCGGCTGACTGGCGCGCTGGCCCTGGATGTTGCTTCGACCGCGGGTTCGCTCGCCAGACTGCGGGTATTCCAGCACCGCGTCCTCGTGATAGATGAGGTGCTCCGTTACAAAATCGTTGGCATCGGACGCCGCCCAATGCTGATCCAATGCCGCACGGATTTGTCTCTGTTGGATGGTCTGCTCCAGCTGCGGCTTCGCTTCCATGCTCATCCTCCTTTCAAAATGAATCCGAAGCGCCTCTTCGGGAGTGCAGAGATGTCGAAATTCTCTCTCTCGCCGGCCTCGCGTATGATTTGCCCCAGCCAGTATCCCAGTCGATTTTCGACATCCCCCAGCTTGTGGAAGCCGCGACGCCATCAGCGCTCCTCGATCGATCACCTCCCTAACCTGCCGGCGAGCCAAAGAGGTTGATGTGGGTTATGGCTGCGGGAATCCGAACAACAACCACGACTGATTGGCCACCCAATGGGGGTATAGCTCGGTCAACTGGTCGAACAGTTCCTGGTCAGACGTCGCGGTTTTCTGCACCCGATCGAAGTCCTGCAGGTAGCGCTTGGTGTCTTGGATCGTCGAAGGAGAGTCGGGCGCGCCAGGCTTCTTGTGGCCGGCGACAACAATCGCCGGGTTCAGCGCCGCCAACCGGTCTAGCGCTGCGATCCAATTCTTTCGGCTCTCCGGGGTGGTGTCGCCGACGTACATGTGGCATTGGTTGTACACCACGTCGCCAGCGACGATCAGGCCGATCGATGGAACGTGTAGAGACGTCGAATCGGGACAATCGGTGCGGCCCTGCTCGATGATGCGCAAATCGTGGCCCTCGAGAGTGAATGTGTCTTGTTCATAGGGCTCAGGGGCAACCAGCTTAGTGGGTATTTGCCCAGGAAAACACCGGCGGGCTAACCGTTCCACTAGGGGAGTGAAGGACGTCTGCATGGCTTGCAGCGTCTTGGGCGTTGCTATCGCCCGAGCGCCCGGGAAACGGTCGAGCAGAATGCTCAGGCCGTAGAAGTGGTCGAAATGGGCGTGCGTTATATAGATGGTCTCCAAGTTGCGGTTGTGCAGAGCAATCCAATCTGCGAGAGCCTCGGCCTCAGCCACCGTCGTCATTGCGTCTACCAGCACCGCGTCGTACTCGCCGAAGATTAGGGTCGAGGTGATCGGGTCAAAGCCGAACGCTTCGCCGAAGGTCTTTGGCCGCTCGCCGACCATGGCCTTTCCCGGCGCGGTAAAAACGTTCACACTGAGCGTGGTCTCTTTCTGACCATTTGCGCCATCCATCCTGTACTCCTTTCGATGTCAGAGCGCGTGACTGTTCAAGGCAAAATTGGCAGAAGCACGACGACGAGGCGCAGAGTCGGCACCCCAACCGCGCCAAGCGTTAACCGTACTTGAGATCGGTGCTCTGTCCGACCTCGATAATGTAACCGTCCGGATCGCGGATGTAGCAGCGAATCTCGCCGTACTTGGGGATCGGTTCGGTCAGGAACTCGGCTCCTCGACTTTTCCACAATTCGTAGCACGCATGAATATCCGCAACGCGGAAGTTCATAAAGCTGTTGATGTGATTGGGGTCGGGGACGCTGAGCGTTACCGTCGGCTTATCCGGGGTCGGCCCGCCCCCAACGTTCAGAATCATCCAGATATTCGCAAGCTGAAGGTACGGAGGCGCGTTGCCGTCACCCATGGTCAGAATGCGAGCGCCGAAGACCTTTTCGTAGTAGCGAGCCGAACGCTCGACGTCGGCGACGGTGAGAAAATACGCGATGCTGATCCCTTCGCGCGGGGGCATCTCATAGCTTTTCTGTTCGACTTGTACGGCGTTCATTGTTTGCTCCTTTCGATATGGTGCGCAGAATATCGCTCGATCGACGATGCTCCCAGCAGCTCATCCTCAACTAGAATGAGCACCACATGTGTCCAGGGGAAATTGTGAGATGACTTTGCCTACGGTTGGTAGCCGTCCGCCATCCACTTCGCGAATAGTTCAATCCGAGATTGCGGCCAGGGACCTTCTCCTCTTGGCGGTGGCGGCGGCATTATCGCCCCACCGATTCCTCGAATGCGGTCGTAGATGGCGGCCGCGTGCGCTTTGACCTCATCATAACTTGCCAGGTTGAAACCTTTTTTCATGCCTTCAATATCTCGCTCGGTAAAAAGCGGCCGAATGTCCGCTTGAAAACTCGTCAGTTTCGCCATTTGCGCCTCACAGGTGCTGGATTATACGAATGTCGCGCTTTCCTTCGGGAATCCAAAACTTCCTGTCTGTTTTCGTCAGGGTATAGGCCGTTCATTTCAAGTTTGAACCGAAGAACTCAATCCGAGGGCGTCCCAGTGTGCGCGCGGCGTACCCGGGACCATCAGTAATCTACTGCACCCCGGGGGCGTCGCCGCTCGGAATCCATCTGGAACGGCCACCGTCCTTCAGCCAGCGGTCTGCTGTGAAGCCTGCTGGACTTCCCTGAGAAGGCCGGTCTCCACATCGAAAATAAAACCGCGCACCGGAACTTCTTTGGCGATCCACGGATGTGATCTGACCTTCCTCATCTGTTCCCGTGTGTTCTGTTCCGGGTCCTTGTAAGAGAAGAAGCGCATCGGAGCGGGGGATGCGTCGCCGGTTGCAGCCGAAAGTTTCGCATTCAGCTCATCGTCGGTGAATGTCGTGAATCCGCAGCCCGTGTGGTTGAGCAGCATGATCTCCGTCGTTCCGAGTATGCGATTGGAAACTACAAGCTCCCCGAGAACCTCGTCTGTCACCGCGGGTCCGCCGGTTCGGATAACGTCTATATCGGCCTCTGGCAGGCCCAAAATTCCAGGAAGGTCCGAGAGCCGTGGATCCATGCAGGTTACAACTACGATCTTGGGGGTTGGACGCCCCCCTCGCTTTCGATCGTACTTCTTAGCATAGGCCTGGTTTGCTTCTAGCGCTTTGTCGATGATACTCATCGCAAATCTCCTTTATCGGCCTTCCCGCCGACGCCTGTTAATGTTTCTTCGGGGCCCGACGGATCTGTTCTCCTGCATCGACGGCCCCAGCTGCGGTTTCGTTTCCATGTTCATCCTCCTTTCGGAATGAAACCCGGAACGCCGGTTGTGACCACTGTATTCAGCCGCTGTCTGGTCTGAATGCGATTGATTTCGTCAAGCGCGTCTTGCGGAAGGCGCGAGATGTCGAAATTCTCTTTGGCGCGCGCCGCACTCCTGGGCGTCGTAAGTAAAGCCGTGCCGCGCTGCACCGCCCAAGCCAGCAGCACCTGTGCCGGCGTCTTTCCAACTCGCCCGGCGATCGCTGCGATGACTGGATCCCCGAGCAGTCCCGGCTTCATCCCGTGGCCTAACGGTGCAAAAGCCAATAACACAATGCCCCGGTCCTTGCAGTATTCCAATAGCTCGGTTTCCGGCAGATACGGATGTGATTCTACTTGGACCGCGGCTGGCTTGATTTTCGCTGATTCATGGATGGGCTTCAGTTCGTTTAGACTGATATCTGAAAGCCCGATGGCCCGGCACTTTCCGTGGTCCACGAGATTTTCCATCGCTTTCCAGGTGTCGAGCAAAGTCACGCCCTGGTCGTAGATGACATTACCGTTTTGATCCCGCGGATCCTGGTCGTCCCCAGGTTGAAATGCAAATGGAGTGTGAATGAGATAGAGATCCAGATACTTGAGCCCGAGCCTCTCTAGACTCGCTTCGAAAGCCGGTTCGACGCGCTCGGGCCGGTGATGGGAGTTCCACAGTTTTGTGGTAACGAAAATCTCTTCGCGCGTGATCCCTCCCGCGGCAAGGCCTGCCTGCAACGCCTTGCCTACCTCGCGCTCGTTCCCGTATCGTTCCGCGCAATCGAAGTGTCGAAATCCAGCTGCCAGCGCGTCTCTGGTCGCAGTTATCGTCACGGCTGGGTCGGGGATTAAGGTGCCGAAGCCGAGTGCGGGCATACGCCCGGCTCCGTGGTTGAGCGGAATTCTCGTCATCCGCAGATCGGCAGGCTCAACCATGGCTACACCTCCAAATCCGCGAGACTAAACATCGGCGGACTCTGCAGCGAGTCCCGGTCAGATCGCCAGCGAAGACGGGTAGTTTACAACGAAATCAGAGGGCCACGTCATGGTTAACCTGCTCAAACGGGGCGGGCTGGACGGCAAGAAAAACGGAGGAGATTTTCTTACGACCTGAAGCGTGATTCTAGGTGTCCAATCATGTGCCTCAGCTACCCCGGGGAACTGCGGCTTAGCCATTGTTACTACTGACAGGGCCGGCTTGGCGTTTCGCTCGCCGAAATTCGTCCGCGTGCCTGGTAAGCCGCATCGTATAACTAGAATTTGATGATGGACGCTCGTTCAATGGATGGGTCGTGAAAACTGCTGGCTACTTCGCGCCTGGCTTAGCTTTCTCGGAGCCACAGGATTTCAGTGTGACCCATTGCTGCGGGTTTACTGGGACGCCGTTTACGTCTATTACCCAGTGGAGATGTGGGCCGTTGGCGCGGCCTGTGGCACCTACGTAGCCGATCACTTCGCCTTTTTTTACGTGAGCGCCTGGTTCGACCAATAATTTCGACATATGCAGATACATGGTTTCGAGACCCTGGCCGTGGTCAATGGCTACGGTGCCGCCGAGGACTGCGAAAGGCTGGGCGATTTTCACTGTGCCGGCCGCTACGGCGTGAACGGGACGTCCGGCGGGAGAGCGCTGGTCAATGCCGGCGTGAAATTCGCCTGTGGGCTTGCCGTTGTGGAGGCGTTTTACTCCGAAGGGGGAGAGGATGCAGCCGGGAACGGGAGCGGTTAGAGGATCCTCCCAATATTTTATGTCGGAGACGGTGGTGCGAAATTCGGTCAGCGTTTGGATGTCTTCGGGGGTGGAGTGCAGGGCTTCGATTGGCGGGGCTAGGATTACGTTTTGCGTGGGGAACTTGGTGGGTCGGATCGTTAGTTTTACAGACGCTAGCGCGGCGCCGTCTTCGGCTTGGAATTCTATTTCATAGGCGCCGGGAGTGTCGGCAACGGCGATCGGCATCAGACCCTGTGAGCCGCCATTTGATTGGAGGAAGAGCCGGACCGTGCGGTCGTGCAGTTTGGCGGTGGATGCGGAAATTTGGCAGGTGAGGCGGACGGTTTGGCCTAGTGAGATTATCGCGGGTTTGGCGGCGCATTTCTGCGCGCTGACCGGCGAAGCGAGTATCGCGTAGAGCAGGACTGCCAGAAGCATGAGGTGAACGCGCGGAGAGCGGTTGCTGCGGCGGGCGTTCGCGAAGTGGGCGCGAATTTTCATGGCGCGATAATTTTATCGGGTTTCGGCGCGGGTGGTGGGGCGCGGTTGATCGTTTGTGCGGAACGGGGCGCGAAAAAGATAACAGGAAAAGAAAGATGCCCGCTACACGTGCAAAAGCAACCGCAGCTACGCACGCTCATGGGGTACGGGACGCTTCGATCCCGCACTGCCGGATCTCAGGGTGAATCGCGCTGTGGCGCGATTCAGTTGCGAGACTGGCGATAATCTCCCATAATCGTAAGCTAATCATGTTCAATCGGATTCTGCGCGTCATACTGCTGTTGTCGTGGCTAGAACTGGGGCTGCTGTTGATCCTGATGCCGTGGTCCGAAGTTTGGGACGTGAACTATTTTATGTATCAGTATCCGGGACTGGCGCTTTTTGTGATGAACCCGTATTTGCGCGGAATGATTTCAGGGCTGGGGGTGCTGAACGTGCTGTTTGCGCTCGAGGCATTTCGCCGCCGGACTACCACCGTTGTTACCCGCACCTAAGACGCCGATTATTTGCTACGTGACCGACCGGAAATCGCCCGGAGTGGGCGAGCGCGGCCCGGGTGCGCTCGGGAAGATTCGCACGGCGATTGCGGCTGGGGTGAATTGGGTGCAGATACGCGAGAAGGATTTATCGGGGCGGGAGTTGCTTGGGCTGGCGCAAGAGTCCGTCGCTGCGGGGGGCGGCGCGCGAGTGATTGTGAACGACCGCTTGGACGTGGCGCTTGCGGCGGGAGCTGCGGGCGTGCATCTGGGACGGGAATCGCTTGGCGCGCGGGAGGTGGTGAGTTGGTGCAGAGGCGGTCGCGCTCCAGCAGATTTTTTGGTTGGGGTTTCGTGCCACAGTTTGGAGGAAGCGCGCGAGGCGGAAGGAGCGGGCGCTGCGTACATTTTTTTTGGGCCGGTGTTTGATACGCCTTCGAAACGGGGGATGGGTGAGCCGCAGGGCGTCGCGCGGCTGACAGAGATTTGCCGCAGCGTGGCGATTCCCGTGTTGGCGATTGGCGGAGTGAGTGAAGAGAACGCGGGAGAGTGCATTCGCGCCGGGGCGGCGGGGATTGCGGCGATTCGGATGTTTCAGGACGCGACAGATGCGGAGGCGTTGAAGGAAGCAGTCAGACGTTTACACGCACAAGGCGCTAACCGCTGAGCCAGCGGCCTACGGGTTGCAGGTCTTCGATGTGGTCGCAGATTACTTTGATTACGGCGGTGACGGGGATGGCGAGCAGCAGGCCCATCGCGCCCCAGAGGAAACCGAAGAA
>Ga0210401_10004439_pt1 | contig 14661 bp, 12 predicted proteins | sample IncBWH32MmetaG_FD_150866 | JGI IMG/M metagenome (GOLD analysis project Ga0210401, IMG submission 150866) | Forest soil microbial communities from Barre Woods Harvard Forest LTER site, Petersham, Massachusetts, United States - Inc-BW-H-32-M | ecosystem: Environmental > Terrestrial > Soil >... | reverse complement strand
AAGATACGAAAATGCCCCCCCCCGCGGCGTCGATTGCCGAGGCTTACAGGTCCCCAGCAGCGGAAGCCAAAGGCTCCCTGTTGCACAGGGCTGTAGCTATCAGAAGCTAGGCCCTCACACGCGCCCCACCGCATTTCTAATCGCGAATCCGCGATTAGACCCACGTCCAACTTCAAGAAAACAAACAGCGGCTGTCGCCTCTAATAGCGAATTTTTGCATATTTTTATTTCCAGCACTCGCCCGCCAACCGCTCATTGCTTTTCACTCGACATTGCATTTCTATTCGACAGAGCATACCAATTAGAAATGCACGTAAATCCATGCAAACAAAGATCAGCGGCACATTCTAATCGTCGCTGGATTACGGTTTCTAAAATTCCACTCTGCAAGCTTCGGCCCTGCCTCCGTTCTAAGGACGATGCAATTAAGGAGGCTTCCTTATGAAAGCCGCTCGAAAAAGTGGATTCCCTTTGTTGTGCGCCTTTTTATCGATCGCTGGGATTTTCGGCCCAGCGCGCTCGGCAGTGAAGAAACCCCTCGAAAAGGACATGCCCGACGACGCTGCCGCGCTAACGATCTACAACCAGAAGTTCGCCGTCGTGCGGCAAAAGCTCGCACTCGCCCTGAAATCCGGCCTGAATCACACCGAAGTTACCGACATCACCGGCCATCTCGAACCGGATTCGGTAATCCTGCGCCCGCTGGCAGGTGGACGCAGCCTTCAGGTGCTCGAGCAGAACTACCGCAACGATCCCGTCACGCAACAGTTGCTGCTCTCCCTCTACGAAGGCAAAACCCTCGATTTTCAAATCATGGACGGGAGCGGCCATCCTCGAATCGTCAAGGGCAAAGTAATTCGCAGCGGATTTATCCCGCATTCTTCGATGGCCTACGCGAATTTCGGACAGCCCTACTATCAGGTTCAGCAGGCTTACATACAAAGCGGCGGCGATCAGCCCATCATCGAAGTCGAGGGCCAGTTGCAATTCACGCTGCCCGGCCAGCCAATCTTTCCGGCGCTCGGCGATGACACGATCCTCAAACCCACACTTTCCTGGGAACTCGAAACCGACAAGCCCGGGGCGATGGACGCCGAATTCAGTTACGTCACTGAAGGAATGAATTGGGACGCGAGCTACAACGTCGTCGCGCCTCCCAAAGGCAACCTGCTCGAGATGGTCGGCTGGGTAACACTCGACAACGAGAGCGGGAAAACATTTCGCGACGCGCGCATCAAGCTGATGGCTGGCGACGTGAATAAATTGCTGCCCGTTGGTGGTGTCTACGGAGGCATCGCCAATTCTGAAGTAATGTTGAAGTCTGCCGACAGCATGGTGCCGCCAGTCACCGAACGAAACTTCGATGAATATCACCTCTACACTCTCGAACACGCGACGACACTGCGCGATCGCGAGATTAAACAAGTGGAATTCGTTCGCGCCGCCGGAATTCAGTCCAAGACGGTCTACGTCTACGATGGCCTGCGCCTCGACCAGAACTACCGTAACTGGACGATGGAAAACCTCCGCGCGCAGGAAAACTTCGGCGTGCTGTCGAATCCGAAGATTTGGGTGATGCAGGAATTTCAGAACAGCAGCGCCAACCACCTCGGAATGCCGCTGCCGAAAGGCCGCGTGCGTTTCTACCGGCGCGATGAGGATGGCCAGCTAGAATTCACGGGAGAAAACAACATCGACCACACGCCCAAGGACGAAACCGTTCGCCTCTATACCGGCAATTCATTCGATATGACTGGCTCGCGGCACCGCACGGAATACAGAATGGATTCCAGCGGCCGCTGGGTGGACGAAACATTCGAGATCAAAGTCCGCAATCACAAGGCCACGCCGGCGGAAGTCCGCGTCGTCGAGCACCTCTACCGCTGGACCAATTGGGAAATTCGCAGCAACTCGGACAAATTCAATAAACTCGATAGCCAGACCGTCGATTTCACCGTGCAGATTCCGCCCGACGGCGAAAAGACCGTCACCTATCAGGTCCACTATTCCTGGTAACCCGCGAGCCACTCCATGATACCTTTTCCGTTCGCTCAAGAAAGCCGGGAGGTATTCATGATTTCGCGAAATGTCCGCGCCACGTTTTCCTCATTCGTCGTGACGGTCGGGTTTGGCGCTGCGCTCCTGGCGCAGCAATCAGCGCCAAACCACTTCGACGGAAAGACGTGGTGGGGATACGTGAAGGTCCTGGCCGACGACAAGATGCAGGGCCGCGAAACCGGAAGCGCGGAGTTGCGTGAAGCCGAGGCATTCGTGGTTGAACAGCTGAAGAAGTCCGGCCTCGAGCCTGCCGGTAGCGACGGTTTCTACCAGCCCGTAAAACTCAAATCCAAGCAAATCGTCGAGAACGATTCGAGCGCCGCACTGATTCGCGACGGCAAGTCCGAGCCGCTCGTGCTCGGTGAAGACGCCTACTTCGGCATGCGCGGAAATCTCGCGCCGCATGTCGAGGGTCATCTCGTTTTTGTCGGATACGGGCTGAGCATCCCGGAAGCAAATTACGACGATCTCGCCGGAATCGATCTCAAAGGAAAAATCGCGGTCTCCTTCGCCGGCTCGCCCCCTAATATCCCTGGCGCTCTCGCCTCGCACTATCGTTCAGCGGCCGAGCGCGGCAAGGCATATCGAAAGGCTGGAATCATCGGATCGATCTCGATTCCGAACCCTGCCGCGATGGATATTCCGTGGTCGCGAATGTCGGCAAATCGCGCGCATGTGAGCATGGAATTGGTCGGCGAAGAATTCAACGAAACCGCCGGCGAGCAAATCTCGATGGTATTTAATCCCGCGGCGGCTGAAAAGTTGTTCGCAGGTTCCGGCCACACATTCGTCGAAATCCTCAACTTGGTAAAGGGCGGAGCTCCGCTGCTCCACTTTCCTTTGGCCGCCTCCATTTCGGCAACCACCAAAGTCGAAGAGAAGGAAGTGAATTCCGCAAACGTGATCGCCCGGCTGCCGGGGACGGATCCTGCGCTCAAGAGCGAGTACGTCGTTCTCTCCGCACACATCGACCATATCGGCATCGGCGAGCCGATTAACGGCGATAGGATTTACAATGGAGCAATGGACAACGCTTCCGGCTGCGCCGTCCTTCTCGATGTGGCCGCGTCTCTCAAGCAATCGCCGGAGAAGTTGAGACGGTCGTTGCTTTTTGTGTTTGTCACAGGTGAAGAAAAAGGGTTGCTAGGTTCGAAGTATTTCACCGCGCATCCCACCGTGGACGCGAAGTCGATGGTCGCGGACATCAACATCGACATGTTTCTGCCGATCGTTCCTCTAAAGGTGCTAACCGTGTACGGCCTTCAAGAATCCACGGTCGGAGACGTCGCTGCTCAAGCGGCGAAAGAGCATGGCATCCGCGTGCAGCCCGATCCCGAGCCGCAGCGCAATTCGTTCATTCGCAGCGATCAGTACAACTTTATTCGTCACGGCGTTCCTGCGGTAGCCATGAAAGTGGGCTTCGATCCGGGCTCTCCGGAACAGAAGCTTTTTAAGGACTGGCTCACCTACCGCTACCATGCGCCGTCCGACGATCTCGATCAGCCCGTCGACCTCTCGGCCGCCGCTGGGTACGAAGAAATCATTCGCGCTATGATGATCTCGCTTGCTGACGGTGCTGCAACGCCACAGTGGAACTCCACCAGCTTTTTCCGTCGCTACGCCGCCGCAGGAAACGATTAGAGCGTGCGAAACCAAAAGGAACTGAGCAACGTGACTCGGTCCGCATCGACTCTGAACGAATCAAATCGCGTCTTCAATTTCAACGCAGGCCCCGGCGCGCTGCCGCTCCCGGTCCTCGAGCGCGTCCGCGATGAGTTGCTCGACTATCGCGGCACAGGAATGTCCGTGATGGAGATGAGTCACCGCGCGCCGCCGGTCGAGGAGATCCTCGATCGCGCAGAACAAACGTTGCGCCGCCTCCTGAACGTTTCGGACGAATACGCGGTTATCTTCACGCAGGGCGGCGGAAGCCTGCAATTCGCAATGGTGCCGATGAATTTGTACATCGCCGGAAAACCGGTGGACGTGCTGCACACAGGGATGTGGACCAGCAAGCCGATCGCGGAACTGAAAAAGATTGCGCAGTATCGCCTGGCAGGCTCGAGTGAGGCCGTAAAGTTCACGCGCATCCCGCGACGTGACGAAATCGAATTTGCGCCAGCCGCCTCCTACGTTTACATGGCCACGAACAACACCATCGAGGGGACGCAATGGCAATCGATGCCGGATACGGGTGCAGTCCCGCTGGTGGCGGACATGTCGTCGGATATTCTTTCACGGTCGATCGACATGAACCGTTTCGGGCTTATTTTCGCCGGTGCGCAGAAGAATCTCGGCCCATCGGGCGTCACAGTGGTAATCATTCGACGCGATTTGGCTGAACGCGCCGACAAAAATTTGCCTTCGCTGCTGCAGTATCGCTCGGAGATTAAAGAACGCTCGCTGTACCACACGCCGCCAACGTTTGCGATTTACGTCGTCGGCCTGGTGCTCGAGTGGGTGGAAGCCAACGGCGGCCTCGCCTCCGCAGAAAAGCGCAATGAAGCGAAAGCAAAAGTGCTGTATGAGGCCATCGACGCGGGCGAGTATTACTCTTGCCCGATCGAAAAAGATTCGCGATCGAAAATGAACGTGGTGTTTCGCGTCTCGGGCGGCAATGAATCCATCGAAGACAAATTCGCCGTGGAAGCCGAACGGGCGGGACTCGTTGGAGTCAAGGGACACCGTTCCGTAGGGGGAATGCGCGTCTCTTTATACAACGCGGTCACAATCGAAGCGGTTCATAGCCTCGTAGATTTCATGAGAAACTTCGCACGCAAACAGGGCTAAACACGCACGAATTCGCACTCCCGCGAGCCTTAACTGCCCTTATCGTGCCGCCACCTGAGCCACACTGCTGTGGCAAATCTACAACATCCCGTTTTGACCTAACGAGGATGGGTGCTATGGTTAAATTCTCCATGCAGCCTCGAAATCTCAAGCGGGTTCCGGTTCGCCTTTCTTTCGCCCAGTTAATTGGAAGCGGGTTCGGGTCGCCGCTATGACGCAGCACTCGACGCGAAAGCAACGGCTGTGGCTCGTCGTTGGCGGAGTCGTCGTGGCGTTGCTCACGGCGGCGGTATTTACACTCGGTTCGCTGAATATTCCGCTGACCCCTCGGCAAGGAAATGCCGTCGCCATCCTGTTTGCGCTGTCAACGTTTATCGCGGCCCTCCTTCTAGTTTTCACGCTGATACTAAGCCGAAGCCTGTTGCGACTGTGGTCCGAGCGGCGCAGCGGGCAAATGGGTTCGCGGTTCAAAGTAAAAATGGTTCTCGGTGCGATGGGAGTTTCGCTGCTGCCCGTGGTTTTTCTGTTTTTCTTCAGCTACGCATTGGTCAACCGTACGCTGAACATGTGGTTTCCCCGTCCGCTTGAAATTGCGAGCGAACAAAGCCAAAAACTTCTCTACGACATGGGCAAAGCGAGCGTCAACTATCTTAGTTCCATTGCCACGAAGGCCGCAGCCGACGGAACTCCAAATCAGGCGTTTCTCGGGCTGACATGGTCGGTGGACGCGGAATGGGTCGCGGATTCGAGTGGTGCGATCTCGCATGGCATGGAATTCCTGGACCGTGCGAAACCGGGAACCACTCCAAGTTTCGCGGACCACGCCTCCATCTCGCCCAAGAAGGTTCGCACACTTCGAAATGGCGCCGAAGTTTGGGAAGCGGAACATCACCTGTACATCGCGGGAAGCGCACCGCTCAAAGACGGTGGCACACTGTACATCGCCCGTCACCTTCCGGACGACTACCTTGCCCGTTATTCAGAGATCGAGATAGAAACGCAAACGTACGAGCAACAGAAACAGCAACTGCGAACTTACAAGCGACAGATTATTCTCGCGCTGCTGCTGATCACGTTGTTGCTCCTGTTTACATCGACCTGGGTTGCGCTGTTCCTCTCGAAGCAGGTTACGTTGCCGATTCAAGCGCTGGCCGAAGCGACGCGGGAAATTTCGCGCGGCAATTTCGACCACAGGATCAGCGTGCAGGCGCAGGATGAATTGGGGACGCTGGTGCGGTCGTTCAACCGCATGACCGAGCAACTGGGCGAAGGCCGGCGGCAAATCAACGAGTTCACACAGAGCCTCGAGCAAGCGATCGAGGAACGCGAGCGGCGGCGGAAATTGATGGAAGCGATTCTCGAAAATATTCCCACCGGGGTCGTCTCGCTGAACGCTTCCGGAGAAGTATCGCGCGTGAACTCCGCGGTCGCTGCGATTCTAGGAGACTACGCGCGAACCGCTCGCACTCTCTCCGAACTTCTGGGCGAAGAAGCAGCGCGCTCCGTCCTGCATTTGATGAGGCGATCGCTGCGCATGGGGGCGGCGTCACGCGAAACCGAAATAGCGACGGGGGGGCGGCTTGTTCGTGCTGCCGTCACCGTCAGTTCACTAGGTCCGAGGCGTTCGAACCCCGGATACGTTGTGGTGATCGACGATTTGACGGATCTGCTCCGCGCGCAAAAGGCGGCGGCGTGGCAGGAAGTGGCGCAAAGAATCGCGCACGAGATCAAGAATCCGCTGACCCCCATTCAACTTTCCGCACAGCGGCTGTTGCGGCATTTAGAGCGTACATCCGGCGTGAAGGCTGACGGGCCGGCGCGGAACGAGCTAGAAAAGCTAGTGGCCGAATGCGCCGGTCTGATCGAACGCGAGGTGCAAACGCTCGAATCACTCGTGAATGAATTCTCGCAGTTCGCGCGCTTCCCTTCGGCGCGCCTGGCGCCCGCAGACGTGAATGCCATCGTTTCGAGCGCCCTCTCGCTGTTCCACGAAAGGCTCGAAGGAATAACCGTGCAAACGGACCTTGCGGCATCCCTCCCTCCCGTGAAGGCCGATCCCGAGTTGCTGCGCCGCGTGGTCGCGAATTTGATCGACAATGCCGCGGAGGCGATGGAGGGCTCGCAAATGCGCGAACTGCGCGTCGCCACGCGCACAGAAAGCGACGGCGACGCGATCGAGATTGAAATTTCCGACAGCGGCCACGGAATTTCCGCGGAGGATAAAGAACGGCTCTTTCTGCCTCATTTTTCCACAAAAGAACGAGGAACGGGACTGGGACTAGCAATCGCGAGCCAGATCGTAGCCGAGCACAACGGCACACTGCGCGTGGAGGATAACCTTCCCGTCGGCTCGCGGTTTTTGCTCCGCTTCCCGGCGGTGGATGTGACTGTAACGCCCTCGCAGGCCGGAACTTCCTTAGCGTAGAACGAGCCAATGCCAGCATCCATTCTCATCGTTGACGACGAAAGCGGCATCCGCGAATCCCTGGGCGCGCTCTTGCGCGACGAGGGTTATCAGGTGCAAACGGTTTCCTCCGGGGAGGAGTGCCTGGAGGAAGTTGAGCAACGCAGCTACGATTTGATTCTGCTCGATGTGTGGCTGCCAAAGATCGACGGACTCGAAACACTCGAGCGCCTTCAGCAGCGTGAGGGCGCGCCAATGGTGGTGATGATTTCCGGGCATGCAAATATCGAAACGGCGGTGCGCGCCACGAAACTCGGAGCGTTCGACTTCGTCGAGAAGCCGCTGTCACTTTCGAAAATGACGCTCGTTGTGCGCAATGCGCTGGACTACGTGCGCCTGGAGAATGAGAACCGGCGGCTGCGAGCGGAACTCGACGAGCGCCACGAGATTCAGGGAACCAGCGTGCCCATGAAGGCGCTTCGGCAGCAAATCGCGCTGACGGCGCCGACGAACGGCCGCGTGCTGATTTATGGCGAAAGCGGGACGGGCAAAGAACTGGTAGCGCGGGCGCTCCACGCGAGCAGCTCGCGAAGCTCGATGCAATTCGTGGAAGTGAATTGCGCCGCGATACCCGAGGAGCTGATCGAGTCCGAGTTATTTGGGCATCGCAAAGGCAGTTTTACAGGCGCAAGCGAGGACAAAGTCGGCAAATTTCAAAAGGCTGACGGCGGCACTCTATTCCTGGATGAGATCGGCGACATGAGCTTGAAAACGCAATCGAAAGTGCTGCGCGCGCTGGAAGAGCAGCGGGTAGAGCCACTCGGCTCAAATCAGCCGGTCACGGTGGACGTGCGGGTGATCGCCGCGACAAACAAGAAGCTTGAAGAAGAAATCGCGCGTAATGCGTTTCGGGAGGATCTTTTCTACCGGCTGAACGTGATCCCGTTTTACGTTCCGGCGCTTCGCGATCGAATTGAAGACATTCCGATCATCGCCGCGCACTTTCTAAGGTCGTTTTGCGAAGCGTACGGAAAGAAATCCAAGGAATTTACGCCGGCGGCGAAGGAAGTGCTGCTGGCGTATCCGTGGCCGGGCAACGTTCGAGAACTAAAAAACCTTGTTGAGCGGCTGGTGATTATGTGCCCGACTTTGCGCATCGAGCCACACCATTTACCGCCAGAGCTGTTTCGCGGCGCGTCGAAAAGCCCTCAAAAGCCCTACGAGAGCTTGCAGGAAGCGCGGTCGGCGTACGAGCGCGAGTTTGTGCTGCGAAAGCTTGAAGAGAATCGCTGGAATATGACGAAAACCGCGGCAGCGTTGGGCCTGGAACGCAGCCACCTATATCGAAAGATGCGGTCGCTCGGAATCGCGCCCTCAAAAGCTTCGTAAGGCCATCCGTCAAACTTCTTCGGCGTCCTGGTAGTTGCTGAGCTGCTCCAGCTGGCGATGCCAGTCGAGCTGGCGGACGAGTGAAGAGTTCTGGCGCCAGTTTGGCTGAACCTTTACAAACGTTTCCAGGAAAATGTGGGTGCCGAGGATTTCTTCGAGCTCTTTACGAGCCAGCGTACCGATTTTCTTCGCTGTGACGCCGCCCTTGCCGATAAGAATTCCCTTCTGCCCTTCCCGCTCGACATAGATCGTCGCTCGCAGGCGGAGCAGTTTTTCGGTTTCTTCAAAACTGTCGATCAGCACGGCGATGGAGTGAGGAACTTCCTCGCGGGTGGCGAGGATAGCCTTCTCGCGAATGATCTCCGCCGCCAGGAAGCGCTCGGGCTGGTCTGTAAACTGGTCGGGCGGAAAAAAAGCCGGAGCTTCGGGGAGGCGCGCGAGCCAGCCGTTCACCAGATCGAGGCATCCTTCTCCGGTGAGCGCCGCCACGGGGTAAATTTCGGTGAAGTCAAATTCGTGGCGATAACGCTCTATCAACGGAAGCAAATGAAGCTTGGCGATTTTATCGATTTTGTTCAGAAGCAGGAAAACAGGCCCTTTGAAGCGTCGTATCCATTCCAGGGAAAATCGGTCGCCCGAGCGAAAGTCCGTTGAAGCATCGACGATCAGGGAGAGGACGTCGATTCCTTCCAGAGCGTGCTGGAGTTCGTCCATCATCTGGCGGCTCAGAACATTTTCGGCCCTATGAATGCCGGGCGTATCGATCAGGACGATCTGCGCGTCATCGCGATTGAGGATTCCCTGAATGCGGTTCCGGGTCGTTTGCGGCTTCGGTGAAACGATGGCGACCTTGCGGCCCACGAGCGTATTGACGAGTGTGGACTTCCCGGCGTTGGGGCGTCCTACAATGGCAACGAAGCCGGACTTAAAAGGCATGCGGGAATTGTACGCTAGTGGAGCAAACGGCGAGACATCGCGTCGCAAAAAAGCTATCCCGCCGCTGACGCGCCCCGGTGTCGCACACGCACGCGAAGTACTTTCCGTTGGTTGGCTTCGAGAACATCGAAACGAAGTCCGTCGGCTTCGATTACCTCGCCGGTGCGCGGAACGTGGCCCGCGGCGCTGTTCAGCAGGCCCGCAATCGTGGTTGCACCGGCGTGCCCGGAAGATACGTCGAGCGAGACGCCGAAAAGCTCGGCGACTTTGTCCACAGGGACGCTGCCGCGAAGCACCATGGTGCCGCCTGTTTCGCGAACCACGTCGGGTGCGGGGCGGCGGTCCTCTTCGCCGATCTCGCCGACGATTTCCTCGACGAGATCTTCGGCCGTGACCACGCCGGCCATGAGTCCATATTCGTCGATTACGATAGCCATTTGCTGATTCTTTTCCTGCATTTCCTTAAGTAATTCCGAGCCAAACTTCGTTTCGGGCACGAAAAGCGCAGGGCGCATGAGTTCACGCACGACTCGCTGGCCAGCCTCGCGATCGGGCACTTCGAGCATGTCGCGAGCGATGATAATTCCGGCAATGTCGTCGAGAGATTTCTCGTATACGGGGAGCCTCGAGTATTTGGTTTCGACTACGAGATCTCTAAAATCTTCGAGGGTGGACGAGGCGCGAATGGCGACGACGTCGGGGCGCGGAGTCATCACGTCGCGCACGCGTTTCTCTCCGAACTCGATGACTTGCTCGATCAAACGCGCGTCGTCCTGTTCGATAATTCCCTCTTCGGTCGCCGCGTCCACAAAGGCTTCGATCGACTGTTGTTCGACGGCCGGGGCGCTCTGCTCATCCTCGGAAAGATGAAGAACGGAAACCAACATTTCGAGAACGGCCTGGAGCGGCCAGATAATCCATAAGAGTAGCCGTACGATCGGCACTACAGGACCGACCCAGTTTCCCCGAACGCCGAGCAATAGCAACGACGGGACGAAGTGCATCAAGACGGTGACTTCGGCGCCGAGAAAAACAACCATTTCCGCCGCGGCTTCCCAAGTGCCCGGTACGAAGAAAAGCACCGCGCGCGCGGTGAAGGCGGCGACGAGTACGAGCCAAAGGCGCGCGAGGAGGCTGAATGCGAGAGAGGCGCGGGTGCGATCCATGTTGAAGCGCGGTTCAATTTCGGATTCGAACGTATCGAGGTGCGCGTGGACGCGGCCGGTGGTGGCGCGGCCCAATTCGCGGTAAACGCGATCGAGGTAAGCAAACACGGGTAATCCCGCCGTCAGCGCGAGTACACCCAGAGTGTAGAGGAACAGTGCCATGGGCTAAGCGAGTCCCAGTTCGCGGCGAAGCTGGCGCTCGCGGCGGTCCATCTGGCCTGCGTCGGTTTCGTGGTCGTAGCCCATCAGGTGAAGCATGCCGTGGAGGATGAGAATGCGCATTTCGGTATCGAATGATCGGCTGAAGCTGCGCGCGTTGCGCCGCGCGACTGCGGGAGCGATGGCAATGTCTCCAAGATAGGACGGATTCGCAATAGGACCGCGTAAGGGCTTACGCTGGGCGCGCCTTTTCCGTTTCGGCCGTTTTGGCCGGTTGGGCTCCGGGCCATTCGTTGAGAAGGATAGTACGTCGGTCGGACTCTTTTTGCCACGGTACGCGGAGTTCCAACGGGCCATTTCGGAATCGCTGACGAGGCAGACGGTAACTGCCTCCGCGGAGATTCGCAGACGCCTTCGCGCCAATTCGAGAAATTGCTCGAGTCCGCGAACAGAAACACGAACGCGCCGCTGTCGATTGACAATCATGGAATGAGGCTAATCCTCAGTGCTTATGGCCGCGGAAATTGCCGCCGGAGCCGCGATTGGAGCCGGGCGGGTTGCCGTTGAATTCGTCATAAGCCTTGATGATCCGCTGCACAAGGTTGTGGCGCACAACGTCGTGCTCGTCAAAATAGATCAGCGAAATCCCTTCGATCTTTCCCACCACATCAATGGCTTCAAGCAGGCCCGACCGGCGGTCGCTCGGCAAATCGATTTGAGTGACGTCGCCGGTGATGACAGCCTTGGAGTTGAACCCGAGGCGCGTGAGAAACATCTTCATTTGCTCGCTGGTTGTGTTCTGCGCCTCGTCGAGGATGACGAAAGAATCGTTCAATGTGCGGCCGCGCATGAAGGCGAGCGGAGCGACTTCGATAATGCCATTCTCAAGAAAACGCTCGAGGCGGTCGGCCTCAAGAAGATCGTGCAGCGCGTCATAAAGTGGACGCATGTAAGGATCGACTTTTTCCTGAAGCGTGCCGGGAAGAAAGCCGAGGCGTTCGCCGGCTTCGACGGCGGGCCGGGCGAGAATGATGCGGTTCACTTGTTTCGAAAGCAATGCGGAAACGGCCATGGAGACGGCAAGGTACGTCTTGCCAGTTCCGCCAGGCCCAATCGCGAAGACCATGTCGAAGGTTTCCAGCGCTTCCAGATAAAGGCGCTGATTGACGCTCTTTGGGGCGACGTTCTTTTTGCCGGTCGCGCCCGTCCGCGTCGGCAAAAAAGCGCCTTTGAGATTGGAGCCGGATTCTTTGGCGGCGACCTGGAAAAGAGACTTTACTTCGTGGGAATCCGGAATGCGCCCCGAGGTGACGCGACGGTTGAACTCATCAAGAATTTTGGTGGCGCGCTCGACTTGAACGGGCGAACCTTCGACTTCGAGGTCGTGATCGTTGAGCTGGGTTGTTACGTGCAAGCTGGATTCGAACAACTTTAAGTTTTCGTCCAGGGTGCCGAAGAGCTCGTTGATTCCCCCGGCCAATCGTACGGTTTGCTTCATCAAGTTTGGCTGCTGCCTTGCCTCCCAAAGCGTGCGTCAAAATCGCGTCAAGGTAGCGTAGCGCGGGAATTGAGAGGGGTCAAGGCGGCTGAAAACGATTCGTCGAAGCGTCAACATCGAGCGGCGGACAGGGACGAGGTGCTAAACGGTTAACGGGACCTAATTATCGCGTCTGAATTGCCGATGATTTCGATGTAAGCTAGCTAAGATATCGTTGCTCCGCAGAGTATTGCTGCAAATCGGCTTCCAGATACTGACGGGCTTTAAGAGGTGAGTTCGATGGACGAAATCAAACGCTCCGCACCCAGCGCAGCCGCCGACGCTTACGGAGGCGAGCGCCGCCGAACGCAGCGGGTACAGATTGCCATGCCCTTATTGGTTCGAGGGAAAAGCGGTGAGAAAGCTTTCGAGGAAGAAGCCACAACGATGTCGATCAGCGCCAATGGCTGCATGGTGATGCTGTCGGCCCGCGTGGTTCGAGCCCAGGAAATCACCATCCTCAACCCCAAGACGGTGGAAGAGCTGCCGTGCACCGTGGCTTTTGTGGGGAGGACAGTGCAAGGCAAAACGGAAGTTGCTTTCGAATTCAGCGAGCCTTCGCCGCTGTTCTGGAGAATCGCGTTTCCGCCCGAAGATTGGGACCCTGCAGAGCGCAAGCGGCCTCCGAACCACGCGCCACGGACTGTCACGCCTTCCCGCCGCTAGCTGCCACACAATTACGTATTTGAAGTTCGTTTGAAGTTACGTACCCACCGCTTAGCGATTCGGCGGCGGGAACTGGACCTTTGGAACCTGACGGGACGCTTCCGATGCCTGGAAGTAGGCATCATTGCGATGGAATCCCGCCCAGTTCGCGTAGATGCTGTTTGGGAACCGGCCGATGTAGGTGTTGTAGGCCTGTATTGAATCGTTGTAGCGCTTGCGTTCGACGGCGATACGATTTTCGGTGCCGGCAAGTTCGTCTTGCAGGCGCAAGAAGTTTTCGGTTCGACTTAGCTGCGGATAATTTTCGACGACGACCAGCAAGCGGCTGAGAGCGCTGTCAAGCTGGCCATTCGCTGCGATTTTGTCTTGCGGCGTGCGCGCTCCGCCTAGGGCTGCTCGAGCCTTGGCGATGTCGTCGTAAACGGTTTGTTCCTGCGCGGCGAAACCTTTCACCGTTTCAACCAGGTTGGGGATCAGATCGGAGCGGCGTTGAAGTACAACATCCACCTGCGCCCAATTGGACTTGATTGCCTCGTTCAGCTTGACCATTTGGTTTTTGGCCGAAACGTAACTCCCGCCAACGATCAGGGCAATAACGAGTGTGACGGCTATGACGACTCCAACTATCTTCATGCAATGCCTCCATTCAGATGATTCCGCGGGCCTACTACAGAAACGCTGCGATTCGGTGAGATCGAGTACTCGTGCTAGCGAGCTTCTAGACGGCGATCGATCTCGTTGGTGATTACTTCTACAAATTCAAGATACGTATGGAGCGTGGCTTCTATATCAATCTCACGCCGCTTTCGCTTCGCTTCCCGCAAATCCAGGATGGAATGGAACGCCGAAGAGTCGGCGCCGGAAATCGTGGCTACGGCATCGACAGCTTGGCGCTTGTTGGCCGGCATCGCTTGTCCCAGTGCGAACACGGCATGGCGGAAAAGAGCGCAAAAAGTGGAAACGGAATCCAGCATGAGCTGAAGCAGAATTTTATTGCTGCGAGGAGCGGTCAAAATCGCCTGCCTCAGACGGAGCCAACCGTTGCGTAATTCGCGCTCCACCTGAAGGCGATGCAGCTGGAGCGGGACCTCGAAATTTGCGAGAAAATCCTCGCCGAGAAGCATCCGGTGGTGGCGCTTCATGTCGAGCAGTTCGATCGAAAACACGTCGGCGGAACGGCGCAGCTCTTCAAAGGTGAAGATCAGCGGCGCGGCATTGCGCTGGCGGATCCACCATTCGGCGACGGCGTGAAGATTCTCGAGATCGGCGGAGCCGGCGCGTTCGACCACGCACAGAATGTTCAAGTCCGAGTGCTCCGCCAGGAACTCCCCCGTTACGGCGGACCCATAGAGGACGACCGCGCGCAAGTTGTCGTGCGCCGCCGATTTCAGCCGTTCTACAAGTTCTGTAAGCTTCGATTCCATTCAAAGGCCTTTGCGCCGTGCGCACGCTCATTCTTGGCAGATATACGCGGCTTGCTACCAACTGCCGCTTGCACCACCCCCGCCAAATCCCCCGCCCCCGAACCCGCCAAATCCGCCTCCCCCTCCTCCGCC
>Ga0210401_10004438_pt1 | contig 14661 bp, 14 predicted proteins | sample IncBWH32MmetaG_FD_150866 | JGI IMG/M metagenome (GOLD analysis project Ga0210401, IMG submission 150866) | Forest soil microbial communities from Barre Woods Harvard Forest LTER site, Petersham, Massachusetts, United States - Inc-BW-H-32-M | ecosystem: Environmental > Terrestrial > Soil >... | reverse complement strand
CTTCTCCCTTCGCGCCCCCAAAACAACCCTGTCGCCACCCTTCCATCCGCACTCTCGAGGAGCGACTTCTTCGCTCGGTGCAAGTTGGGTGTTCTCGTTTCAGCCGGTGCTGCCACCTGATTGTCGACCTCTTTTTCCATCTCGCGATGGAAGCTGGGCCAGGCCATTAACGCAGTCACCGGAACTCGGCGCTGGGGCGCGGTGCTCCAATCAACCAATCTGAACTAGGCTGCTGCCAGCATGGCGCGGTTGCTATTTCGCAGTGGTTCGTATGCCTCTCCACTCACCCACAAGCGATGCAGCAACACCGCCAGCTTTCGTGCGGTCGCAATCACCGCTCGTTTCTTCCCATTCTTCCCGCCACGCTCGGCCAGCTTCAGACCCCAGCGTCGCAGATCGCTATCCGCTCCAAACGGACCTAGAATGTGGTGCGCCCCTTGCACCAGCAGCGTTCGTAAATACGGATCACCTTCCTTGCTGATGTGCAGCTGCGGCTCGCTCTGCCCCGAGTTTCGCCGGCCCGGCTGCAACCCTACATAGCAGCCCACGTCGCGGCTCTTGCGAAAACGCTGCGCATCTTCCAGCGTCAGCAGGTAAGTGAGCGCGATCAGCGTGCCCACTCCCTTCACCTGTTTCAGCCGCGCCGCTTGAGGATAACTTTCCTTGGCGATCTTCTCGATCTGCTGGTTGTATTCGTAAATCCGTTCGCTCAGCGCTTCGATGGCGGCCAGCAACGGTTCCAGGGCCGCTTGCAGTTCCGGGCTCAGCGGTCGTGCTTTCTCCGCATTCATATTGCGCGGGCTGCAGCCGCGCAGTCGCTCCCCGTAGGACTTCGTCAACCCTCGCGCCGTGTTGATCAACGACGTCCGTGCCCGCACCAGTCCGGCTCGCGCTCGGATCACCATCAGATCAGCCTGCGCCTGGGCGCTGCGATGCTGCACCGGCGCCAGCAACTGCGGATCGATCCGCGCCAACCGGGCCAACGTTCTCGCATCCAGCCGATCATCTTTCCGCCGACTCTCCCCGATCAAACGCACGTTGCGCGCATGCGCCACGATCACTTCGTGCCCCAACTCGCTCAACACCCGGCTCACCCACGGAGAATGCGTTCCCGTCTCCAACGCCATCCGACTGCGCGGCATTGCTCCGAACACTTCCTTCATCGCTTTCGGAGTCGTGCTCAGCTTTTGTTCCAGCAGCACTTCCCCCGCTTCATCCAACACGCAATACCAACTCGATCGATCTCCCAGATCCAAACCGATCGTCAGTTTCTGCTCGCGAAAATTCCTGCTCTGCTTTGTCGCTACGGTGCTAATCTTCCTTCATTGCCGGTCTCCTTTATCTCTTGCGCTTCGAGCGCGTCGATAACGTGGGAGCGTATCGCATCCCGCCGGAGACCGGCATTCTCATCCCATCTGATAGCGTCAGTTGAGCCGCATTGGTCCACCTTCCGCTCCGGATTGTACCTAGGGATTTCCCTAGTTGCACAGTCCTCGAGTCAACCCTAGAGTTGTCTTTAGAAACGAGCCTCTTCCTAAGGTCGAGGCAATTCGTTGGCCAGGACTCGGCGGCCAGCGCGCAGAGCAGGTCAGAATCGACAGAAGAAACCTGAAGCGCAAGGACCGCTAAGAGTAGGGATGAGAGATCGATAGGGGCTGTAAGAAGGTTGTCCTAGGTTAAGCATTCAGATCCAAATTTCACCCGCACTCATTCACCCGCAACTGTCAATCAGCCAACGTAACTCAAATCACAAAGAGGAGATTACGGCCGACCGAGCTAGCTCGCTTAACAAAGTTTTGACTCGTGCGTTAAAGCATTTGCGCATTCTGGCGACGTAGGAAGCTGCCGTTCGGAGCAGACCATGGACCACTCCTCGCAGCACCTCAGAACACCTAATGCCGTGGCTACTCTGCCTCCATGGGATGTGGCTTTCAGCCAACAGACTGCCGACCTCCGAAGAGAGATCGAGGAGATCCAAGAGCTAAACATGATATACCGCTATCGAAAACCTCATCGGCATCAGGATCAAGTCGCCCACGAAAAGAGAAAGGCAAGACTGGGAGAGATCGTGCGGCAACTGGCCGTGATTCGGGCCAAGAGCCAGTGAACGATTCGTTCTTCAACTCCGTATAGTTCGGCGCGAGTTGGTAGCGATGCACGGACCAACAGTCCAGCTCCCGGTTCACCATCGGCGTGGAAGGAACGAAGTAAGTTAGTCAACCTTTGACGGCTTCGGTTGCGGCAGTTCATTGGCTTGAAACCGGAGCCCGGATCTTCCGTTTTCATCGCGGGCCGGAAAACGGCACGCCCCCTGGGCTCATCCATAAGGTAAGTAAGAAGGAGCTTCAAGTGCGGGCGCTGGATCTAACCAGACTCTTTACCAGCGTTGGACTCACTTGACATTCGCGTTAGCGACGGTAGGACTTTTTCCGAGGGCTACGAGCCCGGTTGGCCAGCACCATTCGGAAGCGTGGCTCAAGTGACCCAAACCAGTCAGACCCCTTAGGAGGAGATTCCATGAAAAAGATCCTTTTTGCAGTGGCGCTGGTCGCAGCGCTGACCCCATTTGCCGTGGCTCAGGACAGCCACCGCATGCCTCAAGCCAGCTTGGATCGCGAAGTGGATGTTCAAATTCCAGCCCGTCCCGCGGTTCTCGGCAACCCACCGCACAGTGAGTGGGGGGGGCCACCTTCGTGGTGTAAACCCTGCTTATTCTATGCTGGCGAATTTGATTCCAACGCCAGTGACGCCAATGGTCTCGCCAACGAAGTCGATGTCATCATCAACACCGGCGCGGCCACCTATCCTCCTTTCTTGGTTCCCAAGGGGAAAACTTGGACCGTGACCGGCTTGTTGGACGATGAATTCCTGTCGGCTCAGGTTCTCGACCCCAAGACCACCCCGTACGAAGTCCGCTCGAGGATTCCCGCGGGTGGCGGCACTGGCGGCAAGCTGGTCTGCCATGGCAGCAAGATAGGCAGTCTAGCTCCGACCGGCTTGAGCGGCTTCGGCTTCAACGTTTACTCGGTTAAGGTGAAAGGGATCACGAACTGCGTGTTGAAAACCGGCAAGTACTGGATGACCGTGATTCCGTACTGCACCAACACCGGCAACAGCAGCTGCGAGAACAGCTATCGTGGGTTTACGACCAACGACGATGGCGCAAGGAAGCATGAGTTCGGAGGCACCGAGCCTGCGAATAACTCGTTCTTCAACTCGGTATTCTTCGGCGCGACTTGGCAGCCGAGCACGGACCAACAGTCCAGCTCCCGCTTCACCATCGGCGTAGAAGGAACATCGAAGTAAAACAGTAACCTTCGACGGCGCCGGTCGCGGCTGATTGGCTTAGAACCGGGGTCGGATTTTCCGGAGAGGCCTGAGGGCTTTTGAGCCCTCAGGTTTCTCCGTTGTCCTGTATCAAGTGAGAAAGCGGTTGGCCGGCCATCCTCCCCTCAGCTGACTTCGATGCATCTGGCGGCACGGTCTGAGCGGGTGCATTTTCAAGATCCCCCAAAAAGAGACGCCAGGTACGCGTGCTAGGATTACAAGTTGCTGCTGAGGATATTGGAGGCTCGTTAATCAAACGTCAGGCTGGTAGCGTTGCGTTGGATGGGCACAATAACTTCCAACTGCTTTAGAGCTGTGCTGGCCCTTATCTGCAGGAAGCCGGATTGACACAAATATCGCGCGCTGAATCCCACGCAACGGGAATATACTGATGACTACCCTGAGAGTTTTAAGCCCAACGGGGAGATTTTCCGCTGGGCCTTTTTGTCGTCTTGCTTCCGGTTCGCGCTACCAAGACACGCGTAGAGGCTTCGTCTGAGTAACCGCGCGGTCGGAATGCGCCCAGCAATACTCCTGAAGTTGAACATCCGATGAGTAGATGAGTAATAGAAACGCCGCTTGTCTGGGGATCGGTGCTGACCATCGTTGTTTGGGGCTTCAGCAAACTGAAAGATGAGTGGTAAGTCGTCCAGTAAGGTCCTGAGGCCTGTGCTTGTCGAAGTCTGCAGAAAGTTAGGTTTTAATCAACTGTCGCAACATCCCAATAGCGCTCATTTACCCGAAAGGGTCGACCACGCGGGTGCGAGCAGGTGGCAGGTTTTCTTAAACGCGCTCTAAAGGCACTTAGCAAGACGCCCCCGCAGCTCCTTAAGGTCTCCGAGTCCTTGTGGGTAGAGCATCGGGACTCTGAATCTGTGAGCAACAGACTCGGAATCCGAGCGGATGCCAACATTCGCTCACGGCAGGAATCGTTAACGCTGATCGCGGGTTGGTAGCGTTGTCCTAGCCTGCAGGGCTACGTCCCCGTCTCCTGATTTCGTGCGCGCCGGACGTTTCGAACCCGTGGCCGAAAGACTCTGCTGGTCGTGCTCGAGCCTGGCAAGCCTCGTTTCTAGATCCGCCATCTCCACCTGCGCTTTCTTCAGTTCCTGTACCTCCTGACTGAGTTTCTGAATCGTGGAATCCTTCTCCAGATTCTGCCTGTACAACTCTTGCACAGCCGCCAGCGCCACGCCTCCTTCATCCACGGTGCTGATGTGCTTGTCATCCTGCCCCAGACCAAAGGCATTGTAGAAATCCTGGGCAACGGGACCGAGATGGCGAACGCCGTTACCATCCGCCTTGTAATGCCAGATCTGAATGGAAATGCCGTTCAGTTTGGAAAGCAGGCTCGCACCATCTACGGAGGTAAAACCATCTTTCAGGTTGCGATCAGAGTTATTCGTCCAAGTTCCACCGTTCTCGTAGGCGCCATCTGACATGTCCAGATTGTGCGTGGGAGCGTTGTTATTCAACCCGACCTGCCCGCCGCTGGTGAAGGTCAGAAAGTATGCAGCATCGTTGGCTATGCTAAACCCGCCGGCGGGAGTGCCGGTGCCTGTGGCACCAGAGCGCAGATACCAGTTCCCCCCACCGCTCGCCGTGTTGCTAATCTCCACGGCGGCTCCCATCCCGTTAACAGTGGCGTCAGAGCCCGAGACGCTCAGCTTGCTGTGCGGACCCTTTGTCCCAATGCCCACATGGTTCGCCGGACTTTCGTAGATATTCGAGTTTTCCACCGTAGTGGTGCCGGTAAATCGCGGAATGAAATTCTTGGTGCCGCTACCGGTGATTTGGGCAAATCCGGACACGAGGCAAAACAATACAAACGTGCACGATGCGATGGCTGGTTTCACAAATTCCTCCTGGTCTTCGTGTGTTGTACTGCGGGTAGCGTAGGTCGAGCCAGGGAAACGCAGACGAAGCAAAAGGGAGATGGCTCGCCCAAAAGCCACACCGCGATTGTGTCCCGAAGCCAAAGCGGTGTCAACATGAAAGCGAGAGCGATTGCCGAAATCATTGGAGCGATTCTGAATCGAGAAGGTTGAGATGCCAGAAGAGTGTGTTTCACGGGCGGACCTCCTCTGTGGACCTCCTCTATAGAACAGAAACGGCACCGATTATGGTCCGTTTTTATAGCCTCGCTTTGTCACTTGGCGTTAAATCCCGTGGCTGTTGAAAAACCCTCTCTTTTGAAAAAACCGTCCTAACCGAGGGATAGAAAATGTCCACCAAAATCGAGAACGTCGTTTATAGGGCATCCTAGCGCGATGAAATTTCTCCGAATTTCTCGCGAGTGAGTTTTTCAACAGCCACTCCCGATTACGCTCATTGAGGGGTTTTGAGCGTAATGGCCTCCCTTGAAAAGAGGCGCAACTGACTGCAAACAGATGGTTGGCGTAGAGCCTCTTTTCATGCTTCGTTGAGACCTGAGTCCGGTCATGCTGACCTGGTTTCATTACTTGGGTCAGTAGAAATGCCCCTGACTCGGGGAGTAAAGTGAGGCCGGTGGAGACTCCTGCCAAAGCGATTGGCGTGACCCTGGTCGTATGCGGCCCCTGGCTCGCGGTGATCATCTTTAGCTGGATTCGGTGGGCACGAGCCAAACAGCCGCGAACCCTTTCCTCGACCTGGTCCCTGGTCGGGTTAGCCCTGGCCACGGCGTCCGTCTTGTTCGCGTTCGTGTCGTCCTCATATGCCGGTTCATTTGATGTTGCGCGACAATTGGGAGTGTGGGCTTCCCTGGCTGCCGTTTTCGCCGCCGTCTGCGGGGCTTGGCGACCTCACCCGCTGCGCTGGCGCGCCCTCGCCTGTGGTGCTGGGATGATCGTGTTCTGGTTTCTTTCGCTGGTGCTTGAATGACGTTGAGGAAATGCCTGATGTCATCCTACTCAGAGCCAACTGGGTTGCGTCGCCATTGAGGGTCATCCAGAAACGAAGTGGTCGATCTAAAGTCCTCTGAGCAGCTGCGACACCGAGAGCTTGAACCCGCGAGCGATGATCTCCATGGTCAGCAGGCTGACGTTACGCTTTCCGCGTTCGAGGTCGGAGATGTAGGTTCGCCGGAGGCCCAGGTAATCCGCCAGTTCGACCTGCGTCCAGCCCTTCTTTTTCCTTAGGTTCCGCAATCGCAGCCCGAACCTCGCCCGGATGTCTGCTGGCATGAGGCTGCATCATGCGCGTTTCAGTCGATTCGGCGTGTCCACTACTGGAGAAGTTTTCTATTGATTTCTGTAATCAAGAGTCGGAGAATTCAGGCTGCTAGTTTCCTCCCCTGCAAAACGTTGGCACTCTGCACAAGGAGGTTCCATGTACAAAACAGCGTTATGCGCGATTGCGGTATTGTTTGGCGCTGCGATCGCTTCAACGAATTCGCCTTCCAGTTTTCCGAGAGTGGTCGCTAAAGTAGCCATAACCGGTCGTACGAGCGCCATTCCTGCGACCACGCTTCTCACTCCAGCTTCCAATGCGCTTTACCGAGTCTCAGCTTACGGCGTCGTGACCGTGCCGAACGGCAACACGGCTTTCTGGCACCTGAAGCTCAATTGGACAGACGACTACGGATCAGAGAATTGTTACAACGGTACGCAACAAGGAACTTCATGCACGTTGCTGAAAATCAACTCAAACTGGGAAAACTTCGGGCAATATCGTTGGGGCCAACAGGGGGCATGGGTTGTCCGAGCCAACGCGGGTACGCCGCTTTCGTATTCGATGGCTGATGTTGGAGGCGCGACCGGTTCGACGTATGACTTGTTTCTCACCGTGGAACAGATTGAGTAGCTGCCCACCCACTGCCGCGCGGCAAACGCAAACGATGATTGGAGACTCTCATGAAAGTACTCCGGCTTCTAGTGACCCTTGTGCTGAGCTTAGAATTGTCGTTCGGACAAGCGACGGAACCAAACCCAAAAGCTGGACCACACCCAGAAGAGTTTCAGATCGTCAATGTTGTGGTCGGAGCGAAACGGATTCCTACGTTTTGGTTTCACGCCGCAGGCAAATGGTGGCCAGACGTAGATTCAGCAGATTCACCGTTGGTCGGACCGATATCGGCAGAGATCAGGTGTTTCAAAGCCTTTGAGTTCTGCGAACGAGTTGGGGCTATTATCGCGCCGGGACCGCATACGGTAGTGGTGGTGCAGGATTTTGACGTTCTTCGCTGGGATAGCACAGAGATTATTGCAGTTGATAGCGAGGAGACATGTGACGTTCTCACGTTACGCATCGAGTTCTCCAAAGAAAGAGTGTCGTTAGACCGAGCGCCAAAAGGAAACGTTTGCCCCGGCGAAATAGCATCGACTTCATTTTTGGAGGGTATCAGAGAAGCACTTGATCGGCAGTTGAATGACCTCAGGGAAAAGGCAAGAAAGAGATGAGTGGAGCCTTTAATCGACAGGGAGCCTTCCCTCACTTCGTTCCTGCGAACACGTTGTCGATCTTCCGCATGATCCTCTCCGCCCATTGAACCGCGGAAGCGACTAGCGATTCCGTTCTCGGGCTTGGACGACTGTCGTACAGGTCTTCAGGATTCTTCAGGTGCCGCGCGACCAGGATTCCTGCCACGATCGCCAGCACATGTTTGCGTCCTTCGTCCATTCAGGCATGATAGATGTTCGCTTTATGTTCGTTTATGCGGCAATCACCGGTACTCGCGTAACTCTAAGAAAACAAGTTGAATATAGTCAGGATGTGGCATTTGATACAGGAGGAAATGTTAGAATTCCCGTCATGCACACTCGGCGAAAGTACTACAGAGCGATCTTTGGTCGATGGTGGGGAATTGTGAACGGCCTATGGACGCTCCTGTCATCCGTTGAAACGCTTGTTGATCACTATGCCTCAAAAGCGTTCCAAGAATCCTGGAATGCTGCGTGGATTGCGCCGAAGTGGGGCTGGCGAGTTTGGGGCTTGGGTGTCGTAGCGAGCACTGCAGTGTTTGCGATTGAGTACTCTTATCGCTGCATACGACAGGAAGAATCTAAGACTGAAACAGAACAACAGAAGCTGGACCAGATCGAAAAAGCGAAACCGAAGATCAAACTGAAAGACTCTGATGCTGTCTATACCGAACCCATAGCCCAGAGGTTCACGGATAGTGAAGGCCGCGTTTTGATGCAACGAGTAGACAGGTTTTTAAAAGTACGCTTCATCAACGACCCCGATACTTCGCTCCCAGCTGCGAAGGCACAAGGGATCATGGCGACAATTAGTTACTATCGTTGTCCAGAGAATGCTCACATTTTTTCGATAGACGGCAGATGGTCGGAAAGCACTCAGCCTTCCGGGTTGCCGCCTCTTGAGTCTAAGGTTCATCTGCTCCCAGCTGATTTCGGACATGGACAGCAAAGGAGCTTGGATATTGCCTACAAGGATGGAAAGTCCGGGAAGTACTATGCGTGGAATAACGACAATTACAATCTCATAAATCAGTTTTACGAATATCCACGGCATTTGCTTGAAGGAAAACATTTTCGCGTTGAAATCCGGTTACGAGGAGTAAATGTTGACGAACAGTTCTCCTTTGAATTCAGAACTAGCTTCGCGGAGAAAGCATTCGACATCGACCGCCATGTTAAGCGGCATTCATAAGTTTCTTGCATTCGAGTTTGTCAGAATGAAGTTTCCGGCGCGGTATCGCGGAATACAAGCTGGTCATCGAAGTGCTTCGACGATCTTGTCGAAGAGACCGTCCGACGTGTTGCCGAAACTCACGGCTCCGCATTGCGGATTCTTCAGAAACGGTATTTCCGCGAACCGCGGATCAACCTTCTCCCACATTTTCTTTGCGCGCATCCCGACGACGAGTTTTTTACCAAACGCGCTTCGCGCCAACTCGAACGAATACCGCTGCGACTTACAGATCGGCTTCGTCGGCAGACCTGCCTTCGCCGAATGGTACGGGAACCACTCGATAACGCACAGCCGCCCAGCGACGCTGGCGCGAGTCAGAGTGCTTTTCTCCCAGAGTTCATGCAGGTTCTGCCGCCACCACTTCGCGCATGGTGTCCATACGAACTTTGGATTCAAGGGATAGAACAGATACTCCTGCGGCTCGTGACGGAGATTGCGGATGATCGCGTCTCGAAAGCTGGGATCAGCGTGGGCCTTCGCATCATCCGGTGAGTCGCCAGGATTCAGGTTGAGCAGAATCACCGTCGCCGTCTCAGGGTTCCCAATAAACGGCTCTGGAATCGACTCGACGTTGATCTTCGTTGCGTCCGCGGCCTTCGCATTGTATTGATCGAGGGCGTCGCGGTCGATCTCAAGAACGTACGGGCTTTTCGGTGGAAGCGCCAGCCAAGGATTTTCCATCAAGACGCAATTCTAGCTTTCATGCGGTCGCCGGGGCTATCTTCGTCACTCGATCTATGCAGAATCGGTATGCGGGCGACGTTGGAGACTTCGGCAAACTCGGGTTGCTGCGGTGCCTATCCCCGAACAACGATGGCGAAGGAGCGTTGCGGATCGGTCTCGTCTGGTACCTCGTTCCTGACGCGTCTCGCGGCAACGACGGCAATCCTCCCTGTCGTTTATCGTAGAGGAACGCAGCGAGTGTTCTTCATCACCCCTTCTGATCCGCACCGATGGCGGATTCTGGCGCTCTCGCCTCGAGAAAATGCTCAGAGAGCCGTGGAGTCAACACTTCTCCTTGCTGGACGTATGAAATTGCAATTCCGGCGGTGGCCGACAAAGCCTGATGCCCCATAGGCCCGTTAGCGGGGAACCAACTGGGGAACCGAAGCCCTGCGCAGGTCAAATCTTATTGCTTCCAAACGCATGGAAACGAAACGAACGGCGTCCATTTCCTTCGACTTGCAACCCTTTGCACCGAGCACGACCTGATTTCTAATCCGAGGGTTGCAGGTTCGATTCCTGCCGCGCCTACCACACTTTTCTTTTGCTTACGAGATCCCCTGTAAGGCTTCTCTTAATGCCGCCTCCAGTTGTTTCAGTTGGTCTCGCGATAGCTTCTTTCGGTTTGCGGTGAGATAGAAAACGTCGATTGCCATTTGTCCTTCGGTGTCGATGAGAGCGATTTCAATGTTGCACTCGTGATGGGCAAAGCAGGAGGCGACCGTGTGCAAGAGCCCTGGGCGGTCCTGTGCAACTACCTGTACCAGAGTGCTATTGGAAGAGCACTGGTCGTCGACTTGAATCGAGGTCTTTATTTTTATCTTGGGCGTGCCTTTCTTCTCCTCTGCCCGCATTCGGCTCTTCAGCATGCGCTCCAGATCCGTCTCTCCCGTTAGGACCTCGCTGATGCTGCGCTTGAAGCGCTCCCATTCGGGAAGGTTCAGTTCAAGGGTTCGGAAGCGGTCGGTAAAATAAAATGTATCGACGACCGTCCCCGCCTGGTTCGAGAAAGCGGTCGCCTTCACGATATTCATACCCCACGCAGCCAGGGTTCCTGCCACCCTGCCGAAAAGAAAGGGACGGTCGTTTGTGACCAGCGTTAGTTCGAACCAGTGGCGGCCACGCTTTAAATCAAGCTGGATGGGGTGCTTTCCTAGGCTTTCCGACATTTCCAGATGACGAAGCACATCGCCGGCTGCATAAGTTCTCAGATAGCGCTGTGGTAATCCCTCTAGAAAAGCCTTCACTTTTTTACCAGCCATTGGCGCCAGAGTGCGCAGGCGAATCATTTTCTCGTCGTCGACATTTGCATCCAGGTGTAGGCGCTGGTCCACATTACGATTCAGTTGGTTCGCCGCCGCGATGTACAACTGCCAGACGTTTTCGGCTTTCCATGGAGTCAACGCATCCGGGTTGACCGCCTTGATGTCCGCGTAGGTGAAAAGGCAGAGCATCTTCAGCCTCTCAGGGGTGCCCACCCTTTCTGCGAATGCGGCAATCGTTGCTGAATCGAAGATATCTCGACGAAGCGCAGCCGACATTTCCAAATGATTGGCGATAAGAAAGAGCACGGTTTCGCGCTCCGACGACTCCAGATCCAGACGCTCCAGGCACTGTTCCGCGATAGCCAGGCTGCCCTCGACATGATTGTCGGAAGGCACGCCTTTGCCGGTGTCATGCAACAAGAGAGCCAAGTAGAGCAGTTCCGGCTGTTCGAGTTCCTCGAGGATTTCGGCGTACTGCTTTTCCCATTCCGTCGGCGACTGCAGCAGCCGGTGCAGGCTCTCGATTGCCAGGAAAGAATGTTCGTCGACGGTAAAGCGATGATAGAAGTCACGCACCACCAGTGCGTCGATCGTCTTCAATTCCGGCAGAAGCAGCGTGAGCAGCCGCAACGAATGCATGGCGCGCAAGGCATTGGCGGCATGCGGTTGGGCCAGGATTTCTCCTAAATAAAGCCACAGTTCGGCTCCTCTGGGTGGCGTGGAGGCCAGGGATGGCAACACCTGCTCAATCTTGTATTCCGTGGTCGTGCTCAGCCGCACGTCATGATGCGCAACAAAATGGAACAGACGAAGCAATACTTCGGAATCTTGCAGGGCAGAAGACTGGCGCAGGAATACCAGGCCATCGACCACCGAGAAGTCAGCATCGGACACGCGCGTCCGCAAGTTGTGAAAATGCCGCGAAAGCGAAGACCATGCTGCCGGAATTTCTTCCAGCAACTGCGTCGCGGTGCGATGGAGCGAGCGGGCATGGCTGAAATAAATCCGCATCCAGTCGGCGGCCGTGAGTTCGTGAGTTTCGTACACTCCAATTCCGCGTTTAGCGGCTTCTTCCTGCGCCTCCCAGGACAGCATGTTGTCGTCTCGACCGTGGCGGAAATGCAGAAAGCACCGGACCGACATAAGAAAATCGAGTGCTGGCTCGAATTGTTTACGTGCCGAAGTTGATAGCAGCGACTTGGGATCGGGCCAGTCGTGCAGTTTATCCATGGAGGAAAGCAGGCTGAGCCAGAGCGCCACATTGCAATCCCGCAGACCGCCGGGAGTGTCCTTCACATTCGGTTCGAGATGGAAGATGGTGTTGCCGAATTTCTCGTGACGGGCGCGCGTGAGTTCAGCCAGACTCTGCAACAGAGACTGTGCCTCACGAGTCATCAACTTTGGGATGACTTTGTCGTGCAAGCGGGTGAATAGATCCGGATCACCGGCCAAATAGCGGCAGTCGAGCAGGGAAGTGGAAAACTCAACGTTGGCCGGATCGAAGCGATCGCACTCTTGCAAGATGCGCGTAGCCGGACTCACCTTCAGGCGCAGATCCCACAGCCCTTGTGAAAAGCTTCGAATCCGATCTTTGAAAGCTTGCTCAGTTTCGCGGTCGGCATGAAGAAAAAGCAGATCGATATCAGAGTAAGGAAACAGCCAGCCGCGCCCGAATCCGCCCAAGGCCACCAGAGTGAAATTTCGTGGACCTTGTTCCTCCCGACAAACGATTTCCCTCCAGAGCTGGAGAGTAATCTTCTCTACCAGGCCAGTCCGCTGGGCGATCGCCGTGCCGCCATTCCCGGTGGAAGCGAATTCCTCCCGGATCCGCGCCGATTCCACAGTGTAGAGGTCCCGCAATTCGCTGCTCAATGAGCCTGCCGTGGTCATACCGTTTGATCCGGGCGAACCTCACGCGCTTAGCAGCGTTCTTGTGGCTGGGGGAAGGCTGACTCGATCTATGCTCCTCGCGCCCACGCCTGCGACTTCACAGGGCATCCTCTCCACGTTCATCGTTGCGAATCCGAATGGCCTCATCCACCCGTGAGAGAAAAATCTTCCCGTCGCCGATTTTGCCGGTGCGGGCCGCCCCGGAAATTGCCTGCACGATCTTCTCAACCATGGTGTCAGCGACCACCAGTTCCAGCTTGATTTTCGGGATGAGATCAACGGTGTACTCCCGGCCGCGATAGAACTCCGTGTGCCCTTTCTGCCTCCCATGGCCACGGGCCTCGAGGACCGTCATGCCCTCGACTCCAATCTCGTGCAGCGAGTTCTTTACGCCTTCCAGCTTCGAGACTTGGATGATTGCTTCGATTTTGGTCATCGTGATTTTGCCAATCGCACTTCAAATCCCGGATTCAGCTTAGCAGTTCTCTTCCTCCCCCAGTATCACAGATTCGAAGTGCATCTTTTTTGGCGACCATTTTGTGGAGTCATCCTCGATCCCGACGGGCGTTCCCGCGGAAGAAATAACATATTCCGGATACGCGGAAATCCCATGCTCATGCAAATCTAAACCGTAGAGCTCGCCTTCGCGCGACACACGCAACGTGCCGGTTGCGTTCACCAGACGCATGACTGCATAGGCAACGACGAAAGTTGTGGTTGCGATGATCAGACTCCCAAGCGCTTGCGCGAGCAGCAATTGCGTGCCGCCACCGTAAAGCAGTCCTTTCAGCGCGACTGAGTTGTCGGGGGCGACTGGGCCTGTCGCTCCGTATTTACCGCAGGCAAACAGGCCTAAAGAAAGAGTTCCCCAGATTCCGCACATGCCGTGCACGGGAACCGCGCCGATGGGATCGTCAACGCGGAGCCACTCCAGCAATTCAACCCCGGCAACCACGAGAACGCCGGCCACGCCGCCTAGAAGGATCGCTCCCGTCGGACTCACCCAGTAGCAGGGACAAGTGATCGCCACCAACCCCGCCAGAAATCCATTGATGGTGAAACTCACATCCCATTTCTTGTTCGGGATGTAAGCGTAGATCATCGCCGTCAGCCCGGCGGCGCATGCTGCCAGCGTCGTATTTGTCGCTACGCGGCCGATGCCCTCGAAATCCATCGCGGAGAGCGTGCTTCCGGGATTGAAGCCGTACCAGCCGAACCACAGCAGAAGACCGCCCGTAGCGGCAATCGTCAAATCATGTGGCAGCATGGGACCGCCGCCATCGCGCTTGAATTTGCGCCCGAGACGCGGGCCAAGAACAATGGATCCGGCCAGGGCGACAACACCACCAATGGTATGAACAACCGTGGATCCAGCGAAGTCATGAAAGCCGGTCCCCAAAGAAGCAAAGAAGTGTCCGTCGCTGCCCATCAAAGCCAGAAACCCATCCGGTCCCCATGCCCAGTGACCAATAATCGGATAGATGAAACCGGAGACAGCAACGCTGTACAGCAGATCGCCGACGAAGCCGGTGCGACCGATCATCGCGCCAGAAGTGATTGTCGAGCAGGTATCGGCAAAGGCAAACTGAAAAAGCCAAAACGCCAGAAAGGAGACGCCAGTACTTTCATAAGTTGCCGGCACGTCTTTCAGGAAGAACCAGTGATATCCGATGAAGCCATTGCCGTGGCTGAACATGAATGAAAAACCGAACGCGTAGAAAAGAAGGCCGCACAGGCAGGTGTCGACGATGCATTCCATCAGAACATTCACAGTCTCGCGGGAGCGGCAGAAGCCGGCCTCGAGCATGGTGAATCCGACCTG
>Ga0210401_10004435_pt1 | contig 14670 bp, 13 predicted proteins | sample IncBWH32MmetaG_FD_150866 | JGI IMG/M metagenome (GOLD analysis project Ga0210401, IMG submission 150866) | Forest soil microbial communities from Barre Woods Harvard Forest LTER site, Petersham, Massachusetts, United States - Inc-BW-H-32-M | ecosystem: Environmental > Terrestrial > Soil >... | reverse complement strand
ATTTTAACGAGGGCGAATTTACACACCCAAAGCCGTAATATCAAACCTTAAATATGAACAGGTTAATTTATAATGTTTCTAAATAAAGATTTTGTAAAAAACGTTTTCAATTCGTAATTTTTTACCTTTGAAACCGACAAATCTCATGTATGAAAAAATTATTGTTTAAAATTGCTTTGTTCGTCCTTGTGCTGAGCAATGTAAATGCATTTGCGCAAGAACCCAATCCGGTAAAATTTAAAATCGAATCTAAAAAAGTATCAGTTACCGAATACGATATTATTTTTAATGCCACTATTGAAAAAGACTGGCATATATACTCTATCAATCAAACAGGTGACGGCCCTAACCCTACCAGAATTGAATTAAACAAATCTGCCGATTACGAACTCGTTGGTAAATTAAAAGAAAGTAAGCCCATTCAGGAAATGGATAAGGTGTTTGATATGCAGGTAGCTTATTTTAAAACCAAAGCCACTTTTACCCAACGCATCAAAATAAAAACTGATAAAACATTTGCGGTAACAGGTAAGTACGAATTTCAGACCTGCACGGATGAAATGTGCACTTTTCCACCTGCTAAAAAGTTTTCACTTAGTATAGAACAAGCAGCAACTTCATCAGTTGAAAAAACAGCTGTAGATACAAGTACAAAAACAACAAACACTCTAACAAAAGATACTGTAAAAGTACAAGCATCAACCGAAGTTAAAACACCGGTAGTAGAAACTAAAACAACCGAAAAAACCGAAAGCGAAACAAAAACACCTTGGTGGTTAATTTTTTTAAAGGGCATTGGTTTTGGTTTAGCTGCATTAATTACCCCTTGCGTGTTCCCTATGATACCAATGAATGTAAGTTTTTTTTTAAAGCGTAATAAAAAACGCAGTGGTGCTATTAAAGAGGCTTTATTTTTTATGCTTAGTATTATTATTATTTATACCGCATTAGGTTTGTTAATTACTGCCGTGTTTGGCGAAACCGCTTTAAACGCTATAGCATCAAGCGCTACTTTTAATATTTTCTTTTTTATCATGCTTATTATTTTCGGCATCAGCTTTCTAGGTGCGTTTGAAATTGTGTTACCTAACTCATGGCTCAATAAAATAGATTCGCAAAGTGACAGAGGTGGTTTTATAGGCATATTTTTTATGGCAACAACTTTATCACTGGTGTCATTTTCGTGTACAGGTATTTTTATCGGTAATTTAATTCCCTTAGTAAGTAACTCCCCTACCGGACCATTTTTTGGTTTTTTAGGTTTCGGTTTTGGTTTTGCATTGCCATTTGGATTGTTTGCTATTGTACCAAGCTGGTTACAAAGCATGCCAAAATCGGGTGGCTGGTTAAACACCGTTAAAGTTACCTTAGGTTTATTGGAGTTAGCCTTGGCTTTAAAATTTGCATCGAACGCAGATTTGGTATACGACATGCATATTTTAACTCGCGAAGTATTTCTTACTTTATGGATTGTGCTTTTTGGTTTAACCGGCATTTATTTAATGGGCTGGTTTAAATTAAGTCATGATACCGAAGCGGCATTTTTAACTATACCGCGTTTATTTTTTGCCATACTTGCTTTTGGATTTACAGTTTACATGGTTCCGGGTTTATGGGGTGCGCCTTTAAAATTATTAAGCGGCGTTATTCCACCAACCACTTATGCCGAGTGGAAACCACAAACGGCGGCGGTTGTCCAATCATCTAATCAAAACGGCTCATCTGCTTTAGCTGCAAAAATGATTGATGGTCCGGATGGATTAAAAGTTTTTCATAATGATTATGAAAGTGCACTAGCTTACGCCAAGGAAGCTCATAAACCTTTAATGATAGATTTTACAGGGCATGCTTGCGCTAATTGTCGTAAGATGGAAGATAACGTTTGGGTTGAACCTGAAATAAGAAACATATTGGCTAACGATTTAGTTATTGTTTCTTTATTTGTTGATGACAGAAAAGAATTGGCTAAAGCCGAGCAAAAAGATGTGCAATGGGGTGAAGATAAAGTAACACTTGAAACCGAAGGAATGAAATGGGGCTTTATGCAACTAAGCAAATACAAAATTAGTTCGCAGCCCTATTATGTAATTGTAAACGATGATGAAAGTTTATTAAGCAACAGCGGCATAGGCTACGATACAGGAAAAGATTTACCGGTTTTTAAAACTTGGTTAAGTAATTCTATTTTAAAATATAAAGAAAAGCATCCTTAATAAACCATGTTAGAAAAGCCAAAAAGCGAGTGGACACAATTGCAAGAAACACTTGCTGAAAAATTTGGCATGGAGCCCGATTTACATGCTATTATTTTTTTAGTGGGCGTACAAGAGCTTGGCATGGGCTACAAAAAATTTAAGAAAGATGAAAAAGTGAACATTATGCACATTGCCATTTGCACCTTACTAGAACCTTATGGTTATTACGAGTTTGAAGGGCGTGATGCGGATGGATGGCCTCATTTTAAAACTAAAGAACAATTACCTTTTTTAAAAGCTGCCGAGCAAAACAACCTGATGATAAAAGCTGTATTAGAATATTTTAAAAAGAACGATATACTTACTTAAAAAAATTTCTTCTTACCAAGCTACTTGTTTTTTGTTAGTTTATTTAAACTACTCTCAATATATTTTTCAGGTGTAATTAATGCTCTTTGTATTTTTCTAGCGTAATAAATACTATCCATTACTTCTTTATTCTTCTCGTGCAATTCTTCAAAGGCTTTATCAACTAAAAGTTTTTGCTCTTCTATAACTTCCTTTTGTTTTTGCGTTAATTTAAAACGTCGATACAAGGAAAAAGAAAACAAAACCACTACTAACAATATACCTGCTACCGCCCCTATTACTACTTCCTGTCTTTTTTTCTCTTCAAATGCAATAGCTTTTAGTTTTTCTTGTTCAGCATCAGACTTTACCTTTAACTCAGCTTCTTTTTTTTCAACTTCAAATTGGGTTTTCATATCACCAAGCTGCTTACTGTTATCAGCATTAAACATACTATCGGTTAGCATTTTAAATTTCACATCATACTCATAGGCCTCTTTGTATTTATTTATTTTAGAATAAATGACACCCAATTTCCCATAAGTTAAACGTTCGCTATCAATGTCTTCAATTTCTTTACTTGTTTTTAAAGCAGAATCACCATACAGCATAGCTAACTTATAGTTAGCTAATTTTTCATACACTCCAACAATGTTTAAATAACTGATAGCCATGCCGTTTCTATCATTAATTTCCTGTTGTATTCGTAAAGCCTTTACATAATACTCAAGAGATTTATTATAATCGAGTTGGTAATAATAAATATTGCCTATGTTACCATAACAATTTTCTATGTACTTTTTATTATTGATTTCGGTAAGTATTTTTAAGCCTTTTAAATAATAATCTAATGCCATTGAGTAATCACCTTTTTTAAGATAATAATTGCCAATATTAACATAGCAGCTTCCTATACCTTTTTTGTCTCCGAGGTCTTGTTTTATTTTTAAAGCCTTTTGGATATATTCCAAAGCCTTCGAATCGTTTGACTGATAAAAATAAAATTGCCCTAGATATACATAACAATATCCGATACCTTTTTTATCCTGAATCTCTTCATACAGCTTTAAGCTTTTCAAAAAATAATCCAATGCTTTAGGTAAATCTCCTTTATTCATAAAGCAAAAACCTGTATTACCCAGTGCATCGGCAATCCATGTTTTTTTATTTGAGGGTGGTAATAAATTAGCCAGCTTTTCTTCCAATTGTGCTAAAACAATAGCCGTATCAGGGTCGTTAGTAGCGTAATTCCGTATAAGAGTTTGTATAGCTTTTAGTCGGTTTGTATCTGCGTGCTCCTTATTATTATAAACCTTCCATAAAGAATCAAGGTTTTGCCCGGTAGAAATGCAAAAGCAAGCAATTAACAATATGAAAAACAAACATTTTTTCATCAATCAAATCTATGAAAAGTTTATTCATATCATGTAACATAACTAAAACAAAAAGCCCCCTGCTAATTGAGCAGAGGGCTTTATTAAAAGGTTAAACCTTTATTTGCTGCAACTGGTACCACAGCAACTACCACAAGATGTGCCGCAAGAACAATCTTTGCAACCACAATCTTTACAGCAACAAGATGAAGTTTTGTTTTCACTTGTTTTGTTTGCGCTGTTAACAGCATATACCGAGGCGCTTGCAAGCATAATAGCTACAGCTGCGCCAATAATTACTTTTTTCATTTTTTTAATAAATTAAATTGTTTTTAAAATTGACTCATAAATATCGTCGTCTGCATTTATAAGCAGAACGAGCTTTAATTATTTATGCAATTTTAGGCGGATGGAAACACTGAGAAAGGAATCCTGAAAGAAAATTTAGGTTTTGAGCAATCATTAAATCATTGCCCTCTGAATGTCTTGAAAAAATTATGGAAGATTTTTCTACCGTTGTTGTAAAGCAACACAAACAAGCTGAACAAGGCACACACATTTTACCCGAACAGCAATTATTTTCTTTGTCTTGCTTCTCGTTTTTACAACATTTCATTTTACAAACTCCATTAGTAGTTTGGGTAGCACGCATAACCTCAACCACAGCAGGTTGAATGGTTAGTAAACTAAACACAAAAAGTAATATATAAATAACTGATTTCATTTTGTTCTAGTGTAAAGTTACGATAAAAACTGCAAAATTGTTCTCAATTAAGCTATTTTATCTTTTCATATTTAGTTAAGAAGAACTAAATCCAAATTAGGCTTATAATGGCTTTTATCCGTAAATTTGGCGTCCAATGATTTCAATAGATAAAACCATACTATCCGACGAACTTTTTGAAGAAAAATTTGTTTGCGATTTACATGCCTGCAAAGGCGAATGCTGTATTAGTGGCGAAAGTGGTGCTCCACTTGATTTAGATGAGTTGCCACTTATTGAGGGTATAGTTGAAAAAGTAAAGCCATACTTAAATAAAAAAGGTTTAAAAGCCATCGAAAAATACGGCCCTTATGTTTTAGACAGCGATGGCGATTATACTACTACCCTAGTTGGTAAAGAAAAAGAATGTGCCTTTGTGGTTTTTGATGAAAACAACTGGGCAAAATGCGCTATCGAAATGGCTCATAAGGATGGCGTTATCGATTGGCAAAAACCGCTGTCTTGTCATTTGTATCCCATACGAATAACACCACATAAAAACCACGATGCACTTAATTATCATCGTTGGGAAATTTGTAAAGATGCTTGCGCTTGCGGCTTAAAACTAAATGTACCCGTATATAAATTTTTGCAAACACCACTTACTCGTAAGTACGGAAAAGTTTGGTTTAAAAAAGTAGAGAAGGCTTATAAAGAATATATGGATTTAAAAAAAGCGTGAGCGTGCGTGCCCTAATTTTAAAATCTACCGGAAATTTATACAGAGTTTGTACAGATACAGGTGATGTTGTGATGGCAAACCTTGCCGGAAAAATAAGATTAGAGTTACGTAAAAGTACCAGTCCCGTTGTAGTTGGTGATTATGTAGATATAGAACAAAGTGGTGATAGTGCACTTATTACAAAAATATATCCGCGCAAAAATTACATCATACGCAAATCATTAAACCTGTCTAAACAAACACATATACTTGCTGCAAATATTGACCAGGCATTTTTACTGGCTACCTTAGTTTACCCGCGTACCTCAACCGGGTTTATTGATCGATTTTTAGTTACTACGGAGGCTTACCGAATTCCTGCAAAAATTATTTTTAATAAAATTGATTTATTAGATGATGAATTAAAAAAAATACAGAAAGAAGTAATTAATATGTACACTTCTATAGGATATGATTGCGTAGAAATTTCTGCCTTAAAAAAAGAAGACATAGCCATTATTACAAGTAAACTAAAAGATAAAATCACATTGCTTGCCGGACATAGTGGCGCAGGTAAATCAACTTTAGTAAATAACATACAGCCCAATTTACATTTAAAAACAGGTAACCTTTCTGAAATACATTCGAAAGGAAAACACACTACCACATTTTCCGAGTTACACAAATTAGATGCCGGCGGTTATATTATTGATACACCCGGCATAAAAGAATTGGGTTTGGTTGAGATGAAAAAGGAAGAAGTTGGGCATTACTTCCCTGAGTTTAGAGCATTAATGCATCAGTGTAAGTTTAATAATTGCACGCACACCAACGAGCCTCATTGCGCTGTTATTAAAGCTTTAGAAGAAGGTAAAATTTATACGGAACGCTACCACAATTATCTTGGCATATTAAATAGTGAAGAAACCAACTGGACCGCCTGGGAAAATAAATAATTAAAAACTTTTTCTTTTCTCTAAATCTATTTGCTCATCACCGGGTTGGTAACGCAAATAGGTAAAAATAAACTGAAACATTTCTTCGGTAGTTCCCATACTCATAAAATCATTTCTTTCGTTACAATCGCGTGGTGGGTGAAATGGATTATAAGGGTTTTTATCTGTATTATCATAAGTGCCATAAGCATATATAGTAGAACCTGCCGGCATTTTAAGCGGATGTTTAAACGTGTAATAATATTGCCATTTAAAATCCCACTTATTTATTTTTATTAAACGTATCGTATCTCTTTGTGGAGTTATAGCATAAGCCCAAAATGTTTTGCCTAACAAATGCATGTGCGGGTTTACTGAAAGAATAGATAAATCAACCGGAGTTACCCATCTGCTCATAAAAGTTTTTACAGTGTTTGCAGGTATATTTAAAGCAGGCTCGATTGGTGCAATGCCAAAGGTTCCTAATTGTGTTTCTTGTATAGGTCGCACAGGTTTTGGTCCGTAAAAAATATTTAGCGTTGAAGAATCTAAGCAGTCCATTTTTGATGGGCCATAATGCAAATTTTTAAAAAAGAAGGAACCTTTTATGTTTAGCTTATAGCCTCCTATATTTTCAGGATATACGGGTGGCTCGTACCCCGGTAAATAATAAACAACATTAGGTGTCATCACCGGATAAGTACCATCATCATTTAATAAACCCATTAGTTTATAAATATCCTTATCTCCTCCCGGAATGTCTTTGTAATAAGAAATGCCTTTAAAAACATCTTTCTTTTTTCCGTCTTCGTAGTTAAGTAAATGTCCGTTTACATGATGCGCCAATTTACGTTGCTGTGGCACGAACTCAACAAATCGAATAAATGTATCGTGCTTTAATTCAAAAGGAACTTTCACCATATAAAAATGGTCTGTCCCGTTTCCTTTAATGGGAATCGGCTCTTGCATTTTTACAACCACATTGGGTTTACCAAAAAAAGAGCCTTCATAAAAAACAGGCACTTTTATTTTCGTTGTATCTCCTGCCAAGCAGCCATTATCAACCCAGGTTTTTATTTGCTCTATTTCATTTTCCGATAAAATGCGTTCATCAATAAAATGTGTGTAGGCAGCATCGGCTGGCCATGGTGGCATGTAGCGCGTTTGCGTTACAAATTTTATTTTATTAGCGTTAAACTTAGCATCTGCATAAGTAAGCAAGTTAAACGGGCCAGCCTGATTAGACCTATGGCAAAAGCTACAATTTTTAAAAAGGATTGATGAGATGTTATCTGCGTAAGTAACTACAGAATTTGTTTTAGGCTTATTTTCTTTTGACTCTTCATTACCACATGAAAAAACCAAAAGAATTAGTAGTCCACTAACAACAGAAGGAATTACTTGATTTCTTTTTATCCGCACAAAGCAAAGGTAAATATTTTACCTCTGTTAAAAAGTTTAAATTATGCTATATCAAATGGATGAATGTAGCTTTCTACATTAAAATCAGCACAAGGTGATGTTTTTAATTTCATCATTTTTTTTAAATCCGCAGTATTTAATCCTTTAGAATCTGAACTGCTGGCAAGAGCCTTAGCACTAAGAAGTTTTTGAAGTTTTTTACTTTCTTTTATAGAAATGTTAGTTTGGTTTTTTTGCAGGTAAGTTCTTTCAAAGTAAGTCATGGCAACACATTTAATTTGAAACAAAGTTACTGCGCAGGCAATAGATATGCCGTAATTTTACATTGTGTTTTTGTTACGGAATTATTAATTAACAGAATTAAAGAACTTTTACCACTTCCTCTAAGGCTATGCCACGCGAACCTTTTATAAGTATGGTTTTATTTTTTGTTGGATTTGCCTGTAAAAATTCTCCGGCTTGTTTAGAGTTAGCAAAGCTTTTTTCTTTTTGTAAGGATGAAAAAATTGGGCCTACCAATAAATAATCATTCAGTTTTTTTTCGTGCAGTAAATTAATAATAGCTTGATGTTCTATAACTGATTCCTCTCCCAGTTCAAGCATATCACCTAATACAAGCATTTTATCGGCGGCATCCATATTATAAAAATTTTCAATAGCCGCTTGCATGCTGGTTGGGTTAGCGTTATAATAATCTAATATCAAACTATTATTTTCTGTTTTTTGCAATTGAGATCGGTTGTTAGTTGGGGTGTAATTTTGTATAGCCTCATTAATTAAATCTTCTTCTATCTTAAAATAATTACCCACACATGCAGCACATAAAGCATTGTTGTAATTATAAACACCAACTAAATTTGTTTTAATATAATCAGCCCCCTTAACTTCGGTAGCTTTGTAACGCGTGCGCCAGGCAAACTCTACAAACAAACTATTTTTATTGCACTTGCCAACTACATCGTATAATTTATTAGTTCCATAAGTTACCTTATTGTTTTCTTTGGCTAAATCAGCCAACACAGTATCATCTCCGTGTAAAAAAACTGTGCCGTTTTTTTCTTTTAAATATCGGTATAACTCACTCTTACCTTTTTTTACTCCTTCAATGCCCCCAAAGCCCTCTAAATGTGCCTTGCCAATATTGGTTATAATGCCAAAATCGGGCTCTGCAATTCGACAAAGCATATCAATTTCTAATTGATGGTTTGCCCCCATTTCAACAACTGCCATTTCGTGCTGAGGTGTTATAGTTAATAATGTAAGCGGCACACCAATATGGTTGTTTAAATTACCCTGGGTATATTGTGTATTATATTTTTTTGATAGAACAGCATGTACCAATTCTTTAGTAGTGGTTTTTCCATTACTACCCGTAATGCCTATAATTGGAATATTTAATTGTTTACGGTGATGGTTTGCCAACTGTTGAAGTGTAGTTAAAACATCTTGTACCAAAATATATTTATCGCCTTTAGCAACTTTGGCATTATCCACCACGGCATAGGCCGCACCTTGTTCTAACGCATCTTCGGCAAATATGTTTCCATCAAATTTTTCTCCTTTTAAAGCAAAGTATATACAGCCTTTGGTAATTTTACGAGTATCGGTAGTAATGTTTTGGTTGCAAGAAAGAAATTTATCGTATAACAAATTCATAGCATTTTATTTGACCCTAAAATAAAAAGCCCCGAGCTATAAACTCAGGGCTTTAAATTGTTTTATTAACAATGTTATTTACCTAATCCGGTTGGGCTACCAACACGAGTCATGGCACATCTAAATCCAATATAATCTTTAGCTTGTTTTTCATCTAAAAATCTACGGCTACCTGGGTTCATCCAATAAGCGCGGTCTCTCCAGCTACCACCTTTGTAAACGCGGCTCCAGTTATTTACTAACGATGTTTTAGCATACTCGTACATCATTTTACCGGTTCTTTCACCAAAGGCATCTTCTCCTTCAGCATAGTAAAGACTTGAGTTTACATCACCATCTAAATAATCGCGATAATCGTTTGTTTTATAGTTTCTTCTTTCATCCAATTTATCTTCCGGTTTAGCAATGCTAACATCTCTCCATAATACACGACCCGGTACTGAGTTTACGATACTTGTATCAGCAAATTCTTGTGTTTCAGTACTTACACCGTGCGATGTAGGAGGGTTCACTTTTTTCTTAGTGTGGTCTATTTTATCAATTAAAATACCATCAGTATTAGTTGCAATTGTGTTATCTGTAGAGTCTCTAACTTGTGTTTTAAATACATTACCACGGAAAGGGCGGAATTCACTCGCATCAGATGAAGTCATTGGGCGATAAATATCCATAACCCACTCAGCTACGTTACCGGCCATATTATATAAACCATAATCGTTAGGCCAGTATGAATAAACAGGCGCTGTAACATCGGCATTATCATTCAACCAACCTGCAGTACCCATATAGTCACCTGCACCACGAATAAAGTTAGCGTGCATTTGACCAATATATTTTTCATCCGGATTACGAACACCATGCCCGTTCCAAGGATAGATACGACGATCTGTGATACGTTCTCCAATTGTATTTCCAATTAGTCCATAAGCTGCATATTCCCACTCTGCTTCTGTTGGAAGGCGATAGTTTGGTAAAAATATACCATCTTCCATACGCACATCACGCTCTGGCTGTTGTTCATCAAATGAAGGTAATTTTTGTTTTAATTGTCCTTGCCATTTGTTTGACAAATAAGCTTGTGTACTAAAATAATCCTGATCTGATGGGTTAGGTACGTGGTTTAATAAACCTTCACGAATTAATATAAACTCGTTAGTTCTATCGGTACGCCAAGTACAAAAATCGTTAGCCTGTAACCAGTTTACACCAACTACCGGATAATTACGATAAGCCGGGTGACGTAAATAATATTCTACATACGGCTCATTATAGGCAAGTTTATCGCGCCATACTAATGTATCGGGTAGTGCTTTTACAAATACTTCGGGATAACTTGGGCCAAATACACGGTTAGTCCAATATAAGTACTCTAGATAACCAAAGTTAGTTACCTCAGTTTCATCCATATAAAACGAAGAAACCGTTACACGACGTGGAACGTTATTCCAATCGTACAAAACATCTTGTTCTGTACGTCCCATAGTAAAAGTACCACCTTCTATTAAAACCAAGCCTGGACCAGTTTCTTGTTCCTCATATGGTACTTTTTCAAAACCTCCGTTTTCTGAGGTGTTGTAAGCCCATCCGGTAATAGGCGATCTTTCTTGGCTGCAAGAAAATATCATTAATCCACCAGCCGAAAAAAGCGCTAAGGATTTTAATAATTTGGTTGTTTTTGCCATGTTATTCGTGTATAGATTTTCTTTTAACGTAAAAAAGTGAACAAAGTTACAATTATTTTCATTTTTTTAGAATGATGGGCAACTTATCGTACGGAATTTACGATGTTTAGGGCGGCAAGCTAACTGAAATTGTGCCGAAATTTCGTGTGAACCAGCTGATACGTTAGCTAATCTTGATATGGTTACATCATAGCTATAGCCAAACTTAAAATGGTCTGTTTGAAATCCTATTAATGCAATCATAGCATCCTGATTACGATACCATAAACCGGCTACTATGTTCTTTTTTACAAAATATAAACCTAAATTAAGCTGTTGAAACTGACCTTGATATTGATACAATATATTAGGGCTAATATAAGTTTCTCCACCTTTTTGTAAAGGAATGATTGCCCCTGCATGTACTGTTAATTTCATAGGAAGCGGGCTATTATTTACCGCTATAAAACCTTCACTTGGTTGAGTTAAATGGTTTACCGCAACACCCACAAAATAACGTTTGCTGTAACCTAATATACCTGCTGATATATCAGCATTTCTAACTGTTTGGTTTGGATAATTATTAGGGTTTTCGTTAGTGTTATAAACAAAACCACGACGACGGTCGATCATATCGCCAAAGGTTAGTTTAGTCCAATCTAATGTTTTTTGATGATAAGTTCCCTGCAAACCAAATTTTATAGAAAATTCCCTATTAATATTTAACTGATATGAGTATATAAGGCTTGCATCGGTAGTAATTAAAGTACCATTACCTGCCCTATCCTGCATAACCAATAAACCTATACCACCCGATATAGCATCAATGTGTTGGTCGTAAGAAGCACTTGTTGTAATATAAGTTTTATTAAAGCCTGGCCACTCATTACGATAGTTAACGCAAAACCGTGGACAACGCGCTGTACCGGCAAAGGCAGGGTTTAAGTATAAAGGGTTTGCGTAAAATTGTGTAAACTGTGGGTCTTGCGCCTTTGCACTTTCAGTAACGAAAACACTAAGAAACAATAAAAGACATACTGTAATTTTTTTAATCATAGAATAATAATTATTCAGTTTCACCTACAAACTTAGCATTTTTATTTTTTAAAGCAAAAAAAATATTAAAAAACAATAATATATGAGTTCTTACGTTAAATTGCCAAATAAGTTTCATATTTTAAGCGGATGATTTTTAACAAAAGGTTTTATATATTGATTTTTGTGCTGGTTTGTTTTAGCAAAATGGTTTCCCAATCATTTAAATTGCAAAAAAACAACCTACCAGAAGAAATAGGTGTTATTAAAGTTAAATGGCATGGGTCATTTTCTTTTCAACGAAAGGGTATACTAGTTAAAACTTTGTCTTTTGATGGTGTAGCTTTTATGGAAGAAAAGGATTTTTTACCTTACTTATCTTTAAAAGAACCCTGCAAACAAGGTGTTAAATTACAGGCCATTGTACAACCTGTACTAACCGAAACCTTATCTGCACAAGAAGAGGCAAGTGTGAATAAGAAATATGTTACAGATAACTTTGATATTATAGACCCGTCTGTAAGAACATACAGAAAAACACCTTACATGTGTTACAAATTAATTCCCATTCGTATAAATAAAACAACAGGCAAATTAGAAAAATTAGTTTCCTATCGCATCCAATGGCAATCAACGTCAGAGCCTTTATTAGTTACCCAACGTAACGGAAATCAGTATAATAAAACACAATCTTTTGCAACTTCATCTGTACTGGCAAATGGGACTTGGTACAAAATAGGCACTAATGAAAATGCTGTGTACAAAATTGATAAAACATTATTGCAGCATATGGGAGTTGATGTTAGCTCTATTGACCCAAGGAATATTAAAATATATGGTAATGGAGGCGAAATTTTATCAGAAGCTAATAATGCTTTTCATTACGATGATTTAACTGAGAATGCCATATTTGTTCGTGGCGAAGCCGATGGAAAATTTGATAACAACGATTACATTTTATTTTATGGTCAATCGCCCAACAAGTGGAATTACAATGCGGGTAATAATGTAGCTACCCGATATTCAAGAAACAAACACTATTACTCCGATTCAGTTTTTTATTTTTTAACTATAGATAACTCTTCTTTCGGAAAAAGAATTACGCCTGTGTCAAACGCTTCTACCCCTGCAACCAATACGGTTACTAGTTTTGATGATTATATTGTTTACGAAAAAGACATCGTTAATATAGTAACGTCGGGTAGAGAATTTTATGGCGAAAATTTTGACAATACACCGAGTTATTCTTTCCCTTTTACGTTTCCTAACATACAAAATGATACTGTTTGGCTACAAACAGATTTGGTTGGCAGACGTGTATCGCCTTTACCTAATGGCAGATTTGATATAACCTATCCAGGCTCAGCAGGCTCTTACTCGGTAGATTTTTCGTATACAGGCTCTAATTTTGATGATGATGTAGCTAAGCCCGGAAATGCCTCAACCTATTTTATGTATACTAATGCCAGCTCAAATACTCCTATAAACATTGGCGTAAATCGTACTTATACTGACGAAACCGGCTGGTTAAATTATATATGGGTGGTTGCCCGCAGATCGTTAACTATGTATAGTAATCAAATGACGTTTAGAGATTACCGTAGTATTGGCGCAAATGCAGTTTCTCAATTTAATTTACAAAGTACATCCTCTACATTACGCATTTGGAATGTTACTGACCAATTTAATGTTAGAGAACAGCAAATAACTTTTGCTGCTAATAGTTACTCATTTACTGCAATCACTGATAGTCTAGAACAATTTATTGCATTTGATAGTACATCAATTTATAAAACACCCGGTTTTGTAGGACAACTAGCTAATCAAAATTTACATGCTATGCTAAGTGGACCTGCAGATTATATTATTATTGCTCCTCAAAGTTTTTTGGGTCAAGCCCAACAACTTGCTCAACTACATAATAAATATGAACATTTATCATCTGTTATTGTCACTCCCGATCAAATTTATAATGAGTTTTCATCGGGTGCACAGGATATTATGGCTATTCGTCAATTTGTACGTATGTATTATAAAACCTTTATCTCGCGTCCGCCACAGTATTTATTGTTATTAGGCACCGGCTCTTATAAACAAAAAGACAGATACAATCCTTCTAATACAGTGCTTGTTCCTACATTTGAAACATATAACTCATGGAGTTATATTCAATCTAAAACCGGCGACGATTTTTATGCTTTTTTAGATGATAACGAAGGCAGCATAAGTCCTGATGGCATACCTGATGGACTTATTGACATTGGAGTAGGACGTTTGGTTGTTAAAAATAGTAATGAAGCTACCAGCGTTACCAATAAAATAATACAGTACTATAACAGGGTTGAACCTACTTCAAGCTGTTGCGACCAAGCCACACAAAACACTCCCGATTGGCGTAATTGGGTTTCTCTAATTGCTGATGATGCCAATCCCGGTTCAACAGGTGAGGATGCGTTTTTTCAGCAACAAGAAGCAATTGCCATTTCAATACAGCAAGGTGATCCAACCTATAATATTGACAAAATTTATGAAGATGCTTATCAGGTAGAAGCAGTACCGGGGGGCAGACGTTATCCGGATGTGGTAACAGCCATTAATAACCGTGTTGCAAAAGGGGCTTT
>Ga0210401_10004431_pt1 | contig 14674 bp, 11 predicted proteins | sample IncBWH32MmetaG_FD_150866 | JGI IMG/M metagenome (GOLD analysis project Ga0210401, IMG submission 150866) | Forest soil microbial communities from Barre Woods Harvard Forest LTER site, Petersham, Massachusetts, United States - Inc-BW-H-32-M | ecosystem: Environmental > Terrestrial > Soil >... | reverse complement strand
CACTTTGATGTTTTGCAGGCAGATAAATTCTAACATTGGCAGACCGCTCCACGGTCACACCGAACACGGAACCCGATGAAGATTCACGAATATCAGGCCAAAGCGATCCTGGCTCGCTACGGCGTTACGACTCCCCGTGGTGAGGTGGCATTCACCAAGGAAGAAGCGCGCACCGCTGCGCAGCGCCTCCGCACGCCGATCGTTGTCGTCAAATCGCAAATCCACGCGGGCGGACGCGGCAAAGCCGGTGGCGTAAAGCTCGCTCACTCGCCCGACGAGGCCGCGGAAATCGCCAGCCACATGCTCGGCATGAATCTCGTCACCGTTCAGACCGGGCCCAGCGGCCGTATCGTCAAGCGCCTGCTCATCGAAGAAGGCCTCGACATCAAACGTGAACTCTACTTGAGCATTCTCGTCGATCGCGCCGTAGGCAAGGTCGTCTTCATGGCCAGCACTGCGGGCGGAATGGAGATCGAGGAAGTCGCAAAAGAGAATCCCGACGCCATTCTCCGAGAGACGATTCACCCCGCCGTCGGCCTGCAACCCTATCAAGCGCGAAAACTTACCTTTGGCCTCGGTTTGTCAGGCGACGCTGCTCCGCAGGCCCCTCCATTTTTCCAGGCGCTCCACCGCGCTTTCGTCGATACCGATGCCTCCATGCTGGAAATCAACCCCTGCGTGATCACCGGCGACGGCCGCTTGGTTGCCCTCGACGCCAAGATGACCTTCGACGACAACGGTCTGTTCCGCCACAAGGAACTTCGTGAGCTCCGCGACCTCGACGAAGAAGATCCGCTCGAAGTCGAAGCCTCCAAGTACGGCCTGAACTACATCAAGCTCGATGGCAACGTCGCCTGCATGGTCAACGGCGCTGGCCTCGCCATGGCCACCATGGACATCATCAAGTACGCCGGCGGCTCTCCCGCAAACTTCCTCGACGTCGGCGGCGGCGCATCCGCGGAACAAGTGAAAAACGCCTTCCGTATTCTGATGAGCGACGCCAGCGTCCGCGCGGTATTCATCAACATTTTCGGCGGCATCTTACGCTGCGATGTTCTGGCCACTGGCGTTGTCGCCGCTGCGAAAGACCTTGGTGTTAAGGTCCCCGTCGTAGTTCGTATGGAAGGTACCAATGTCGAAATGGGCCAGCAGATCCTCCGCGATTCCGGCCTGAATTTCACCATCGCGGACGGCATGAAGGACGGCGCAACCAAGGTCGTCGCCCTCGCGGGGGGTGCCCGATGAGCGTTCTCGTAGACGAAAAGACGCGCCTCATCGTCCAGGGCTTCACCGGCCGCGAAGGCACGTTTCACGCGCAACAAATGATCGAATACGGCACCAACGTCGTGGGCGGAGTCACCCCCGGCAAAGGCGGCACCAAGCATCTCGAGCGTCCGGTATTCGACACGGTAACCGAAGCCGTAAAAACCGCGGGCGCAAATGCGACGGTAATCTTCGTTCCGCCACCCTTCGCCGCTGACGCCATCCTCGAAGCCGCCGACGCGGAGATGCCCCTGGTCATCTGCATCACCGAAGGCATTCCGGTCATCGACATGGTCCGCGTAGCCGCCACCATCGACTTCAAGAAAACGCGCTTGATCGGCCCCAATTGTCCGGGCGTAATCTCCCCCGGCAAATGCAAAATCGGGATCATGCCCGGCCGCATTCACAAGCAAGGCCACGTCGGCGTCGTCAGCCGCAGCGGCACGTTGACTTACGAAGCAGTCCATCAACTAACCGAACTCGGCATCGGCCAATCCACCTGCATCGGCATCGGTGGCGATCCCATCATCGGCACCTCGTTCCTGGACGCCATCAAAATGTTCAACGAAGATCCGGATACGCACGCCATCATCCTGATCGGCGAAATCGGAGGCAACGCCGAAGAGCGCGCCGCCGAATACATCGAAGCCAACGTTAAAAAACCGGTGGTAGGCTTCATCGCAGGGCAAACCGCCCCGCCAGGCCGCCGCATGGGCCACGCAGGCGCAATCATCAGCGGCGGCCAAGGCACCGCCAAAGACAAATACACGTCAATGAAAGCCGCAGGGATCCACACGATCGAAACCCCAGCGGACCTAGGCTCAGCAGTAGCCGCCGCCCTAAAATAGGCTCGTGCGACGAACGCAAACTCTGGCTGGAGATGAGTCGGGACGAGGGTTATCTTTCGCCCGCCCAATGCGATGAGCTTTCAAATCGCTTCAACGTCGTAGGCGCGATGCTGAAAAGCCTATGGAAACAATGGCGAACCTACCCAAAGTAGGATATTGAATTTATCGTTACTTCGTTACATCTTTACGCCGTTACTTCGCTTTCTTGAGGAGAATAGAGTGTCTCTCGAACGCACCTTCGCAATCATTAAACCTGATGCCGTAAGCAGTAATCAGCAAGGCGAAATCCTGGCTCGCATCCACAAAGCCGGCTTCAGCATTGTCGCCATCAAATCCATGCGCTTGACCAAAGAAGAAGCCGGCGGCTTCTACGCTGTCCACAAAGCCCGCCCGTTCTTCGGCGAACTGACCGACTTCATGTCCTCCGGCAAAATCATCGCCATGGTCCTGGAAGCTGAAGGCGCCATTGCAAAATGGCGCGACACCATGGGCGCCACCGACCCGAAAAAAGCAACCCCCGGCACCATCCGCTGCGACTTGGGCACCAGCATCGGTACAAACTGCACTCACGGCTCCGACGCCCCAGACACCGCCGCCTTCGAAATCGCCTACTTCTTCCCCGGCCTGGACCTAATCTAACTCTCAGCAGCCACATTGTAGGGGCGGGGCTTGCCCCGCCCGGCGCGGCGTCTTTGCCAAGGCGTAACATTCTTTGCGTCCTCAATCCGCTTTCCCTAAACTCTTCCCATGGACCCCACCCGCGACCTGGGCCGCCTCCTCCTGATCGTCGGCATTCTCCTGACGACCGCCGGCGCCCTTCTCTATTTCAGCGGCCGCCTCCCCTTCCGCCTGGGCCGCCTGCCCGGCGACATCGTCCATCGCAGCGAACACACTACCTTCTACTTCCCAATCGCAACCTCGATCTTCCTCAGCATCGGTTTTTCCCTCATCCTCTGGCTCGTGTCACACTTCCGCCGCTAACATGCCCATCGCATTCGTCCTTCACAAAATCACTTCTCGTCATTCCGGAGACCCCGAATGAAATATTTGCTCCCCGCTTTCATCGCGCTGCTCCTAACGCTGACATCCGCGCAAGCCCAGCAATCCCCTCAGCCACAATCATCAGTTCCTCAGCCGAAACCCGCGCCCCCACAGGATCTCGCCTCTCGCGTCCCGCCCCCCAAACCCGACGACGTAAAATCTCTCGATGCCATCCTCCGCGCTCTCTATGACGTGATCTCCGGCCCCGCTGGTGAGCGGGACGGGAACCGCCTCCGCTCCCTCTGCGTTCCCGAAGCGCGTTTCACCAGCACTACAAAAAGCGCCGCCTCCCCGGCCCCTCGCCTCCTCACCATCGACGACTACATCCAGCGCGCCGGAAAATTCTTCGCCACCCACGGCTTCTACGAATCCGCCATCGTCAATCGCGTCCAAAGATTCGGAAACATCGCCCAAGTCTTCAGCAGCTACGAATCCCGCAACGCTCCGAACGAAAAGCCCTTCGCCCGCGGCATCAACAGCATTCAACTCTTCTACGACGGCCAGCGCTGGTGGGTCCTCAGCATCCTGTGGGACGAAGAATCTTCCACCAATCCATTACCTTCGGAAATGGCCACCAAGCCATCCGTCCCCGTATCCGAGTGACCCGCTCTTTACTCTCCGGCGCCCGCGCACACTTCACCTTCGTCGCCGCCCGGAAATCGTAGTAGCATTTTCTGGTAGCTCCCTTCCAGAACGCCATTCGCGCGTCCATGCGAACGGCCCCCATAAGGCAGAAAAGCCCGGATCGTTTCCGATCGTTTCCGGTGCAAAACGCGATGAGTTCAAGCAAGGATCCCCTTCACACGCGCGCTCGCGCTCTTGCGTTCGCCGCCGGCCTTACCGCGATGTTTGTTTCCGCTGCGGTACTATCGGGTTGGACGCCACGCATTCCTTGGCTGACCCGCCTCTTCTCTGGCTTCATCACCATGAAGCCGGTCATCGCCCTATGCTTCTTTCTTTCCGGTTTTTCCCTTTCGCTTCTCGCACCGGAATCTTCGCTCACCGTGGCGCAGCGTCGCCTGGCTCAAGTGTCGGCATTCCTGGTGACGTTAGTCGGTATCGCCACCGCCATTGAATTTGCCACGGGTCTCCATCTTGGTTTCGAAGGTCTCCTTTCCCGTCTTGCCCTCTACGCCACAGGCGTGCCGAATGCCGCACGTCTCTCCCTCGCGTCCGCGATCGCGTTTATTTTTCTTGGTATCGCTCTCGCCCTCCTCGATTTGGAAACTTCCAGAGTCGCGCGCCCCGCGCAACTTCTTGCCATCGGGGTCCTCTTTTTCGCCTTGGTCAACGTTCTCGCCTATCTCTACCGCGCCGACGATCTCAACCGCGTCCTTCGCCTTGATTCCATGGCTACGCACACCGCCGTGCTCCTTCTTCTGCTGAGTCTTGGAGCCATCGCCACTCGTCCCGATCGCGGTCCTTTAGCGGTTTTCTTTGGGTCTGGAATCGTGAGCCCCATGGCCCGCCGAGTGCTTATCGCGGCCATCCTTCTCACCGTGGCCACCGGATGGATCCAGTTGATCGGTGAACGACGCGGCTTATACGGCGCGGGCCTCGGCCTGGCCCTGCTGACCTCTGCCAACATCGCCATGTTTTCCGCCTTGATCGCCTTTTCGGCCCATTCTGTCGCCACTTCTCTCGAAAAGCTCGACGCCACTAACCGGGATCTCGTCGCCGCGACCAAAGAGCTCGCCGAGCGCACCAATCAACGCCTAGCCGCCATCGAGCTCAAGCGCGTGCAAACCTTGCAGCTGCGCTCGCAAAAGTTGGAATCCCTGGGTAATCTGGCGGGCGGCGTCGCTCACGATTTCAACAACATCCTCCTCGCCATCAACGGCAACGCCAAACTGGCTTTAGAGGATCTTCCCCCCGGCCATCCTGCGTGCCAGAACTTGTCGGAAATTGCCAAGGCTGGCGCGCGCGCCGCGGATCTCGTCCGCCGCATCCTAGCCTTCAGCCGGCCCCAGGATCAGGAAAGGAAGCCTCAGCCGGTCCAACCCGTCGTCGAGGAAGCTCTCGAACTTGTTCGTGCCACTCTCCCGGCTTCCATCCACATCGATTGTGCGTTCTCCACGGATCTCCCGCTGGTGGCCCTCGATTCCACGCAACTCCACCAGGTCATCGTCAACCTCGCCACCAACGCCTCTCACGCCATTGGCGACAAGCCCGGAACCATTACCCTGCGCTTGGACAGCCGCACGTTCCTGGCCGCGGACCGCCTCGCCGTCCCGGAGGTGCGCGAAGGCCGTTACGTTTGCCTGACCGTCAGCGACGATGGCTGTGGTATGGACCGCGCTACGCTCGACCGCGTCTTCGATGCTTTCTTTACCACCAAGTCCGTCGGGCAGGGCACTGGCCTGGGTCTTTCCGTCGTTCACGGAATCGTCACCAGCCACGGTGGCCATCACCGCCTATAGCCAGCCTGGGTATGGCACTTCCTTCGTACTCTATTTCCCAGTTGTGCCCCACCGCCACAGCTCCCATCCAAGCTTCCGCCCCGCCGGTGGAACGCGGCCGCCACGAAAATATTCTGTACGTCGATGACGAAGAAGGCCTCGTCATGCTCGGCACACCCTTCCTGCAGCGCCTGGGGTATGAGGTTACCGGACAGGTCGATGCCGCGGCGGCTCTCTACGATTTCTGCTCCCGCCCCGACCATTTCGCCGCGGTCGTCACCGACCTTTCCATGCTGGGCATGTCCGGCTTCGATCTCGCGCGCGAACTCCTCAACCTCCGTCCCTCTCTCCCCATCCTCATGACCTCCGGCTATGTCCGCCCCGAGGACCGCAAAGGCGCCGAGGCGCTCGGAATCGCCCACATCATCGTCAAGCCCTCTACGATGGACCACCTCGGCCAAGCCTTGGCCGACGTCCTACATCGCAAAGCCATCCCAGCCAAAGCGCCGTAACCCGATACCGCTTGCCACGACAGTTCGTCCGCCGCGCAGCTATCCGACACAACCCAAACCACTTACTAGTAATCTATTGACAAACAGTACCTATATGCTATAATTTAGCTTGAACTTCCACTTTCCATCGCGAAACGGAGGCAACCCCCGTCGGTGAGGCATCAGGCGTTATTTTCGAGCAGCGTGAGCCAATCAAAATCTCGCAGCATAACCTCATTAGAATCAATACTTACGCAAGTGCTCATTCTAAACGACTTTAAATCAGCTAGAATGAACACTTACAAAAACCCCAGGGGAGGGGAGTAACCCATCTATAACCTAACATCGCACCCGTTTCAACCTGGTCTGACCCATCCTGCCCCCAAATCGTGGTCCGATCGGCGGCGCCGAACCACCCCCGGTTCGTCACTTTCAACTTTCAACCGTCGACTGCTCGCCCTGAGCCCCGAAGGGTCGACTTCCTCGCCCGTCCCCGGTGCCCACCCATGAGCCAGCTTCAATTCAACCTCATGCCCGAACGCCGCGTCTTTTCCGTCAGCGAGCTGACCGCAAGAATCCGCGACCTACTAACCCGCAACTTCACCGACATCCTCGTTGAAGGCGAACTCTCCAACTGCCAATTCCCACAGTCCGGCCACATGTACTGCACGCTGAAAGACGATCGCGCGCAAATCAAGTGCGTCTGCTTTAAAACGCAACTGCGCTTCATGAAGTTTCGCCCGGAGAATGGCCTGCACGTCACCGTGCGCGGTTCCATTAGCGTCTATGAAATCCGCGGCGAATATCAGATCTACATTGAGAATATCGAGCCCGTAGGCCTGGGCGCGCTGCAGCTAGCCTTCGATCAGCTGAAAAAGCGACTGGAAGCGGAAGGTCTTTTTGCCGCCGAGCGAAAGAAGCCGCTGCCGCTCCTGCCGCGCTGCATCGGACTCATTACTTCTCCCACAGGAGCCGCCGTCCGCGACGTGGTCCGCATTCTCCGCCGCCGCTTCCACAACGTGCACCTGACGCTGTATCCGGTGCGCGTACAAGGCGATGGCGCCGCCGCCGAAATCGTTCGCGCGGTGCACTATTTCAATCGCCAGCAAACCGTGGATGTGCTGATCCTCGCCCGCGGTGGCGGTTCCCTCGAAGATCTCTGGGCGTTCAACGAAGAAATCGTGGCTCGCGCGATCGCGCAGTCGACGATCGCGGTCATCTCCGGCGTCGGCCACGAAACGGATTTCACGATCGCGGATTTTGTCGCCGATGTACGCGCTTCGACGCCGTCGGCTGCCGCCGAGCTCGTGGTGCAAACCCGCCGCGAGTTCGACAAGCACGTGGCCGACCTGCGCGGCGCGCTTGCCGAGCAGATGCGCTATCGCATCCTGGTCCTCAGCCGCCGCGTCCACGAATTCGCCGCCCGCCGCGGTTTCCGCCGTCCGCTCGATCTGTTGCGGCAACAACGGCAGCGCGCCGACGAAATGACCTCGCGTCTCGCTCACGGCCTCCGCGCCAACCTCGAGCGCTCACGCAAACGTTTCACCGCTGCCCACCTGCATATTATTTCTCTTGATTTCCGCCAGCAGATCGCCGCCTATCGCCAGCGCTCGAATAGCTTCACCGCTCGCCTGGAACTCGCGCTCCGCGCAAGGATGGAACAGGGACGCCGTCGCCACGCTACCCAACACCTTCGTTTGTTGTCGTTTGATTTTCGCGCAAAGATTGCCAGCCTGCATCGGCAGCTCGAAAAACGCGACCATGAACTAGCCGCCCGCTGCGAACGCATCCTCCGCGCCCAATGCGACCGCCTCGACCGTCTGCGCCTCCAACTCGAAGAGCGCAGCCCCGCCCGCGTCCTGGAGCGCGGGTACGCCATCGCCACCGACGCCGCCGGCAACATTCTCCGCGACGCCACCCAAGTCGCCCTAGGCGACACGGTAGCCTTGCAACTCCACCGCGGCCGCCTAACCACCGAAGTCAAAGGCAAGACCTAAAAATGACTATGCGTTTATCGCTACATCCGATGGATCCGGTTCCTGTGGTGGAGCCGTATCGAGCACGGAAGGCCGCTACTCTTCGTCGCCGGTCGATGTGACTTTGAGGACGGCGAGGAAGGCTTCCTGGGGGATATCGACCTGGCCTACGCGCTTCATGCGCTTTTTGCCTTCTTTTTGTTTTTCGAGGAGTTTGCGTTTGCGCGAAATGTCGCCGCCGTAGCACTTGGCCAGCACGTTCTTACGGATGGCCGCGACCGTTTCGCGCGCGATCACGCGGCTGCCGATGGCCGCCTGGATCGGCACCTCGAACATTTGACGCGGAATCAGTTTGCGCAGGCGATGTACTAACTCGCGTCCCCGCTCATAGGATTGCTCTCGATGACAGATCATCGACAACGCATCAACAGGCTCGCCGCCGACCAGCACATCCAGCTTGATCAAGTCCGATTCGACGTATCCGGCGAGATGGTAATCCAGCGAAGCGTAGCCGCGCGATACGCTCTTGAGCCGATCGTAAAAATCCAAGACGATTTCATTCAGCGGGAGCTCATATGTCAGCATCACGCGCGTCGGCGACAAATACTCAAAGCCTTTCTGCGTACCGCGCTTATCCTGGCAAAGCTGCAGGATTCCACCGACGGACTCGTCGTTGGTGATGATCATGGCTTTGATGATCGGTTCAGAGATTTTTTCGATGTCGCTGGGATTCGGAAATTTCGCGGGACTGTCGACTTCGATGACTTCGCCGGTCACGCGGGTAATCTGGTAGCGCACGCTAGGCGCAGTGGTGATCAGGTTCAGTCCGAATTCGCGCTCCAGCCGCTCCTGCACGATTTCCATGTGCAGCAAGCCCAGGAATCCGCAGCGAAATCCGAATCCCAGCGCCGCCGAATTTTCCGGCTCGTAAAAAAACGCGGCGTCATTCAATTTCAATTTGCCGAGAGCGTCACGCAGCGGCTCGTAATCGTCGGCCAGCACAGGAAACAAGCCGGCGAAAACCATCGGCTTGATCTCTTCAAATCCCGGCAGCGCCGGCGCAGGACGGTCCGCCTCCGTCAGCGTGTCGCCCATCCGCGCATCGGCGACGTCCTTGATGTTCGCCACCACGAATCCAACGTCGCCGGCTTCCAGTTCGTCCAGTGCGACTGGCTTCGGCGTCAGCGTCCCGAGTGTTTCGACTTCATACACTTCGTTGCTGTAAACCAGCCGGATCTTGGTATGTTGCGTGATGCGCCCTTCCATCACGCGCACCAAAACGACTGCGCCGCGGTAAATGTCGAACCATGAATCGAAAATCAGCGCTTGCAAGGGATTTTCCGCACTGCCTTTCGGCGGCGGCACGCGCTTCACAATCGCTTCCAACACATCGTCCACCCCGAGTCCGCTTTTCGCGCTGATCATCAAGGCATCCGACGCCGGAATCGCCAGCACGTTCTCGATCTGCTCTTTCACAAAATCGGGTTGCGCAGCCGGAAGATCGATCTTGTTGATTACTGGAAGAATCGTGAGGTTATGTCCCGCCGCAAGAAAGGTATTCGCGACCGTCTGTGCTTCGACACCCTGACTCGCGTCCACCACGAGCAGCGCGCCTTCGCATGCCGACAGCGCGCGCGAAACCTCGTAGGAAAAATCCACGTGTCCCGGCGTGTCGATCAGGTTCAGTCGATACGTGTTTCCATCCTTCGCTGTGTAGTGGAGCCGAATGCTTTTTGCTTTGATGGTGATGCCGCGCTCGCGCTCCAGGTCCATGGAGTCCAGCACCTGTTCATGCATCTCGCGTGACGTCAGCGCGCCGGTCATTTCCAACAAGCGGTCCGCCAGTGTGGACTTGCCGTGGTCGATGTGCGCGATGATACAAAAATTGCGTATGAACGTAGGATCCATGAGTCTTTCAGTTGTCTATGATCCGGCAGGAGCTAGCTGACGGACACAGCCAGGAATGGCTGTGCCACGGAGCTCTTTCCGCAGGTCCCACGCGCGAGAACCGCGCCGCACGCGGCGCAAAACCGCGCCGTGTAATCATTCAGTTTGCCACAAGAGGAAGTAAAGAAGTAAGGAAGTAGGGAAGCGAAGATAGCATGGTGCGACGAGGCGATGAGCCCAGTTAACGGGCCAGTGGAATCGCGCAGGCGATCACAGGCTGAAGGGCCATGCCACGGAGCCTTGCCATTTCCGCACCGCTGCGCGGTGTGTGTTTTGCCCCTCTTCGGCCAGCGGTATATAGTTACAAAGGACCGTCAAAAGAAGGAGCCCGTGTTCGGTGACGCGTGGCTCGTGTCCACTTCGCGTGGAATACGGCAGAAATACGGTACAGAGATACAGCGCGGAAACACGGCGCTGCAGCAAGCAGGGAAATCGTAAGCCCTTCGCAACTCAGGGTAACCCTTCGTAGCTCGGGGTAAAGGCAAGCCGCACGGATGGCCGCAGACATCAGCAAGCACCTGGATCGCGCCAAGCGCTTCCTCGAGAAGAATCGCGTCGAGGATGCGATCGAGGCGTATTTGGCGGTGATCGACCTGGCGCCGCAGCACCAGGAAGCGACGCAGGCCTTGGGCGACTTGTACGCGCGCATGGAGCAGCCGGATCGCGCCGCGGTTTACTACGGACTGCTGTTCGACTTGCTGATTGAGCCGCGCGATGAAATCAAAGCGCTGGCGATCTACAATCGTTTCCTGCGACCCGCGCCAGGTCACCAGCCGCCGGAACGCATCGCACGTTACGCTTTCCTGCAGCAAAAGCAGAATCGCTTCGACGAAGCCGTCGAGCAATACAGCAAGGCCGCCGAAATGTTTAACGAGGCCGGCCGCGCCGAGGATGCGCTGTTTTGTTGGGAACGCACCGCGCAGCTGGCCCCCGAAAATATTGCGAGACAGCTGCGCCTGGCCGAGGCAGCCGAGCGCATCGGGAAGAACGCGCTGGCGGCGCGGGCGTTTTTGCGGACTGGCCAGCTGGCCTCGGCGGGTGGAGCGAAAACGGAAGCACTGGAATTTCTGGGGCGTGCGTACAAACTTGCGCCGCAGGAGCGTAGCGTCGCGCTGCTGTACGCCGATGCCACGCTGAAATCGGGTGATGCCACACGGGCCGCAGCGCTTCTGGAGCCTTTTGCGGCGGCGGAAAAAGACGCCAGCTTTCTGGATACCTACGCCGACGCGCTGATGGCGTCGGGGCAACTCGATCGCGCTCGCGAGGTACTGGAAGGTCTGCTACGCGAAAAAAATGAGGGCGTGAGCCGGTTGTTCGAGCTTGCCGATCTGTACGTCAGAGCGGGGCTAGACGCGAAAGCTGTGGAAATACTGACAGGCCTCAAGCGGCGCATGTTTGCGGACAAACGGCAGAACGATTTCGCCACGCAGATGGACAGCGTGGGCGCAAAGCATCCGACATCGCAACCGATTCTGGAATTCTGGTCGGCGCTCTACAACGAATTGAACCGCGAATCGCAATATTTTGAAATTCTCATCAAGCTCTTTGATGTTTACCTGAACAGTGGAAATGTGGCGAAGGCCTGCGATGCGATCGAAAAGCTCGTGGATATCGACGCCTACGACCATCGCAATCAGGAGCGCATCGAGCGGATGCGCGGCCAAGCCGATGAGGGTTTCCTGAAGCGCATGGAGGCACGACTTGCCAAATCCGGCTCCGTGGGCGCGCAGAATACCGCGCAGCCGCACGCATCGGGCTCGGAAGGCGGCAGCGCGTCGCAAGCGGTCAGCGAAGAGGGCCGCAAAATGCAGGCGCTGGAAGACTTGATCGTGCAAACCGAGATCTTTCTGCAATATTCGCTACAAGCGAAGGCTCTTGAGCGGTTACAGAAGATCGCGGCCATGTTTCCGGGCGAGGAAGAGCGTCACCCGCGACTGCGAAATCTATACCAACTGGCGAATTGGTGGCCACAAGGCGCGCCGAAGGCGAAAGCGCCTGAACGCGCTGCCGCGCCTCCGCCCGCTCCATCGCGGCCAGAACCCGAGTCGGAGCCGTCCAGCACGGGCCTGACCGGCAGAACGGGCGTGTACACGGCCGAAACGCTGCGCGACCTGTCGAAAATTTCGGAGATCAACCAGAAAATATTTCGGCAGCAAACGCCGCGAGCCATGCTCAACACCGCGGTCAACGAGGTGGGCGGGTACCTGCGTGCAACGCGTGCGCTGGCCGTTGTCGGTTCGCCCGGCCGGCCACCGGAGCTTGCTGCGGAGTATTGCGCGCAAGGGTTGCGCTCCGCGCCTGGAGCTCAGGTGGTGTTTCTGCTTGCGCATATGGAAAAGGCACAGCCGGATGAGCTTGGCGCGCTGATGGTGGATGCAACGGAAGGCTCAATCCTGAGCGAGTTGGGCTTGGCGACAGCGTTGGGCGTGATGATCACCGACAAGGAAACGCAAGTTCCCGCGGGAATTTTGATCGTGGCTCACGCGGAGCCGCACAAATGGAGGCCTAACGAAGCTTATTTTCTGCAGGCGATCGGCGATCAGATGCTGATGAGCGTGAGTCACACGCGGCTGAGGTCGCTGGTGCGGCGCATGGGCGTGTCGGACGAACGCACCGGATTGCTGAGTCGCAGCTCGTATCAGAGCTGCCTGCTGACCGAGGCGGACCGCTCGCGCACGCAAGGCACGCCGCTGGCGCTGGCGATTTTGCAGATCGATCGCGGGGCGGAGATTTTGCGGCAGCACGGCGAGTCGCCGGTGGAGCGTTTTCTGGAGCAACTGGCGAGGTCGCTGCAGCCGATCGTGCGGCAGAATGATGTGGCGGTGAAATATACGTCGTGGTCGCTGGCGTTTATTTTGCCGGATACGACCCTGGCGGGAGCGCAGAATCTTGCCGACAAGTTACGTCGGGCTGCTTCGGGCGTGCGGCCGCCGTGGGATTCGACGCAGATCACGTTGAGCGCGGGAATTGTGGAAGCGGTGGCGAAGCCGGACTATGAGAGCGAAGATATTGTTACGGACTTGATCAATCGCGCGGAAAATTCCGCGGAAGAGGCGCGCAAGGCAGGAGGAGATACGATTGTGGCCTTGGAGAGTCCGAAGATTTGAGGAAGTCGGCGGTCGACAGTCGAACGAAACCGCGTTGACTGAAAATCTTGCTGAGCGTTGAAGTTGAGGTCCTTCACGCATCCTTGCCGGATGCGTTCAGGATGACATTGCTGGACACAACTGACTCACGATAGTAGGAGAGAGAGGATTTTATGTTTCCGACGGATGTTGTGATTGTGGCGGGAGCGCGCACGCCTATGGCGCGGTATACCGGTTCGTTTTCGGATGTGTCCGCGATTGAGCTGGCGGCGCGTGCGTCGAAGGAGGCGATTCGCAGGTCTGGCGTGGATTCCGCGGACTTCGATCACGCGATTTTCGGCAACGTGATGCAGACAAGCGCCGATGCGCTTTATGGCGCGCGGCATGTCGGATTGAGGGCGGGACTCAAGATGGAGACGCCGGCGGTGACCGTGAATCGCTTGTGCGGGTCCGGCATCGAGGCGATTTCGCAAGCGGCTCAACGTCTGCTGCTCGGCGAGGCGGAGATGGTGCTTGCCGGCGGGATGGAAAATATGACGCAGGCGCCGTTTGTGATTCGCGGGGCGCGCAGCGGTCTTCGGCTCGGCGGCGGGGCGCTGGAAGATTCGCTGATGGCTGGGTTGACGGATTCGTATTGCGGGTTGCCGATGGCGCTGACCGCGGAGAAACTTGCGGAACAGCAGGGGATTACGCGGAAGGATGCGGATGCTTACGCTTTCCGCAGCCAGCAGCTGGCCAATGCAGCGTACAAGGCGTGCCGCATGAAAGAAGAGCTAGTGCCCGTCGAGGTAAAGCAGGGCAAAAAGACGATTGTGGTGAGCGAAGATGATCACCGGCGGCCGGAAACGACCATGGACATATTGGAAAAGCTGCCGCCGTCGTTCAAGAAAGATGGGATGGTTACGGCGGGGAACGCCAGCGGGATTGTGGATGGAGCTGCGGCGGTGGTGGTGACGCGCGAGAAGACGGCGAAGGATCGCGGGTTGAAGCCGATCGGGCGCATTGTTTCTTGGGCGGTGGCGGGGGTGGATCCGAGCATCATGGGGATTGGGCCGGTGCCGTCATCGCAGAAGGCATTAAAGCTCGCGGGGTTGACGCTAGAACAGATCGACCGCGTGGAGGTGAATGAAGCGTTTGCGGCGCAGTATTTGGCGGTGGAAAAAGTGCTTGGGTTGAATCGCGACAAGACGAATGTGAACGGCGGGGCTATTGCGCTCGGGCATCCTTTGGGTGCTACCGGCACGCGCTTGGTGATTACCATTCTTAACGAGCTTCGGCGGAACAGTTCGCGATACGGATTGGCTACGGCGTGTATCGGCGGCGGGCAGGGAATCGCGATGATTGTGGAAGCAATGTACAATTAGGCGGCGATTGTTGACGCCCTGCTGAAATGGAGCGCGGCAATGCTGCGCCCGTACAGGTCGATTGCAGCAGATTTTCTCTAAGGAAAATAGAAACTATGGCGATTCAGAAAGTGGGAGTTGTGGGGTGTGGCCTGATGGGTTCGGGGATCGCGCAGGTGTGTGCTCAAGCGGGATTCGCGACTGTCGTGCGCGAGGTTGCGGCGGAGCTGGTTGACAAGGGTTTGAAGGGTATTGAGAAGAATCTTGGACGACTTGTGGA
>Ga0210401_10004430_pt1 | contig 14675 bp, 12 predicted proteins | sample IncBWH32MmetaG_FD_150866 | JGI IMG/M metagenome (GOLD analysis project Ga0210401, IMG submission 150866) | Forest soil microbial communities from Barre Woods Harvard Forest LTER site, Petersham, Massachusetts, United States - Inc-BW-H-32-M | ecosystem: Environmental > Terrestrial > Soil >... | reverse complement strand
TCGTGAGCTCGATTGGGAGCGCGCAGGCAAGCTCATGGCTCGCCGCCTCGTAATTGATGGGCGCAACTTGTGCTCTCCCGCCCGCATGCGTGAACTTGATTTCGAGTATTTCTCGTTCGGGCGAGAACTGATTCTCAGTGGTCGCACGGAAGTCGGCCGCTGAGTTGTCCCAAAGGCGTCAGTCCTGCGAACGGCTACGCCTGCAGCCATGGATGGTGCGATCAGTCTTCGGCCCGAGGTGCCTCCCGGTCGGAGCTAGCGTAGACTGCAACTTCTGACAGCTTTGTGCGTACTGAAGTTGAAAGCACCTTCGCGAAAGAAGCGCCATGGCAGACTCAATTCCCCTAGCGTCCCAAGTGCAGACTCGAACGACGGTCCAAGCTATTGCGAGCACGGAATCGATCCCCTGGTACATCTGGTCCTGCCTCATCGCGGTGATCTGCAGCGTAATCGGCGGCGCATGGGACATTTCCTGGCACGAGAGCGTGGGCCGCGACACCTTTTGGACCACGCCGCACATTCTCATCCAGTTGTGCGGCATCTTGTCCGGCATTTCGTGCGGCTATTTGATTCTCTCGACCACCTTCCAGAGGAATTCGCCGCTGCGCGCTCACTCCATTACGCTGTGGGGTTTCCGCGGGCCCATGGGCGCGTTTATGTGCGCGTGGGGCGGCGTGGCTATGATCACCTCGGCGCCATTCGATAACTGGTGGCACGCGGCCTACGGTCTGGACGTCAAGATCCTCAGCCTGCCGCACGTTTTGCTGGCGCTGGGGATGACGGCCATCCGCTTCGGCACGCTGGTCATGATTCTGTCTGAGATGAACCGCGCTCAGGGTGAGTACCGCGCCAAGCTCGAGCGCCTGGTGTTTTTGGCGTTCATTTTCATGATGGGTATGACGATCGGCATCGCACAGGAGTACACCTTCCGATTCTTGATGCACGGAGCAACGTTCTACTTGGTGGTCGCGCTTGTGGCGCCGATTTGGATGGCCGCGGTGGCGGCTGCTTCAAAGCATCCCTGGGCCGCGACCATCATGACGACCATGTACACCGCCATGCATCTTTGCCTCACTTGGCTGCTGCCTCTTTCGCCCGCGGAGCCCAAGCTCGGCCCGGTCTATCAAAAAATCACGCATCTCGTCCCGCCGGATTTTCCGTTGCTTCTGATCGTTCCCGCGATCGTTTTCGATCTGGTACGCCGCCGAGTTGGAGAGTGGAACAGATGGGCCAAAGCAGCGGCGCTCGGCGCGGCGTTCCTGGCCAGCTTTCTCGCGGTGCAGTGGCCTTTCGCGGATTTTCTGATGTCGCCGGCGTCACGCAACTGGATTTTCGCAACCAACAATTTTCCTTATTTCGTGCGTCCCGGGACTCCCTGGGCGCTCAACATCTTCGTTCCTACGGAACCAACCCTCGCCGCATTCTGGATGCGCATGGGCATCGCGCTGGTCACAGCGATCCTCATGACCAGAGTCGGCTTCGGCTGGGGCGAATGGATGCGGCGGATTCGCAGGTGAACCGTAAGAACAATTAGACAGAGCCTTGGTTTGAGCTCGAATTCCTGCGACTCGGCGCTCGAAACCGTTCTTTCTCAAAACTTCATGCGATCACGCACACAACTCTTTGCATTCTTAACCTTTCTCCTGGCCGCCGTTCTCCCTGTGAGCGCGCATGTCGGAAGCCCGGACGTCTATTACGAAGGTAGCGCCGGTCCATACCGTCTTGTTGTCACCGTACGTGTGCCTCAAGTCATTCCTGGCGTGGCCGAAATTCAGATTCGTTGTGAATCACGTGATGTTGGCGCGATTCGAGTCGTTCCCTTGCGCCTCGCAGGTCCAGGCTCCAATCTCCCTCCCACACCTGACTTCGCCCAGCGGTCCAACGACGATCCACAATTCTTCACCGCTAGTCTTTGGCTGATGGAGTCCGGGGCATTGCAGGTGCGCGTCCTGGTGGATGGAGCCCAAGGACGAGGGGAGCTCTCCGTTCCGGTGCCCGCTTCCGCGCAGCGCACTCTCCCTATGGAGAAACCCCTCGCCGGACTACTACTTGCGCTCATGTTATTTCTGGCTGTCGGGGTGGTCTGCATCGTCGGCGCCATCGCACGCGAAGGCAACTTGGAGGCAGGCGAAATCCCGGATCGGTCCCATCAGCGCCGCGCCTACGTGGTCATGCTCGCAACCGCAATTTTCGTCGGCGCGATCCTTTATCTAGGCAAAGCCTGGTGGGGTTCCGACGCGACGGAGTTTCAACGCAGGGTGGATTTCTTCAAGCCTCCAGTCGCCGCGCTACAGCTCGTTGATGGCCACCGCCTCGAGATTCGCGCGCAACGCACAGACATCAAATCGCCAGCCTATATCCACCTGGGGAACGTCCTCCCCGATCACGGCCACCTGATGCACTTGTTTCTCCTCCATGTTCCGGAATTGGACCGCATGTGGCACCTTCATCCGGACTCCACCAAAGCAGGCGGGTTCGCGGTGGATTTGCCCGATCTTCCCTCGGGTCACTACAAAGTCTTCGCCGACGTTGTCGATCCACGCGGTTATCCATGGACATTGGTCGGGAGCATCGACCTTCCGCAAATTGCCGGCAATCCTCTCGCGGGTGACGACTCCACATGGTCCGGCGCACCATTGTTGACGGTCGCCGAGGATTCCACGACTTCGCCGCTTCCAGACGGCGGCCGCATCGTTTGGCAACGCCCGGCAGGCGATCTGAGAGCCAACGTTCCCTTGGAATTTATATTCGCCGTACAAGATAAAGACGGCAAGCCTGTCCAGGATATGCAGCCCTATATGGGCATGGCGGGACACGCCGAATTTGTGCGCTCCGATTTGAGCGTTTTCGCTCACCTACATCCGGCCGGATCGGTTTCCATGGCCGCGTTGGAGCTTGCGCAAGCCGGACTCATGAACGCCACGCCCTCCGCGCCAGGCGCGATGATGTCCATGCCAATGCCTCCATCCGGTCCGCTTCCACCCGAAGTCCAATTCCCCTATGGGTTCCCACGGCCCGGCGACTATCGCATTTTTGTGCAGATCAAGCGCGCCGGTCGCGTCGAAACCGGCGTCTTTGACGCTCACGCGAAGTGAGCCGTGTGTCGCCGGCGCATCCGGCTGCGCTACTTTGGAAATAAACGCGAGTGAAAGACCAATGAAGCGGGAAGATGCGCGGCGAAGTAAGTGGCATCATGGCGCCCAGGGTAGATGTGGAATTCGTGCGGGACGTGGCGTGAAGTGAGCACTTTGTCGAGCGCAGTGGCGCCGGGATCAAAGCCAAAGTCGTCTTCGTCTCCACAATCGAAATAGATTTTCAGGCCGGCGAGATTTGGGCCATGGCAATGGGACTGTTCTGATCCCAGAAGGAGAGATCGAGCGGATTGCCGAAGACGCCGCCGAGCACTCGCGAGCGCGGCGAATTGGGCGCCGTGCCAGCGAGAAAAGTGGGCAGATGCAGCACCGCCCATGGAGTAATGACGGGAGAAGAGATGTGTTCGAGCTGGATGGCGGGATTGGACGCAGGCATGAGAATTGGAATCACTCCATCATACGCGAGAGCGAGCAGAAAAATTTCATATGATTTGGCCAGGGAATATCTGCATATCGCGGCAGCTTAAGTTCGAACCGCGATCGGATGGTCTTCTATCTGTGGGTACCAAGCAAATGCCCGCACGGGAAATTTTCGAGAACAGTTTTGCACGGTGAGTGCTAGGATACCGCCGCCATGAAAAACCGTTTGCGGTTACGCGTCTACTCGGTTCTAGCTAACATCATTTTCCTTAGCTTGCTTGCCTGTGGCTCGTGTTTCGGGCAGAGCGTGCAGGTCTTCCGCCTTGATGGCGGCAACTCCACTTACGCTTTTGGCGTGAACGAACGCGGAGAACTGCAGCCGCTGTATTGGGGCGGGCGGTTGGGTGCACGAGACACCGTTCCTTCGGCGCATTCGTTCCCAGAAGTGGCTTCATTTGATTCTCCGTATACGACGACGCCGCAGGAATACGCGAGCTGGGGCGCTGGCCTGTTTACAGAGCCTGCCCTCAAAGTGACATTTGCCGATGGGAACCGCGATTTGGTCTTGCATTTTGTGAGCGGCAAGCCAGCTGGCTCGGGAGCGTTTGACATCTTGCTGAAAGATATTTCCCGCGAGATCTATGTCACGCTGCACTATTCGGTCGACCCTGAGAGCGGAATTCTAGCGCGGTCGGCGGTGATCGAAAATCGCGAGAAACAACCCGTTGTGATCGAGCAGGCTGCGGCGGCGCAATGGACGTTGCCTCCCGCGCGCTACACGTTGAGCTATTTGACCGGCCGGTGGGCCGGTGAGTGGACCCTCAATCAGGAGCCGATTCAGGGTGGAGCGCGCGTCATCGAAAGCCGCCGCGGTACGACCTCGCATCAAGCCAACCCTTGGTTTGCAATCTCGCGGGACGATAGCCAGAAGAGCGTGGGACCGTTCGAGGCCGGCGAAGAGCATGGCGAGGTTTGGTTCGGCGCGCTGGCATGGTCAGGCTCCTGGCGGATCACCGTCGAAAAAACGCAACTCGACGCGATCCGCGTGACCGGCGGATTCAATCCGTTCGATTTCGGCTACAAGTTGAATCCAAGTGAACGCTTGGAGACGCCTATTTTTTATGGCGGTTATTCGAATCATGGGCTCGGCGGGGCGTCACGGCTACTGCACAAATTTGAAAACGTACACATCTTGCCGCAGGCTCCGAACCCGAAACCACGGCCGGTCATTTACAACTCCTGGGAAGCAACAGAATTTCGGGTCGACGAGGCCAGCCAAATGGCGCTCGCCGAAAAAGCCGCCACCATCGGCGTCGACCGATTCGTCATGGACGACGGCTGGTTCGGCCAGCGCAAAGACGATCATGCGGGCCTGGGCGACTGGTACGTGAACGCGGAAAAATTCCCCCACGGCCTGAAGCCACTGATCGACAAAGTCCATTCGCTTAGGATGGATTTTGGTTTGTGGGTCGAGCCGGAAATGGTGAATCCAGACTCCGATTTATATCGCAAGCATCCCGATTGGGTTTTGAATTTTCCGGCACGCCCGCGCTCGGAGTCGCGCAACCAGCTGGTCCTGAATCTGGCTCGGCCCGATGTGCGCGACTACCTCGAAGGCTTCCTCGACAAGCTACTGACGGAAAACGATATCGCTTTTCTGAAGTGGGACTACAACCGCAACTGGTCCGAGCCGGGCTGGGCCGCCGTTCCCATCGACGAACAGAAGCGCGTATACGTCGAGTTCATCCGCAATCTCTACGCGATTCTCGCGGACCTCCGAAAGAAACATCCCAAGATCGAAATTGAGAGTTGCTCCGGCGGAGGCGGCCGCGTCGATCTCGGCATCCTGCGCTACACCGACGAGGTCTGGCCATCCGACAACACCGACCCTTACGATCGGCTGTCAATGCAGGATGGTTTCACCTACGCCTACACGCCGCAAATCATGATGGCGTGGGTCACCGACTCGCCGCACTGGCAAAATCACCGCTCCACTTCTCTCACTTACCGCATGCTCAGCTCCATGCAGGGCTCGCTGGGCATCGGAGCGAATCTCAACAAGTGGACTGCCGACGATTTTGCAACCGCGAAGCGGCTGATCGCCGCATACCACGAGGTGCAGAAAACAATCGTACGCGGCGATCTCTACCGCCTTATCCGCCCGCGCGACGACAGCAAGTTTTCCGCCACCGAAACGGTCTCAGCTGACAAGAATCAAGCGGTCGTCTTTGCGTTCGCGAATGCCACAACAGAAGGCCGCGGGTTCCCTCTACTGGAATTACAAGGGCTCGATCCTGCCGCCGAATACAAACTCGCATGGATCGAAGGCAAAGCACTCCCGGGAACGCCTAAACTCGCATCAGGCGATTGGTGGATGCACTACGGTGTACAACTCGATTTACGTGGCGACTATCAGGCGGGGGCGTTCCAATTGGACCGGCAGCGCTAGCAATCGCTGCCCGCGCCCTAGGTTGAAGTGCTGCTTTTGGCGCCCACCAGCTTCTTGAACTCGGGGTCGTCCTGCAGGATCTTCAGGTCAGGGTCATTGATCGCCCAGGCAGAGTTGGAGTAGCCCGATTTAATGCAACGCTGGAACATCTCCAACGCGTCCGCCTTCATCGCGAGAGAGCCGTAGGTGCACGCGGCGTTGTAGAGCACGTTGGAATCGGTGGGACGCATGGCCACGGCAATGCGCACGTGCAACACCGCCTCTTCCGGTTGACCAAGATTTGCCAGATCCGCCGCCAACAAAATGCGAGCGCGCACGTCATCTGGAAATTGTCTCAGCTGTAGCTCCAGCACTTCCTTTTCGCGCCGCCGCAGCCGCTCCGCATCCGCCATGCGTCCCAGAAGCTCGAAGGAGTTGATCAGCGGAATCAAGGCATTGTAATCACTACTCACAATTTCCAGCGCACTTTCCGCGAGCTCAACGGCCTCTTCGTATCGCCTGGAAGCAAAATAAGAGCGCCCAAGTACATCGTGCGCCCCTTCGCACTCCGAGCGCAGTTCGATGGCTCGCCGCGCCAAGCGGATACTCTCGTCATAGTTATGCTGGGCGTACTGGATGCGCGCTCTGGCGGAAAGCACTTCCGGGAGGTCGGCCGCCAGCCACTCCGCTTTCGCACAAGCGGCCAAACCCTTTTCGACGAACTCCGGGTTGGGACTCCGGAATTCGTGCATTCCACCCCAGACATGTGCGATTCCCGCATAAGACAATGCGAAATTCGGGTCCAGCTTCACCGCCTCCTCATACATCGCTAGGGCGTACTCGAACTGACGCTGCCGCAGATAGCTGCGGCCACGTAGATAAAAGTCGTAAGCCACGGGATTCGCGGTCGGCTTCTTGGCAATCACCTTTTCTTCCTGCGGCGAAAGCTTGATCTCCAGCGCTTTGGCGATGCTCAGAGAGATTTCCTCTTGAATCGCGAAGACGTCTTCCATCTGGCGGTCGTAGCGCTCGGCCCAGATCGAATGCCGCGTGGCGCTCTCAACCAGTTGCGTAGTGATGCGCAAACGGTTCCCCGCGCGGCGGATGGATCCTTCGAGCACGTACATGGCATTTAGCTTTTCCCCGACCTGCGGTGCGGTTACCGGCTTGTCGCGAAAGGCCAGCATTTCCGAGCGCGGGAAAATCTCAATCCGCGCAATTTTCGAAAGCTCGGTGATGATGTCCTCGGTCATCCCGTCGCGGAAATATTCATCTTCTTTTGCGCCGCTGAGGTTCTCGAAATACAGCACCGCAATGCTTTTTTTCGTCGGCGCGACCGGACGTGTCACAACAGCCGCCGCCGGCGCATTTGTCGAAGAAATGCGCGCATCGGAATCGCTCCGAACCGTGGAATCCAGATCGCGCTTCAGCCGTTTGAGGTCCGCGCGCAATTCGGTCGCCGTCTGGCAGCGCAGGTCGCGATCTTTCTCCAGAGCCTTGGCGATGATGCGGTCCATTTCCGCAGGTATCTTGGCGTTGACGCTGTTGACCGGCTTCGGCGTGTCGTTCAGGATGCCATTGAAAATGATCGCCGCGGTACTGCCGCTAAATGGCAGTTCACCCGTCGCCATCTCGAAAAGAACAACGCCCAGCGAGAACAAATCCGTGCGATTGTCCAATTCCTCGCCACGCGCCTGCTCCGGACTCATATAAGCGACCGTACCGATCGAACTTCCCGGACTGGTCAAGTTCTCCTCGGTAATGTCGTGACCCACGGTTCGCATGGCGGACTTGTTGACCGTCTCGTCCCCCACCCCCCGTTTGGTCTCCAGTTTGGCCAAGCCGAAATCGAGAATTTTCGCTTGCCCCCGTTCGGTGACAAAAATGTTCGCCGGTTTGATGTCCCGGTGCACGATGCCTTTTCGATGCGCGGCATCCAGCGCGTCGGCGATTTGAATGCCGAACTCGATCACCTGAGCTGCAGCCATGGGCTTGCCCGCCATGCGGTGCTTCAGTGTTTGCCCCTCAAGCAGCTCCATGGCGATAAACGGCTTACCGTCTACCTCGCCCACGTCATACACCGTGCAAATGTTCGGGTGGTTCAATGCCGAGGAAGCTCGCGCCTCCCGCTGGAAGCGATCCAACGCCTGGCGATCACCCACGGTTTCGGGCGGCAGAAATTTCAGCGCGACGTTGCGGCCCAGCCGCGTGTCCTGGGCGTTGTAAACCACGCCCATGCCGCCGCCTCCAAGCTTCCCAACGATTCGATAGTGAGAAATGGTTTCGCCGATCATGCTGGCCAGCGATGTTAAGGGTTGCGCTAGTCGATGTCAAAGCTCGCTGGAGAATGCAGACAGGACCCGTTCTTAAACGGGTATACAGGCTGCGGAAAAGTCCTTTTCTTCAGGAGGTCGGTGCTTTAGTTTATCCTGAGCCTCGAAGGGCGCCGACGTAAACTGCATGCTCTCAACGGGCTTGAGTTTGTCCCGAGGAACGAAGGGCCCCTGAAGGAAGCTTCTTCCTCGTTTTTCCGCCGCCTGTATACCCGGTCGCCGAGATCTACCCAAATCTACATTGTTAGGACGACGCGGAATTGCGCCTTGCCGCTGGTCATGCGGTTATAGGCTTCGTTCACCTTGTCCAACGGGAATTTCTCGATCATGGGGCGCACGCCGGTATATCCGGCGAAGCGCAACGTATCTTCGGAGTCGGGGGCAATGCCAGAGGCCCAGCCCTTTAGGTCTTTGTTACCGAAGATCAGTTGGCCGGTCTGCACTTCGATGGGATCGGGGCCTGCGCCGAGGACCATCATAGTGCCGTTTGCGCCGAGGCCGTTGATGAGCGAGGCCATGGCCTTGCCGCTGGGCGCGGTGGAGAGAATGGTCTTTGCGCCACCAAGTTTCTTTAGCTCGGCGGCAGCGTCGACAGCGGAGCTGTCGATGTAGATGTGAGCGCCAAGTTTTTTGGCGAGGGCTTCGCTTTCTTTGCCGCGGCTGATGCCCACGACCTGATAGCCGAACTTATTTGCGAACTGAATGCCGAGGTGGCCGAGGCCGCCGACGCCGAGAACCGCGACGAGGTCGCCGGGGATTGCGCCGCTGTGTCGCAAGGCGTTGAACGTGGTGATGCCGGCGCAAAGCAGGGGAGCGGCTTCAATGGGATCGAGTGTGTCGGGCATAGCGGCGACGGCTTCCCAGGGCGCGATCATGTATTCTGCGTAGCCGCCGTCGTAGTGCGTCCCGGTCCATTTTTCGTTGATGCAGTTAATGAAGTCGCCGCGGCGGCATTGGAGACAAGTGAAGTCGTGTCCGCCGTGCCAGCCCACGCCGACGTGTTGGCCTTTTTTCCAGCTGGTAACGCCGGGGCCGACTTCGTCGATGATTCCGGCAACTTCATGGCCGGGCGAGCGCGGGTATTGAATCCAGGGCATCAGGCCGTCTTTCACCATGTGATCGCTGAAACAGACACCACAGGCGGTGACCTTGATGCGGACCTGTCCTTGGCCCGGCGTGGGGATTTCGCGCTCCACGAGTTCGAAGTCGGCACCCGGTTTCGAGACTACGGCAACTCTCATTTTTGGCATGGCGCTCTTCCTTGCAGTTCTCAATTTTCGGATTGCCTGAATTAGATGCGAAGCAACTTCGATCGGTTAGGCAGAAGGAATGGAAGCTGGAAAGAAGCGAAGAACTTTGCCACAGCGTTGCGCCGACCCTTGTACGGGCGCAGCACTGCTGCGCCACGAACGCCCAGCCCTCTACTACGATCCCGCGCTTAACTTTCGAAAGAAGCTCACTTCGACTGACCTTAAGCATTCATCCGTAACCGTTCATGCTACAGTTTGCTTTCACTTGCCCGCCGTTTGCATGCGTTCAGGAGGAAAGAGTGGCGTATCGGGATTTGCGGGAATTTGTGCGCAAGCTGGAAAAAGAGGGCGAACTGACGCGTGTGCGAACGGAAGTGGACCCCGTTCTGGAGATTACCGAAATCACGCAGCGGGTGGCCCGCGATCCCAAGCGCAAGGCCAATAGCGTCGGGCCCGCGTTGCTGTTTGAAAAGCCGAAGGGCTCGCGGGTGCCGCTACTGGTGAATGCCTTTGGCAGCGTGCGGCGCATGGAATTGGCATTTGAGGTTGGAAGGCTTGAAGAAGTGGCGGACCGCATCAAGGGCTTTTTGGCGATGGAGTCGCCGCAGGGCCTATTCGACAAAATCAAGATGTTGCCGAAATTGGCGGAGTTGGGATCGTTCTTTCCAAAGAGCGTGAAAGACGGCGACTGCAAGGATGTCGTGTGCACCGGCGCGGACATCAACTTGTTCGATTTCCCGATTTTGAAATGTTGGCCGCAGGACGGTGGGCGATTCATCACTTTCCCGTTGGTGTTTACGCGCAATCCGGAAACCGGGAAGCGCAACGTCGGAATGTACCGCATGCAAGTTTACGACGAGCGCACCACCGGGATGCATTGGCAGACGCAAAAACATGGCGCGGAACATTTCCGCCGCGCCCGTGCGGCGAATCCCGACGGCCGCATTCCCGTCTCCGTGGCCATCGGCGCCGATCCCGCGACCGCGCTGGCCGGCATGCTGCCGATTCCCCCGGACCTCGACGAAATGATGTTCGCGGGATTTTTACGGCGCGAGCCGGTCGAGATGGTCAAGTGTGAGACCAACGATCTGGAAGTCCCCGCGAATGCCGAGATCATCCTGGAAGGCTACGTGAGCCTCGACGAGATGCGCACCGAAGGCCCGTTCGGCGATCACACCGGATTTTATTCCTTGGAAGGCGAGTTTCCCGTTTTTCACGTGGAGTGCATCACGCACCGCAAGGATCCGATTTATCTGACCACCGTCGTTGGACCGCCCCCGCAGGAAGACTATTTCATGGGTTACGCCGTGGAGCGCGTGTTCCTGCCGGTCATGAAGATGCAGTATCCGGAAATCGCCGACATAGCCATGCCCGCCGAAGGCATTTTTCACAATCTGATGATTGTAGCGATCCGCAAGTCCTACCCAGGCCACGCGCGCAAAATAATGAATGCGATTTGGTCGCTGGGCCAAGCCATGTTCACCAAAGTGATCGTGGTGGTCGATCACGACGTGGATGTGCACGATTACCGCGAAGTCGTTTGGAAAGCGTTGTGCGCCATCGATCCCGAGCGCGACGTGCAGTTCGTCATGGGTCCGGCAGACACCCTGGATCACGCGCAGCGCATGCAGGACTACGGCTCGAAAATGGGAATTGATGCCACGCGAAAATGGGCAACCGAAGGATTCACGCGCCCGTGGCCGGACGAAATCCTCATGGACGAAGCGACAAAGGCGCGCGTCGCCGCGCTTTGGAAAACGCTAGGCTTGTAGCCGTCCCGTAGCACAGACCCCCTGTCTGTGTCAGCCTAAAATCACTCCAAAGCTATTCCGACTCATTTTCTGAACCTTAGAAACATTCCAAAGCCTTCGAGCGAAGCAACCGACATTCAAGCAAATCCGAATCCCGCCGATACGTATGGGGTGAGGTTCGACGATGAACAGTCAGCATGGCTTCCCACTTCCTGGGGCGGACACTCAACACGCCACCGAGCGCAGACGCAGCCCCCGTTATCGCTTCAGCGAGGCCATGGCCGTCCAGTGCCCGGGCGGTACGCTGATGACTGAAATCAGCGTCGAGATCAGCCAAGGCGGCATGTCCGCGATGGTGAACGGATTACTACAGGTGGGCGACGCTGCGGAAGTTTATCCGGTAGCGGGTGCCCCCGTTCAGGCCAGAGTCCGCCAGAATTCACGGAAATAAGCGCGGCGCAGCTCCGGCAAATTGCGGAAAATTGGAAGAAATCGTATGCGTGGCGCCTGCGCTCGCGGAACACGTGATCGCAAACGATTACCGGCCCATGGAACAGGTCGAAAGCGCGTAAAACTTCAACATATTGTAGTACTGAGAGTTAAGCAACGCTATATATAGGGCCCCATACCATAAATACCCAACAACTACCGGAAAGAACCCATATACATAGGACAACTCGCGCACAAAATCCCTTTGACCCCCGAACTCCTGCGATGTCATAAACGCTAGCACAGGGCGCGCCCTCGCGGTTCTGTTGCGTCGGGCGGGGTGCACCGGTGGGTTGCGGTTTTGGGCGTGTTCGGACGCCAGGGTAGCGTTCCTCGTGAATGAATCGCGTGAAGTGATGAATGTGCGGCAAGCGTCGCAGTATCTGGGTATCTCCCCGGATACGCTGTACCGTTACATCACCGAGGGCGAGATTCCCGCATTCAAGCTCGGCAATCGTTGGAAACTACGCAAGACCATCCTGGATCGCTGGATGGAACGCAAGATGAGCCAGGCGCACGTTCGGCGCCGCTAGTCTGGCGACGGCGACAGGGAAAGAGGCCGCGAATATGTGGTTACTGGGCGGACGAAAAAATAGGCAGCTCGTGGGACTCGACATCGGCTCCAGCTCGATCAAAGCGGTGGAGCTGCGATCCACCAAAGCCGGTTATGAACTGGTGAGTTTCGGTATGGAGCCGCTGGCGCAAGACACCGTCGTCGATGGCGCGATCATGGATGCGCCCCAGGTGGCCAACGCCATCAGCAAAATTTTCGACGCGGAAAAGATCAAGACCAAAAATGTGGCCACCTCCGTTTCCGGGCATTCGGTCATCGTCAAGCGCGTTCCTCTGCCACTTATGACCGAAGAAGAGCTTTACGACCGCATCCCCTCGGAAGCCAGCCAGCACATTCCATTCGACATCGCCGACGTGAACCTGAGCTATCAACTTTTGGAATCGATGGACGCCCAGATGGACGTCCTGCTGGTAGCCGTCAAAAAAGACAAGATTCTGAATCACACCAACGTGCTTGCCCAGGCCGGAAAGACCCCTGTGGTCGTGGACATTGACGCCTTCGGCCTGCAGAACTGCTTCGAAATGAACTACGAACCGGACGCCGGTCAGACCGTGGCGTTGCTCAACATTGGCGCCAGCGTAATGAACATCAATATTGTGCGCGGCGGCATTCCACTGTTCACTCGCGACGTCAGCGTCGGCGGCAATCAATTTACCGACGCGCTGCAAAAAGAGCTCGATCTGAGCTACGAGGACGCCGAGCGCCTGAAGAAGGGCGAAACCCTCCCCAGCGTCACCGACGAGCAAAAGCAGCAGATTCTGCGCAGCGTTTCCGACATCCTGACGCTGGAAATTCAGAAGACCTTTGACTTTTTCCGCGCCACCGCGAGCGGCGAAAACATTCAGCGCATCGTCGTCGCCGGCGGTACCGCACGCGTTCCGGGGCTGGTCGATTTGCTCCGCGAAGAATTCGCGATGCCGGTCGAAGAACTGAATCCGTTCCGTAAAGTGCTGGTGAATCCGGGCAAGCACAGCGACGACACCATTCGCGAAATGGCGCCGCGACTCGCGATTGCCGTCGGGCTGGCGCTGAGGAGCTTTGACTAGCCATGATCCGAATAAATCTTCTCGGACAAGCCAAACCCAAGGCCTCTCGGCGGCCCGTCGATACCGGGGCAGCTCTCCCTGCGCTGTTCGTCGGCGCCGGCGTTCTGTTCGGCGCCCTGATCCTGGGCTACCTCTATTACTCCTGGCAGCGCCAGTTAAACGACGAGAATACCCGGATCAAGCAACTCCAGGCGCAGAAAACCGACCTCGAGCAGGTCAAACAGCAGGTCGAAGCTTTCGAAAAGCAGAAAACCGTTTTGCAGCAGCGCGTCTCTACCATCGAACAGTTGCAGCGCGATCGCACCGGCGGCCAGGAATTGCTCGACGAAATCGCCAGCACCGTGGCGCGCACCGAAAATTTGTGGCTCACTTCCATGATTCGCAAAGGCAACGCTCTGACCATCGACGGCGCTTCGGCATCGGTCAATGGGGTCGCGAACTTCATTACCGCGCTGAAGCGTTCCGGTTATTTCTCCAAGATCGAGATCAAGGAATCCAAGCAGGACGACAAGAACACGGCGGTGCAAACCTTCATGTTCGAGCTCTCCGCCGATATCACTCCACCGCCTGCGGGCGTTCCTGCGCCGCATGCGCAAGCCAAGCCGGCCAGCGCCCCGACGCAGCCCGCGCCAGCCACAGCGGCTAGGCCGAAGGTAGGGTAAAGATATGGCCAATCCACTTCGCGATATGTCCGTGATCATGCAGGGCCTGCTGGCGGTCGCCATCACCGTCGTGCTGGTTGTCGTCGGGGTGTACGTGCCCCTGTCGCCGGTTGCGCAAGAGCGCGATGAGGTTGACAAGGCCGTCCGGCAGCGTGCGCAGCTCAACCAGGAAGTTACCCAACTCCAGGTTTACCGGCAGCGTTACGGAGAGTTGAAGTCGCAGATGGATGCGCTTTCCAAGCAGTTGGAGACCCTCAAGACCATCGTGCCGGACGAAAAGGATGTCGACGAATTCATCCGCCTGGTGCAGGGTGCGGCCGTTGCTTCCAACGTTCAGATTCGGCGCCTGACCGCCCAGCCGGTGGTCGCCCGCGAATATCACTACGACATGCCCTTTGAAGTGCAGGCGGACGGTCCCTACTTCAACATTCTGGACTTTTTCGGGCGCCTGAGCCGTTTGTCCCGAATTATCAACGTGGGTGATTTGGACTTCGAGGATGCCAGTGGTACCAAGGCCGCGAAATACCCGCTTCGCCCAGGCACCTCAGTTTCTGGGGTCTTTACAGCAACTACATTTTTCACCAAGCCGGCCGATACAGGTGCCGCTCCCGCCACGGGCGCGAAGCCACA